>Ga0156223_138_pt2 | contig 79112 bp, 57 predicted proteins | sample RifCSPlowO2_12_FD_107871 | JGI IMG/M metagenome (GOLD analysis project Ga0156223, IMG submission 107871) | Acidobacteria bacterium RIFCSPLOWO2_12_FULL_66_21
TCTCGTCGATCCGCGCGCGGCTGGGCCAGTCGGACGGCCGGCTGCGGATGGCGGCCGACCGCGCCCGGCACCGCGCCGACACCCGCGTCAGCTCGCTGGCCGGCCGGCTCGACAATCTCAGCCCGCTCGCGGTGCTCGCGCGCGGCTATGCCGTGTGCTGGAACGAGGACCGCACCGTCATCCTCAGGCGCGTGGCGGGCGTCGCGCCCGGCGACCGCGTCCGCGTTACTCTTCACGAAGGGGAGCTACGGTGCCTGGTGCAGGAGACCTCGCCGCCCGACCCCGACCGATCCCGGTAAAGTGCTCATGGACATCAAAGACTTCGAGTCGGCCATCGCGGAGCTCGAGACGATCGTCAAGACGCTCGAAGAGGGGGACCTCGCGCTCGAGAAATCCCTGGAGCTCTTCGAGCGCGGCGTGCAGCTCTCGCGCTTCTGTCATTCGAAGCTCGAGGAGGCCGAGCGGCGCATCGAGATCCTCAACGAGCGCGGCGAGATCAAGCCCGCGCCGGCCGCCTTCGGCGCGAAGATCGACGACGAGGGAGAACGCACGCGGTGAGCGCAACGGCGGCGGGTCTCTCCGGCTGGATTGAGGTGCGGCGCCAGGCCGTGGACGACGGGCTGGCGCGATTCCTGCCGGCGGAGGGCGACGGTCCCTCGGCGATCCGCGAGGCGATGCGGTACAGCGTCTTTGCCGGCGGCAAGCGGCTGCGCCCGCTGATTGCCCTGGCCGCCGCCGAAGCCGTCGCGGCCCGGCTGCACGGGGACGCCGAAGCCGCGGGGACGCTGGCCCTTCCCGCCGCGTGCGCGCTCGAGCTGATACACACCTACTCGCTCGTGCACGACGACCTTCCCGCCATGGACAACGACACCATGCGCCGAGGCCGGCCGACCGCGCACGTGGTCTTCGGCGAAGGCATGGCCGTTCTGAGCGGCGACGGCCTGCTCACAGAGGCGTTCGCGCTCCTGGCGAAGGAACCGCGGTCCTGTGCGCCGCTCGCCTCCGACGCGCTGAACGGCCGCAAGCTGCGGACGATCGCGATCGTGGCCGCCGCCGCCGGCATGGCGGGAATGGTGGGCGGCCAAGTCATCGATCTGAAGGCCGCCGTCCGGGGCGCGCCCGCGCTCGACGCGTCCGGCCTGCACGACATGCATGCCCGCAAGACAGGCGCGCTCATCGTCGCATCCGCGCTTGCCGGCGCGGTGATGGCGGGCGCCGACGACCCCCTGCTCGACGCGATGGAACGCTACGCGCGGCAGGTCGGCCTGGCGTTTCAAATCGTGGACGACATCCTCGACGTCGAGGGAGCCTCTGCGAGCCTGGGCAAGACCGCGGGGAAGGATGCCGCCGCCGGCAAGCCGACGTATCCGTCGTTGTACGGGATCGAGCAGTCGCGCCACCGCGCGGCCGCCTGCCTCGAGGCGGCTCTCGCGGCCCTGCGCGCGGCGGGCCTCGAAGGACAGCTCCCCGCGATCGCGCGGTGGGTCGTCAACCGGAGCAATTGAAAAAACGCACACGGCTCGACGCGCTGCTCCTCGAGCGCGGCCTCGTCGCGTCGCGCGAGCGGGCGCGCGCGCTCATCCTCGCGGGAGACGTCCGCGTCAACGGCCGGCCCGTGACAAAGGCGGGCACCGCCGTGGCCGACGACGCCGACCTCACGCTGGCCGCGCCCGACCACCCCTATGTCGGACGCGGCGGCGTGAAGCTCGCGCACGCGCTCGACGTCTTTCACATGCAGGTCGCCGGACGGGTCGCGCTCGACATCGGCGCCTCCACGGGCGGCTTCACCGACGCCCTGCTTCAGCGCGGCGCCCGTCTCGTCGTCGCGCTCGACGTCGGCCACGGGCAACTCGATTGGAAGATCCGCACCGATCCGCGCGTCGTGGTGCTCGAGCACACCAACGCGCGCACGCTGACGGCGGGCCTGCTTCCCGAAGCCGCGCGCGCCTTCGACCTCGTCACCATCGACGTCTCGTTCATCTCGCTGCGGCACATCCTGCCGGCGGTCCCGCCCCTGCTCCGGCCTGGCGCCGACGTGATTGCGCTCGTCAAGCCGCAGTTCGAGGCGGGCCGCGCCGAAGTCGGGAAAGGCGGTATCGTGAAGGACGAGACGGTGCACGAGCGAGTGCTCGCCGAAGTGACCGCGGCCGCGGATGCGTTAGGATTGAAGCGCGCGGGCGGCGTGGACTCCCCGATCACCGGCATGGAAGGAAACAAGGAGTTCCTGCTGCACCTGCGTCAATCGGGAACCTAGCGACCGCATGCCGTCCATCACACGCATCGGACTCGTCGCGAAGACGCGCCTCGAAGGGGCGGCGGGCGTGCTCGCAGAGCTCGCCGGGTGGCTCGACGCGCGCGGGATCCGCGCCGTGTTCGAGACGGAGACGGCCGCTCTCGCCGGCCTGCCGCCCGGACGCCCGACGGCCAGCCGCGACGCGCTGCCGGCCGCGTGCGATTTGATCGTGGTGCTCGGCGGGGACGGCACCTTCATCGGGATGGCGGGGCGGATTGCGCAGGCGGGCGTGGACGTGCCGATTCTCGGCGTGAACTTCGGCAGCCTGGGATTCCTGACCGAGATTACGCTGCCGGAACTCTACTCCTCGCTCGAATCGGTGCTCGACGGCACCGCGCAGATCGAGCCGCGCATGATGCTGCGCTCACGGACGCTGCGCGACGGACGCGTCCACGCGGATCGCCTCGCGCTGAACGACATCGTCATCACCAAGGGCGCGCTGTCGCGGATCATCGATCTCTCGGTGTCGATCGGCGATCGGTCGGTCATGCGGGTGCGCGCCGATGGCCTGATCATCGGCAGTCCCACGGGTTCAACCGCGTACAACCTCGCGGCGGGAGGGCCGATCATCCACCCGGCGGTGGACGCGCTGCTGATCACCCCCATCGCGCCGCACATGCTCACGAACCGGCCCATCGTCATCCCGGGGTCATCGGAGGTGCGGGTCGCGCCGGCCATGGACGATCACGACGAGGTGTTCGTCACCTTCGACGGCCAGTCAGGCCATCCCCTGATGCGCCGCGACGTCGTCAGCATCCGCGCCGCCGAACGCCCGATGCACCTCGTGCGCGCCTCTACCCGCACGTACTTCGATGTGCTCAGGCAGAAGCTCAAGTGGAGTGAAAGGTGAAGGGGCACCCGTTCAGAATTTGACTCCGTATTTCACCGTCAGTCCGCGCCCTGGCCCGTCGATCCCCCAGCTCAACCCTCGATAATTCTCGTCCGTCAGGTTTTCGACGTTCGCGGTGACCTGATGTGGGCCGTGGTGGAAGCCGAAGCGGATTCCGACCGTGGCAAACGCGGGGATCACCGGGAAGAGCGACGACGACGTGTGGCCCGGGCCGAGCACGCGGTCCTGGATCTGCGCGAGCGTTTCCCCGGTCGCGCTCAACACGTCGTCGGCCGTGCCCAACACGCCATCGGCTCCGCCGCCGATCCACCCGCGGGCGCGGGCGCCGTTCAGGAAAAAGGCGCGGATGCTGGAGCGCGATCGTCCCGAGCCCGTCCGGCGGTCGCCGAGATCGAGGGACGACAAGTGCGTTTGCTTCAACGCGCCGTGCAGATAGGGTTCGACCGACCAACGCCCGTCGGGCCGCATCCACCGCACCGAGAGCCAGGCGTCCGGCGCGGGCGTGCCCCCCTCGATGTTCGGCGGCAGTCCGGTCGCGGTGTCCTTCGCGCGGATGTAGGTGAACGCCGTCTGAAGCGACCACGACTGTCCCATGCGCGCGTCGGCGCTCTGCTCGATGCCCCAGATGCGCGCGTCGTCGAAGTTGGCCCGGACGAGGACGGGCACCGTGGTCGCCGCGACCAGTACTGTGCCGTTCGCGTTCTGCGAGACGATGGGCGATCCGCCGAGAATCAGTCCGACGGCTCCTTGCGGAAGGATGAGCGCCTGCTTCTGGAGATTGTCGTAGACGGTGTTGACGAACAGCGCGACCTCGGTGCGGAACACCTTGTTGCGATAGCGCACCGAGCCTTCGTACTGGAGGCTCGTTTCCGGTCCCACCTGGTGCACCGCGTCCCCGGTCGAGACCGCCGACGCGTCAGCCGTCGTGCCGACCGTCGCACCGAGGCCCTCCACGTCGGGCGCCGCGACCTCGAAGCCCGAACCGGTCAATCCCAGGGTCCCGAGATCCGTCATGTGCGGCGCGCGGAAGCCGCGGCTCACCGACATCATCACCGTCCAGGGCTCGGACGGCGTGATCACCGCGCCCGCGCGAAACGTGACGCTCGACGTCGTCAGCGAGTCGTCGCGCCACAGCGGCTGGCCGCCGACGAGCGGGCTGTTGGCGGCGCGCGCCTCGTAGCGCGCTCCACCGTAGCGGAGCGAGCCGATCAGCCGCACGCGATCCGGCATCAGGTCCAGCGTTGTCTGCCCGTAAACACCACCGTGCCGGTATGTCGCACCATCGGGAACGCGCGGGCGCCGATCGGTGACCGCACCAGTCGCCGGATTGACGTTGAACGCCTTCGACGACAGCGCTTCGGAGTACATGTCGCCGCCGAACGACACCGAATAGCGCGGCGTGATCTGTTTGGTGACGATGGTCTGCGCCCCATGAACGGTCGTGCGCTCGGGCTCGTGCCCGATTGTCGCCAGCGGGTTGCCGTTGCCCCCCTGGTTCACGCGCTCCTCGCGCTGGCTGTTGACGGAATACACGAGCGACCCCTCGTCGAACCACCCGAGGCCGAGCCGCTCGACCCGCGCGGACACGAGATCGAGCACGAGTCCGTTGAGATCCGCGATCAGGTTGCCGTCGCCTCCGAGCAGCTGGTCGTACCGCTTCCCGCCGTCCTGTCTCGAGTGCATGTAGTTGGCGACGACGTGCGTGCGTTCGTTCGGCACCCAGTTGGACCGCAGCGACGTGCCGTACTGGTCGAAGCTGGTGTCGGGAAGGCGATCGTCCATCAGGGTTGTCGAGGGGATTCCGAAGAACCGCGTGACGGCGGCGTGGGAGTCGATGCCCTTGCCGGGACGGAACGATCCCGTCTTCCGGCCGCTGACGCTGCCGGTCACTCCGACGGTCCTGCCCAGGTAGGAGACCAGCAGGTTGCCGCCGCCGTTGCGGTGCGACGTGCCGCCGCCGGCCGTCACCATTCCGCCCCACCGCGGCCCTCCCGGGACGGCGAGAGCGGGCGGACGCGAGAGGAACTGCACGCTGCCGCCGAGCGCGTCGCTGCCATACTGCGCGCTCGACGGCCCGCGCAGCACTTCGACCCCCTGCAGCGCGTCGGGCTCGATCAGGTCGAGGAACGTGTTCACGCCGCCGCGCTGCGCGCCGTTCGAGTAGCGCACGCCGTCGACGAAGATGTTCACCTTGTTGCCGGTCAGGCCGCGCACGAAGATGCCCGCCATCGTCGGACTGGTCCGCTGCAGGTGCACGCCCGCTTCCCCCTCCACCGCCTGCGCCACGACCGTCTTGACGCGATCGCCGATCTCGAGCTCGTCGATGATGTTGATCGGCTGGGCGGCCAGCCGAATCTCGCTAATCCCTTCGCGCGTCGCCGTCACGGTCAACTCCTCGCGCAGCTCCGCCACGTTCAGGACGATCGCGAGCGGAGCGGGATCGCCGTGGCCCACGGTGACCGCCGCCTGAAAGACGCCGAAGTACTGCGCGCGCACGACCACGAGATACGTCGCGGGCCCGGTCACCTCGACCTTGAACCGGCCCCCGTCGTCGGAGCGCGCCGTGGCAACAACGATCCGGTCGGGGGTCAACACCGAGATCTCGGCGCCGGCGATCGAGGCGCCGGAGCTGTCGCGCACGGTACCCGCGAGGGTCGCCGCGGCGGCGCTGAAGGCGGTACTGCAAAGCACGGCGAGAATGAGGCCGATTACGCGCGGGCAGCGCATGCGTGAAACCTCCGAACAACGAGGGCGACGGGAAGGAACGGGTCCTACGCTATCAGCCGCCGGCCGGCTACTACCAGCCGTAGTAGCAGCGAACCAGCCCGTGGTTGTGTTGCCCGTGTGCGTCGGTGGCCGAGGACTAGCGGCGGTTCGGCTTGATCTGGTACTCGAAGACGTTTCGATTGTGCTCCTCGAGCGTGGCCGCGAACACATGCGACCCGTCGTTGCGGCTCACGAAGTATAGATATGGCACGTCCGCCGGGCGCGCCGCGGCCTCCAGAGAAGCACGGCCGGGCGCGGCGATCGGGCCGGGTGGCAGGCCCGCGTAGCGATAGGTGTTGTAGGAGGAATCGAACTTCAGGTCCTCACGCGTCAGGTTTCCCGTGTAACGTCCGGCGCGTTCGAGCGCGTAGATGACCGTCGGGTCGCACTGCAGGCCCATGCCGATCTTGAGACGGTTCGAATAGACGGCCGCCACCAGCGGCCGCTCCTCCGGCTTGCCGGTCTCCTTCTCCACGATCGACGCGAGCGTCACGAGCTCGCGGATGCTCAGTCCGCGCGCGCCGGCGTGCTGCCGCAGGTCCGGCGACAGCGCCTTCTCGAAGCTCGCCACCATTCGCGAGACGAGCTGCGCGGCCGTCGTCTGCCGAGGCAGCGTGTAGGTGTCGGGGAACAGATAGCCCTCGAGGTCGCGCGCGTCAGGATCGAGCGTCTGGATGGGCCGCGGATCGCGAGCCGCCGCGATGAACGTGCCCGCTTGACCGAAGCCGCGGCTCGCGAAGACTTCGGCCATCTGCTTGATCGTCAGGCCTTCCGGAAAGGTGATGAGCAGCAGGTACACGTCGCCGCGCGCGAGCTTGGCGACGACCTCGCGGACGCGCATCGGCCGATCGAAGCGGTACTCGCCGGCCTGGAGCCGGCGGCCGGCGCCGCTGCGGAGCAGCTCGTACCGGAAGGTCACGGCGTCGCGCACGACGCCGGCCGCGACGAGACGGCGGCCGATGGCCGCGGGACTGGCGCCCTGCGGCACCTCGACGAACTGCTCGGCCGCGTCGTACCCCTTGTAGGGAGCGTTGAGGCGCGCGAGGAACCACGCGCCCGCTGCCGCGAGGCCGAGCAGCACCCCCGCGACGATTCCGGCGGCGACTCGCTTCACAGGGATTCGTCCTCGTCAGCCGCGCGCGACGGACGGGGCTGCGAATCGAGATAGTCCTGCAGGATGACGGCCGCGGCGGCCGCATCGAGCATCGGCCTGCGCTTCCGCCAGTCTTTCTCGCGAAGCGCCAATCGCGTTTCCGCCTCACGGCTGCTCAGACGCTCGTCCTGCAGGACGACCGGCAGCCCCGTCGTCTGGCGTAGGCGCGCGGCGAGCGATTCGACCGCCGCGGTCTGCTCGTTCGGCTCGCCACTGAGGCGCCGCGGGTGGCCGACGACGATGGCGGCGAGCCCGTCACTGTCCGCGGCGAGCCCGTCCACTTCCGCCGCGAGCGCCGCGGCCGCGCCGGCGATGCCGCCAGGGCATTCGATGGCCTTCCACGGCCGCGCGAGCATCCCCGTTGCGTCCGACAGCGCCAGCCCGATCCGCCGTCGTCCGTAATCGATGCCCAGCGCCCGCACGCACGAAGAGTACACCAGTTCGTCGGACAGCCGCCCTCACGCTGTCACGGGCCACGATCTGCAGCACGAAGTGCACGAAGGACACGAAGGGCACGAAGACAGTCGAGTAGATCTATTTCTGTACCGCTGTCCAACCGTCCCGCTCTCCTGCTGCACGCGGGAGTGAGCAACGTTGACGGTGTGCCGTCGAGCGCCGGCCGCACGATCATGCGGGCCGGCGTTGCAGGGCAGTCGCGACTGGGAAAACGCAAACAGCCCCCGATCAGATGCTGCTTGCGTTTTTCCTGTCGCGGCTGCCCCTGCCGCGCTGTGCGCGGCTCGACGGCACACGGGGACATCGGATCTTCCAGGAGCCTTTGCAGTCTTCGTGCACTTCGTGGCCTTCGTGGTCTTCGTGACAAAAGCCGTCGGCTCGTCTCAACCGGGACGTGAGTGGCCGTCGAATGATCACAGTCTTGGTGGGAAAGGCCGTGGGCTCGTCTCAGCGGTGGGGTGGCTGCCGCTCGAATTAGCCTTCGTGGGCCGTATAATCGGGGGCACATGCGCAGGAAGTCTCGGGTGGCGGTCTTGCTGACGATCGTGGTGGCGGCCGTCATCATCCTCCCGCAGGTGTGGCGGCAGCGCCGAGCCGCGAGTAAGTACTCGCAGCGGCTCGTCATTCTCGGCTTCGACGGCCTCGATCCGGCGCTCGTCGAGAAATGGATGCGCGAGGGGAAGCTGCCCAACATGAAGCGGCTGGCCGATCGGGGCGGACTCTATCCGCTGCGCACCACCGAGTCCCCCGAATCGCCGACCGCGTGGGCGTCGTTCGCGACGGGCGTCAATCCCGGCAAACACAACATCTACGATTTTCTCGTCCGCGATACGTCCACGTATCTGCCGGACCTCGGCATGGTCCGCCGCGAGCCCGCGAAGTTCCTCTTCAACTACATCCCGATCGCCAAGCCGAAGATTCACTCGATCCGCGGCGGTGAATCGTTCTGGGTAACCGCGGGCAAGGCGGGCGTCCGCTCGAGCATTCTGACCGTTCCGGTCACCTTTCCACCCGAGAACGTGCCGAACGGCGAGCTGCTCTCGGGCCTGCCGCTGCCCGACATCCGCGGCACGATGGGCACCTTCTATTACTTCGCCACGGATCTGAGCCGCTACGAGGAAGGCAACACCGAGTTCGGCGGCATCCTGAAGCGGCTCGCCATGGACAAGGGCGTCGCCCGTACCGAGCTGGTCGGCCCGCCCAATCCGATCGTCCGGCAGCGCCTGCTCGCCCTTCGTGCGAAGGGGCCGTCGCCCTCCGACGCCGGCCGCCGCACGATGGCGCAGTTGCAGGCGGACGAAGACATCCGCGTGCCGATGACCGTGCGGTGGAACCGCCCCGACAAGACCGCGACGATCGAGATCGAGGGCAAGTCGATCCACCTCGAGCCCGGCAAGATGAGCCGATGGATCGACCTCGACTTCCGCGTGAATTTCCTCGTGCGGGTCCACGGCATGGCGCAGATGCTGCTGATGAACGCGGACAACGAGCTGCAGCTCTACGTCTCTCCGGTCAACTGGAAGCCCGACAACCCGCCGGTCCCGATGTCGTCGCCGGCCTCTTTTTCCGGGGACCTGTTCGAGCGGCTCGGCTACTACCGCACGCTCGGGTGGGCCGAGGCCACCTGGCCGCTCAACGAAGACCGCATGGACGAGAAGACGTTCATGGACGATCTCTACCGGGCCTTCGACGATCGCGCGCAGGTGATCCTGAGCCGGATCGACGCGCGCAACTGGGACGTGCTGGTCGGCGTCATCGAGTCCACCGATCGCGTCCAGCACATGATGTGGCGCTTCATGGATCCGAAGCACCCGATGTACGACGCCGCCCTCGCCGCGAAGTACGGCGACGCGATCGAGCGCGTCTACCGGCGCGCCGACCAGTTCGTCGGCGAGGTCGCGGAGCGTCTGGACCCGGGAACGCCCATCCTCATCGTGTCGGACCACGGATTCCATTCCTGGCGGAAGGCCGTGAACCTCAACACCTGGCTCGTGCAACAGGGCTACATGGCGCTCGGCGGGCAGCAGCCCGGCGAGAAGACGCTCGACGATCTGTTCGGCGGCGGCGAGTTCTGGGAGAACGTCGACTGGAGCCGCACCCGTGCCTACGCCATGGGCATCGGCCAGATCTACTTCAATCTCCGCGGCCGCGAAGCCCATGGCATCGTCAGTCCCGGCGCGGAGTCGAAAGCGCTCGCCGACGAGCTCGGCGCGCGCCTGCTCACGATGAGGGACCCCGACGACGGGGCCCCGATCGTCCGGGCTGTCTACAAGCGCGACGATGTGTACTCGGGAGAATTCCTGAAGAACGCGTCGGAGCTGCAGGTCGGCATGGAGGACGGCTACCGCGTGTCGTGGCAGACCACGCTCGGCGGCTCGCCGCAGGGGATCGTGTACCCCAACATGAAGAAGTGGAGCGGCGACCACGGCGGGTACGATTTCGCGACGACCTCGGGCGTGTTGATCTCGAGCCGTCCCGTGGCGCGGCCCTCGCCGTCCATCATGGACATCGCGCCGACGGTCCTGTCGTACTTCGGTGTGTCGATTCCGGCCTCTATCGATGGGAAGTCGATCTTTTAGCCTCGCGCTGTCGCTCGTCCTGGCGCTCGCGGCGCAGACGCCGCCCCCCCCGGCGCAGGAGCGCGCCCGTGTGGACGCCGCGGCGCGGCGCGCCGACGAACGGCTGCGCGCCCTCCGCCGCGAAGCGGACGCGCTCGCCTCGCAGGAGAAGTCGCTGCTCGTCGAGCTCCGCACGCTGGAGGTCGACCGGCAGATGAAGACGGAGGAGCTCGTCCGCATCGAGGCCGACCTCGGGTCGACGCGCGCGGCGCTCGACGCCGCCGTCGCCCGGGCGGCGGAACTGCGCGCGCGTGCCGACGTCCAGCGCCCGGACGTCGAGGCCCGGCTGGTCCAGTTGTACAAGATGGGACGCGCCGGCTACTGGCGGCTGCTTCTGGATGTGGAGGACGTGCGGTCGGTCGGGCGGGCGTACCGCACGGCCGCGGCGCTGACGCGGATCGATCGCGACCGCGTGCAGGAGCACCGCCGCACGCTCGAGGCGATCGCGCGGGAACGGCAGCAACTGGAGGCGCACGCGCGCGAGGCGACGGCGCTCCAGGAGAGGGCACTGGCCGCGCGGGCGGGCATCGAGCGGGTCGTGGCCGCGCGGTCCGCCCTCGTGGAATCCATCGACGCGCGGCGCGACCTCAACGCGCAACTGACCGGCGAGCTCGAGGCGGCGCAGCAGCGCCTGCAAACCGCCGTCGCGCAGCTCGGCAGCGGCCGCGGCGCGGTCAGCGTGACCCTGCCGATCCGGCCGTTCCGCGGAGCCCTCGCCTGGCCGGCCCGCGGCGTGGTCACGGCACGGTTCGGGCGCCAGAGCACGAGCCGTTACGGCACGGGCATCGCCCGCAACGGCATCGAAGTCTCGATGGCCGAGGGGCAGCCCGTGCGCGCCGTTCACGAGGGCACCGTCGCCTTCGCGGAGCCCTTCACCGGCTACGGGACTCTCGTCATTCTCGACCACGGGGACGGCGCGTACTCCCTCTACGGGTACCTGGGATCGATCACCGTCGCGCGCGGCGATCGCGTGGAGGCGCAGGCCCCGATCGCCCTCTCCGGGCGTAACCCCAGCGGCAACCCCGCGCTGTACTTTGAGTTACGCGTCGACGGAAAACCGGTAGATCCTTTACAATGGCTGAAGAAGCCATGACCCTCAGAACACGCCTGTCCGTGATGCTCGTCTCCACACCCGTGCTGGCCTTCGTGCTCGTCGGCGGCCTGATGGGCCAAGCCTCGGCCGGCAACGGCGATCAGGCCTTTCAGCACCTCCGGGTGTTCGAAGAGGTCGTCAACCTGGTGCTCAGCAACTACGTCGAGGAAGTGAAGATCGATCGGGCGATGGAAGGGGCCATGCGCGGGCTGGCGGAGGGGCTCGACCCCGACAGCGCGTATCTGAACGTGAAGCAGACGCGCGAGGTGGAAACCGGTGCGCCGCTCCCCGACGGCGAAGTGGGGATCGCGCTGACGCGGCAGTATTACCTGCGCGTCGTTGCCGCGCGCGACGGCTCTCCGGCCGCGAAGGCCGGGCTGCAGACGGGCGATTACGTACGGGTCATCGACGGCAGGCCGACGCGCGACATGTCGGTGTTCGAAGGGACGCGTCTCCTGCGGGGACAGCCGGGATCCAAGGTCACGCTGACGGTGATGCGGGGCGGCGCGGGCGATCCGCACGAGCTCGTGCTCGTCCGCGAAAAACCGGCCGGCCCCGGCGTGTCCGGCCGCATGCTCGGCCCCGAGGCGGGCTACATCCGCATTCCGGCGTTCCGCGCCGGTGTCGTCGAAGACCTCCGCAAACAACTGACCGCGCTCTCGCGATCGGGTGCCGCCGCGCTGATCATTGATGTACGCCGGACCGCCGAAGGGCCGCTCGAGAATGGCATCGCGGCCGCGCGCCTCTTCGTGAAGACAGGGACGCTCGCGCGCCAGACCGGCCGCGACGCGACGGATCCCGCCGCCGTCGAGTTCACGGCGAAACCGGGCGACGGCGAATTCCAGATGCCCGTGCAGGTGCTCGTGACCGCCGGGACGTCTGGCGCCGCCGAGGTGTTTGCCGCGGCGCTCGCCGGCAACAAGCGCGCGACGCTCGTCGGCGAACACACGATCGGACGTGCGGGACTGCAGAAGCTCGTGAAGCTCCAGGAGAATCGCGGACTCTGGCTCACCTACGCGAAGTTCGTCGGACCGGACGGCGTCGCGATCCAGGGCAAGGGACTCGAACCGACGGTCGCCGTCGAGGAGCCGGACGTGGAGTTCGGCGCGCCCGCGCCGGACAAGGACGTCGTGCTCGATGCCGCGATTGAACGCCTCAAGAAGAAGGCCGCGTAGCCGCGATACGGTGGCTTGACACTCCCCGGGACGCGGCGTATAACCGCTCCAACCCAGATCCGCGCGACGCTGTCCCCCAGCCATGCTTCGCGCCTTCCACTCTGCCGGAGGAGCAATCATGAACAAGCAGGACCTGATCGCGAAGATCGCGCAGGACACGGGGATCTCGAAGGTGAATGCGGCGGCCGCCGTGGAATCCTTCTTCGAAAGCATCACCAGGTCGCTCAAGAAGGGACAGGCGATCACCTTCGTCGGGTTCGGCACCTTCAAGACCGCGCAGCGCAAGGCGCGCACCGCGCGCAACCCGCAGACCGGCGCCCCGATCAAGGTCCCCAAGCGTCGCGTCGTCCGCTTCACCCCCGGCAAGGCGCTCAAGGGCGCCGTCAACTAGTTTCAGTGTTGGACGTTGGGAGTTGGAAGTTGGGAGTTTGGCGTTGACACGTCCTCTTCCGCTTCGTTGACTCGCCTTTCCCCCGTCTGTTAGACTGATCGTTCCGGTAAGGCCAGTGTTTTCAAGACATAGGCGCGTAGCTCAGTTGGTTAGAGCGCCTGCTTGACACGCAGGAGGTCAGCGGTTCGAGTCCGCTCGTGCCTACCAACCTTCGCTCCCGCTTGCCAACGTGGTCGGGAGCTTCGGTTGGCAAGCCATCGCGAAGGTTGCGCGCCGAAGCTCGCGACGCGTCCGCCAACGCCGCCATGCGGCGAGGGTGGAAGCGAGCGAAGGCGGGCCCACAGCTGCCTTTCCGCACGAAATCATGTCCGAGATCTCCGTCACGCTGCCCGACGGGTCGAACCGTCGCGTACCAGCCGGCACCACTGCCGGCGAGGTGGCGGCCGGTATCTCTCCGGCGCTGGCTCGCGCGGCCGTAGCCGCGATCGTCGACGAGCGGATGGTGGACCTCACCTCTCCGCTGACGGCGGATGCGCGCGTCCGCATCGTCACGAACAAGAGCCCGGAAGCGCTGCCGCTCTACCGGCACAGCACCGCGCACCTGATGGCCGCGGCGGTCACGAACCTCTTCCCCGGCGCGCAGTGCGGGATCGGGCCCGCGACCGACGAAGGGTTCTTCTACGACTTCGTCGTCGATCGGCCGTTCGTGCCCGAGGACCTCGAGGCCATTGAAAAGAAGATGCGGGACCTCGCCGCCGCGGATCTCCCGTACGAGCGCCGGATGTGGCCGCGCGAGCAGGCGAAACAGTTCTTCCTGGAGCACGGAGAGCCGCTCAAGGTGCAGTTGATCGAGGAGAAGACCGAGGGGCAGTCCGAGGTTTCCTGCTACACGATCAAGGACCCGGAGACCTTCGTCGACTTCTGCGTGGGACCGCACGTCCCATCCACCGGCCGGCTGAAGGCGTTCAAACTGCTGAGCGCCTCGAACGCGTACTGGAAGGGCGATGCGCGCAATCAGCCGATGCAGCGCATCTACGGAACCGCGTTCCTCGCCGAAGCCGACCTCAAGGCGCACCTGCAGCGGATCGAGGAAGCCAAGAAGCGCGACCACCGCAAGCTCGGCCGCGAACTGAAGCTGTTCTGGTTCCACCCGTGGGCGGCCGGCGAGCCGTTCTGGCTGCCGAAGGGCACCACGCTCGTGCACCTGCTCGGCAACTACATGCGCGGAGTGCTCTTTCCGGCGGGCTACGTCGAGGTGCGCGCGCCGCTCGTCTTCAACAAGGCGCTGTGGGAGACGTCCGGCCACTGGGCCCACTACCGCGGGAACATGTTCCTGATTGCCTCGCAGGGCGAGGAAGAGCAGTCGGGGCTGAAGCCGATGAACTGCCCCGGCCACATGCTGCTGTTCGGCAGCGAGGTGCGCAGCTATCGCGACCTGCCGATGCGCATCCACGAGCAGAGCGTGCTCCATCGCATGGAGGCGTCCGGTGTTCTCAGCGGCCTGACCCGCGTGCGCGAGTTCATCATGGACGATGCGCACATCTTCCTGCGCGAGGACCAGATCGGCGAGGAGGTCGAGCGGCTGCTCCGGCTCGTGCGGCGCGTGTACGACGACTTCGGGCTCACCCCGGAGATGAACCTGTCGACGCGGCCCGCGGAGTTCCTCGGGGAAAAGGTGACCTGGGATCATGCCGAGACTGAGCTGAAGAAGGCGCTCGAGGCGGCCGGGCAGGCGTACACAATCGCCGAAGGAGACGGCGCGTTCTACGGTCCGAAGATCGACTTCGCCGTCACCGACGCGCTCGGCCGGAAATGGCAGTGCGCGACGATTCAGCTCGATTACCAGCTGCCGCAGCAGTTCGATCTGAAATACATCGGCGCCGACAACGCCGAGCACCGTCCGGTGGTCATCCACCGGGCGATCTTCGGCAGCTTCGAGCGGTTCATCGCGCTGCTGCTCGAGCATTACGCCGGCGCGCTGCCGCTGTGGCTCGCCCCCGTGCAGGTCATCGTGCTCCCGATCGCGGACCGCCACCTCGACTACGCCGGATCGGTCCGCGACCGCCTGGCGACCGCCGGGCTGCGGGTCGAAGTCGACGAGCGGCAGGAGAAGATTGGATATAAGATCCGCGAGGCGCAGCTTCAGAAGATCCCCTATATGCTGGTAACCGGCGATCGGGAAGCGGCCGACGGGACCGTGGCGGTCCGGAGCCGCGCCGGGGGCGATCAAGGCGGCCGGTCGCTTGACGTGTTCCTGAGCGACGCGCGTGCCGAGATCGAGGACAAGCGGGCTGTGACCGTCGCCTGACTTTGACTTTGACTTTGACTTTGACCTTGACTATCGACTATCGACTATCGACTGACTCAACTGGAGGTTCCTATCGCTTTTGACCGAAGCCCGCGGCGGGACGACCGCACCCGGGTGAACGAACGGATCAGGGTGCGCGAGGTCCGCGTCATCGACGACACCGGCCAGCAGTTGGGGATCATGCCCCCGCAGCAGGCTTTGACCATTGCCCGGCAGAAGGGGCTCGACCTGGTGGAGATCGCCGCGACGGCGACGCCCCCGGTCTGCCGCATCATGGACTTCGGGCGCTACCAGTACCAGGAACAGAAGCGCGCCCGCTCGGCCAAGAAGCACCAGAAGATCATCGAGGTCAAGGAGATCAAGTTCCGCCCGAAGGTGGACGAGCACGACTACCAGTTCAAGAAGAAGCACATCGAGCGCTTCCTGGCCGACGGCGACAAGGTGAAGGCGACGATCTTCTTCCGCGGGCGCGAGATGGCGCACCCGGAGATCGGGCGCCGCATTCTCGAGCGGCTGATCGAGGACCTGACCGACGTGGCGATCCCGGAGACCTCGCCCCGGCAGGAGGGCAACCAGATGCACACGATCCTGTCGCAGAAGGCCGGCAAGAAGCCTGCGACGACGAAGAAAGAGAGCGGGGAGAGCCGTCAGGCGACAGAGGACTAATCATGCCGAAGCTGAAGACACATCGTGGGGCCGCCAAGCGGTTCAAGAAGACGGGCACGGGGAAGTTCATGCGGAGCAAGGCGTTCAAGCAGCACATCCTCACGAGCAAGACCCGCAGCCGCAAGCGCTCGCTGAAGGGGACCGTCGTCGTCGCGGCCGCCGATCAGAAGTCGCTGCGAAGGATGCTGCCGAACTAGTTCCCAGTTCCCAGTTTCCAGCTTCCAGCTGGACGCTGCTGGAAGCTGGAAACTGGAAACTACAAGGATCAGAGAGATATGCCTCGAGTAAAACGCGGGAACGTCCGGCGCGCGAAGCGGAAGAAGCTGCTCGCACGTGCCAAGGGCTTCTATCAGACCAAGAGCAAGCTGTATCGCGCCGCGAAGGAGTCGGTCGACACCGCGCTGAAGTACGCCTTCGTCGGGCGGCGGAGGAAGAAGCGGGACTTCCGCCGGCTGTGGGTGATGCGCATCAACGCGGCCGCGCGCGAGCACGGCCTCACCTACGGACAGCTCATCGCCGGGCTGAAGGCGGCGGGGAATCCCATCGATCGCAAGACGCTGGCGGATCTTGCCGTGACCCAGCCGGCGGCCTTCGCGCGTCTCGCGAAGCTGGCAGGAGATGCGCGGCCCGCGCCGGCGAAGGCGCCTGCCCGCGCCGAGGCGAAGGCGGCACGGCCGAAGGCCAGAGCATCGGCGGCCGCCGCGCGCGCCTGATGCCCGACCCCTCGAGCCAGATCGACGCGCTCCGCGCGCAATTCGACCGCGATCTCGCCGGCGCGGCCGGCGAGCCGGCCGTCCGCGCGGTGCGCGATCGGTATCTGGCTCGCAAGGGGGGCTTGCTCACCGCGCTCCTGAAGAACCTCGCGTCCGCTCCTCCCGAAGCGCGCCCGCTGCTCGGCCGGCTCGCCAACGACCTCAAGGGCTACATCACCACGCGACTCGCCGAGCGACTCGCCGAGGTCGCGGTGTCGCGCCGTCCTGCGGGTGCGGTGGACGTCACGCTGCCCGGCCGCGCGCCCTCCATCGGCCATCGGCATCCGCTGACGCTGGTGCGCGAGGCCGTCGAGACGATCTTCGCGCGCATGGGCTTCCTCGTCATCGAGGGGCCGGAGCTCGAGGACGACTACCACAACTTCGAAGCGCTGAACATGCCCGCGGATCATCCCGCGCGCGACATGCAGGACACGCTGTACCTCGCGGCGCCCGTGCGGTCCGCCGCCGGGTCGCCGGCAACGCTCCTGCGCACGCACACCTCGGGCATGCAGATTCGCTACCTGGAGACGCACCAGCCGCCCGTGCGGCTGATCGCGCCCGGCCGCGTGTACCGGCGTGACGACCTCGACCTGTCGCACACGCCGATGTTCACGCAGGTGGAAGGGCTCGTCGTCGGCGAGCGCGTGACGCTCGCGGATCTCAAGGGGACGCTGTTCGCGTTTCTCCACGAGCTGTTCGGCCAGGAGCGCGGCGTCCGTTTCCGTCCGAGCTTCTTCCCCTACACCGAGCCGAGCGCCGAAGTGGACATCACCTGCTCCGCGTGCGGCGGGCCCGGGAACCCGGCGACCGCAACGTGCGGGCTGTGCAAGCGGACGGGATGGCTGGAGATCCTCGGGAGCGGCATGGTCCACCCCGCGGTGTTCGAAGCGGTCGGCTACGACCCGGAGCGCTACACCGGCTTCGCGTTCGGCATGGGGATCGAGCGCGCCGCGATCCTGAAATGGGGCGTCGAAGACATTCGGCTGTTCTACGAGAACGACCTGCGATTCCTGGAGCAGTTCCCGCTGTGAGGCTCGTCTATCCGTGGCTGTGCGATCTCGTGCGCGTCCCCGGCGATCCCGACTCGATTGCCGCCGAGATGGGACTGCGCGGCTTCGAGGTGGCGGGCGTCGAGCACGGCCGCCTGCCGGTGATCGATTTCGAGATCACCGCGAACCGTCCGGACTGCCTGAGCCACGTCGGCCTCGCGCGCGAAGCGGCGACGATTTGGGGCCTGCCGCTGCACATGCCGGAGCTTGCGCCTGCCAGCGACGACTCCCGAGCTGCGAGCCGCGAGCCGCGAGCCGCGGTACTCGAGGTCGATCTTCAAGATGCCGATGGCTGCCCGAGGTATGCAGCACAGGCCTTTGAAGTCACGATCGGCTCGTCACCCGCGTGGCTGCGGGATCGCCTCGAGGCCGCCGGCCTCCGACCGATCAACAACATCGTCGACGTCACCAACTACGTGATGCTCGAGATCGGGCAGCCGATGCACGCGTTCGACCTGGATCGACTCGCCGGGCAGCGGCTCGTTATCCGCCGCGCGCGCGCGGGCGAGCCTCTGCGCACGCTCGACGGCGTCGAGCGGACGCTTGACGCCGAAACGGTCGTCATCGCCGACGCGGAGCGTCCGTGCGCGATCGGCGGTGTCATGGGGGGACTCGACTCCGAGATCGGCGCGTCGACGACGAGGATCGCGCTCGAGAGCGCGTATTTCAAGCCGACGGCGATCCGGCGGACGAGCCGGCGGCTGGCGCTCAAGACCGAAGCGTCCGCGCGGTTCGAGCGCGGCGGAGACATCGAGGCGCCGCCGGCCGGCATCAGGCGGGCCGCCGCCCTGTTCGCGCAGATTGCGGCAGGCCGTCCGATCGGCGACGCCATCGACGTTTACCCGGCGCCGCGCCCGCCGCTCGAGGTCAGGCTGCGCGCGTCACGGATCGAGCGGGTCCTCGGAGCGTCAATCGGGGCGGCCGACGTGCGGCGGATCCTGACGGCGCTCGGCTTCATCGTCGCCGATGCGGCGGATGCCTGGCTCGTGAAGGTGCCGAGCTACCGCGTGGACGTCATGCGCGAGGACGATCTCGTCGAAGAAGTCGGCCGGCACTATGGTTTCGGACGGCTGCCCATGACGTTTCCGGTGCTCGACGCGCCGCAGGCTCCACCCGATCCGCGGGTCGCGCGCGATCGGACCGTCCGCCAGGTGTTGACGGCGGCCGGTTTCTCCGAATCGATGACCTTCGCCTTCATCGAACGCCAGGCTGCGCTCCCCTTCTGCGACGCCGGCGTGGAGCCGGCGGCGATCGCGAACCCGCTGTCCGAGAAATTCGCGGTCCTCCGCCCGTCGCTCATGCCCGGGCTGATCGACTCGTGCGCGCACAATCGGCGCCGCGGGCGCAAGGACGTCCGCCTGTTCGAGATCGGGAGCCGCTTCACGCCGTCAGGCGAAGGGCGCGCGATTGCGTTGGCGTGGTGCGGCGCCTCGAACGAGCCGCACTGGTCCGCGGCGGCCCGTCCCGTGGATTTCTTCGACGTGAAAGGCGCCGCCGAACTGCTGTGCGGCGCCTTCGGCCTCGTCGCGACGGAATGCGTCACCGCGGAGCGGCCCTACCTGCTGCCTGGGCGCACCGCCCGGCTGCGTGCGGGAGCCGACTGGCTCGGTGAACTCGGTCAGCTTCTGCCGGCGCTCGCGGAATCGCGCGGCTTCCCCGCCGACGAACCGATCTACGTCGCGGAGATCGACGCCGACCGGTTCGTCGCGGCTGGCGCGACCGACGCCCTGCGCGCCGCGACGCTGCCGCGTTTCCCGTCAATCGTGCGCGACGTCTCGATCGTCGTCGATGAAGCCTTGCCTGCCGCCGCGGTTCGTGGCACTATCCGTTCGGCGGCTCCGCCGACGCTCGCGTCGGTCGTCGAGTTCGATCGGTATCAAGGCAAAGGGGTTCCCGACGGGCGCGTGAGCCTGTCGCTTCGACTGACGTTCCGCGCGCCGGACCGCACGCTGACCGACGACGAGGCGCAGTCGGCAACGGAGCATATCGTGGAGGCGCTCGGCCGCGAGCACGATGCGGAGCGCCGTTGAAATGCCCAACGCCCAACGCCCAAGTTGGGGTTTGGGAGTTGGGAATTGGGAGTGGCGTTGAGCAAGGAGAGACGGCGTTGGCCAAAGCAGTAGCGGCTGTTGATGTGCAGCCGATCGACCGGCTCGAGGAGAAGGTGAAGCTGCTGGTCGCGATGATCGACCGGCTTCGCGCCGACAGCGCGAAGGCGTCGGAGGAGAACGCGAGGCTGGCACGTGAGCTCGACGCGGTGCGCGCCCGTCTCGCCGAAGCGGAAGGCGCAGGCACGGAACTGACCACACTGCGCGAGGAGCGCGATCTGATCCGCTCCCGCGTCAGCGAAATGCTGCAACAAATCGAAAGTCTGAATCTGTAACTCTCGTGGCTCGTTACTCGTCGAGCCACGAGCTGCGAGCTGCGAGCCACGGTACGACATGGATCATCCCTCGTCTCGGGTCGTGACCGTCGAGATCCACGGGCAGCAGTACCCGATCCGGAGCGGTCTGGATCCGGCCTATGTCGCCGAGCTGGCCGCGTACGTTGACGAGAAGATCCGCTTCGCCTCGCGGGAGACCCCCGCGGGCGACACCCTGAAGCTCGCCGTCCTGGCCGCGCTCAACATCGCCGACGAGTGCTTCCGCGCCCGCGACGATCAGCGGCGCCATGAGCGCGCGCTCGCCGATCGCGCGAAGGAGCTGGAGCGCATGCTCGACCTGGCGCTTGGCGCGACGCAGTCCGAGGCTGTCGCCCGTTGAGTCAGTCGATCGTCGATAGTCACAGTCCCGCCCGAGCCAACGCCGCGCTCGACGCGGCGCTTCGGGTGCAGTAAGATCGTTCAGGAGTTTGAGTTCCCTGCTTTGCCCGTGATGGTTCGGAGGCTCGTTTGAGCCAACGTTTCACCCGAAGAGGATCGCGACGCCGTGCGGTGTGCATGCCTCTGTAAGAGGAAGCCTGAAGCGCGGCTTGTGCAGCGGTTCCACCTGCTTTAGCAGGTTCATCCGACCTCCCCACACGGCAAAGCGGGGCCTTTCCTTCTCTTTCTCCACTATCCCGTTAACGCTGATTCTCCGGCCTCGACGGCCGGTTCCGGGGACCCTGCCATGGCGACGCCTATCAGTCTGGCCTCGGCGGCAATCATCCTGGCAAGCGCCGCCATTGGCGGCATGCTCATCTGGGCCGCGGCCGCCCGGCGGCGTGAGGCGGCCGACACCATCGACAAGGCCCGGGCGGAAGCGGAACGCGCCCTGCGCCAGGCCGAGCGCGACGCCGAGACGTGCCGCAAGGAAGCGGCCCTCGAGGCGCGCGAACAGGCCCACCGGATTGCCGCCGACGCCGAACGGCAGGCGCGCGAGCGGCGACAGGAGATCGTCGGGCTCGAGCAGGCGCTCGCCGACAAGACCCGCGCGCTCGCCGACAGGCTTGCGGTGACCGACCGGATCGAGCAGGACCTGCGCGCGCGGGAGAAGACACTCGCCGCCCAGGAAAAGCAGACGGCCGCGCTCGTCGCGCGCACCGAGCAGCTTGCCGCTGACAGACAGCGGGAGCTGCAGCGTGTCGCGGGCCTCAGCGCCGACGAAGCGCGCGATCTGCTGTTGAAGCAGATCGAAGGAGACGCCCGACGCGACGCCGCCAATCTCGTGAAGCGCCTCGAGACCGAGGCGCGCGAAACGGCCGCCATGCGCGCGCAGCAGATCATCGTCGACGCCATCCAGCGCAGCGCCGCCGAGCACGCCATCGAGACGACCGTCTCGGTCGTCGACCTGCCGAGCGACGACCTGAAAGGGCGCATCATCGGCCGTGAGGGACGCAACATCCGCGCGCTCGAAACCGCCACGGGCGTCGAGCTCATCGTTGACGACACCCCCGGCGCCATCATCCTCTCGAGCTTCGATCCGTACCGCCGCGAAGTCGCGCGGCAGTCGATCGAGCGTCTGATCGCCGACGGCCGCATTCACCCCGCGCGAATCGAGGAGATCGTCGAGAAGGTGAAGGGTGAGATGGAAGAGACCGTCCGCAAGGAGGGAGAGGCGGCGGCCTTCGAGCTCGGACTGTACGATCTTCATCCCGAGATCCTCGGCCTGATGGGACGCCTCAAGTTCCGGACGAGCTACGGCCAGAACGTGCTCAGCCACTCGCGCGAGGTCGCCTTCCTGGCGGGCATCATGGCCAGGGAGCTCGGTCTCAGCAGTCCGGTCGCCGCGCGCGCCGCCTTCCTGCACGACATCGGCAAGGCGATCGATCGCGACCTGCAGGGCACGCACCTCGAGCTCGGTCTCGAGTTCCTCCGCAAACACGGCGAGAGCGAGCCGGTGCTGCAGGCCGTCGCCGCGCACCACATGGACATCGACTGGCCGTCGCTCGAAGCGATGATCGTCCAGGCGGCCGATGCGATCTCGGCCGCCCGCCCGGGCGCCCGGCGCGACATCCTCGAGTCGTACGTGAAGCGGCTCGAGAAGCTCGAGGGCATCGCCGATTCGTTCGAGGGCGTCTCCAAGGCGTTCGCGCTCCAGGCCGGCCGCGAAATCCGGATCGTCGTCGAAAGCGAGCGCATATCCGACGAAGAAACCGTGTGGTTGTCCAAGGACATCGCCCGACGGATCGAGAACGAGCTCGAATACCCCGGTCAGATCAAGGTCACGGTCATCAGGGAGACGCGCGCCGTTGAATTCGCGCGGTGACGGACCGGACGGGGCCAGTCTCGTCGCTGGGCTGGGCGAGCGCGCCCTCATCGAGCGGATACGGCTGCGCCTGCCGCAGCCTCCTCCGTCGCTCGTCGTGGGCGTCGGCGACGATGCGGCCGTGGCGGCGGGCGATCGGGGCGCACTGCAGGTGCTGACGACCGATGCCCTCGTCGAAGGCGTGCATTTCGACCGGCGGATCGCATCGCCGGCGGATGTCGGCTATCGCGCGCTCGCGGTCAACGTCAGCGATGTGGCCGCGATGGGCGGCACGTCGCGGTTTGCGCTGCTCTCCCTGATGCTGCCGGACGGAACCAGTGTGGCCGAGGTGGACGGTCTGCTCGATGGACTGCTCGAGCTGGCAGATGCGCTGCGTGTCACGCTTGCCGGGGGCAACATCACGCGGTCCCCGGGTCCCCTGGTCGTGGATGTCACCGTCCTCGGCAGTGTCAAACCGCGCAAGATCCTGGCGCGGAGCGGGGGACACGCGGGGGATTCGCTGTACGTCACCGGGGCGGTTGGTGCAGCCGCGGCGGGCCTCGGATGGCTGCGCCAGCACGGCGGCGGTCGAGCTCCCGAAGATCCGGCGCTCGCGGAGTGTGTCGCGCGGTACCGCCGCCCCGAACCGCGGGCCCGCATCGGCGCAATGCTGGGGCGCACGAAAGCCGCGCAGGCCTGCATGGACACGAGCGACGGGCTCGCCGATGCGATCCGGCAGATCTGCGAAGCCAGCGGCACCGGAGCCACAATCGACGCCTCGGCGCTGCCCGTCCACCCGGGAGCCAGACGCTGGTTCGAAGGCCAGGGACAGGATCCCATCGCGGAAGGGATCGGCGCAAGCGACGATTACGAGCTGCTGTTCTCCGTATCGCGGCGCAGCCGTGGGCGGCTGCGGGGGATCATGCGCGAATCCCGCGGGATCCGCATCACTCGCATCGGAGAGCTGACGTCCGATCGCACGGTCAGGCAGACCGCCGCCGGCCGGGCGGAAACACTGCCGGCCGGATTTGCCCATTTTTGATGCTTCATGCTGCTGCGATCCGCGCGCGTCCGCCGATTCCTCGACCTTCTGCTGCACACCCACGACACGCCACAGCGGACGGCGGCCGCATATGGGCTCGGGGTGTTCTTCGGCTTTTCTCCGTTTCTTGGGGCCCACACGATACTCGGCCTGCTGTTCGCGTTCACCTGCCGGTTGAACCGGGTCGCCGTGATGCTCGGTGTGTACTCGAATCTGCCGTGGATCCTCCCCGCCTACTACACGTTGACGACGATTCTCGGTGCCACGCTGCTTGGCGTGGATGTCCCGCCGGGCCTCCGCCAGAATCTGACGGACGCCTTTCGCGACGCGTCCTGGGGGGAATTCAGGAGCCTCGCCCGCGCGCTGATGCCCCTGGCCTGGGCGTACGCGTTGGGGTCGATCGTCGGCGCGGTGATCCTTGGCGCCCTCGCGTATCGAATGGCCCTGGCCATGGTCATCGCCCACCGGAAGCATCCCATCCATCTGCCACATCTTCATGATAAATAGGGAGATCCTGTCGCGCGCTGGACGGCAGCCCTAAAGGGCTGCGCTCGCGGGCGCGCTGGGGATGTTGGCCCGGCGGGCGGGTCGCGCGCGGACTTTTCGGGTCCCTGTAGCGCAGCCCTTTAGGGCCGCCCAAACCTTTTCGGGTCTCTGCAGCGCAGCCCTTTAGGGCTGCCCAAACCTTTTCGGGTCCCTGTAGCGCAGCCCTTTAGGGCTGCCCAAACCTTTTCGGGTCCCTGTAGCGCAGCCCTTTAGGGCTGCCCAAACCGCGGTCGAGCGAGCTATAGTGGAGATACACCAGCTTGGGGGACAAGCTCAGCCATGCTGCTGCTCTCGCGCTCGACCAGTCGGAAGATCGTCGCGACGGGGACCGCAGCGGTCGCCTTTGCGTTCCTCTACGAGGTGACGACTCTCGATTCCCGTTACGCGGCCCGCCAGGCGGAGCTCCGCCAGGAGACGGCCCAGCCCGCGCCCGGCACCCGCCTTCGGTTCATCGCGACCGCCTACTGCAAGGGGACGACGACGGCCTCCGGCGTCAACGTGCGGACCGGCATTGCCGCGGCGGATCCGGACCTGCTGCCCGTCGGCTCGGTCATCCAGGTGGACCGGCTCGGGGAACGCTACAACGGCATTTACACGATCATGGACACCGGCCCAAAGGTTCAGGGGCGGCACATCGACATCTATATGTGGAGCTGCAACGAGGCGTTGGCCCTCGGGCGCCAGGGCGCCACGATCACCGTCTTGCGACTCGGCTGGAATCCGCGCGCGAGTACGCCCCGGCTCGTCGACCGCCTGTTCCGCCAGCGCGAGGCGACGCGGCAGGCGCCGGCGCAGCCGGTGGCCGCCGATGGCGGCCCGACGCCGCCGGCAGTTGTCCCCGCGACCGTGCCGAAGTAGCTGGCAGCAGGCAGCTGGCGGCAGGCAGCGGATCACGCTGTCACGCTGATAGCTTGACGGCTCGACTCACTGCCTGCTGCGTGCTGCGTGCTGCCTGCCGTCTCCCTCTCTATCCCACGTCCTGGTCCCTGTACTGAAGCTGGTAGAGCTTGTAGTAGATCCCGCGCTGCGCGAGGAGGTCCTGGTGCCGTCCGGACTCGCGAAGCTGTCCTTTGTGCAGCACGAGGATCTTGTCCATGTCCTGGATCGTCGAGAGCCGGTGCGCGATGGCGATCGTCGTGCGACCGGCCATCAGCACATGCAGCGCGTCGCGAATCAACAGCTCCGTTTCGGTGTCGACGCTCGACGTCGCCTCGTCGAGCACCAGCACTCGAGGGTTGAACGCCAGCGCGCGCGCGAAGGACAGCAACTGCTTCTGACCGACTGACAGCGTGGCGCCGCGCTCGGCGACCGGACTCGCGTAGCCGAGCGGCAGCGCCTGGACGAAGCGATCCGCGTGCACGGCCTGGGCGGCGCGGCGCACCCTCTCATCATCGATCGATCGTTCCCCGAGCCGGATGTTGTCGGCAATCGTGCCCGAGAACAGGTGCACGTCCTGCAGCACGAGGCTGAAGAGGCGCCGCACCTCTGCCAGCTCCATGTCGCGCACGTCCCGGCCGTCGATCAGGATGCGCCCCTCCGTCACGTCATAGAACCGCAGCAGCAGGTTGATGAGCGTCGACTTGCCGGCGCCGGTCGCGCCGACGATGCCGAGGCGCTCGCCGGGGCGGACCTCGAAGGACACGTCGCGCAGGACGTACTCTCCGGGGTTGTACGCGAAGGACACTTGCTCAAACGCGATGTGTCCTTCGCCGGCGTCCGGCCGGGCGCTCGGGGCGTGCGTCGCACGCAGCATCGGACGCTCTTGCGATCCGAGACCCGAGCCCCGAGCGCCGAGCCCCGACGTGATCTGCACCGGCGTGTCGAGCAGCTTGAAGATGCGTTCCGAGGAGGCCATGGCCGCCTGGAGCACGTTGAACTTTTCCGACATGTCGCTGATCGGCCGGAAGAACCGCTGCGAGTACAAGAGGAAGGCCACGAGCGATCCGATCGCGATCGTGCCCTGCAGCGTCCAGCCGCCGCCGTACCAGATGATGAGCGCGGAGGCGAGCGCCCCGACCACCTCGACGAGGGGGTAGAACACGGCGTAGTAGAAGATCGAGTCGACGTTGGCGTCCCGGTGCGCGCGGTTGATCCCGTCGAAGCGCTCGTAGGCGCGCCGCTCGCGGCGGAAGAGCTGCACCGTCGGCATCCCGGTGATGTGCTCCTGCAGGAACGCGTTGATCCGCGCAATCCAGGTCCGGACGGTCCGGTAGGACTCGCGGACGTTCCGGCGGAACCACTGGGTCACGATCACGATGAGCGGCAGCACGGAGAAGGCCACCAGCGCGAGGCGCCAGTCCATCGTGATGAGGACGATCATGATGCCGAGCAGGGTGAACACGTCCCCGAAGATCGACACGACCCCCGAGGTGAACATGTCGTTCAGCACGTCGACGTCGGTCGTCACCCGCGTCATCAGCCGTCCGACGGGGTTGCGATCGTAGAACTGGAGATCGAGCCGCTGGAGGTGCCCGTACACCTGCATGCGCAGGTCGAACATGATCCGCTGCCCGGTCATCTGCAGCGTCCAGGTCTGGATGTAGTCCAATGCGAAGGCCGCGAACAGGATGGCGACAAAGGCCATGGCGATGCGATTGAGCCCGTGGAGGTCTCCGGTCGCGATGTACCGGTCGATCGCCAGCTTCATCAGGTACGGCTGTGACAGCTGCAGAACCGATGCGGAGATGATCGCGGCCAGCGCCAGCGCGACGTGGCGCGTGTACGGCCGTAGATACGTCAGCAGCCGCCGCATCAGGCGCGCGTCGTACGCCTTGCCGAGGATTTCTTCGTCGTGGATGGACATGCGGCGGCGTCAGCTCGCGGCGAGCTCTTCCTCCAGCAGTTGCTTGCGGTAGAGCGCCGCGTAGAGGCCGCCGTGCGCCACCAGGTCGTCGTGCCGGCCACGCTCGACGATCCGCCCCTTGTCGAGCACGCAGATCAGATCCGCTTCGCGCACGGTCGACACGCGGTGCGCGACGATGATCGCGGTGCGCTGGCGCATCACCGCGCGCAGCCGCGCCAGGATCTCTTCTTCCGTGTAGGTGTCGACCGCCGACAGCGCATCGTCCAGAATCAGGACGCGAGGGTCCATCATGATCGCCCGCGCGAGCGCCGTGCGCTGCTTCTGACCGCCGGACAGCGTGATGCCGCGTTCCCCCACGACCGTGTCGTAGGCGGCGGGGAACGCCTCGACGTCCTTGTCGAGCCTCGCGACGGCCGCGGCCGCCCGCATGCGATTCTCGGGCGCCTCGTCGTGCACGCCGAACCCGATGTTGGCCGCAATCGTGTCGGAGAAGAGAAACGGCTCCTGCGGGACGAAGCCGATGGCGCCGCGCAGCGCGGCGAGCGGAATCTCGCGCACGTCAATGCCGTCGAGGAGGACCGTGCCCGGCGGCGGCTCGTGCAGGCGCGGCAGCAGGCTGATGAGCGTCGATTTGCCGGATCCGGTCGCCCCGACGAGCGCCACCGTCTGTCCCGCGGAAACGGTCAACGACACGTCGGCGAGGACCGGCGCGCCCGAGCCGGGATAGGCGAAGGTCAGGTGGCGCAGCTCGATCGCGCCCAGGAGCGGCGCGGCGCGGCCGGCCTCGGTGACGTGGTCGTCCGTGATCGCAGGGACCGCGTCGATGACCTCCAGCATCCGCTTCCACGACGCCATGCCACGCTGCAGGATGTTCGTGACCCAGCCGAACGCGATCATCGGCCAGCTCAGCATCACCAGGTAGCCGTTGAACGCGACGAACTCGCCGAGCGTGATGCGGCCGCGAATCACCTCGCGGCTGCCGAGCCACAGCACCAGCACCGCGCCGAACCCCAGGAACAGCGTCAGGCTCGGATAGAACAGCCCCTGCAGGCGGATGAGGACGCGGTTGCGCCGCACGTACTCGGCGTTGGCCGCCTTGAAGCGCGCGATCTCGTGCGGTTCCTGGTTGTACGCGCGCACCACGCGGACGCCGGCGAGCGCCTCCTGCACGACCGCGCTCAGGTCCGAGAGCTGCGCCTGAATCGACTCGAAACGCTTGTGGATGGCGCTGCCGAAGTACTTGACGCTGATCGACACGAGCGGCAGCGGCAGGAGCGCGATCAGCGTCAGCCGGGTGTCGATCGACAGCATGATCCCGATGGCGACAACGAACATCAGGATCGTGTTCGTCGAGTACATGACCGCCGGGCCGATCATCATGCGCACCGCGTTCAGGTCGTTGGTCGCGCGGGACATCAGGTCCCCCGTGCGGCGCGCCTGATAGTAGCCGAGCGGCATCTGCTGCAGCCGCGCGAAGAACGCGTTGCGGACGTCGTACTCGATGTCGCGCGAGGCGCCGATCAGGATCCGGCGCATGAGGAAGCGGAACACCGCGCCGACCGACGCGACGCCGACGAGCAGCGCCGCATACAGCGCGAGCTTCTGCCGGGTCGCGCCGCGTGTGATGTCGTCGATCGCGTACTTGAGCACCCACGGCGAGACGAGCTGGATCGCCGTCGTGATCACCACGCAGGTGAGGCCGATCGCGAAGCGGCGGCGGTAGCGAAGGACGTACGGAAGCAGGCGGCGGAACGCGGGGCCCATCTCTCTGAGTATATGAGAGCGGCCGGAAAAATCCTGCCGCGTGTAGCGTCCAGTTCCCGGTTCCCGGTTCCCAGCTGCCAGCTTCCAGCGGAGGTGCTGGAAGCTGGAAGCTGGAAGCTGGAAACTGGAAGCTGCGAGCTGCGAGCTGCGAGCTGCGAATTAGAACCCGAACCGCACGCCGACCTGCGCCGTCGTCGGCGCCGCCCCGTCGCGAAGCGCTGACAGCACCAGGAAGGTTGCCGCCGACGCCTGGTTGCTGCCGGGGTTCGCGAAGTTCGCGCGATTCGTCAGGTTGAACACGTCGGCCGAGACGTCGAGGGTCCGGTGGTCCGCCAGGTTGAACCGGTATCCGAACCGGGCGTCGAGCTGGAAGAAGCCCGGCCCGCGCGCGCCGTTGCGCCGCCCGTTGTACCCCTCGACCGTGTAGTTGTCGGTCGCTCCCGCGCCCTTGTACGTCCCCGAGGAGATCGGGTCGAACAACGTCCCGTTGCGATCGACGTCGGCATCGTTGTTCAGGAGCGTGAACGGCAGGCCGCTGAGCGCCCGCGCGACCCAGCTGAAGGTCATCCCGTGCGTGCCGGGCACGAGCGCCCGGCCGCTCACGACCAGGTTGTGACGCCGGTCGAAGTCGGTCGGCCCTTCGTTGATGCCCAGGTTCAGATCCTGCCCGACCTGGAAGTTGCTCGCGGGGAAGCCGCTGCCGCTCGTGTTGCCCCGCGCGTACGACAGCGTGTAGGACACGCGCATGCTCAGGTCGTGCGAGAAGCGCTTCTCCACCTGGGCGAGCAGCGCGTCGTAGTCGGTCTTGCCGGCGTTCACGGGCGTGTTCACGGCCTGGACGAAGTTCGGATCCGGCCGGACGACCGGGGCGGTCGGCGAGGTCGTCGCGCGGCTGCCCTTGTTCAGGTCCTGCGTCATCAGCAGGTCGCGCCCGAAGACGTGCACGTAGTCAGCACTCGCCGAGATGGACGCGCCGAGCTGATGCTCGTACCCGAGCGAGATCTGATCGGAGTGCGGGACGATGCGATCCGGGTTGTCGAGCGTGACGTTGCCGACGTTCTTGATCTTCGATCCCGCTGGATACAGCTGCGCCAGCCGGTCGCGGTTGACCGTCGGGCCGTTCACGAGAAACTCGTTGGTCGGGAACGCGCCGGTGCGCGGCCCCGGATCGGCCGCCGATGTCGGGAACGTCGCCGTGAACGATTCGGAGAACACGCCGCTGTTGAAGATGCCGCCGATCAGTTCGAAGTGCGTCTTCTCGTAGAAGCGCCCGAAGCCCGCGCGCGCGACGGACCGGCCCCCCGGATCGAGCGCCCAGGTCAGGCCGACGCGCGGCTGGATGTTGTTCTTGTCGACCGGATACTTGTTCTGGTCGGGGAAGCGCGGGTTGTCGCGCTCCACGATCGGGATGATTTCGAGGTCGTAGCGCAGGCCGAGGCTGGCCGTGAGCCGGTCGTTCAGCTTCCACTTGTCCTGCACGAAGCTCGAGACGTAGTGCCCCTTCTCGACGACGTGGCCCTGGCCCGGCACCCGAATCGAGAAGCGATCCGGGTAGGTTCTCGGATCGGCGGCGTTGAAGGCGACATCGCTCCGCCCGAACGAGAACGTGCCGTTCAGGTTGTCCTGCGCCGTGTTGTCCGCATTCACGTATTGGTACTGCACGCCCGCCTTGATGTCGTGGTCCCCACGCTTCCCCGGGACGAACCAGGAGAACGTGTCCTCGAGCTGGTACGCGTTGTCGACGCGCGCCTGCGCGACCGTCGACTGCTGATCGGTGAACGTCTGGAACGCGAGCGTCGGCGCGCACGCCGCCTGGTCGCGCCCGTTGCCGTTGAAGCACGGGTTGGCGAACGAGACGTCCTCCTGGGTCCAGACCAGCCGCATCGAGTTCAGCTTCGTGTTGCCGAACACCGACTGAAGGCTCACCTGCGCCGTCTGGTCCTTGTCGTTTTCCTCGCGGATGGCCCTCGGCGTCACCTGTCCGATCGCCTGGTTCTTCTGCGGCGACAGTTCGCGCAGGTACCGGACGCCCCACGTGTGGTGCGCCGAGAGCTGCTGATCGACGCGCACCAGCGTGTTCCACACGCGGTCCTGCGTGGTGGGGCTCCAGTTCAGATCCGGCCGGCTCGGGAACACCTTGGCGGACCCGCGGTCGATCATGACCCGCTCGACGCTGCCGAAGAAATGCATCCGGTCCTTGATGATGGGCCCGCCCAGCGTGCCGCCGAACTCGCGCCGCTTCGTGTCGGGCTTCGACAGGTTCTTCTCTTTCGCGAAATAGTCCTTCGCCGTCAGGCTCGCGTCCTGCCCGAACACGAAGCCGCTGCCGCGGAACTGGTTCGTGCCCGACTTGGTGACCGCGTTGATGATCGCGCCGGTCGTGCGGCCGAATTCCGCGTCGAACTGGTTCGTGATGACCTGGAACTCCTGCACCGACTCGATCGCCGTCCGCGCCTGCGTCCCCGCGCGCTGCCCGATCACGTCGTCGTTGTTGTTGCCGCCGTCGAGCAGGTAGTTGTTGTTGCGCGGATCGGACCCGTTCACGCTGATCGAATCGGAGCCGAACGATTCGGTGCTGATGCTCGGCACGATGCCCGGCAGCAGGCCGATGAACCCGATGAAGTTGCGGTTGATCGAGGGCAAATCGACGAGCTCCTTGCCGGTGATGTTGCCGCCGACCTCCTTCGACGTGACGTCCACGAGCGTCGCGTCGGCGGACACGTTGACCGTCTCCTCGAGCGAGCCGACCTCCAGGCCGACGTCGATCGTCGACGTCTTCCCGATTTCGAGCCGGATGTCCTTGCGTGTGTACTTCTTGAAACCCTGAAGCCCCGCGGTGATCTCGTAGGTGCCGGGCACCAGGCCGCTGACGAAGTACGTGCCGTCGGCCGTGCTCACGGTCTCGCGGAACATGCCGGAGTCCTGGTTCCTGACCGTCACGGTCACCCCCGGGAGTACGCCTCCCTGAGCGTCGACCACGCGGCCGCGCACCTCCGTGACCCCTTGCTGCGCGGTGGCGGTTCCCCCCGCCAGCAGCACCACGATGACCCAGCTCAGTACACGATGTTGCATCACACTTCCTCCTTCGTGCTTCCAACACTTACAACGGCACTACCAGCGTGGTAACCGCGGGCGCGCCAGTTCAGGGCCGGAGTCAGTTTGGCGACGATGGCGGATTCAGGAAACTGGAGTCCTGTACCGCATCTTTGGATCGACCCGGCTCATGAGCTTAGGATTTGCGCCCGAGACCACGACATTGCGTCGTTCACGTCCCGTGTTGGGCGGTTTTCAGCAAGGGGAATGCCGTGCGGCCGTGTGCTATTCTCGATCATCCTTGGAACCGAAAAGATGACTATGCGAATTCCTGTCATATCCGCGTGCTGTCTGGCTGCGTGTCTCTCTGCGCTCCCCGCGAGCGCCCAATACGCCGTCAGAGGAGCGTCGAACCGGGCGACCGGCGAGACCTATCACCTCGAAGTTGCCGGAACGTTGTGGAACCCGAAGCCCGACCTCGCCATCACCAGCGAAGCGCTGGGGATCATTGGAAGCCGCATCGACCTCGTCGAGGACCTCGGCATCGAGCAGAGCCGATTCAAGCAAATCAAGGTCGTCCTGCGGCCGGCCAAGAAGCAGAAGCTGCGTTTCGAGTACACGCCGATCGGCTACGACGCCACCGCAACGCTGCGCCGCGACATCATCTTCAACGGCATCAAGTATCCCGTCTCGGTGCCGGTCCAGACCTCGCTGACGTGGAAGGCGTACCGCTTCGCGTACGAGTGGGACATGGTGTACCGCGACCGCGGCTTCTTCGGCTTGATTCTCGAGGCCAAGTACACGGATATCCAGGCGACGCTGGTGAATGCCATCGACACCCAGTTCGCCCGCGCGCGGGCGCCGATTCCCTCGATCGGCGGCATCGCTCGCGTGTACGTCGCGCCGAACATCTCGATCACCGGTGAAGTGAGCGGCATCAAGCTGCCCGAAAGCATCGACGAGAACTATCGCGCGAAGTACGTGGACTTCGATCTGTATGGGACCGTCAACTTCACCGATCACGCCGGAGCGCAGATCGGTTACCGCTCGTTCGACGTGCTCTACAAGGTTGACAAGGATGAAGGGGAACTGCAGCTCAAGGGCATCTACTTCGGCGGCGTCATCAGGTACTAAACGCCAAACTTCAAACTTTGAGTTTGAAGTTTGCGTTTGGGAGTTATCAGCGCTGGACGTGGACCCATACGCCCAGGAATCGCGCGTCGCGGCTGGCTGGATCGACGGCTGAGGGCCGGAAGCCCGATGCCGACGTGAACGTGATGAGGGTGGCCCCCCGGCTTCGGTCGAGCGGCACCTGGATCCGGCGCTCTTCCCCGGGCGCGAGACGCGCGTCCTCCCGCCAAGCCCCTGTTTCAAGCGTGAGTTGATTGTCGACCGGCGCGTTGCGCACGAACAGCGTGGCCGTGCTGCCGGCTGTGTCGGGCTGCAGCACGATCGACGACCGGCGCGCGCCGCCGATCCAGAACGCCTCCGGCTCGGGAAAACTCCTCTCGTCGAGAAAATACACCGTGGACGGCCCGTAGCGCACGGCCTTGCGCGCGTACTCCGGCGAGAGGCGCTGCCGCGGCGGCACGATCGCCATCGGTTCGACGTCGAGGCCGGACACGATCCGGCGGGCCTGCTCGTCGCCGCGCACGACGATCGCCCGTACGTCCACGGGAAAGTCGAGGACGATCGGCTGAGGCGGCACGGGAATGGGGCCGCTCCGCAGTGAGAACTGGTCCCGGCCAATCCCGACCATCAACCATCCGCCCTCGCCGACGGTGCGCGGCACGAGACGATACCTGCCGGCCGGCACCCCGGGGAGCACGTAGAGCGGGCGGTCATTCTGTCCCGCCCCTCCGGCGATCGTCGCGCGCTCCGGCATCATGCGAAGCATCGGGGGAAGCGCGGCGGCGCTGAGCCGGGCGGCCGGGTACAGCGCGACGACAATGGCGCGGGGTCGATCGCCGAGTCGCCGAAGCACCTGAAGCCGTCCCTGGGTCACGTTGGCGCCATCGACGCCGTGCAGGTGCCACACGACGCTCAACGCAAGCATCGCGGCCGCCGCATAGAGTGCGCCTGCCGCGGCCACGAGCGCGCCGCGCGTCCGCGCGTGGCGGGCCAGCCAGGCCAGCGCCAGCCATGCGCCGGTGATGGCGACCACCCAGATCACCGCGTCGCGCAAGAGCAGCAAGGCATGGATGTCGCGCCCCTCCCACCAGGAGGGCACCCCGCGCGCCAGATCCGCCGCGCCGTTCATCCACCCGAGCCATCGCGCGTCGCCCTCGCGGTCGTTGAACGCCAGCCGGCCCCCATCGACCAGCACCAGGATCGCTGAAGCGAACACCGTGAAGACGAGCGCCGCACACGCGGTGACGCGCGTGGCGCGGCGCGCGATCGCGGTCCAGGCGACGGCCGCCGGGATCGTGAGCGGCAGCAGCAGGGGAACGAAGAACCGCGCCGGGGCGCTGGTCCCTCCCCACCACATCGCGAAGTGCGTGACCGCCAGCAGGTACGGGACCGCCACGAACAACAGCTCCAGTGCGAGCCTGCGTGTCGCGGGACGCCGCAGCATCGCGCCAACTCCGGTGAACGCGAACAGCAGGACCGGCGCGTAGACGAACAGGCCGAAGCGCTGATCCGCGATGAGGCCCGCGATCCCCGCGGGAATGAACGCGATCGACCCGGCCTCGTCGGCATACGGCGCCGTCGGGTCCGGCGTCCCGTAGATCGCGACGAAGTAGCCGATCCAGGCGACGGCGGCGACGGCAGGGGCCGCCAGGAGGGCCACCGCCTTGGCCGGGGCGTGCGGCGTGCGTGCAAGCCGCAGCAGGACAAGCCCGCCCAGACTGCCCGCGAGGAACGCGAACCGTGTATGCAGCCACGGCAGCAGCGCAAGCGCCGCGCCGTGGAGCAGCCAGGGCCACGCGCGCTCCGAGGCCGTGCGGCTCTCCTCATCGGCGCGCAGCAGCGCCCATACCCCGGTGAGGGTGACGACCGCGCCGGCGCCGTCGGGATAGACCGTGAAGGTGTGGAAGATCCACGTCGCCGACAGCGTGACGGCGGCCCACCCGAACCACGCGGCATCCTGCCGGCCCGTGACCCGTTCGGCGAGATGCCACGCGAGCGCGCTGCCAATCGACGCGAGCAGAATCAGGAACACGAGCACGCCGTGATAGCCCCCCACGGCGAAGGCCGGCGCGACGAGCGTCGGCAAGCCGGGGGCATGGATCGAATAGATCTCTCCGTCCCTTCCCCGACGACGGAAATCGGGCTTCGGCAGCTCGCCGGCGAAGAACGGCTGGTAATCGCCGCGCCGGTGATTGTTCTCGATGCGAAGGTCGTGATCCTTCAGGAGGCTTTGCGTGATGACGAGGTAGTGCGGCTCGTCGCCCCCGGGCACGGACGGCGACGCCTGCCACGCCGCGAGCGCGTAGATCGCGCATCCGACGACGCCGGCGGTCATGGCGCCGCGCCGCCTGTCGCGGAGCCAGGCGCGCGGGCGCCCCCCCATCGTCGCGACGAGCCCAACCGCCACTCCCAGCCAGACGGCGAGCGTCAGCGGACCGCTCCAAATCAGGAATGCGGCGGGCAATGGGACCGGCAGCCATGGAAGCAGGAGGAGGACGGCCAGCGACACGGGCGCGAGCGAGGCCCCCCGCACGCGCGCGAGCCCTACGCCGATCGCGGCGGCAGCGGCGATCAGCCACGAGACCGCCGACACCGGCAGCACCGCGATCCGCTCGCCGCCGGCGGCCAGGCCGATGGTCCCCTGCGACAGCCACGCGGCGAGCGCGGCGAGCAACAGAGCAGCCGGGAGCGCGAGACGTGGCATCAGGATGTCTGGGAACGACGCTCGGAATGAAGATAGAATGCCGCATTCTACATGCAGGCACGTCCGGACACCATCGTCGGCCGGGCTCTCCGTGGCACCGGCGTGCTCGCCGTCGCCGTGGCGGTCGTGGTCCTGATGACGTGGCCGCTTGCGAAGGGCATGGGGCGACTCGGCCGTACCGGCAGCGGCGACGGCCTGTTCAGCATCTGGAACGTCGCCTGGGTCGCGCGCACGATCGTGGCCGATCCGGTCAATCTGTTCCGGGCGAACATCTTTTTCCCGCACGAGCACGCGCTGGCCTATTCCGAAGCCAACATCGGCGCCGGCGTGCTGGCGATTCCCGCCTGGTGGCTGACGCAGAATCCCTACACGGCGCTCAACACGGCGCTGCTGCTCGCGTTCGCAACAAACCTGATCGGCATGTGGCTGCTCGCCAGGTACCTGTGCCGCGACAAAGCCGCCGCCGCGATTGCCGCGCTGATCTTCTCTTTCTGTCCGTACTTGTTCTCGCACACCGCGCACATCCAGCTGCTGATGGCCGGCGGCATCCCGCTGTCGCTGCTGATGCTCCACCGCGTCGCCGATGCGCCGTCCTGGAAGACCGCGCTCGCCCTCGGTCTCGCGCTCGCGGTCCAGGCGCTTTCATGCGCCTACTACGGCATCTTCACGGGGCTCGTGGTCGGCTATGCCGCGCTGTTCCTTACGGTCAGCCGCGCAACGTGCCGGACCTTCGCGTTCTGGCGCGCGCTTGCGATAGCGGCCGCGGCCTCCGGCCTGTGCGTGCTGCCGTTCTTCCTGCCGTACATCGACATTCGCGAGCAGCACAACTTCCGCCGGTCCATCGAAGAGGCGATGACGTATTCGGGCAACCTCATGAGCTACCTCACGTCCTCGAGCCATGCGCACAAACCGGTGCTCGCGCTGGCTCGCCGGCTCGGGCCGTTCGAGGGGATGGTGGGCTTTCCCGGCTATCTTGCGATCGTGTTCGGCCTCTCGGGCCTCGCGATGGGCGCCGTGGCGGCACGCCGGAGCGCTGATCGGCCGTTCGAACGCGAGACCGCGCTCCTCTATGGATCCATCGGCGTGCTCGCGTTGTGGGCGTCGCTCGGCCCGCGGCTCGGGCTGTACACGGCTCTTTTTCGCGCCGTGCCGCTCTTTTCCTTCCTGCGCGCGCCGTCCCGGTTCAATCTGGTTGTGGTGTTCTCGCTTGCGGTGCTGGCATCGCTGGCGCTCTCGCGTCTCTTTCAGATGGTCGGCGGAACACGCCGGCGTCTTCTGGCGGCCGGGCTCGCAGCGGCCGCGATCGCCGAGCTGAACATCCTGCCGTTCCCGTGGGAGGCGGCGCCGAGGTTGCCGCCCAGTTATCGCGTGCTCGCGAAGCTGCCGCGCGGGCCGCTCGCGGAGTTCCCCTTCTACGGCGCGCGGTCGGTGTTTCACCTGCATACGCAGTATCAGGTGTTCTCGACGGCGCACTGGATGCCGATGCTGAACGGTTACAGCGACGTCATCCCCGTCGATTTTCGTGAGACCGCGCCCATCCTCGAGAGCTTCCCGTCGAACGAAGCCTTCGACGTGCTGCGGAAACGGCGCACCCGCTACGTCGGCGTCCACTGGGACATGTACGGACAAAGAGAAGAGGAGATCAGGACGCGGCTGATCCCGTTCCGCGCCTACCTGCAGATAGTGGCCGAGGATGAAATGATGACGCTGTACGAGGTCATCCGATTCCCGTGATCAGCCGCCCGATTTCTTTTTCGCGGTGCTGGTCTTCGGGACGCTCTTTTTCTTCGGCGAGACCTTCCCGGACGGCGTGCTTTTCTTCGTCACGGCCGGTGGCTTCTTCCGTGCAGGCGCCTTGGCCGTCGCGGGCTTCCGCGTTGCGGGCTTCGTGGCGACCGGGGCCTTCGGACCCTTCGTGACGGGCACAGGCGCGGTGCGCGTCGCGACACGCGGCCTGCCGCCCCCTTCGCCGTACAGCATCCGGTAGTCCTCGGCGGTCCCGAGGATTCGCTTCACGTAGTTCTGGGTCTCGGGAAACGGGATGTCGTCGATGAACTCGTCTTCCTCGAGGCCGGGCCGCTCCGCCTTCCAGCGCACGATCCGGCTCTCTCCGGCGTTGTAGCTCGCAAGCGCGTAGTAGGTCCCCCCGAACTGCTTGACGAGCTGCGAGAAATAGAGCGTGCCGAGCCTGATGTTGACATCCGGATTGGTCAGCATCGGCGTGCTGAATCTCCGGATGCCCACCGTGCGCGCCAGACGCCTGCCCGTCGAGGGCAGGATCTGCATCAGGCCCCACGCGTTCGCGGCCGACTTGACCCCGGCGTCGAACGTCGATTCCTGCGCGATGAGCGCCGCGACGACATACGGGTCGAGATGATGCTTCGCCGAGTTCCTCTTGATCGCGTCCCAATACGTCAGCGGGAAGATCACCTGGAGGATCCCGGGTGGCAGCGCCTGCCCGCCGCCGGTCAGGAACTGCGGATACACCCGCCGCATCAGCGTGATGGCGCGGCGCAGCTCCCCCTGCTGGTGGTAGACCCACGCGATCGTCGCATCGATGGCCGGCGACCCTCCCCACACGCGCTGCGCGTACCGCAGTTCGTTCAGCGCGTCATCGTACATGCCGTTGGCCAGCAGCAGCCGGATCGTCCGATCGGTGGGCACCCGCTCGATCTCGGGTGCGGGCCGTGTCGTGCGCGAGGCATGCGCGGCGCGATCGCCCGCGGTCGAGAGGCCCGCGCGCCGCCCGAGTTGACGCTCCGCCAGCCGGCCGTAGTACGAGTTGCCGTAGTCGGTGAAGACCAGGCGGAGACGCGCGTTCGCCTCTGTCGCTTCCCCCAGCCGCTCGTGCGCCCGCGCGGCCCAGTAGAGATAGGACGGACGATAGTCGGACCGCGGAAATGTCGCCGCGGCGGTTTCGAACACGCGAACGGTCTCCGCGTCGTCGCCGGTGCGGTACTTCCACCAGCCGTACTTCCAGGCGGCGCGCTCCGCGCGGGCGCCGGTCGGGAACTTCTCCACGATCGCGCGGAAGGTTTCCGCGGCCAGTGCGTCCTGGTCGGAAATGATGTAGTAGCTGGCCAGGTTGTTCAGCGCCTCTTCCGACCAGGAGCTGTCGGGAAACTCGGCGACGAGCGACGTCGTGCCGCCGATGTACTGGTCGATCTCGCCGAGCCCCCTGAGCGCGCTCAGATAGAAGAAGCGCGCCTCGGCTCTGCGAGAAGCGCGGTCCAGATAGGGGCGTACGCCGTCGCGCGCCGCCGCGTAGCGCTTCAGGAAGAACTCGCACTCCGCCAGGCGCAGATCCGCCAGCTCCTTGTCGTCCCCTTCCGCCTGGCGCTGGAGATCCTGGTAAACCGCGCGCGCCTCGTCGTACCGCCGCGCGCCGAACAGGATCTGCGCGCGGCCGAGATCCGCCTTGTAGCCGGTGCGCACGATGACGTCCTGCAGCGCGGAGATGTGCGGGGCCGCGGCCGTCGCCGCGTCCGTCAGCGGGAACTCGTAGTACAGCCGCACGTACGCCGCGGCGGCTTTCGCGCGATCGCCGGCGGCCAGCGCCGCGCGTCCGAGCCGAGTCAGCACCTCGTCGTTTACGGCGTCCTTGTCGGCGGCAATCGGCTCATAAAGCCGCACGGCCGCCGCGGCGTCGCCAGCCGCTTCCGCGGCCTCCCCTGCCGCGAGCGCGGCGGCGATCGCCAGATGACCCTCGGGCTTTTTCTCGCGGAGCGATTCGAACGTGCGGCGCGCATCGGCGACACGGCCCATTCGCAGCTCGGCGAGGCCCACATAGTAGGTCGCGTACCCGGCAAGCGGCGTCGCGGCAAGCGCCGGCCGGCCGAGCAGCCCGAGCGCGCCCGCGTAGTCGGTCGCGCGGTACTTCGCGACGCCGTCGGCAAGCGGCTCGTATACGCCAATCGTGCGGGCGGCGCGCTCACGTTCCGACGGCACGAGCCATAGGTCGCTCGGGTCCTCCGGCAACGCCGGGTGGACGGTCGGTGCGAGCTGGGCGGGCGGGGCGGTGGGCGGCTGCGCCGAGGGCGGCGGGGTCTGCCGCGCGGCGCCAATCAGCGGGACGAATGCGAGCGGCAGGACAATGAATCGGATGGTGATAACCACGAGCTGAAGGTCCCGAAGCTTACCCGAGGAGCGAAGCGTCACCGCCTGCCAGCGTCTGCACGAGCTCCTGCTGGAAATGGAAATCGCGCGCCCGCATCGTGGCGGGGACGCGCTCGTCGTACAGGCGGCGGGCGCGATCGATTTCCGGCGCGAGGCGCTGCAGCAGATCGCGCTTCTCGCGCCCGGTGCGAACGGCGGTCTCGTTGTACAGCTTGATCTCCGAGACCAGCAGCCGCGCGTACCGCCGCGCGCCCTGCTCGTCGTCGCCCGCCGGGGTCTGCGCGGACGCCGGGGCCGCGCCGCCCAGGAGCCGCATGGCGTCCGCGGTGCGGACCGCGGTGAGGTACGCGATCGCGGCCGCCGCGTGCCGTCCGAGAATCTGGATGGTTTCCTCCCAGCCCTTCAGGCTGGGGGGCTTCGTCTCGGCCTCGGCGCCCGACGCCGCGTCGTCGGCATGGAGAACGGCCACGGCGCGGCCGTCCAGCACGAAAGGAACGGCGATGGCGGTGGCCGCATCGCGGGCGAAGGCCGGCGCGCGAAGACCGTCGGTGCCACTTGCCGCAATCAACGGCTCCTGCCGCCGGAGCGCGTCGCCGAGCACACCCGCTTCCCGGGCATCCACCGCGATCGGACCGGCCGACAACGCCGGCGCACCCTCCGCTGTCCACTCGTCGAGCTGCTGGCCGTTCACGACGAACAGCGCCGCCCGGGGTGCTTCGGCGGCAGCGCCTCGCACGACAGCGGTCAGGATCTCGGAGAGGGAGGTGGCCTCGTCGATGTCCGCCACGGCATTGAGCAGGTGCGTGAGGTCACGCGCAGCGCCCGCGCGCCGGGCGCGCTCGATCGCCTCGTTCGTCAGGCGCCGCTCGTCGTCGAGCGCGGTGCGCGCCTCGTCGAGCGCGCGTTCGGCCTCCTGCCGCCGCGCCTCCGACAGTTCACGCTCCGCCTCGGCCCGGCTTCGCTCGGTTGCCAGCGCATGTTCCATCTCGCGCCGGAGATCGGCGGCGGATTCAGCCGCGGCCTGTTCGGCCTCGACGCGGGCCCGCATCGTTTCGGCCACTAGGCGCCGCTCCGCTTCGCCGCGGGCGCTGGCGACCTCCGACTGCAGCCGCGTGTCCCAATCGGCCCGCACCGACGCCAGCTTGGAGGCCCAGCGCTGCTCCGCCTCCGCTTCGGCGGCCTGTCGCGCACGCTCGATCATCTCGTCGTAGGTGGCCGTCAGCGCCGCAATCTGGGCATCCAGCTCGGCCTGCACCCGTGTGCGGAACCCGTCCACGACGACGCGAAGCTCGTCATCTGCCATTCTCGGCATTATCGGAACAAGCGCGCGGCAAGTCAACTGGTGAAAACGCCGCAAATCCAAGCCCGACAGCCATTTGACGGCGCGCGAAGGGGGCGGTAGAATGAAGGTTCACCCGATGGGGGCGACCTAGATTCGACGGAGATACGGTTTCGCAGGATGCGTGCCGAGGACCATCACCCTCGTAAATCAGATGGAACACACAATAACTGCAAACACGCAGCTCGCTCTCGCAGCCTAAACCCCTGTGAGCGTCCACTCCGGTCAGCCTGCGGGCCGGAACTGGATGTCATTCAAGCAGGCTGGCTGTTGACGGCCGTCCCGGACGTCAACGGCGAGATCGTTCCGGGGTTGGCGCGCGGCGGTTGTGCCGCTTCTTCACGCCGCGCGCAACACATTAGAGGCGGATACGCATCGTAGATTCCTGCGGGGATGTATTTTCGGACCCGGGTGCAAATCCCGGCGCCTCCAATTCCTACTTCGCTCGGTGGGGCCCCTTTAACATTCCCCACCTCGCTGCGCGCTCGGGGTCGCCGCTGCGCGGCGACTACCCTCCGGCCCTCGCTTGCGGCCGCAGGCGCTGCTGACTCAATACTCAGTTCCTTTTCGCCTTCATTCCAGCACGACCGGTTGCACAGTCATCGCTCGGCGTCGCCTCGCTCGGCTGCTCAGCGCAATCGACAAATCAAAGTCCATCAATGGGTCTCGCACCTTTCAGCCCCCTCAGCACCCCTCAGCACCCCTCAGCACCCCTCAGCACCCCTCAGCACCCCTCAGCACCCTTCAGCACCCCTCAGCACCCTTCAGCACCCTTCAGCACCCTTCAGCACCCTTCAGCGCCACCCATCACCGTCGCTTGTATCGGAAGCTCACGGTCGTCTCTTCGTCGAGCACCAGCGGACGAACGAAACGAAACGCGGTGCCGCTGCGCGGGACGTCCATGCGGACCGGCAGCACCCCCGCGACGCGGCGCTGCAGGTTGAGCACGTTCTGTGAGGGCGCGTTCTGCAGCTCGGTGACTTTCGCTTGATCGATCACCGGTGCCTCGGCGCGTACTTCCACCGTCTCGGACAGGGTCGCGAGCGACATCTGGAGGTCCACCAGACGCGGACGCTGATCGAACGTCAGGGAGCGCCTGACAGTGGCAAAGCCCGCCAACTCCCCCGTGACAGTCACGGGACCCGATGGCACGCTCGAGACGATGAACATCCCGCCCTCGTCGGTGGTCGCGCGACGGCGCACGCCGTCGGATGCCGTTACGGTGATGGTCACGCCGGGGAGCGTCGCTCCATTCGTATCAACGGCGTGACCGACGATCTGGCCCGGTCCGATGGGACGTTCCGGAAGATACCCGACGATGCCGGCGGTCGCTCCATGCCCGACATCCAAGGACGTGCCGGCGGCGGAGCCGGCGACGAGTTGCGCGAGGCGGGCCGGAATGACGTTGCCGCCGTTCGGCGTGGCTGAGTAGCGGTCGGGGAGGAACAGCTCCCAGTGCACCAGGCTCATCGGCACGTCGAACTTCGGCAGTGCCATCTGCGCATCGCCGCGCTTGCCGAATGCTTCACCGGCGGTGAGATACACGAGCGAGACCGGGTAGACGCCGTCCGGTCTGAAGCCGGCGCGCAGCAAAGGCACACGCGTTCCGTCGGTACCCGTGACGGGCTTCGCCGTTTCTCCCGCCACTTCGACCGACAACATCGTCGCGCCAGGGGGAAGCGTCACTTTCATGAACGGCTGCGCGCGATTGCGGATCCACAACTGCACTTCGGTCAGGGCGCGTCCCTCGGGGGTGACAAGCGTCGTCGCCACGACGGTCTGCGCCACCGCGGCAATCACCGGCGCGTCGGCGAAGCGTTTGACCTCGAGCGTCAGTCCGCGCGTCTCCTCCAGCCGCCGCTGATAGCGGAACGCGGCAAGGATCGGCTGGCGCGCCAGCGAGCGGAGCGTCGCGTTGAGTTCGCGCACGTCCATGCGATGCAGCCCTTCGTCTCCGGATGCGGTCACGTCGAGCGTCCCGATCCCTTCGATGGCCGTTTCGCCGGCCTCGCGCTGCGCACCCGTGAGGGTCGGAAACGACGTCATCGCCTTGAACGATCCCGGCGCATGGGCCTGCTCGAGGCTGATGAGGAACTGATGGCGCCGCACCGTCGCGTCGTGCACCGTCAGCACGATCGCCCCGGCGGCGGCTCTGGTCGTTTCGATCGAGCTGCCCGCGATCGACGAGACCTCGAAGCCCGACGGAAGGCGCACCTCGAACGTCTGCGGCTCGCCCTGGACGACCGTCACGTCGACAAGCGATACCATCCGCAAATCGGCTTCGCCGATCGTGATGAGCGATTTGACGTCTGCGAGTGTCCGCGCCGTGGCGGGCACGCCCGGCGCGGCGGTCTCGCGCATCGACCAAGACACCTGGCCGCGGCGGCCCGGTTCGAGCGTGACCTCAACGGTGGTTCTGCCGCCGGAGGTCTGCCGCCGGGTCACGACTCCGGGTTCCACCTTCACCTCCGCGGGATCCCCGGGCAGGTCGAGCGTCGCGCTGATGGTGCCGCCTGCAGGAACAGGCAGCGCAAACGTTGCGCGGCCCGGCGCGGAGGTGACCGGCGCCGCCCAGTCGAGTGTGACGGTGAACGGAGCGGGCCCCGTGAGGACCGCGGCATGCGCGTCCGATTCCTGCACCAGCGGCAGTGGGCGTCCGTCGGTCCTCGCATCCACGAGCGTGGCGCCGCTGACGAGCGGCCCCTTCACCTGGCCGCGCTGAAACACCTCCCCATCGAGGCGCAGCGTGCCGCGCGCCGTGTCGCCGGCGACCCGCGCGCGGAGGTCGGCGCGGCCGACGACGGCTGGGACAGGCGGCGGCTCCGGCGTGGTGTCCGGTTGCGCAGCGCGATCGACGAGCCGGTTGTATTCACCGATGGGCATTGTCACCGTGCCCTGCGGGCCCTGCGGAACGCGAGGGCGGTCCTGGGCGAGGGCAAGCCGCGGAGTGAGCACGAGCAACGCGACAGCAATCAGATGTTTGGCATGCATTGGACACCTCACCAGCGGCTCTCACGCTTATAGGAGAACTCGACGACCGGCGCCTGCGACTCGGCGGTCAGCTCCGAGGTCAGGAATATGCTTGGACCGAAATCCGGAAACTGCACCTGCACCGGCAGTGGACCGGTCACCGTGCGCCCGGCGGTGTCTCTGTGAAATTGCGTGACGAGTTGATCCGTGGGCGCCGGCATCGCCGGGGGGGCCGGAATCGCTCGGGCGACGCCGCCGGCGGCCGTCTCCTCGCCGCGCAATGCCGGCGTGAAGGGCCCTGCGTCGGTCTCGATGCGGAACAACGCCCGGGGTTCGGGCTTCACACTGAAACGCGGCGGGTAATGCAGCACCACGCCCGTTCGCGAGATCGGCAGATCGATCGAGGGAAGTGAGAGCGCCGCGCGTCCCGTGTCGCTCCACGCCGCGCCGCGTTGAACGTACGTCACCTCGACAACGAACGCCGGTGGTTCTTCTCCGGCCCGTCCTTTCTGGAGCGGCAACAACAGCGAGCCGCCAGGTGCGACGCCCGGACGAATGGGTCGCGCCGCGACCGACGCGCTCCACAGCGTGGCGTCGTTCGGGAGCCTGATGTCCAGGAAAGCGCGCTGGTTATTCCGCACCGCATATCGCGCGCGGACGAGGGTCTTCCCCTCTTCCCCGACGAGCGCGTCGTAGCGCGCCTCCTCGACGTTCGCGATGAGCACCGCCTGCGGCGTATACCGCGCGACCGTCAGCGCGAGACTGCGCTCCGCACGTCCGTCCTGCGGCCTGAAGCGGAACGCGACCATCGACGGCGACTCGCGTCCCGATACAGGATCGCCGAGGTCGGAGGGATCGGCGGGATCCAGTCCACGCGGTTGACGCTGGCCGATCTCTCCCGCGCCGAGTACTTCGACCGCCACCCCGCCCGTTTCGCGCTCCGCCGCGGGCAGACGCAGCAGCGGCACCGGCACCGATCCGTCCCGAGGCAGGCGTGCCTCGCCCGACAGTGCGAACGAGGTCTGGGTCGCCACGGGTTCAAAGAAGCTCACCCGCAGCGTGCCCGGACGGAAATCCCAGTCGGCGACATGCGCGCCCGACACCTGATTGATGACGAGGCCGTCGGTCAGTGCCACATCGATGGCCGGGGCCTGTCCCTGCACGACCTCGACGCGCACGGTCGCCGTGAGCGAGCTCGTCTCCTCGCCGAGTCCCACCAGCTCGGTGATGCTGCCGCGCCACTTGAGCGGTTGCGCGAGCCGCGTGTCCTCCGTCCGCTTCTTCCACGTCGCCGTCAGCGGCTGCCCCGCGCGTCCGTACGCGATCCAGCGCCCCTCCGGCTCCTGCGCCCGCTCCGCGAGCACGCCGCCCGTCACCGTGAGATCGATCCCGCTGCGGGGCACGACGACCGCCAGCCGCGACACCGCTCCGGGCGAGGCGGGCAGCACCAAAGTTTCCGATCCGCCGGTCACTCGGAGAGGTACAACAATATCGAGCGCCAGAACGGCTCGGCCACGCCGCGATAACAGCACGTGCGGCGCGTGGTGCGCCGGCCCGCCGTTCCGATCGGGAGAAAGGTCGATGATGGAGACCGGCCGGCCGTCGAGGCGCGACGCGCGCACGAGCAGGCCGGAGGGAACCTCTACGCGAATCCAGCCCTCCTTCAGGACGTCGACCGTCAGCCGCACTTCGCCGGCCACCAACTGGTCGCCGGCGCGGAGGTCGTACTCGACGCGGGTGATTGTCGCGTCGACTGGAGGTGGATCCGGCGGTCTGTCGGGCGGATACGCCTTGAGCCGAAGCGCGCGATACTCATCGATTGCAATAACGACCCATCCGTCGGCACGCGAGGGCTCCTGCGCCCGCACACTTGCGAACGCGCCGCACACGAGAGCCGCACATACGAGTGTTGCGCGTATCATCGCCGCCTCCTCGGGAGAATCGACACCGGCTGCGCCGGGCCGCCGCCCAGAACAGATCTGTAACAAGTGGCGTGGTTCGAGCGGACGTCGCGCGAATCCGCCACCGACGCCGTTTCTCATTTCGACTTGAACGGACTCCGGACGGCCGGGAACCTCACGTTACATCCGGAAATCCGACATGCCGCCAGCACCCGCCTTCGCGCTGCGCGCTACGGCGCGGCAGGCCTGGAATGTCAGTTACTATTTCTGTGATGTTCCGACGTGTCCTGGCCCGTCGTGCGACGCCGAAATCGGTCGAGAAGATCGACGAGACGACGCGCCGCATCCGCTGTCCGAAGTGCGGATGGGAGCCCGGCAGGGGCGATCGATGGGTGTGCGCGCCCGGTTGCGGGCATTCGTGGAACACGTTCGAGACGCGCGGCGCGTGTCCCGGGTGCGACAAGCACTGGACGTCCACCGCCTGCCTGCGCTGCCATGAGTGGTCGCCTCATATCGAGTGGTACGAGTAAACTCCAAACTCCAAACTCCAAACTCCAAAGGCACTCCCAACTCCAAACTCCAAACTTCAAAGGCACTCCCAACGCCAAACTCCAAACTTCAAACCTCACACTTCAAAGGTTCAAGATCTTCAAACTCCCATCGGCATTTGGATTTGGCGTTGACTCAGTTCGAAATTTGAAATTTGGAGTGCCTTTGGAGTTTGGACTTTGGAGTTTGGAGTTTTGAGGCGAATCCCCCGTGAGCACCCCTGATATCATTGAGTCCCGTGATTCCACGCCGGTTTTCAGCCGAACTGTTCGCGGCACTGCTGCTCGCGCTGCTCGTCGGCAGCCCGTACGCACAGGCGCCCGCGTCCCCGGCGGCGTATAGCGTGCTCTCGAAAGAAGGCCGGCGGCCGCTGCCGTCGCGAACGATCGCGGGACAGGAGATGTTCGCGCTCGAGGACCTCGCGCGCCTCTTCGACTTCACGTTCCGTGAAGACGCCACGGCGGGCGGCCTGGTCGTGACGATCCGGAACCAGACGATCGTGCTGTCGGCAGGCCAGGGGCTCGCGTCGGCCGGAGGACGGCTCATCTCGCTGTCCGCCGCGCCGGTGCATGAAGGGCGCGCCTGGTTCGTGCCGGTCGACTTCGTCTCGCGCGCGCTGGCGCCGGTGGCCGCGATGCGCGTCGATGTCCGCAAACCCTCGCGGCTCATCGTCGTCGGAGACCTCCGCGCGCCGCGCGTCGCCGGGCGCATCGAGCCGATGGGGTCGCTCACGCGCCTGACCCTCGAGGTGGCGCCGGCCACGCCGCACACCGTCGCCCAGGAAGGATCGAAGCTCGTCATCCGCTTCGACGCCGACGCGCTCGACGCCGCGCTTCCCGCATCGACGACGCCCGAGGTGATCCAGAACGTGCGTCCCGGCGAAGGGGCGGCGGTCATCGCCATCGATCTCGGCCCGCGCTTCGCGACGTTCCGCGCGAGCGACCTGCCGGCCGATCGCGGAGCGGGCCGCATCGTGATCGACGTGATGGCTCAGGCGGGCGCCGCGGCACCCACCGCGCCGGCGCAGCCGCCGGCCGCGACGCCGGAGCAGCCCCCGTTGCTCGACCTCGCGCCCGCGGGCGCGCTGCGCACGATCGTGATCGACGCGGGCCACGGCGGCACGGAGGACGGCGCCAAGGGACCGGGCGGCACGCTGGAAAAGAACGTGACGCTCGCGGTCGCGCGCCGGCTGAAGGCGGCGCTGGAGGCGCGGCTGGGCGTGCGCGTGATTCTCACGCGCGACGGAGACGACACGGTTGCGCTCGACCAGCGCGCGGCCCTCGCGAACAACAACAAGGCGGACCTGTTCGTCAGCCTGCATGCGAATGCGTCGGTGCGGCCCGGAGCGACCGGCGCCGAAGTGTTCTACCTGAGCCTCGACGAGTACGGCGAGGATGCGGCGCGCGCCGCGCATGCCGAGAGCGAGTCGCTGCCGGTCTTTGGCGGCGGCAGCCGCGACATCGAAGTGATCCTGTGGGAAATGGCGCAGGCGCGCTACATCCAGGAATCCGCGGCGCTGGCCCAGGCGATCGAAGCGTCGCTGCGCGAGCGCGTGCCGATGAGCGCGCGGGCGATCCAGCAGGCGCCCTTCCGCGTGCTGGTCGGCGCCAACATGCCCGCGGTGCTCGTGGAGATGGGCTTCCTGACCAACGCCGACCAGGAAAAGCAGTTGTCGTCGGACGAGTTTCAGAATGCCGTCGTGCAGGGGCTCGTCGAGGCGTTCAGCCGCGTCCGCGACGCGCGCGGCGCCGTCGGACGATCGGGCGGGCCGGCGCAGGGACCCGGACGGTAATGTCTCGACGCGCCGCCATCGCCGCCGCCGCTCTCACGGGCCTCGTCGCGCTCGTCTGGCTGCTCGTCTTCTTCATCCCCCGGCACTCGGCGCCGGGAGCGCCGGCCGTCACCCCGGGCCAGTCCGCGACCGCGGCACCGGAACGGAAGATCACGGCGACCCTCTACTACATCTCCGAGGACGGCATGTCGCTTGTCGGCGCGCAGCGCGAGGTGCCGTTCGGCGATCCCATCGTCGAACAGGCCCGCCGCATCGTCGAAGCCGAGCTCGGCGGGGCGCCCCCTTCGCTCGCCTCGGCCATTCCATCCGGCACGACCCTGCGGGCGTTGTTCCTCACCGAGCGCGGCGACGCGTTCGTGGATCTCAGCAGCGACGTATCCACCAGACATACGGGCGGTGCCCTCGACGAACTGTTCACGGTGTATGCGATCGTCAACGCGCTGACCGTCAACCTCCCCGCGATCAGACGGGTGCAAATCCTCGTGGACGGGAAAGAGGTGGACACGCTCGCCGGACACGTGGATCTGCGACATCCGTTGCAGAAGAACCTCAAGTGGCTGGCCACGGCCGCCACGCCGGCACTCGATGGTCGTTAGTCGCCGGTCGGCAACCGTGGAAGGTGGAAGGTAGAACCGAGAATGTCTATTACGCGATCGGACGGCCGCGCGCCGGAACAGCTGCGGGTGACGCGGATGACGCCGTCGTACACCATGCACGCCGAGGGCTCGGTGCTCATCGAGGCGGGACAGACGCGCGTAATCTGCACCGCGAGCGTCGAAGACCGGGTGCCGCCGTTCCTGCGGAACAGCGGCAAGGGATGGGTGACCGCGGAGTACGGGATGCTGCCGCGCGCCACCACGACCCGCATGCAGCGCGAGGCGACCGCCGGGAAAGTCGGCGGGCGCACGCAGGAGATTCAGCGGCTGATCGGGCGGTCCCTGCGATCCGTCATGAGGCTGAACGAGCTCGGGGAGCGGACGGTATGGGTGGACTGCGACGTCATCCAGGCGGACGGCGGCACGCGCACCGCCTCCATCACCGGTGGCTTCGTCGCGCTTGTGCTCGCGCTTCGGAGGCTGCGCCAGGCGGGAGCCATCAAGACGATCCCGGTCGCCGACCACGTGGCGGCGGTCAGCGTCGGAGTCGTGGCGGGGACGCCGCTGCTCGACCTCGCGTACGACGAGGACTCGAAGGCGGAGGTCGACATGAACGTGGTGAAGACCGGGGACGGCCGCTTCATCGAAGTCCAGGGAACCGCCGAGGGCCCGCCGTTCGAGCGCGCGGCGCTCGACGCGCTGCTCGGGCTCGCCGACGCCGGCGTCCGCGAGCTCGTCGATCTGCAGCGATCGATCCTGGGGGATATCCGTTCGTAACGCGACGGGACTTTGACTATCGACCATCGACCATCGACGACCGTGCTCCTCGTCGCGACCACCAACCCGGGCAAGCTGAGGGAAATCGAGGGCATCCTGCACGGTTTGCCGATCGCGCTCGTCACGCTGCGCGATTTTCCGGGCGTGGCGGAACCGGAGGAAACCGGCGCGACCTTCGCCGAGAATGCCAGGTTGAAGGCGCTGTACTACGCCGCGGCGACGCGGCTGCCAAGCGTCGCCGATGACTCCGGCCTCGAGATCGATGCGCTGGACGGTGCCCCGGGCGTGCACTCCGCGCGGTGGCACGGCACGGACTACGCCTGGAAGTTCCAGAAGATTCACGAACGGCTTCGCGCGCGCGGCGTCTCGACCAGCCCGGCCAGGTTCGTCTGTCACGTCGCGCTCGCCGACGGGGGGCGCATCGTGCACGAGGCGAGCGGCGTCGTGGAAGGACGAATCAGCGACGAGCCGCGCGGCACGAACGGCTTCGGGTACGATCCGATCTTCTTCTACCCGCCGTTCGGCTGCACGCTCGCCGAGCTCGATTCAGAACGGAAATCCCAGGTGAGCCACCGGGGCAAGGCGTTCGCCGCTCTCAGACAGTATCTCGAGGCGAACGGCGGCCGGATCGCCGGCTGAAGAGGAACTCGAGCGCGGAGGGCAGCCGCCGCGCCCAGGCGTCCTCCGAGTGCGAGGCGCCCGGCTCGACGACGGTCTTCAGCCGTGCCGGACCCAGCCCGGCGCGCTGGAGGAGGCGCTGCAGCTTCCGCACGTTCGCGACGGGTTCCCTGTTCCGGTCCGCCCGGCCGGTCTCTTCCGTGCCCACTCCGAGGTACACGCGCTCGGGCCAGCGCGCGGCGGATCGCGCCTGTTTCAGGATGTATCCCCCGCCGACGTACAACGACGGGCTTTCGAGCAGGAGCTTTCCGAACACACCCGGTTTGGCGAGCACGGTGGACAGGGCGGCCACGGCGCCGTACGACGATCCCCCAAAGCCCGTGTTCAGCGCGCCTGGCGCAACAGGATAGCGGCTCGACACGAAGGGGATGACATCACGCGTGACGAACTCCGCGTACTGGCGCCCGAGGGGAACGCGCGCGTGCGGATTCCGCTCGTCTTCGACCGGCAGATACTCGCGGGCCCGCCGCGCGTCGCCGTGATCGATGCCGACCACGATCAACGGCGGAATGCGCGAGCGGCGCACGAGCCGCTCGATCGTCTCGGCGACGCGCCACGTCAGGCCGCCAAACGCTCTACCGGGCTCGAAGAGATTCTGCCCGTCATTCAGGTACAGGACGGGGAACAACGAAGCCGCTCGGCGGTCGGCGCTCGAGGCTCGGCAGACACGGCGCGCACCGGATGAACGCCACACGGTGATGCGCCGGGTCGCGCCGAGGAAGGTGCTTTCAATCTCGTGGACGTGAAACAATTCACCAATTCACCAATTCACCAACTCACCAACTCACCAACTTCTAGAATCCCGGCATCAGATTGAACTGCCACAGCCAGCCGCGCCCCGGCCGGTTGAGCGGGCGCACGAAGTTGATCTCCCCGACGGCGAAGCCGAACAGATTGATGCGCGCGGCGGCGCCCACGCTCCCGACCGGCTTGTGATCGCTGACGAACTGCGCGGTCGAGTTGCCACCCCAGGCGACGCCGCCGTCGGCGAACACCGCCAGCTCGATCGGCAGCGGCCCGTAGAAGTTCTTGCCGCCGAACGCGCCCCACAGCGGGAACCGCAGTTCCAGATTCCCAATCGCCACGCGGCTGCCGATGAGCCGATCGAACGCGGGGCACGAACCATCCGGGGCGTTCCCGCATTCGCCGGACTGGAAAGAACCCGAGTCGTACCCGCGAACGAGTCCGGGGTATCCCAGGTACAAAGTCGGCAGCCGCCCGTCTTCCGCGCTGCGCCCGTACCGTCCGTAGTACATGCCGCGGGCCGCGAGCGTGAACGGCCGGACCGGCATCAGATACGAGCGGTAGTCTGCCAGCAGCCCCGTGTAGGTCACCGAGCCGCTGGTCTGCGACACCTCGAGGCGATAGCGGTTGCCGCGAATCGGGCTGGTCGCGCCGAAGATCGACGTGTCGCCCACGAGCGCGCCTGACGCCTGGGCGAGGTTCAGCGTCGGAAACGACCCCAGCTTCGTGGTGTCCTCTGTGAGCTGGTCTCCGGTGATGGCCGAGAACAGCCGCTCCGTCACGTCCTGCTTCAGGCCGATCTGTCTCAGGCCGCCGTTGAACTCGACGCGCCGGGCCCTGCTGAAGGGATACGCGACGATGCCCGACGCCCCACGGTCGGTCTGGACGATCCGGTACTCCTGCTCCACGTAGACGTCCTGCCCGTCAACCCTCGCAATGCCCTGGGCGAACGAGCGCGCGACGTACGGCGTCTGGTCGGCCTCGATGCCCCAGTTCCAGCGGTGCGTGCGATTGAGGTACATCGCACTGCCGCCGAACTCGTCGAAACGGCTCGTCATCTGCACCGACGTGCCCACCGTATGGTTGCCAAGCATGTCGCTGAAGAGGAACGACAGGCCCCCGGCGGCGTAGGTCCCGAACGGATCCCTTCCGACGCCGATCGTCGGCTGCCCGGCGAAATCGAGCGAGAGATGCGGCGTGTATTTCTGCGTCGGCGCGGGCGAGGCCGGCGCGGGCAGGCCGATCGTGTCGTTCTGCAGCGCCGCGTAGACCTCACCCTGCCCTGTCGTGCGCGGCGGGAGCACGGCGGCGTTGATCGGCAGATCCACCAGGGCCGTTCCCGCGAGGGCCGTCTCCGAATCGAGCGCGTAGATGTTGTAGCCGTCTTCCTCATACGTGCTGAACACGATCCGCCCATCCACCGCCGACATGGCGGGGCTCAGCGCCGTGATGCCGCTGACGCCGGTCACCAGGTTCGTGAGCTGTGCCGCAGGGCCGCCGTCGAGCGGCGCGCGGTAGATGTTGCTGATCCCCTGCCGATCCGAGAGGAAGTACAACGACCGGCCGTCGCGCGACCATTGCGGGCTGAGGTTCTTCGCACCCTCGAACCCGGCGGCGGCGCGCACCTCGCCGGTCGCGACGTTCATCACCGCGATCCGCGGATGCCCGGACTCCAGCACTTGCAGGTTCGTCGAGAACCGGTCCGTGGCGAACGCGAGCTCCCGGCCGTCGGGCGACCAGGCCGGGTCGAGTTCCGCGTACGCGTCGGTCGTCAGACGCTTGAGCTGGCCCGCCCCGAGGTCGTAGACGAACAGATCGTTGAGGCCGCCGACAAGACCCGAAAGCGCGATACGGTTTCCGTCGGGCGACCACGCGGGATTGAGCACCTCATCGATGCCCGGCAGCTTGATCTCGCGCTCGACGCGTCCGCTGCCGACGTCCACGATTGTGAGCACCGGCCGTCCACTGCTGATGCCAGGGAACACGAACCGCTTGCCGGACGGATCCCACGCCCCCGCCGATTCGATGAACTCCAGGCTCTCGAAATGCGGGTCGGTGGCCGTGTCGGTGATCTTGCGGATCACCTTGCCGGTCTGCGCGTCGGCGAGATAGAGGTCGATCGAGAACAGATCGCGTTCCGAGAAGAACATGATCTTCGATCCGTCGGGACTGAGCTTCGGGCTGACGTTCATCTCGCCGGCCTGCTCCTTGGTGATCACGGGGCGCGCGACGGCTCCCGCCATCTTCGTCATTTCCGCGATGGGGCGGTAGGCCGCGAACACCGCGTCGTGCCATTGCTTGGACAGCTCCTTCGCGTCGACGCCCAGTACCTGCTTGAACGCCTCGTCGAACCCGTGGCTGCCCGCGCCCATGCGCAACAGATCGCCGACGACCTTGTCGCCGTACTTGCCCGCGATGAACGCCCAGAGGGCCTGGCCGTAGCGATACGGGAAGTACCGCGGATTCTCCAGGTCCTTGATATCCGGCAGCTTCTCGCGGCGCGCGGCTTCGCGCATCCACATCGCCGTGTGCGGATCGACCGGTCCGATCGACAGGTACTCGGCCATCCCCTCGATGAACCAGAGCGGCAATCCCAGGGCGCCGGCCTGGTTGGTGTTCACGTTCGTGTTGGTGACGTCGTACTGGAACGCGTGCACCAGCTCGTGGCCGATGACGTGGTCGGTCGATTCGAGCGGCCCGGCGAACGGCAGGATGATGCGGCGCTTGAACGGCTCGGTGACGCCTCCCGTGCCCTCGCCCAGCTCCTCGTCGATGACGTTGGTCTGGCGGAAGTGCGGACTGCTGGCATACAGGATGAGCGGCTGGCGCCCGCGAAGCTGGTGCCCCAGCACCTGCGAGAGCCGGGCGTACCAGCGTTCCGCCATCCGCGACGCCATCTGCGCCGCCTGCTCCTCCTCGGGATAGAAGTAGATGTCGAAGTGGTCGGTCTTCAGCACTTTGAAGTCGAACTTCTGGTACTGAACCTTGTTGCGGCCGAAGTAGCCTCCCTGGGCGAGGGCGGTACCCGGCACGGCCAGCGTAAGAATGGCGGACAGGGCTGCGACTCGAACTACGGAATGCATAGGCGGTTCTCTGCTGCTCAGTTCATGACGTCGCCTGGTTCGGGGCCCGGGCGAACGTGTGGTTCCAGTCAGGCGCGCCCCCGAAACTGCAACGGCTGTACCGCCTGACGGCCGCTCCTTTCTGGTACACTTTCCGCTCAGCCATGCGGGCCCTCTACGTCGTCTTTCCAATTCTTTGTATCCTGGCAATCGCCTACCGTTATTACAGCGCCTTTATCGCCGCGCGGATCATGTCGCTCGACGATCGGCGCGTGACCCCCGCGCACGAGCGCAACGACGGCCAGAACTACCACCCGACGCACCGCCTCGTCCTCTTCGGCCATCACTTCGCGGCCATCACCGGGGCCGGACCGCTCATCGGACCGGTGCTCGCCGCGCAATTCGGCTACGCGCCCGGCTTGATTTGGCTGGTCGCGGGGGTCTGCCTCGCCGGCGCTGTTCACGATTTCATCATCCTCTGGGCGTCGGTGCGACGTGGCGGCCGGTCGCTGGCGGAGATCGCGCGTGTGGAAATCGGGCCGGTCGCGGGCGCGACGGCGGCCGTGGCCATCCTCTTCATCATCGTCATCGCCCTCGCTGGACTTGGCCTCGCCGTCGTCAACGCCCTGGCGGAAAGCGCCTGGGGGACTTTTACGATTGGCACCTCCATCCCGCTCGCGCTCTTCATGGGCCTGTACATGTACCGGTTCCGGAAGGGACGTATCGCGGAGGCGACCGTCATCGGCGTGATCGGCCTGGTGCTCGCGGTCGTGTTGGGGAAGCCGCTGGCCGCCTCCTCGTTCGGCCATTTCTTCAGCCTGTCCCGCAACCAGCTCATCCTTGCGATGGCCTCGTATGGATTCATAGCGTCGGTGTTGCCGGTCTGGATGCTGCTCTGCCCCCGCGACTATCTCAGTTCCTTCATGAAGATCGGGACGATCGCCTTTCTGGTGGTCGCCGTCATGGTGGTCAACCCGGTCCTGAAGATGCCGGCTTTCACGCAGTTCACCGCCGGCGGCGGTCCGATCATTCCGGGGCCGCTGTTTCCGTTTGCGTTCATCACCATCGCGTGCGGGGCGATCTCCGGGTTCCACGCGCTCATCGCGTCGGGCACGACGCCGAAGATGATCGATCGTGAGTCCGACATCCGGCCGATCGGCTATGGCGCGATGCTGATCGAAGGCCTGGTGGGCGTGATGGCGCTCATCGCCGCGACGGCCATGTTCCCCGGCGACTACTTCGCCATCAATACCTCGCCGGCCACCTTCGCGCACCTGGGCATGCCGATCGTCAACCTGCCCACGCTCGAGGGTGCGGTCGGCGAAACCGTCAGCGGACGTCCCGGCGGAGCGGTCTCGCTGGCGGTCGGCATGGCGCAGATCTTCAGCGGGCTGCCGGGCATGCGCGGACTGATGGATTACTGGTACCACTTCGCGATCATGTTCGAGGCGCTGTTCATTCTGACCACCATCGATACCGGTACGCGCGTCGCGCGCTTCCTCGTGCAGGAGTTCTTCGGGCGCTTCTACGAGCCCATGGCGCGCCAGGAGTGGCTGCCGGGCGCTGTGGTGTCGACCTTGCTCGTTGTGGCCTCCTGGGCCTATTTCATCTGGACCGGCAGCATCAGCACTATCTGGCCGATGTTCGGTATCGCCAATCAACTGCTTGCCTCTGTCGCGCTCGCCGTCGGAACCACGATTATCATCAACATGGGGAAGGCTCGGTACGCGTGGGTGACCGCCCTGCCTCTCGCGTTCGTCTCCGTGACGACCCTGACGGCCGGCGTGATGAGCGTGCGGGATATTTTCTGGCCGATGGCGGTCTCGTCTGACCCCGCCCTGCATTTCTCCGGGTTCCTGAACACCGTCCTGACGATCGTCATGATGATCTGCGTGGTCATCATCCTGGCAAACGCCGCCTGGCGCTCGGCCCGCGTCCTCCGTGGCGACGCCGTCCAGCTCCCCGCACCCGGCACCTAGCACCCAGCACCCCTTTTGGGCGGTCGGTTTCGGTACGTGTATGTGCTATTACGGCACACGAGCTAAAGTGCTGTACGTGCGCCATATCCGTCTGTTCTGCCACGGTCGCCCCGAACTGATGTTCCGTTCTGGCACGTTACAATCTCGAAACGTCGAGAATGCTCCGGTACCGCAACTCTGCTAAGAGCCGCTCTTATAATGGTTTAGCGATACATGCGGCACCATTGTCGAGGTCGGTGTGGGAATTGCACAGCTATCGGCGTCATGAATTATCGAACGCTGTCCCTTCCGGCGGTCCTGCTCGCCCTCGCCAGTCCCGTTTTCGCTCAGAATTCCGCCAAAATCGATGAAGAGCTGACCCGATCGGTCAAAGCCGGCTGCACCACCGAGAAGGTCATCATCACCACGCGCCCCGGGTATCGCGCGGGTCTTGCCGACTCGCTGCAGAGACACGGGGACCGGGTCAAGTTCCAGCATGTGTCGATCGACGCGGTGTCCGCCGAGATCCATTGCGGTGACATCGAGACCCTGAGCGGCTTCTCGTCGGTTCGGGCGATTTCCAAGGACGCGGAAGTCCGCGCCGACGGACTCGCCGGCACGCGCGCCCCTCGCAGCACCGGAGACACCACCGGCGCCAGTGCCGCCAGCGCCAACAGACAGGACACGGTTGCGCGCACGAACGCGGGGAAGAAAGCTGAGCGCGGCCAGTGGGTCTTCTTCGAGACGCTGGGCGTGAACGCGGCCCGCCAGACGGTGACGAGCGAACTGGCGATGCTTGGCGATGTCACCTACGACACGACCGAGATCGACAGCACGCTGGTCGACTGGTCGGGCTCATCCGAGCCCACCCGGTCGGCGGGCACCTTCGGCATCGCGATCATCGATTCCGGCATCGAGCCCGCCATCGACTTCGGCAACCGGATCAGCGCGTTCTATGACTTCACGGGGGGTCACGTCCGCAAAGCGGCGCCATCTGACGCCTACGGCCACGGCACGCATGTTGCCGGCCTGATCGCCAGCCGCTTTGTGGGCGTCGCCCCCTTCGTCCGCCTCGTCGGCCTGCGCGTGCTCGACGGGAAAGGCTCGGGGCAGACGAGCGATGTCGTCGAAGCGATCGAGTTCGCGACGGCGAACAAGGACATCCTGGGGATCCGCGCGATCAACCTGTCGCTCGGGCACCCGATCTTCGAGCCGGCCGCAACCGATCCGCTGGTGCAGGCGGTCGAGCGCGCCGTCCGCGCCGGCCTCGTCGTCATCACGGCATCCGGCAACTTCGGCGTGAACCCCGCGACGGGCCTGCCCGGCTATGCGGGAGTGATCTCGCCGGGCAACGCGCCGTCGTCGATCACGGTCGCGGCGCTCAATACGTTCGAGACCGTGAGCCGCGCGGATGACCGCGTCGCGCCGTACAGCTCGCGCGGCCCGTCGTGGTACGACGCGTTCGCCAAGCCCGACGTCACCGCGCCCGGCCACAACCTGTTGTCAATCGCCGCCAAGGGCAGCTATCTCCGGAGGCTGAACGAAAAACGCGGCGGTTCCGGCGACTACATGCGCCTGAGCGGAACGAGCATGGCGGCGGCGGTCGCGACCGGCGTCGTCGCGCTCACGCTGGACGCCAACGGCACCCTGACCCCGAATGCGGTGAAGGCCGTGCTCGAGTACACGGCGATCCCCGTCAAGGACGATCAGCACGAGGTGTACGACGCGCTGACGCAGGGCACCGGCGGGGTCAACGGCGGCGGCGCGATCGCGCTCGCCGCGGCGATCGACGCGAGCCAGCCGGTCGGAAGCAAGTGGCTGATGTACGGCGTGCCGTTCCACACCACGATCGGCCGCGTGCCCTACCAGTGGGCCGGGTCGATCCTGTGGGGACCGCATCACGTCCGCGGCGACGGCGTCCTCGACGAGAACCGGATCGCGTGGCAGACCAACATCGTCTGGGCCTCGGGCGTCGATGAAGACAACATCGTGTGGGGCACGGTCGAGCCCGACGAAGACAACATCGTCTGGGGCACGTCCGACGACGACGGCGACAACATCGTGTGGGGCACCAACTTCGTCTGGGCGACCTCCGACGACGACGCGGACAACATCGTCTGGGGCACGTCGGTCGACGAAGACAACATCGTCTGGGGCACCAACATCGTGTGGGGCGCCTCGCTCATCGGCGAGGACGACGGGGACAACATCGTCTGGGGCACGGGTGACGATGACGGCGACAACATCGTCTGGGGAACGGTCAGCGCCGACAACGTCGTCTGGGGCAACCTGTTCGAGTCGAACCTCGTCTGGGGCGCCGACGAACACGACAGCGACAACATCGTGTGGGGCACCGGGATCATCTGGGGCAAGGGCGGCATCACGGGCGCCCGCCCCGCGCACGGGCAGCAGCGCCGGAACCGCCGGTAGAAGAAGCAGTTTCCAGTTTCCAGTTTCCAGCTCCCAGCGTTTCGAAGGCTGGCAACTGGAAGCTGGCAGCTGGAAGCTTCCAATTGCCCTACACCTCTCCGCGCGCGACCATCGCCTGATACGATTCCGGCATGCGGCCGGCGCGGATCGCCGCCGCGTCGGCCCGCAGCCGCTCGCGGTCCGACACGTTGATGCGGGCGAGCGCGTCGAGAAAGTCCACGACCGAATCGCGCTCGCCGTACTTCAACAGGTAGTTCACCAGCCGGGGGCGCAGCGGCGAGTCGATGTAGTACGCCAGCTCGTCGGACGCGGGCGCCTTCGCCGCCTCGCGCATGTAGCGCACCGCGCGTTCCCGGCTTCCCTCCCGCAGCGCGAGCGTCGCCAGCGTGATGTTCGCCTTGTAGATCGCCGTCCCGTACGCCGGATCGCCGCGGCGCGTGGCCGCGAGCGCCAGGAGATCCTCGGCGTACTTTTTCGACCGCTGCCACTCGCCGCGGGCGCCCTCCTGATGCCTTTCGTCATCGAACGCTTCTCCTCGCAGGTACGCGGACTCGGCGAGCCAGGGCAACCAGGCAAACCGTTCGCCTTCCGGGAACGTGGAGAGTGCCTGGTATTCCAGATCCCTGATCTTCTGCTGGGCTGACGTGTCGCCGGCGCGCGCATGGCTGGCGAGTTCCCGCCCCGTCAGCTCGAATTGTTTCTCCTGCAGCTCGGTGCGGATCTCGCGGTTGCGCTCGCGCACCTTGAGCGCCACGAGTACCTGCTGGGGCTCCGGCGATGCTGGCGCAAGCGTCGCCGCGCGTTCAACCAGGGACCTGCCGAGCGCGACGCTGCCGGCGCCCGCCTCGTTGCGGGTGAAGTTGTTGATCATGTAGCTGCCCGCGGCGGTCAGCAGGACCGGGTCGGCCGAATCGGCGAGCTTCTTCCGGGCTTCGTCCTGAAAGGCCGGCAGGTCGCCCGGACTCGCCTTCGCCTGCGGCAGAACGGAGCGCCCGGGGTTCGAACTGATGAGGACGCTCGCGTACAGCACGCCCAATCGCGCGGACCACGGCTGTGGCAGAAAACGCGCCTGCGGAGCGCGCGGGGGCCCGTCAGGGTCCGCAGCCGCGCCGCGGAGAAGCACGCGCTCGGCGAGACGCGGCTCAACCGTCTGAAAGAACGCCGCCGCGTTTGCCAGCACCGCCGATGATGGACGCTCCGCCGCGAGCTCGGCCGTCCAGAGGGCCTTCGCCCCGGCGTATCCGACTGGATCGTCGCTCAACCGGCGAACCCACGCGCCTGTCAAGGGATCCCCGGGATGGTGCGCGATCATCCAGAGGATATGCCGCCGCCTTCCGGCAGTGGCTTCGCTCCGGCCGATCTTCCGGCCGTTCTCTGTGTAGAACGCCACGAGTTTGCGTCGCGCCGCCAGGTCTTCAGGATGGCTCGCGAGCCCCGCCTCCAGCGATGCGGCGTCGCGGGGCGTCATCCTCGCGGCGGCGGCGAGCATGTCGATGTCGGCCTTCTCCTGCGCGAGGCGGTCCGCGGTCACAGGGTCCGGTTGCAGCGGCGCGGGCTCGCCCTGGTGACGACAACCTCCGGCCGCGACAAGCGCCGCCACGCAGATGAACCGGCCGATCGGTGTCACGTGTCGAAAAGCTCTCATGGGTGTCTAATATCGCATGCTCGAACTGCGCGACGTTACCAAGCGCTACGGCGCCCTGACCGCGCTCGGCCACGTGAGCTTCTCGGTGGGCCCCGGCGAGGTGCTCGGTTATCTGGGCCCGAACGACTCGGGGAAATCACTCCACCGTCAAGATGCTCGCGGGCCTGATGCCTCCCTCACGCGGTCATATTCTCCTCGACGGGGCTGATATCCAGGACGATCTGGTCGCCTACAAGGCGCAGGTCGGCTACGTGCCCGAGGAAGCGCACGTCTATACCTACCTCACGGCCCCGGAGTATCTGCGCCTGTGCGGCAGGCTACGCGGGATCGAGCCCGCCGCGCTGGAAGAGAAGATCGATCGGTTCCTCCGGCTGTTCTCGCTCGACACGGACCGCCATGCGACGCTCGTGGGTTTCTCGAAGGGGATGCGCCAGAAGGTGCTCCTGGCGGCCGCGCTGCTGCACAATCCGCGGATCGTGATCCTGGACGAGCCGGTGTCGGGCCTCGACGTCTCCACGGCGCTCGTGTTGCGGGCGGTCGTTCGCGCGCTTGCCGGGGACGGGCGGATCATCTTCTACAGCTCGCACGAGCTCGACACCGTCGAGCACATCAGCACGCGCGTGATCATCCTCCGAGCCGGCAAGGTCGTGGCCGACGATTCGGCGTCGAAGCTCCGGGAACTGATGCACTCCCCGTCCCTCGAGGATGTCTTTTCGCAGCTCGCGGTGAGCGACGACCTCGAGCGCGTCGCCGGCGATCTGATCGAGGCGGTGCGGCTCTGAGGCAGGGACGGAGGGGAACTCCTACCTTCGGGCTCGCCATCGGCTTCACGGTTCTCGTCGGCGCCTTTGCCGTCGGCGGCGTGTCCGGCGGCGCCTTCAATCCGGCCGTCGCAGTCGGCATCACGGTCCTCGGGCTGTCCGCCGTGCCGAACCTGTGGATCTTCCTGGTCGCCAACCTGCTGGGCGGCGCCGTAGCCGGCGTGCTGTTCAACGCGCTCGATCTCGGGGACGACAAGCCGCAGTAGTCGATAGTCGATAGTCGCTACCGCCCCGTGTGAGATAATCAAGCCTCCACCGGCCGGGGCGTAGCGCAGCCTGGTAGCGCATCTGCTTTGGGAGCAGAGGGTCGGGGGTTCGAATCCCTCCGCCCCGACCAACCATCTAGCAAGCAGCGCGCAGCAGGCGGCAGGCAGTGAGTCGAACTGTCACTCTGTCAGCGCGACAGCGTGATCCGCTGCCAGCTGCGTGCTGCCAGCTGCCTGCTATCGAATGAAATTCGGCCGCAGCGGGCCATCTCCTTTGTAATCGCTGGCGCACAGCCGCCACTGCGACTGCTCGAACACCGCGGTCACGAAGTCCGTGCCCGCTATGGTCCCGATGTCCCCCGCCGTGCATTCGTCGAATGTCTTCAGACAGAGTGAACGCCACCTGGTCGGCACGGCCGCGCACGCATCGCCGTCGGGCGGGCTGGCCAGCGCACCGCACGGCCTCCCGGCGAACTGGAAGGTGACCGAGGCGTCGCCGACCGACGAGTCCAGGATCTGGTAGTGCTCGCGGTTTTTCTCGACGTCCTCTTTCTCGGCGGATCGTCCACCCTCGCACCGCGCGCTCCTGCTGAAATCGCGCAGGACCGCATCGGGATCTTTGATGGTCGAGTCCGAGAAATCCAGCAGGAACCGGCGCGCCATGTCCCCGACTTCCTTGACCGAGTCGTGCAGCGACACGATCGTGCTCCCCTCGACGCGGTTGGACGGATCGCTGACCGCCACGGTGATCCTGACCTGAAGCGGGGTGGGGCCTGCCGCGGGTGCGAGCCACTTGACGACCGGACCAGTCCCGCTGAAGGTGCCCGCCTCGGCCGACCACTCGAACTTCAACTCGTCAAGCGGGGTGTCAGGGTCCTGCACCGTTGCGGTGATGTCGATGAGCTCGGCCAGGTCCGCAAACTGCGCCGGCTCGTTGGAGCGCGTACCCTTCGCCACGATCGCGGTGATCGCGGGCGCCGCGCTGACCACCACCTCATACGTGAAGCCGCCCGGGAGCGATGCGACGCGGCCGCCCACGATGACGATCACGTCCCCCGCCCCCGCGGCATGGGCGCCCGTACGAGCCGTAATCGCGGAGGAGGACTCGACGATCACGTCGGCCGCCGGAACGCCGCCGATCGTCACCGAGGCGCCGGCTGCAAAGTTGGCGCCGGTGATCCGCACAGGCGTACCGCCGCTCGCCGGTCCGCTCGCCGGCGAGACCGCAAAAACCAGGGGCGCCGCCGGTCCTGACGGACCGTTCGGCCCGCCGCCGCACGCGACGACGCCGGCGCAGAGCAAGGCAGCCGCGGCGCGAGCCGCCTTCCGCCGCACCCCTCAGTCCTTCCAGTCCGCGATGAACACGTTGGTCTCTCCCTCGGCCTGCGCGTTCCGGTTCGAGGCGAACACCAGCCGCTTTCCGTCGGGCGAGAACATCGGGAACCCGTCGAACGTGTTGCTGTAGGTGATCCGCTCGAGTCCGCTCCCGTCAGCGTTGATCAGATAGACGTCGAAATCGCGCCCCTTCGGATCCGCGACGTTCGACGCGAACACGAGCCGCCTGCCGTCAGGATGCCACGACGGCGCGAAGTTCGCGCCTCCGAGCTTGGTGAGCTGCCGCAGATCGCTGCCGTCCCGCTTCATCAGGTACAGCTCCAGCGACGTCGGCCGCCACAGCCCCTGTTGCAACAGGGCTCTGTAGTCATCCATCTCCGGCCCGGGCGCCAGCGGGCGGCCTCGAAAGGCGACCGTCTGCCCGTCCCATGAGAAGAACGGCCCGCCGTCCGGACCGGCCCGGTTGGTGAGCCGCTTGGCGTCCGATCCATCCGCCTTCATGGAGTAGATCTCCATGTCGCCGTCGCGCACGCTCGTGAAGACGATCAGCCCGTCGGGGGCGATGGTCGCCTCGGCGTCGTAGCCCGGCGTGCGCGTGAGCGGCCTCAAACCGGAGCCGTCCGCGTTTGCCCGGAAGATGTCGTAGCTGTCGTAGATCGGCCACACGTACCCGCGACTGAAATCCGGCTTCGGGGGGCACTCGGCCGACGCGCCGTGCGTGGACGCGTACAGGACCTCGCGTCCTCCCGGGTAGAAATACCCGCACGTCGTCCGCCCCGTGCCAGTGCTGATCGGATGAAGGTCGGTGCCGTCGGTCTTCATCGTGAAGATTCGATCGCACGGCCGTCCGTCCCGTGTGGATTGAAAGATCAGGTGCGTGCCGTCCGGAGAAAAATATGCCTCGGCGTTTTCGCCGCCGTGGGTCAGTTGTCGGATGTTCGCCAGGTGCCGCTCGGCCGGAGCCGTCTGAAACCGCGGCCGAGCTTCGACAAAGGCTGCCGCGCAGATCGCCGTCACGATCACGAGTTTCGGAGTCAGCTCGCGCATGTTGTATCCAGTCTTTTATTAAACGTTCCTGCTAAGATTAACCGATTTCGCCATGGCCCAGCCTGGGAGGCCCCGAAGGGTCCTTTTCGTCTGTCAATGGAACCGGTCCCGCAGCGCGACCGCCGAGCGGCTGTTCTGCCGGCGGAAGGATCTGGAGGTGCGGTCGGCGGGCACGAGCCCCGACGCCCTCGTCCGCGTCAACGAGCGGATGCTCGACTGGGCCGACGTGATTTTCACCATGGACGAGGGACAGCGGGAAGAGATGGCCGCGATGTTCCCGACCCACGCCGCGCTCGAGCGGTTGGTGTGCCTCGACATCCCAGACGACTTCACCTTCCTGCAGCCGGCGCTCGTGGATCTCCTCGAACGGAAGGTCGCGACCCACCTCGGCTAGACGAGGGCTTTCAAAGCCCAACTCCCAGCGTGCTTCCCGCTAACCGTTGACCTCCCAACTCCCAGCCCCCGACTCCCAGCCCCAGCGCCCAGCGCTCAGCGGCTGAGAAACCAAACGCTCTTTCGTGCGTAATTGCTCGAAAGTCCCGGGCAGGCATTCAAAGGAGCAAAGATGTTCGAGACGTGGAGACAGGATGTGCGCTACGCGCTGCGGCTGCTGCGCAGGAGCCCGCTCTTCGCGTTCACCGCCGCCGCGTCGCTCGCGATCGGTCTTGGCGCGGTCACGACGATCTTCTCCATTGGAAGCGCGCTCCTGCTCCGCCCGCTGCCGGGGCTGAGCGAACCCGATCGGCTGGTGGACGTCGGCCGGACGCAGAACGGGCGCGGTTTCGACACGACGTCCTATCCCAACTACCTCGATATCCAACGCCGCACGACGACGCTCTCGGGCCTGTACGCCTACGAGGTCGAGCCAATGCCCATGAGCCTGGGCGGGCGCGACGAGGCGGAGCGCATCTACGGAACGGTCGTCTCGGGAAACTACTTCTCGGTGCTTGGCGTCCGGCCGGCAGCGGGCCGGCTGTTGCTCGACGCGGACGACCGAGCGGACGCCGGCCAGCCTGTGGCCGTCATCAGCTACTCGCTGTGGCAGCGCTGTTTCAGCGGCGACCCGGCGCTTGTCGGCCGCACCATTACCGTCAACGGTCGCCCTTTCTGGGTTGCGGGTGTGGCGCCACAGGGTTTCCAGGGGACCACGGTGCTGAAGGCGGATCTGTGGGCGCCGATATCCGCGTTGACGGATGCCGCTCCGCGCAGGAACGCCGCCGCACGCAAGGAGCGGCAAGGCGTCTGGCTCGTCATGGGCGGCCGGCTCGCTCGGGGTGTCTCGATCGCCCAGGCGAACGCCGAAATCCAGGCGATCGGGGCCGCGCTGGAGCGCGAGTTCCCTGACGATAACCGCGGCAAGAACTACCGGGTGGCGCCGGCCTCGATCGTGCCCGGGCAAACGGAGATGGTCGAGGCGTTCCTCGCGCTGCTGATGGCGATTGTCGGCCTCATCCTGCTGATTGCGTGCGTGAACGTCGCGGGCATGCTGCTCGCGCGCGCCGCGGCGAGGCGCAGGGAGATCGCCGTGCGGCTGGCCATCGGGGCGGGACGCGCGCGGCTGATCCGCCAGTTGCTCACGGAGACCGCCGTCCTCTTTCTGGCAGGGGGCCTCGTCGGCCTGCTGCTGACCAGGTGGTTGACGGCCCTGCTCGTCTCGCTGCTCCCGCAGTTGCCCTTCCCGGTTGCCGTCGATCTTCACGCCGATTGGCGTGTGGCCGCATTCGCGCTCGCGCTCTCCGCGTGTGCCGCCGTGCTCTCCGGGCTTGCCCCTGCCCTGCAGGCGTCCCGGGCCGATCTCGTACCGGCGCTGAAGACCGAGGGGCTCGACGGCCGCGGCTCCCGCCTTCGGCTGCGCAACGCCTTCGTCGTGGGACAGGTGATGATGTCGCTGCTCCTCGTGATCGTGAGCGGCCTGTTCCTGCGCGCGTTGCAGCACGCCTCGACGGTGCAGCCCGGGTTCGATCAGGACCGGGTCGACGTGGTGTCGCTCGATCTCTCGCTGGCGGGCTACACCGCACAAACCGCCGAACCGTTCGTGCAGGACCTTGTCGCGCGCGTGAGCCGGCTGCCAGGTGTCGAATCCGCCACGGCTGGCGTGGACCTGCCGCTCGACGGCGGCCGCATGGGCCTTGGCGGCGTGAACGTTCCCGGCCGTCAGCCGCCGAATGGACAAACCGCCTTCGGACCGGACTGGAACGTGGTCGAGCCGGGCTGGTTCCGCACGCTGAAGCTGCCGCTCGTGCGCGGCCGGGACTTCACGCCGGCCGACACGTCCACCGCGCCGCCCGTGGCCATTGTGAACGAGGCCATGGCCCGGGAGTTGTGGCCTGGCGAGAATCCGCTCGGCAAGCAACTGATTGTCGAAAGCCCTGTCGCCGAGAGGAGCCGTGTGTTCGTGATCGGCGTCGCGGCGGATGCGAAGCTGATGTCGGTGACCGAGGCCGCCGAGCCGTACGTGTACGTACCGATGTCGCAGCAGCACATGTCCAGGATCGCGCTGCTGGTGCGGACGACGGACGGGCGAAGCGCGATTCCGGCCGTACGGCAGATCGTGCGCACGATGAACTCGAACCTGCCGATCACCGAAGCCTTGCCGCTCGGCGAAGTGACCGCCATCGGGCAGGTGCCGCAGCGCATCGCCGCGTCGGTCGCGGGAAGCCTCGGCATGCTCGGCATGTTGCTCGCGGCGATCGGGATTTACGGCGTGACGTCGTACGCGGTGAGCCGACGCACGCGCGAGATCGGCATCCGCATCGCGCTCGGCGCCGATCGGGCGATGGTCGTCCGGCTGATGCTGCGGCAGGGCCTGTTCCTCGCGGCGGTCGGCGTCGCGCTCGGCGTCGTGGCCGCCGGTGTTGCATCGCGCCTGATCGAGAGCCTGCTGTTCGGCGTCTCGGGCCCCGATCCGGTGACCTTCGGCGCCACGTGCGCGCTGTTCGCCGTCGTGACCCTGGTCGCCACCTACATTCCCGCCCGCCGCGCGTCGCGCGTCGATCCGCTGAGCGCGCTCCGAATCGAGTAACGAGTAACGAGCCACGGGCCACGAGCCACGAGCCGCGAGCTGCGAGCTGCGAGCCACGAGCCGCGGAGATTTGACTTTCTCGGACCCCTTCCCCTAGAGTGGGCACACTTCATCCCATTCTTGAGCGGTATGACCTTCCTGCCACCCATCACTGCGTTCACGGTCTTCCTCGGGATTGCGGCCCTTGGCTTCCTGGTGCTGCTGGTCTCGCTGCTGTTTGGCGAAATTTTCGACCACCTGGGAGACGGGTTCGATGCCGGGCTCGACCATGGCGGACCCGGCTTTTTCAGCAGCCGCATCATCGCGGTCTTCGTCACGGCCTTCGGCGGCTTTGGCGCGGTCGCGACGCATTACGGGATGTCGCCGCTTCCCGCCTCGGGCGTCGGATTCGGCAGCGGGCTGGTGTTCGGCAGCGCGATCTACGCCTTTGCGCGGTTCCTCTACGCTCAGCAGGCCAGCTCGGACGTCACCTCGGGCGACCTCGTCGGCCAGACCGCGCGGGTTGTGGTGTCGATCCCGGCGGGCGGCATCGGCCAGATTCGCTGCCGCGTCGGCGAGGAGCTGGTCGACAAGATCGCGCGCACGCGCGACGGCGAGTCGGTGCCGGAAAACGTCTCGGTCCTGATCGATGAAGTGCTCGGCGAAACCGTGATCGTGAAGCGCCAGTAACCCCCGGAGTCCCCATGGTCGAAAGTCTCCAGATATCCGCGCTCATCGTCGTCATCCTGCTCGTGGTTCTCGGCTTCTTCGCGGCCGCGTGGCTGTTCAGCCGCAATTACCTGAAGGTCTCGCCCAATGCCGTGGCGGTTCTCAGCGGGCGCAAGCGCAAGCTGCCGGACGGCCGCACCGTCGGCTACCGGATGGTGCGCGGCGGCGCGGCCCTGCGCATCCCGCTGCTGGAGAAGGTTGAGTACCTCCACCTCAACGTGATGACGATCCCGCTCGAGATCAAGCGGGCGTACACGTTGAAGGGCGTGCCGGTCTCGGTCAAGGCGGTCGCGAACGTCAAGATTCGCGGCGACGACACGTCGCTCCAGGCGTCGGCCGAGCGGTTCCTCGGCATGACACACGACACGATTCAGAAAGTCATCTTCCAGACGCTCGAGGGGCACCTGCGGTCGATCCTCGGCACGCTGACGGTCGAAGAGGTCAACAGCGATCGCCAGAGCTTCGCGCAGAAGCTCACGAGCGAGGCCACGGTGGACCTCGAGAAGATGGGCATCGGGGTGGACGTTCTCACCATCCAGGAAATCAGCGACGAAGAGGATTACCTGAACGCGCTCGGCAAGCGGCGGACGGCCGAAGTGAAGCGCGACGCGACCATCGGCGAGGCCGAGGCGCACCGCGACGCGAAGATCAAGTCGGCGCTGGCGCTGCAGGAAGGCGAGCAGGCGAAGTTCAAGGCGGACGCGGAAATCTCGCAGGCCTCGCGCGACTTCTTGATCCGGCAGGCGCAGTACCAGGCGGAGATCGAGACACAGAAGGCGCGCGCCGAGCAGGCCGGCCCGCTCTCCATGGCGACGGCGCGCCAGGCGGTCGTGGCCGAGGAAGTGAAGATCGAGCGGACCCGCACCGAGCAGATGATCTCCGTGCAGGAGCAGGAAGTGCTCCGCCGGCAGAAGGAGCTGGAAGCGACCGTCATCAAACCTGCCGAAGCGGATCGCCAGGCGGCGATCGTCAGAGCGGAGGCGTCGAAGCAGTCGGCCATCCTCGAAGCCGAGGGACGGCGATCCGCGCTGATCGCGCTCGCCGAAGCGGAACAGGAGAAGCTGCGGAAGGAAGGCGTCGGCCGCGCGGCCGCCGTCGAAGCCGAAGGGCGCGCGGAAGCGGCCAAGATCGAAGCAATCGGCCTCGCGCAGGCGAAGGCGATCGAGGCGCAAGGCGTCGCCGAAGCGGCGGCGATCCTGCGAAAGGCGGAAGCGTGGAAGGAGTTCAACGAGTCCGCGCGGCTGCAGACGGTGCTCGAGAAGCTGCCCGCGATCCTGACGGCCTCCTCAGGGGTGTTCGGCGCGGTGGCGGCGCCGCTCGGCAACATCGACAAGCTGGTCGTGCTCGATCAGGGCGGCGGCGGGGCCGACGGCAGCAGCCTCAGTCGTCTCGCGCAGACGAGCCCCGCGATCGTCTTCAACCTGCTGCAGCAGCTCGAGGCGCTCGGACTGAACCTGCCGTCGGTGCTGGCACAGCTCGGCGTTTCCAAGCCGGCCGCCGCGGCTGAGGCAGCCGTCCCGACCGTCACGGCCACGCAGGCTCCGCCGAAGAGTTAACAAGCTCCGGCGTCGTGGCTCGTGGCCCGTGGCTCGTGCCTCGTGGCTCGGCAAGAAGACGAGCAACGAGTAACGAGCAACGAGCAACGAGCAACGGCTGAGATGCATTCTGCTGGGGTCTTCCCGTTTGCAACGGGAAACCCCGGTGATGGATGCCTGACTCCGATGCCGCCGCTGCTCCGCCTGCCGTCGGGTTACGCCACAACCTGGAGCGGCGCAACGGGGATCGCCGTCACCGCCGGCGCTTCGTGCCGGATCGGCGGCGCGGCGAACGCCGGCGGCAGCGGCTGCGGACGCTGCTCCTCGCCGCCGCAACGCTGGCCGCCCCGTCCCACCCGAGAACCCATGGAAAGATCAAGCTGCTGACCCCGAGCGTGTCGGTGTCGATGGCCGATTTCACGGCCATCAGTCCCGACAAGGCGTACGAAGACCTGATTCAGAAGGCCGCTGAAGCTTACGAGCTCGATCCCGATCTCATCCGGGCGGTGATGCGCACGGAGTCTGCTTTTGACCCGACGGTCGTCTCACCTGTGGGCGCCCAGGGACTCATGCAGCTCATGCCGGCGCTCGCCGAGGAGCTCGGCGTAACGGACCCGTTCGACCCCGAGCAGAACGTCATGGCCGGCTCGAAATACCTGCGGCGGCTCCTCGACGCGCACCGGGGCAGCCTGCCGCTCACGCTGGCGAGCTACAACGCGGGCCCCGGCAACGTCGCCCGCTACCGGGGCATCCCGCCGTTCAAGGAGACCCGACGCTACGTCAAGAAGATCACGGACCTCATGAGCGAGCCGGCTTCGGACTAACCAACTAACTCCAAACTCCAGATTCCAAACTCCAAAGGACTCCAAACGTCAAACTCCAAACGGCGAAATCTGGGTTTTGACGTTCGGAGTTTGGAGTGCCTTTGGAGTTTGGAGTGCCTTTGGAGTTTGGAGTGCCTTTGGAGTTTGGAGTGCCTTTGGAGTTTGGAGTTTGGAATTTGGAGTTGACCCGCGTCAGTACCTGTAGTGCTCCGACTTGTAGGGCCCGTTGACCGGCACGCCGATGTACTCCGCCTGCTCCTTCGAGAGCGTCGTCAGCTTCACGCCGAGATGCGCGAGGTGCAGACGCGCGACCTCCTCGTCGAGGTGCTTCGGCAGGATGTACACCTTCTTCGCGTACTTGTCGTTGTGCTGATGCAGCTCGAGCTGCGCGATCACCTGGTTGGTGAACGAGGCCGACATCACGAAGCTCGGATGTCCCGTCGCGCATCCGAGGTTCAGCAGCCGCCCTTCGGCGAGCACCATCACGCTGTGGCCGTCCGGGAACCGGTACTCGTCGTACTGCGGCTTGATGTTGATCCGCTCGATCCCCTTCACCTTCTTCAGGCCGGCCATGTCGATCTCGTTGTCGAAGTGGCCGATGTTGCCGACGATCGCCTTGTCCTTCATCCGCGACATGTGCGCGGCGGTGATGATGTTCAAGTTGCCCGTCGCCGTGACGAAGATGTCCGCGGTCTCGACGACCTCGTCGATCGTCTTGACCTCGTAGCCTTCCATCGCCGCCTGGAGCGCGCAGATGGGGTCGATTTCAGCAATGATGACGCGGCAGCCCTGGCCGCGGAGCGCCTGCGCGCAGCCCTTCCCCACCTCGCCGAAGCCGAAGACCGCGGCGACCTTGCCGCCGAGCATGACGTCGGTCGCGCGGTTGATGCCGTCGACGAGCGAGTGGCGGCAGCCGTAGATGTTGTCGAACTTGCTCTTGGTGACCGAGTCGTTGACGTTGATGGCGGGGAACAGCAGACTGCCGTTCTCCATCATCTGGTAGAGGCGGTGCACGCCGGTCGTCGTCTCCTCGCTGACGCCGCGGATTGCGGCCGCCACCCTGGTCCACCGTGTCGGGTTCTCTTTCATTTCCTTCCGGAGCAGATCGAGGATCACGCCCCACTCCTCCGGATCCTTCTCGGGGTCGAACGCCGGAATCTTCCCCGCCCTCTCGAATTCGGCCCCCTTGTGCACGAGCAGCGTCGCGTCACCCCCGTCGTCCACGATCTGCGTGGGGCCGGAGCCGTCGGGCCACATCAGCGCTTCGCTCGTGCACCACCAGTACTCCTCGAGCGATTCCCCTTTCCAGGCAAAGACGGGGGTGCCCCTCGGGTTGTCCGCGGTGCCGCCGTTCTCCGGCCGGCCGACCGCCACCGCGGCGGCCGCGTGATCCTGCGTCGAGAAGATGTTGCACGACACCCAGCGCACGTCGGCGCCGAGCTCGACGAGCGTCTCGATGAGGACCGCCGTCTGAATCGTCATGTGCAGGCTGCCCATGATGCGCGCGCCGGCAAGCGGCTGCTTGCCCTTGTAGCGCTCGCGGAGCGTCATCAGGCCGGGCATTTCCTGCTCGGCGAGACGGATTTCCCGGCGGCCGAAGTCCGCCAGCGAGAGATCGCGGACCTTGTAGGGCTCGCAGCCGGCGTTCACGGCCGCCTCGAAGACATGTAGTTCACGGATAGCTGTGCTCATCACTCCCCCCAATAGTTTGTGAATCCGTGAATTTGTGAGTTGGTGAATTATGGGAAGGGGCAATTTGTGGCGTTTGGCTCACAGTCACCAATTCACCAACCCACCAATTCGCCAATTCACCGACTCACCAATTCACTAATTCACCAATTCACTAATTTCCTTGTTGCCGTCCCCACGAAGAGCGCCGGCCCCCTGGCCTCGGCGTTCGCGGGCAGCGGGACGATGCGAACGCGCTCGAACCCGGCGGCGCTCAAAAGCCGCTCGACCTGCTCGGCCGAGAACCCGAGCCAGACGTGCCCCATCTCGCGGCGGTACTCCTCGCGATCGTGCGGCAGCATGTCGGCGATGAGCACGCGGCCGCCGGGACGGAGCGCGCGTGCCGCCTCGGACAACGCCGCCGCCGGCTGCGGGAGATGATGGAGCACCAGCAGCAGCGTCGCGGCGTCGAGCTCGGCATCGCCGATCGGCAGCGCCTCGAGATCGCCGCGCCGAACCTCGACGTTGGGGGCGTCCTTCAAGCGCCGCCGCGCGGCTTGCAACATCTCGCCCGAGCGATCCACCGCGATCACGCGGGCGGCGAAGGGGGCGAGCGCGGCGGCCACCTGGCCCGTGCCGCACCCGAGATCGCCCATCGTCCAGCGCTCGTCGATCAGGCCCGGCAGGCTTTGCAAGTGCGATGCGGGGCCGAAGAGCTCGGCCCGCAGCGTGTCCCACTGCCCGGCCGCGGAGTCGAAAAAGTGCTGCGAGACGGACTGGCGCCGCGCCAGCACGCCCTTGAGGCGCCGCGCGTCCTGGTCCGCCCCCGCGGACGCGCCGATGCGTTCCCGAAGGAGCGACCATAGCCGCCGCGCGGCCGAGTCCCGCTCGTCGAGCGACAGCGTGTAGTAGCGGCTCGTCCCGTCGCGCCGCGAGGCAACCCAGCCGGTGTCGGCGAGCGCCTTCAGATGGCGGCTGACGGTCGACTGGGGGAGCTGCAGGACGCGGCAGAGCTCCGACACCGTCAGCTCGTGGCGCTCGATGAGCAGCAACAGCCGCGCGCGCGTCGCATCGGCGAGCACGGTGAGATCGTCGAAGATCGCCCGCGCCAGGCTCATGACTCCATCCGTTAATCCGGATGGAAGGGTATATCGCTGGGCCCGATGGTGTCAAGCCTGATCGTGGCTCGGGGCTCGGGGCTCGACGAGCAGCGAGCAACGAGCAACGAGTAACGGCGATTATTTCCGTAACACTTGTCCCGGCGTCGCCGTCGTGAACTTCCCGTTGTCCACGACGACGACGCCGTTGACGAGCACGTAGCTCATGCCCTCGGCAAGCTGGTGCGGCTGGGTGTAGGTCGCGCGATCGCGGACGGCCGCCGGATCGAACACCGCGATGTCCGCGATGGCCCCTTCCCGGATGACGCCCCGGTCCTTGAATCCAAACACGGCGGCCGGCAGGCTCGTCATCGATCGGATGGCGGCCTCCAGCCCGATGACGTGCCGCTCGCGCACGTACACGTTCAGCTTCCGTGCGAACGCGCCGTTGTTGCGGGGGTGCGGCACGCCAGAGCCGAACGCCACCAGCCCGCCGTCGCTCGACGTCATCGTGTAGGGCTGCCGCATGATGTGCTCGATGTCCGGCTCGGACATGTTGAAGGACACGATGGAGACCGAGCCCTTCGCCAGCAGGTCGAGCGCGGCCTTGACCGGATCGGTGCCCTTCGACTCGGCGATCTGCGCCAGGGTCTTGCCCTGCAGTGCCGGCTCCGGCCGGTAGAACGCCACCTGGATGGCGGAAGCTCCCCCGCGGCGCCGCAGGTTCTCGCGCGCAATCGCCTCCACTTCGCGTGCCTTCGCGGTGTCGCCTTCCCTCGCGAGCTCGACCCCGAGCGGCAGGAGCGCCGCGCGCAGGCTCGTCGAAGACGCTTCATAGGGATACTGGTCGGCGAACACCTGGACCCCGCGGGTCCTCGCCGCCTCGATGCGCGCGGTCATCGCGAACGACAGCCCCCAGTTGTCGGGCCCGAGCGCCTTCATGTGGCTGACGATGCCGATCACGTGCGCTTCCTCCGCGATGCGGATCACTTCCTGTGTGGCGGCCACCACGCCGATGTCGTAGTTCCCTTCGTCGCGGATGTGGCTCGTGTAGAGGCCGCCGAATTCGCCCGCCACCTTCGCGAGCTCGATCACTTCTTCCGTTTTCGCGAAGCTCCCCGGCACGTAGAACAGGCCGCTCGACAGCCCGAACGCCCCGTCCTGCATGCCGCGCCGCACGAGCCCGCGCATCTTGTCCAGTTCGTCCGAGGTCGGCGCGCGGTTCGCCGTCTTGAGTACCGCCTCGCGCACGCTGCCGTGGCCGACGAGCAGCGCCACGTTCGGTCCGAGTCCCTGCTTCTCGAAGCGCGCGCGCTGCGCCGCCAGATCCACCGGACCGCCCCCGTCCGGATTCGCGACGATCGTGGTCACGCCTTGCGCGAGCAGCGGCTGGCCCTGTCGAAGCGCCGGGTTGGCGAGCCCTTCGCCCCCCGCGTGCGAATGCACGTCGATGAACCCGGGCGCCACCAGCCGATCCGCGGCGTCGATTGTCGTTCGCGCCTGCGCCGCAGGCAGGACCCCGATCGCGGCGATCCGTCCGGCGCGGATGCCGATGTCGGCCCGCATCCAGGGATTGCCCGATCCATCCATGACGCGGCCGTTTCGAATCAGAACATCGAAGGCGGCCGGCGGTTGAGCCGGCTGGAACGCCGAACCGGCCAGAACGGACGTAAAGAAGAGAAGGCCCGCAGCGATTTTCTGCATGGGGTCATTGTAGCGAGATGGGCATGCCTTGTGCACAGCCACGCCCTGACCTTTCAAAGAGAGGAATGCCATGTCCGACGGGACCATGAATCTGACCGTGGCGCGGAGCGAAAAGAGTGTCTGGGACAAACCCAGTCTGCGCGCGACCCTTTCGACGTACGACCACGAACGGTGGCTCGCCGCGGCGGCGGGCTCAGCCCTCGCGACGATCGGCGCCAGGCGGGGTGGATTCGCCGGCGGTCTTCTCGCGACCGCGGGCGCGGCGCTGGCGGTCCGCGCGGCGCTCGGCCGCCGCGACCTCGGCCTCGTCCGTCGCTGGATCGACACGACGCTGAAGGACAGGGGCTATCGCTCGACGGATGTCGTGGCCGGCGCGTCTGAGGAGTCGTTCCCCGCCAGCGACTCGCCGTCCTGGACCCCGACCGCGGGCGCCAAGACGACGGTGTAGGAGAACAGCATGAACATGGAAATGGAGTTTCCGGGTGACCGCCTCGAGGCGCGCGTACACGCGCGACGCAACATCAACGAAATCGAGCGCTGGCTCTCGATGGCGGCCGGCGCCGGTCTCGCGACCTACGGGCTGAGCCGCCGGAACGGCGCCGGGTGGATGCTGGCTGGATTTGGCGCGATGCTCGTCCGCCGCGGCGTCACCGGCCACTGCGACGTGTATCAGGCGCTCGACATCAACACCGCCGACACGCGCAGCGACACGCGCCGCGCGCTCGGCGGCAGCGCGGGCGTGAACGTCGAGGAGAGCGTCACGATCAACCGCCCGGTCGACGAGCTGTATCGCTTCTGGCGCGACCTCGAGAACCTGCCGCGCTTCATGAGGCATCTCGAATCGGTCGAGCGCGTCACCGACACGCTTTCCCGCTGGCGCGCGAAGGGGCCGGGCGGCGCGGACGTCGAGTGGAACGCCGAGATCATCAACGAGGTCCCGAACCAGGTGATCGGATGGCGATCGATCGAAGGCTCGGAGGTCGTCAGCGCGGGCTCCGTCAATTTCGACGTCGCGGGCCCCGGCCGCGGCACCCGCGTGCGGGTCAGGTTCCAGTACAGCCCGCCGGGGGGCAAAGTCGGCGCGGCAATCGCGAAGCTCCTGGGGCGCGACGTGGCCACCGAAATCCGCGAAGATCTGCGGCGGCTCAAGCAGCTCGTCGAGACGGGCGAAGTGCCGCGCACCGAAGGGCAGGCGAAGGGATAGCCGGCGGCTTCCGGCGCGATCGCAACGCCACGGGTGACCTGCCCCGGCCCCTCTCAACGGCGCGGCGCGAGAGGCGTGCTGTAGAGCGTGTATGGCGCGGTGGATTGTACGAACGTCAGGTCGAAGGCCTCGCGGGCGAAGTCCACGAGCGCGGGTGTTGCGCGATCGGCGTCGACGACGATGTAACCGATCTTCAGTTCCGGGAGGATCTCGTGCGCGCGCTGGATGAGGATGGCGCGCCGGGGCTCCGCGATTTCCCGTCCCTCGCTGAGCTCCAGCAGCGCGCGGGTGACGCGGCGCCGCTGGTAGTACTCGATATCGCGCTCGCGCAGCCGTGACACGTACCCGCCGACGAGCGGCTTGTGGTGCACGGTCTGGTAGAACTGCGCCGCGGCATTGGTGTTCCCGAACGACAGCAGGCCGTCCCGCAGGCCGAACGGCAGGTTCATCACCCGGACCGGACGCGGATCCGCCGCAATCGTGCGAAACACCCCCGGGATTTCCGCCGACTGCAGCGCGCGCGGCGCGGGCAGCATCTCGAAAATGAGTAACGCGGCGACGACCGGCGCGACCAGCGCCGGACGGCGCGCACGGGCCCGGAGAGCGCTGAGCGCGCAGGCCAGCAGCACGGCGAGGCCGAACATCACCAGTACCATCATGCGTGTCGGCATGCGTGCGCCGCCGACGATCGGCACATATCGAAGCAGCGCCCACGGCGTCGGCACGTACGTATTGAAGCCGCCGATGTGGACGAACGGCCCAAGCGTCAGGATCGCGAACAGGGCGGTGAAGGCGACCCAGTAGCGCGGCAGCGGCGCCCGGCGCCAGCCCCAGGCGACGACGAGCGTGAGGGTCAGCACCCAGGGTATCGAGCCGACGTTCTCGACGAACCCGTTCGGCATGCTCGCGACCCCGTCATGGAAGAAGCCGCCGAACCAGGGATGCATCGGATTGGGCACGAACAACCCCAGGAAGTCCAGTCCGGCGGGGCTGCTCCGCCACCAGACCCGCGGGCTGATCCAGCGTCGGCTGGAGAGGTGCGTGCCCATCGCCGAGAGCACGGGCGAGAGCAGGAACGCGCACGCCAAGCCGGCGGCGGCGACCGACCGGAGCGGCGGCAGCGTGGGCATCATCCACGAGATGCGCGGTCTTACCGCAAGCCAGAAGCGCACGATCGCCAGAACCGTGAGCACGAGCACCGGCGTGTAGAACTGGGTCATGCTGACCCGCACACCCAGAAGGGTGAAGCGCCACCCGCCCGACAGGGCGATGCACGCGATCGCGACGGCGTTCACTGCGAGCAGGCCGTCGAGCACCATGCGCCACCGGTATGGCCGGTGCGCCGCGGGCACGCCCGCGATCGTCATCGCGGAGTACGCGACGCTGAACGCGCCGATGAGCACGCAGTAAACGGCATAGTACGGGTCGCAGAAGAACGCCAGCGCAACGGAGATGCCCGCGCCCGCCGCCGACGCGATGGTCGGACGCCGCTGGAGGTTCTGAAAGAAGAGCGCGAAGGTGGCGAGGGGCGCCGTTTGAATCAGGCTGAAATGCTCCGTCGCGCGCGCGCTCATGAACGGGCTGAACCCGAAGACGAGCCCGGCCGCCCACGCGGCCGCCGAGTCCCCCGTCAGCCGGCGCGCGAACACGAACATCGCCAGGGCCGATACGACTCCGCTGGCGAGCACGAGCAGGTTGAACGTGGCGACCGTCCCGAACAACGGCAGCAGTGGATACGCGATGAGGTCGGCAAGGGCCGTGTAGTTGTGCAGCGTCAGCGGCACGGGCGGCACCAGCGACAGGATATCGAGCGTGAAGAACGGAAGCGTCCCGTGGAAGACGATCAGGTGCCGGAACAGCCACAGGTTCCACACGTAGACACCCGTGTCACCGGCGACCGTGCCGAGCAGCGCCGAGCCGAGCCGGAGCGGCAGCGGCCACGCGTACGCAGCCGCAATCAACGTATAGCCGGCCGCGGCAAGTGCCCCGCGGCCGATTCTGGCGGGCATTGGCGCCTATATGTGTACCGCAGAGGTGTCCCTTGGCGCAAGATGCCCCACTGGAGCACCGTCTTCCGGGCTTGCCCGCCGCAGCGCGGAGCGCGAAGGCGGGGCCAACGGATGTGCGCCTGGTCTCGTCTAAGGGCGCGGAGGCGGTTTCATGGCTCGTCTGGCCTTCGAGATCAAGGTCGCGATTCGCACCCTCGTGCGCTCGCGGTTCGTCTCGGTGCTTGCGCTGATTGCGTTCGCGCTCGGGATCGGCGTCACCACCGCCGTGTTCAGCATCTTCAACGCGGTCCTGGTGAGCCCGCTGCCGTATCCCGACCCCGATCGCCTGGTCGCGGTGTACGACACGCAGCCCGCGTGCAAGACCTGTCCGGCCTCCTTCCCGAAATACATGGACTGGAAAGAGCGGAACCAGGCGTTCGCGGCGATCGGCGGGTCGGCGAACGCGCAGTTCGTGCTGACTGGGAGTGGCGACCCCGAGCGGATCCGCGCGGTCACGGCCACCGCGTCGCTCGTGGATGTCTTCGGCGTGCGGCCGGCGCTCGGTCGATGGTTCACGCCGGAAGAGGATCAGCCCGGCGGCCGCAAGGTCGCGGTCCTCGACCACACGTTCTGGCAGCAGCGGTTCGGCGGGCGCGAGACCGTCATCGGATCGAAGATCGTGCTCAACGGCGATCCGTACGAGGTGATCGGCGTGATGCCCGCCACGTTCAGCCACCGGGCGGCGAAGGTGTTCGTGCCACTGCAGCGCAAGCTCGATCCGGCGACGCGGGGCTCCCATTTCATGCCGGTCGTTGCGCGGCTGAAGCCGGGCGTGCCGGTCGAGCGCGCCGCCGTCGACATGCGGCAGCTGGGCGACACGCTCGCGCGCGAGTTCGGCACGAACCACGGCGTCGACGTGCGATCGTATACCGAAGTCATTGTCGGCAACGTGCGTGCGCCGCTGCGAGTGCTCCTCGGCGCCGTGCTGCTCGTGCTGCTCATCTCGTGTGCGAACGTCGCGAACCTGCTGCTCGCGTCGGCGGTCGGCCGGCGCCGCGAGCTGGCCATCCGCCTTGCGCTCGGCGCGTCGCAGCGGGATCTGGCGCGCCAGCTCGTGCTCGAGGCCATGCTGCTCGCCCTGGCCGGCGGGCTGCTCGGTCTGCTGCTGGCCGAAGGGCTGCTGCGGTCGTTCCTCGTGCTCGCGGCGACCGAGCTCCCTCGCGCCAATACGGTGCACATTGACGCCGCGGTGCTCGCCTTCGCCGCCGCCGTGACGACCCTGGTGGGGCTGTTGTGCGGCCTGTGGCCGCTCGTCCGTCTGCGCTCGCGCCAGCTCGTGTCGGCGGTTCGCGAGGGTGACGTGCGGTCCGGCACGGGTGGGCGCCGCGTCGGCAACGGCCTGGTCGTTGTCGAGATTGCGGTCGCATTCGCGCTGCTGGTCGGCGCAAGCCTCCTCGTGAAGAACGTCATCCTCCTCCAGAAGCGCGACGCCGGCGTGCGGACCGACCACATTGTCGCGTTCGATCTCGCGCCCTCGGGTCCACGGTACCAGGCGCCCGAACGCGCCGTGCAGCTCTATCGGGACTTGTATGCCCGCCTGACGCAGATTGGCAACGTGGAAAGCGCCGGCATGACGAGCCATCTGCCGATGTTCAACTTCGGCTGGAACGGCGAGATGAACGTCGAGGGTGGAAATCCCTGGGGTCCGAACGACGCGCCGCTTGTCGAGTACCGGTGGATCTACGGCGACTATCTGCGCACCATGGGCGTGCCGCTGCTCCAGGGGCGACCGCTCGACGCGCGCGACGGCCGGGGGTCCCGCACCGTGCTCATCAATCACGTCACGGCCGAGAAGTTCTGGCCCGGCAAAGACCCGATTGGACGACATTTCGGCCAGGGCCGCGACATGACGCACTGGTACGAGGTGGTCGGCGTGATCGGCGACATCCGGTCGTTCGGGCTCGCGCAAAAGCCGCCGTACGAGTTCTACCGATCGATCGAGCAATCCCCGTTCACGGCGATGACCGTCGTCCTGCGCACGCGGGGCGGCGATCCGACCGCCGTCGTGCCAACCGCGCGGCAGATCGTGAAGTCGCTGGACGACTCGCTGCCGGTGAGCCAGGTGCAGACGATGGAGGC
>Ga0156223_178_pt1 | contig 78317 bp, 75 predicted proteins | sample RifCSPlowO2_12_FD_107871 | JGI IMG/M metagenome (GOLD analysis project Ga0156223, IMG submission 107871) | Acidobacteria bacterium RIFCSPLOWO2_12_FULL_66_21
TCCACCCACGTGTACTTGTCGATTTCCCCTCGGAAGAAGCGGCTGCGTTCGGTGCCCTTCTCCCGGAGAACCTCGGCGCGAGCGATTCGCGCCGGGTTGTTCAGGACCAGCGCTCCGCCCTCTCCGCACGTGATGTTCTTCGTCTCGTGAAAGCTCAAGGTCGCCATGTCGCCGAACGTCCCGAGCGGCCGGCCCTTGTACCGGCCAAACAGCCCGTGAGCATTGTCCTCGACGACCGGGATGCCGCGGCGCGTGGCGAGGCTGAGAATCGTGTCCATCTCGCACCCGACCCCGGCGTAGTGCACGACGACAATGGCGCGCGTGCGCCCGGTGATCAGGCCCTCGAGCTGCGTCTCATCCAGATTCAGTGTGTCGGGCCGAACATCCGCGAACACCGGCTTCGCTCCGCGCAGCACGAACGCGTTCACGGTTGACACGAACGTGAACGAGGGCACGATGACTTCATCGCCCGGCTGGATGTCGAGCAGCAGCGCCGTCATTTCGAGCGCGTGCGTGCAGGAGGTCGTCAACAGCACCTTCGGCGCGCCAAGCGACTGCTCGAGCAGGGCGTGACACCTGCCAGTAAACACGCCGTCGCCCGCCAGATGCATGGTCCCAACGACTTGCTGGATGTACTCGAGCTCGCGTCCGGCGAGTGCGGGGCGATTGAAGGGAATGTACGGCACGCGTGCCTAGCGGGGGGACGCAGAGGGGGCAACCAACGAGGTGGAGGAGGTCGTGATGAGGCTCATCGCCCTGCATGCAGCAGCGACGCCTCGAGACTGACTTTGGCTGAGCCTGTCACAAACGTTCTCCATCGTCCGTTCGCGGCGTGAATGCGAATCAGAGCATCCGGCACACCGGCGACGTATTGACCCGCGTTGTATTTCTCGCTGAAGGCATTCCGCCAGCTGGGATCGATCTGGTCCGAGAGGGATCCGCGCCACAGGGGCCTGTCCATGGCGAAGCGGGTCTCGTCTCCGTACGCGCGCTTCAGCCAACCGTTGTATTCGTAGTGTCTGAACGTCCTGGTCCTGGCGTTGAGGAACGCGGCGTCGTCCTCGAACAGAATCGTCTTCGACTTCCGTACGTCCTCGGACGATCCCAGTAACCGGATGATTTCCCGTTGCTTGGTCCAATCGACGTAATACTCTGATTCGACGCGCACATTGTACGCCACGCTCGCGACCACGACCAGACAGACGATGAGCGGCACCCTTTTGAATCTGAGCGCCTTATCGACACTCGTCACCACGACCGCAAATCCGAGGGGCAACAGCAGCTGGTGCCTCGACCACCAATCATAGAAGGACAGATCCCACCACACTCGTATCGGCACACCAAACCCGATCGCTCGATACGGTACAACAGCCAGCCAGAGGATCCACAACCCGATTGGAATCGCAGAGAGGGCCTTCAATCTCTCTGACTTGACGTATCGCCACACGGCCACGAACACAAGCGTGTAGGCCAGGCCGGCCACGAGCCAAGGCAAGTCGTGTTGCAGGTTTCCGAGGTTGATCTCGTTGTAGCCTTCAAGCAATCCATACGGCCTGAAGAATTGCCTTTTGACGAACCAAAACAAAAGTGGCAGGCCGCCGAACGGGACTATCCACAGCATCGCTCGCGCAGCGTGCTCTTCTGAACGCTGACGGAACGTCTGACACAGCAGGTGCAGACACGGCAGCAGATAGAACACGAGTAGCGAAGGCGTGTTGACGCTGAGAGCAAATAACGCAAATGACAACACGCGTGACCCGGTACGGCGCTTGGTCACCAATAGATACCAAGCCCAAAAAAAGAGGAACAGCCTGAGTGTGTACGGGAACACAATCAGCGCCACACGAGCCGAATACAGGGGCGCCGTAACAATGAGAATGGCTATCAGGCTGCGATCGATTGCATGGACCTCGGGGATGGCGCGCACGATGGCCCACACCAGCACACCTGAGGCAAACAGCAACACGAACGTGAGGATGTGGTACCCGGCTGGGCCTGTCGTCAACATCGCAATGTGCAGGTAGCCCGCGTGAGCGAAAACTGAACCATTCTGCCGATATACATCGAGAATCACCTCCGGCCTGACATCCACCAGTGTCCAATCATCCCAGAAGACGGCGCCGAGAAACAGGAATGAGAGGCCATGCGAGATGACGTACACGCTCAGAGCCAAGGTCCATGGGAACGCGTCACGCTCCAGGTATCGAACGAGTGCTTTCACGCGGTCACCCACGGGTCGCGCCTGAGAGACCGAGACTTCATGCCTGTCCTTTCACGGCTGCCGATTCTGTGTATTGCCGCACTGACGAGCGAGCGCGCCTCTCGGGCGCGCGAGGGATGCAGCCATGCGATCTGCCGGTCGGCCTTACAGCCGGAATCCTGCCCGCGCCGCGTCGTCATGGAACATCTTGACCGTGTCGAGCGAATAGTCATCGAGGTCCTTTCCCACGAGCGCCAGCTTCTTCAGCAGGTCGTTGGTCACAGTGATGATGTGACAGCCGATCGCATCGGCCTGAAACACGTTCAGCAGCTCTCGAGGACTGGCCCAGATGAGCTCCGCCCGCGGCGCTATCCGGAGCAATTCGACGGCGGCGGACATCAACGGAACGGGATCCCGCCCGGTGTCGGCGATTCGCCCGGCGAATACGGAGACACAGGACGGCGCCCCGCCAGACACCGCATCCACCACGTGCCGGACTTGCGACAACGTCATGATGGCGGTGACGTTCACCTTGACCCCGGCCTGGCTCAGCGTCCGGATGAGATCGTAGGCCGGCTGGCGCGCGGTGTTGGTCACCGGAATCTTGACGTAGACGTTGTCGCCCCAGCTCGCGATCGCCGTCGCCTGCCGTTCCATCTCCGCGAATTCGTCCGAGAACACCTCGAAGGAGACCGGCTTGTCGGGAATCGCGGCCAGGACCTGCTTCGCGAAGGCGCGATAGTCGGCGACACCTGCCTTGCGCATCAGCGTCGGGTTCGTCGTGAAACCCTTGATGTACGGCTCGCGCGCCAGGTTGACCATGCCATCGAGCTCGGCGCCGTCGCCGAAGATCTTCACTGTGAGATTCGTCATGTTCATAGGTTGGGAGCCAGCAGCAGGCCGGCGTCCGGCTTCGGCCGGGTCAGCCGTCCTCCTGTCGAAATCGAACGCAGAACCGTTAGTATGGTGTTCAGGACCATGAGCACTGGCTGGTACGTCATTGGCGTCCACGGTCTCTGGGTAATCGCGCTTGCCATCATCGTCGCCGCGGTGGGCTGGCACGATTGGCGCCGAGACGAGCTGGGGCGGCCCAGATCGCGGTACCTCGGGCTGGCGTCTTTCCAGCTGCCGCTCAACCTGGGGCTGCTGCTGATCGCACTCAGTTTCGCCCTGATGACGACCTCTGCATGGTGGGAGCGTACCATCTGGGCTGCTTTGGGAGTCTTCTTCGGACGAGGCGCCTTCGCCGCAGGCCAATCGTGGCGCCGCGACGATAGACGGACCTGAGCCCTCGGCTCGTTCATGTCGTGACCGTTCCTGCGCAAGGGTGCGACGCCGGTGGATCGAAGACATCGAGGGCCCGATCCAACTGCGCGCCAAGTGGTTGATCGCTATCGCCAAATACCTGCTCAATCAACGCCGGCCAGGCTTCCCGCTTCCGCCGACATTCGTCCGAATTCTCCCGGACGTGTTGGATCGCGGCGCCAAGTTCGGAGGCGTTGTGGACGATGAACATGCCTTCTTCGTACTGTGCCAGTGATACGGCACCGTACGTCGACGGATTATCCATGACGATCGGCATGATGCCGAGCACAATCGCCTCGAACGCGATCATCGAGCCGACGCAGACCATGCAGCTGGCGGCCGCTACGTAGTCGTACATGTTCGCGGAGACGGGCATGAGCTCGGCACGCGCCTGGCCCAGCGCATCGATCGCGCCACGGAGCGCGTCGTCGCCGTGCGGCCGGTTGGGATGCGTGCGAATGATCACGCGCAGCGTCGCCAGGTCAGGGCAGCCTCCGATGAGCGAGCCGAACAGGGCCTCAGTGTCAGATTCCACAATGGCAAGCGCAACGATGATGAGAAACACGTCCGCAGCGAGCCCCAAGCGTCGGCGAATCGCCTGGCGCGGCGCCATGACGCGGCGGTAGGTGAAGAGTGGCCCGTAACGCTGGGGGCCGCACACCACGACCCGATCTTTCGGAAAGCCGCCGCGAGCGACGTTGGCGGCGAGTGCCGGTCCCAGAGCGACGATGCCATCAGGTAGCGGCCTGGCCACTCGCGAAGGCGGCTGCTGCAAAGACTCCTCAACCTCCTGCGGTGTGAACTGCATGGGCAGGTGCCGTTCCGCGTATGGAAAGTGGTGAAACCCGATTGCTTTGGCCTTGCCCGCGAGTCCCTGCAGCAATGCCGATTCGAGCGGTTGAGACTCACCCCGATACAGCAGGAGGCGCGGATGAACAGTGTCGGCAGCTTTCGCCAGGGCCCGAGCGACGAGCGCGTTCTGAAGCGGTTCGTGGGCTGACAGTGAACGGCTGATCTCGGCGCCAACGAGATGGCCCACGTCGCAACCTGCGAATGGCACGTGCAGGTGCGGGCGCATGGTCTTCTCGAAGCGCAACACCCGGCGAAAGTAGCGCGGAGACAGTACGGTCAGCAAGTCCCAAAGGGACAGTGAACGCTGCAACGGCACCAGGTGCAGTGACGCGCACGCATCGCGAACCGCGCGTGTGTGCCGCCACAGGACGGCTGGTTGCGCGAGCCACACGAAGTATCCATCAAGGCGCGCGTCCGCCGCGTTCGTGAGGAACCGATCGCGGGGCTGTGAAGTGGAGGCGTCTGCCCACCACGTCGGAAACACGCTGAACACCCAGCGACCGCTCCCGGTCCGCGGCGGCTTCGCGCGGCCGCCCAGCCAACGAGTGAAGACATGGATGGACAGAAACCGCCCCAGTGCCCGAGCCGCGATGAGCGAATGTCGGAGCAACGGGCGCTCCTCCATCCGTTGCGGCCCTGGCGCTGGTCTGGCATCCAGCATGCGCCAGCGCGGCCGCGTCTCGAGCGTGGCGCGAAGTGTGTCGGCCAACACACGTTCCCGGATGCTGCACCAGACTTCGTCGTAGCCGTCGGTCTCGGCTATCGCGTTCAACAGCGCCAGGCGATAGAGCTGGCCGATCAGGGGTCCGCGGTATGGCCCCTTCTCCGACGCCTCGAGGTGCCACCACGCATTGCCGTGACGCTCCTGGAGGAGCTCGAACAAGGTCTCGCCGCCGAGCGCGAGTCGGGGCAGCGTTGCCCCGAGGCGCACCACGAATTCACCCACTGACGCATGTGCCTGAGCAGCCAACCGCGCGGCATCGACGACACGACAGCCTGGCAGCTTGCGCAACTGCTCCGGGTGGCGCCAGCGAAACCAGTCGGGACTTCCGCCGAGCAGAAACAGGTCCCATCGGTCTCCGCCGACAGCCGAGGCGGACGCCTGGTCGAACGCGGGACTGGAGTAATCGTCGACGATCAGCAGCCGGTGTCTCACCGCTCGACGTTGGGTTCGGAAACCGGACGCTGGAAGACGCACCGGAGGTGCGAGCTGAGGCGGTGCTCGCGCAGGAACCTCTGAAATGCCTCCCGGGTTGTCGAATCCGCCGCGGCCAACGTGCGCGCGAACCGGTCCGTGACTGGGGTCGGTTGCTCCAGGCACCTGTTGCGCACGATATCGATGTCGAGTTCACCCGGTGTTGACACGTCGACGACGTTGAGGCCCGCGCGCGCCGCGAACGCCGACACCGCTCCGACAGAGGGGAAATTCAGGTGCTGCGGCGGCGTAATCGAGCGTGATTCCGCGCCCAGCACCTGCAGGTCGAAGCCGGAGATCGTCAGCGTCGTCACGAGCGCAAGGCCGCCCGGCCTCAGCAGGCGCTTGCAGGCGCTCAAGAACGCGCCGGGGTCGAAGACGTGCTCGACGACCTCGAACGCCGTCACGAGATCGAATTCGAACTCGCCGTCGCCGACGGATTCGACCCATCGTTCCACGGTCCCGAATCCGTGGCCGCGACAGACTGTCGCAAGCAGCGCGTCTGGCTCAATCGCGGTCAGCACCCACGAAGGGTGGATCGCCGCGAGCTCCAGAAGGAACAGACCATATCCGGCACCGACATCGGCGACACGTACTCGACCCGCGAAGCCGTGACGCTCGGCCACGTCAGCGGTGACGCGCGCACGAGGCCGGAACATTCGCTCACGACGAGCCGCGGCGGTTTCTTTATAGAAATGGGTGCTCCAGAATGCCACCGCGTCCGAGTTGGCGGCGAATTCGACAAGGTCGGCGGGGGACGGTCTGGGGCCGGCGAAGAGCGATCCACAGGCGCGGCACCACCGGTATGGAAACCCGTGTTTCTCGAAGGCGGCTTCGCCGTCGTTGCTGCCGCAGAATCCGCAGGAGACATCGACAAACGATGCCCGTTTGGCCGCGACGCGGTCCGCATCACGTCTCAGACGCACGAAGAATTCATCGAGCAGCGGCTTCGGTCGGATATCGGCTTCACGCATGGGATGTCTGGATGGGGTCTCAGCGCGCGTCTCGACGGCCGAGCGCAGTGGGGTGTGGCGTAACGGCTGCGTGTGCGGGCTCAACGGCCCCTGGCGGCGATCGCCGCGGCGCGCTGCAGCGCGCGGCACGAATCGCCGAGGAACAAGATGTCGGTGCCCAGGGCGATGAACTGGTAGCCGGCCGCGATCGTTGCCGTGATGTCCGACGCGGCTCGATCTGGATGGACCAGGTGGATTCCGGCCGCCAACCCTCGCGCTCGCGTTGCGTCGAGCACGCGCTTCTTCGCGCCCGCAATGTCGGGATGATCGAGCTGCCCTGGCAAGCCCATCGACATCGAGAGATCGTACGGACCGATGAAGGTGCCGTCGATCCCGTCCACCTCGAGTATCTTCTCGATGTTGCGGACGGCGTCGACATGTTCGATCTGCACGATCAGGAGCGTGGAATCGTTCGCGTGCTCGACATACTCGGCGAACCGCTCGCCATATCCCTGGGCACGCGCCAGGCCGACGCCTCGGCCGCCGAGCGGAGGGTACTTCACGGCTCGTACGGCGAGTTCTGCATCGGCGCGAGAATTGACCATGGGGATCAGCACGCCGGCTGCGCCGGAATCGAGGGCGGCCTTGGCACGCACGGGATCATTCCACGCGAGACGCACGAGCGGTGCGGCCCCGGCGTTCTCGATGGCCGGCAATAATCGCAACACCTCATGGTTGTCGATCGCGGTGTGCTCAGTTTCGATGACGATCCATTCGTAACCTGCGGACGCGAGGATCTCCGCGATCGACACGTGCGCCATCGACATCCATGATCCGATGGTGACCTGACCGGCCTTGAGCTTTGCTTTAATCGCGGACGCGAGCACGATGACTCCTTGCTAGCACCGCCGCACCACCAACCGGGCAAACGACGCCAGCCGATGCCGCTGTAGAAATTCCTGAAAGTCCTCCGCGGCGCTGGGGCCACGTGCGAGCAATCGGCGCACCATCCCGGGCCAATTCGCCGTCGGGTCCGCCGCAACAGCGCGCCTGACTTGTTCGACGTCGAACAGGCCCGGTGTGCTGCATTCGAGCACCTCCCACGCCGGCCCGCCGAAGAGCGAGAGCATGCCATCGATCGATAGGACATTCAGCTTGTCTGGCGGAGAGAAGGTCGGCGCTTGCTCCCACAGCACCTGCAGGTCGAATCCATCCGCATTCGACGCGGTCAGGAACATCAGTCCTCCGGGCGGCAACACTCCCGCAACCGCGCGGAATAGCGCCGGCGCATCGGCCGCACGGTCGACCATGTCGAAGGCGGTCACGAAATCCACTGGGCTCACCACGCCGATCGACGAGGTCCGCAGGGGCCGCACGTCGATCTTGGACGATGATGACCCCATCTCGATATCGGCCAGCCATCCACCGGCGGTCATACGCTTGCCTTCGGCCGACAGCTCCTCGATGACGGGGCCCCCGTAGGGACTCAGGTCGAGCCCCGCGACGGCGGTCGATGCGTACTCCGCCAACCCTTCGATCACCCACTCGGCACGCGGACGCGCAAGCTTCTCCCGTCGCGTCGCTTCGGTGCTGGGCCACACCTGGTCGCGCCAGTAGCGGGCTGCCGGCGACGTCCTGTAGAACGAGACCAGCGCTTCTTCGTCGGGGCGAGGCGACACGAAGACCGAGCCACACGTCGCGCACTGTCGATATGTCGCGCCAAACCGTTCAAATGCGACAGCCGTCTCCGCGCGGCTGCAGCCGGGACAGGTGACGTCGTGCAGCTGCGCTCGCGCCCAGAATGCGCGTACGTCCCGCTCGAGACGGACGTAGTATTCGGCCAGCAGGTTCTGCGGCCGAATGTCGGCGTCGACGAGATCCTGAAGGGAAACGACTGTCTTCATAAGCACGCTCCTCGCGCGGCATGCAGCGTGCGGGAGTCTCGATAGACCGCGTCGACGATCTCCATCACGCGTAACGCGTCGTTGGCCGTGCTCTCCGTCACGGGGATGTCGTTCAGAATGCAACCGACGAACTGATCGACCTGGGTGCTCCAGGACGGATCGGTGTCGTAGTACGTCAGTTCCTCGCGCGGATTCCCCAGGGCCGACGCCTCCCCGCTCTGTGGCCGGCGGCCGACGAGCAGCGTCTCACGCCCGTAGCTCCCGGTCTTCGACAGGAGCCCGGAGACCACAAGGTACCCGCGCTCCAGTCCGAGCTCGAGTCGAAAGGTGTGCTTCCACGAGGTGGCCGATGAATGCAGGTGCGCAATCTGCCCCGCCTTGTTGCGCAACAACACCATCGCGTTGTCCTCAACCGGGATGGGCCAATGCGTCGTGCCGACGAATCCGACCACCTCGTCGAAGTCGCCGCAGAAGAACCGGAACAGGTCCAGCATGTGGATGCCCTGATCGAGCAGGATGCCACCGCCACCCTGCTCAGGCTGGTTCCGCCAGGACCGCTCGAATCCCACGCCCCCTGACTTCCCGTACACACCACGTACGGTCAGAATCCGGCCCAGGGCGCCGCTCTCGATGAGCGATTTCGCATCCGTGATTCCCGGATGATATCGATGGTTGAACCCGAAAATGAGCTTCGCGAGAGGATTGCGCCGGTCGGCCTCGACGATGCGCTGGATGTCGCCGAGGTTGCGACCCGGCGGCTTCTCGCTGAACACATGACAGCCTCGGTCGAGCGCATCGACGACCGCGTCCGGAGTCACGTGGTTTGGCGTGCAGACGAACAGCAGGTCGACGCCGGCGTCGAGCAGCGCCCCGTAGGTGGAAAACAGCGGAACATCGGACGGCAGCTTCGCGACGGGGGACGGGTCGGCCACCCCAACGAGCTGCAGGGCCTCGTGCTCGTTGATATTCTGTCGGCGAATCTCGCCCATGTAGCCATATCCCACAATCCCCGCTCGAAGGTGCCGTGCCATTTCAGGTCCTACAAGATTGGTTGGTGAATGCGCGCGTGCAGTCCGCGTTGTGTCTCGTCGTCTCGCAGAAGTTGCTCGATCACCTCGACGTCGGCTGGTCGATCCACCCCGTAGGTCGGACAGTCGACCACCACACCCGTGATCCTGTACCCGTGCTCGAGCAGGCGGAGCATGTCGATCGATTCGGCCCGCTCGAACGGCGTGGCGGGAAGCGACTCGTACGTCCGCAGCAGACTGGCTCGGAACCCCATGATGCCCGTCTGCCGATACACCGGGCAGTCCACGTCCATCCGGTAGTGCGGAATCGGTGAGCGGCTCAGGAACATCACCTCTCCCGCCTGACTGCACGCTGCCTTCACGATGTCAGGGTTGTCCCGATCCGCCCGGCTCTCGAGCGGCGACAGCAGGTTCGTGCACGTGATCGACGGATCGGCCAGCAGGGGCGCGGCAATGCGCTCAACGGCTTCGGGCAGCAGCAACGGCTCGTCGCCCTGCACCATAACCACGATCTCGCCGGTGAGATGGCGCATGGCCTCCGAGAGGCGACCCGTGCAGCGCTCGTGCGTGTCGGCGGTCATGACGGCGCGTCCGCCGAAACCGACGATGGCGTCCCGAATGCTCTCGTCACACGTCGCGACGACGACGTCGCTGGCGCCCTTCGCAAGCAACGCGCGTCGACGGACGTGCTCGACGAGCGGCAGGCCGGCGATGGACACGAGGGGTTTTCCCGGGAAACGCGACGAGGCCATGCGAGCCGGAATGACGACAACGAAAGTGTCCATGCGATTGATCATTGCGGCAGGACGCCGCAATCCACGTTGATGCACTGCCCCGTCACGGCCGACGCGGACGGCGACGAGAGCTGCACGCATATCGCCGCCACTTCGACGGCGGAGGGCAGGCGGCCGAGCGCGCTTTGGGTCCGCGCAAAGTCCCGCAGATATTCGTGGGCCTCTTGACCGCGCGGCGGAGCCAAGGGGTCGGCCAGCGCTTGCAGCAGACCCTCCGTCTCGACGTAGACCGGGCAGACGGCATTGACGCGAATCCCTCGCGGTCCCAGTTCCTTGGCGAGAGCCTGCGTGAGACCGTTCACGCCGAACTTCGCGGCGCAGTAGGCGGAGTTGTTCGCGCTGCCACGCTTGCCCGCGAGGCTGGACACGTTGACGATCGCGCTGCCGGAACGAAGGTGCGGCAGCGCAGCCTGGCAGGCGAACAGCACGCCGGTAAGGTTAGTGTCCACCATCTCACGCCAGAATGTCTCGTCGATCGCCTCGATCGGGCGCCATCCCGAAACGCCCGCGTTGTTCACCAGTACGTCGAGACCACCGGCCCAGCCCGCCACGCGCGCCATCGCGTCTTCGAGTTGCGACCGTCGCGTCACATCACACGTCATGTGGATCGCTCGCGACCCCAGTTCCGCAGCGAGCCCCGAGTCACGGCGTGACAGAATCACGACGCGGTAGCCCGCCTCGTGGAATGCGCGCGTGATACTTGCGCCGATGCCACGGCCGCCACCGGTGACGACGGCGGCACGAGGATCGGAGGTCGCTCGGGTCATAGAGATCGAGTCCTACCGGCGCTTGATGAGCCTGGCCGGAACGCCGCCGGCAACCGTCCGTGGCTCCACGTCGCGGGTGACAACAGCGCCGGCCGCTATCACTGCGCCTTCTCCAATCCGCACACCACCAAGGACGCACACGTTGGCACCGATCCATACATTGTTCTCAAGTACGATTTCGGCCGGACGGTGTCCCTGCTCACGCACCGGGATGTCCACATTTTCGATTTCATGATCGCTCGTGCGCATCATGGTGTTCGGACCGATCATCACATCGCTGCCAATGGCGATCCGGCCGCCGTTGCACGCGTTGACGTACACGTTCGCATTCAATGAAACGCGGTCGCCAATTTCGATCGCGCCATCCTCACACGCCGCCAGTGTACAAAGCCGCCAGCATGAGAATTCCGCACCGGCCGTGATGTTGTGCGGCCCATAGGCAATCAAGCCCATTCCGATCACCGCGTTCGGGCCAAGACGCCTGAAGCGCCGACCGAAGAACCACCGGCGCAGCCGATAGCCGACACTGCCGGGTGCCCAGTTTACGATGTGCTCGGCGTACGAGACGAGTTCATGGGAGAGCCGCATCGATCGTGTCCTTTCGGCACGCCCACACACCGCGACCGGGGATCGGCCCGTGTCGGCGTCCGCCGATCTCAGGCTGCGCGATCGCACCATTGGCTGGAGCGGCGACCATGCGATACCCTATCCTCGGTCTCCAGATGAAACGGGTGCCACAACTGATCGCCGCAGCGGAACTGCCCATTATTCTCGCGATCTCACCCGCACTCTTGTTTCCGACACCCCGCCGCCTTCTGGTCTTGCTCGTTGTGCCCGTCGTGTGGGCATGCGCTCGTCGCGCCAACGGCACTCTGGTCCCGCGCACCGCGATGAACCTGGCCGTGTGGCTCCTGCTGGCGACGGTTGGCGTGAGCCTGTTCACGACGGTCGACGTGCTGTTCAGCCTGAACAAGGTGGCAAGCGTCGTGCTGGGCGCGCTGTTATTCTGGGCAATCACGCGCTGGATGACCACATCCGACCAATTGAGATACGGAACCACTGCGTTTCTCCTCGCAGGCGCTGGGCTGGCGCTCGTGGCGCTCCTCGGCACTGACTGGAAGAGCAGATCCGCGACAGTCGATGCTGTCATCGCTGTTCTTCCCGAGGCGATTCGGGGACTGCCGGGGGCGGAGAAAGGATTCAACCCGAACCCGGTCGCAGGCTGTCTTCTCCTGTTTATCCCACTCCAGGTCGCGCTGCTCGTCGTTGGCTCACGACGAGCGCTCGTGACCACATCAAACGGCCGCAATCCGGGTGCATGGCTCATCGCCATTCAGGTCATGAGCCTGATTCTGACGGCTTCGGCCTTCGTGCTGATGCAATCCCGCGGCGCCTGGGCCGGACTGTCGGTGACGGCCGCGGCGTTCTTGTGTTGGCATGGTCGGAGAACACGCATGCTGGCACTGGTCGGCGCGATGGCGGTCGTGGTGGTTGCGTCGACGCTTGGCCCGGAGAAAGTACTCAGCCTCGCCGTCAACCCGTCGGCCCGAGGGATGGCTGGCGGCGTCGCGGAACGGATTGAACTCTGGTCCAACGCCCTCACCGCCATCCAGGACGTACCACTGACAGGGATGGGCATGAACGCCTTCCGCCGGGTGATGCCGGTGATATACCCCACCGTGCTCGGCACCAGTCTCGACACGGCCCACGCCCACAACCAGTTGTTACAGACTGCATTGGACGTGGGTCTTGCGGGGCTCGTGGCCTACCTGTCGGTCTGGCTGTCGGCGGCCGCGCTGCTGGTTCGCGTGTATCGGAGGACCGGAAACGCCGTGTACCGAGCGACGGCCGGCGGCCTCGGCGCTGGCCTCATCGCGCACTTCGCCTTCGGGGCCACGGATGCCGTCGCACTTGGAACAAAAGCCGGCGTCCTTTTCTGGTTGACGCTGGCGCTTGCGGTCGGGCTCGATCGCGTCTCCCTGCGAGATTAATCGGCTAGTCTCTCGGAGGATGGGCATCAAGGAAGGCCTGGGCGGCATACGTCAGACGGGGCGCACGCTGTATGGTCAAAGTCCAGGCGCGCCGCGCTTCGGCGCGCGCGCCAGACTCTTCCAGGGCCTGGGCCGCCATCATCAACGCATGTCCATCGGTGCCCGCATCTCGCACGACAGCCAGCGCCTGTTCGCGTGCCAGACTGCGGCGGTCACTGCGCACGAGGAAGTACGCGCGAACCGAGCGCACGTAGACAGTCCTCTCCGAGGCTTCCGCACGATCAAGCGATGCTTCAGCGTCAGCGACACGCCCGACCTCATGCAGCGCCAGCGCACGCCGCGCGAGCACATTCGCAACCCCGGCGTTCACCACACGATCGTGCGCACCCGGCTTGATTGCACCGAGAATGTGGTCGCAAAGGCGGCCCACCGTCTCCCCTGGCTGCGACGATGGCCAGACAATCCAGTACCGCAGCATCTCGACTACTTCGGTTCGACACGAATCATCGCAGTCTGAGAGGTACATGACGGACACCGCTGCGTCGGCGGCGACGAGCACGTCATCTGGTGTACGAGAGGCAATCTCCAGGCCCTCGGCCAGCCGGAGGCGATGACGAGCCGCGTCTCCGTACGCCGCCTGCCAGTATCCTCGGGCCTCGCTCTTCGATCCACGCGCCCACGCGGCCCGACCACGCCACAGCGCGAAAAGGCGCCAATTGCCTGGCGCTTCGCGCGCCAGTATCCGCGCGGCGACAGATGGATCGACCGGCCTCGTAAGCATGGCGTAACTCGCCGCCAGAATGGCAAGGGATCTGTTCCGCCCCGAATGCGCTTCGAGCGCGGTCATCAGCGTCCGATCCTGCCGCACGGATTCTGGCTGGCCCGCAAACCCAAGTGCCCAAGTGACCTCCGCTCGATAATACGGCGCATCGAACGTGGGGGCCGCAGGCACAACCTGGCGCATGACACGCAACGCGAGCACGTTTCGTCCGACCACGTCGTTTGCCCACACGTGCCACAGCACCAGGCCACTCGCCGCGACGACAGCCAGAGACAAACGCCGATCCGGAGACAGAGCCGCGATCGTCAACACATCACCGGATGGGAAGATGCGCCTGCAGCCATGACGTCAGACCAGACGCTGCGATACGCCGTCACCATGTGACCCAGCCCGAAGTTGGCCGTGATGCGTTCCCGCGCTGCCGTCTGCCGAGCACGCCAGTTCAGCGGGCTGGTCAGTCGGACCGCGATGGCCTCACGGATGGCTCCGGCCAGGCGCGACGGATCGGAGGGGGGCACGACCCAGCCCGTCTCCCCGACGATAAACGGCCCTGCCCCAACGGCAGTTACGACCGCCGGGACTCCGCAGGCCATCGCTTCGACAGTGACGTTGCCAAAGGCCTCGCCGGAACTCGACAGCACATGCACATCAAGGGCGTTCATGATGGCCGGTATATCGCGTCGGGTTCCGAGCAGGCACATTCGGTCCTCGACACCGGCAGCGCGCAGCAACGCGCGAAGGTCCGCGTTCTCTGGTGTCATACCCGCACCGACCAGCACGCAGCGCCACTGCCCCGGTCCGTCCTGCGCCAGGACCTTCAGCCCGCCGATCAGGTTGGCGTGGTCCTTCTGCACATCCCACCGGCTCACCATGCCGAGCAACACTTCATCGGGGTGGATGTGCAGCTCACGCCGTGTGCGCTCGCGCAACGATGCGTCAGGCGTGAACTCCGACAAATCGATACCGTTCGGAATGACAACCATCTTCGTGCGGACATAACCGAGATCCGCGTGCACTCGTCTCGCCATTTCCGAGCAACAGATGATGCGCGCCGGGATGAACCGCGAGAGTGCCCCTGACAGCCGCGCGATGGTTCGAGTCGACCGACTGATCATCCCCCGCTCGAGATTCGAACAGTGCACACCCCACACGACGCTCCGGAGCCCTGCAAGCCGAGCGGCAAGACCGCCAACCAGATCGGCGTGGTACATCCAGGTCTGGACGATGTCAGGGTTGGCCTCCCGCAACCGTCGATGCAGCAGACGCAGCCCCCGGGTCGAGACGTGCCCCCGCGGGAGGTTGAGCGCGTCGCACCTGACACCGGCAGCCGTGAGACGACCGCCATAGAACCCGAGGTCATCGAGCAGCGAGATGACGTGATGCGTATTCTGATCGTCGGCCTTGACGAGTCTGTACAGCACCGCCTCGGCGCCTCCCGCACCGAGTCCGGTAATCACATGACAGACTCTCACGGGGTCGGATCGGGGCTGGCGCTCGATGAGGCAGTCCGTTCCCACTTGTTGCTGACCTGCTGCAGCCGCGGATGCGCCACCAGCAGATGCCACACCAGCGCCTGAAAGGACTCGGTATGGGGCGTCACGTGCGCGGGATTGACCGTTGGCACGACGATGCAGGCATCGGCCACGCTGGCGGTGTACCCACCATCCCGGCCAACGATGCCGAACACCGCCGATCCACACTCATGCGCGTGCTGGACGGCCCGAACAATGTTGACGCTGATGTTGCGCTCGATGCTCCCCCCGCCGACCGAGAACACGAAGACGGCATCGGCCGGGCCCAGCCGGCTCACGGCCAGCCACGCGGCAAACGTGGTGTCCCAGCCCTCGTCATTCGTCCGGGCAGTCAGCTCCGAGACATTGTCGACAGGCGAGTACGCCTCGATGCCGGCAAGCTTGCGGAAGTCGTTGACGGCATGCGACGCATGGCCGGCGCCGCCGCCGACGCCCAGGAGGAACAACCGCCCTCCGCGCTGGCGAAGAGACACCAGTGAATCGACCATGCGCTCGATGCCTGCGACGTCAATCGCCTGCAGAATCTGAATGGCCTCTCGGACGTATTGCTCTGAAAACGTCATGACGTGTGAGCTCCAATCAGCAGAAGGCGGTCATATCACTCTCGCGTCGGGGGCCAGTGTCCCGTCAAGGAACTGCAGCGCCTTGGCGACACACTCGCGCTCCATTGCCGCGCGCGTTTCGACGGTCAACGTGCCGGCATGCGGTGTCAGCACCACTTTGTCGAGATCGCACAACGGACCGGCATACGGCTCCTGCTCGAACACGTCGAGACCCGCGCCAGCGAGATGGCCTGAGACCAGCGCGTCGTAGAGCGCGACCTCATCAATCATGCCGCCGCGCGCAACGTTGATCACAATCGTCCCGCGCTTCATGGCTGCAAGCTCCTCGCGGCCGAAGTGCACCGGTTCGTCCGACGAACGGGCGGCATGAATGGAGATCACATCGCAGTCGGCGATCAATTTGTCGAGAGGTACGAGATTGACTCCAAGCGCCCCGGCCGACGCCGCTTCCACGGCAGGGTCCGCCGCCGAGATTCGACAGCCGAATGGTTTGAGCAGTTCGGCTACGCGCCGCCCTATCCGGCCGAAGCCCACAATACCGACGTGACGCCCGCCCAACAAATGGGCCTCGATACGGGCCCACTCGTTGTTCCGCGCGCGGGCGGCTTGGCGCGGCAGGTTCCGGCACAGCGACAACATCATGGCCAGTGCCAGCTCGGCGACCGCGGCCGCAGGCGGCAGTGGCGTATTGAGCACGACGATGCTACGAGCGCGCGCCGCGGCGAGATCGATGCTGTCGACGCCTACGCCACAACGGCTGATGCAGCGCAGAAACGGAAGACACTCCAATGTCGCCGCATCGTACGGTTCGACGCCGGCGATGACGACCGTGGCCGCACGGCCCTGGTCCAGTAGTTGCGCCGTCGTGATGCGCTTACCCGTGGTGTTGATGCGATGCGGACGGCCGCTCGCTTCCAGTAATCGAAGCGGCTCACGGTCGCCCTCGGCAAACGTCGAGAGCGTGATAAAGATGAGATCAGGGGTCAATCAATGACCATATAGGAAGGCTCGGGGTTGAACGGTGTGCGGCGGAGGGCGGCGGAGAGAGTACCGGCTCAACCCGAGCACCTCTTTGACCGCCAGCGTTTCACCGGGCCACGTGTGATAGTTCAATTCGTCGAACGCGATCACGCTGCCCTTTGTCACGCGATCGCGAATCAGTTCGAGGCAGCGTTTGGTCCGCTCGTACAAATCGAATTCGACGTACGCGAGCGCGACAATCGTTTCTGGGTTGCGTTCGAGATAGCGTTCTAACTCCACGGTCGCATCGCCTTTCACGAGCTCGTCCTTCTTGATGTGTGGAATAGGGGATTCCTTTTCGTGACACGTGAGCACTCGATCGAGAAACGTCTCGGAGCCCGGCGTCACGCCGTAGGCGCCCGGCGTCGCGACGGCCGCCGATCCATCCTTCTTGTGGACTGACGGGAACCCTTCGAACGTATCGAAGCCGATGATCTTCCGATTGTGATTGAACGGCTCGTTACATCCCGCGGACATTCGTGAAGAGCGAGAGGTTCGTTCCCCAGCGCACGCCGAATTCAATCACGACTCCGTGAATTGGCAGGATCCTCTTGTAGAGCTCGTTCATATACTTTATGCCTGTCGGAGGACGGGTGACCGTTGACACATCTATAGTGGCATCACCGGACCTTGCGAGCCACCAGTCTGATCACATTCAACACTAGGAATAGATCGAGCCTGATCGTGCTTCCGCCAATCTGCCGAACGAAGACCTTCATTCGCTTCCAGTACTCGACGTACTCTCTCGCGTAGCGGATCATGTCGGGCGACAACGACGAGGCAAAGTCCACCCTGCACGTCGCTGCGCCGCACCTCGCCAGCGCGACGCCGCTCCCCGTCAGCAACGTGGAGTGGAAGAGATCCTCGGCGAATGCCTTGCCGCCAAACGTGTAGAAGTCAGACAGTACGAGCCGTGCACGCTCGTGCAGCACGCAGCCGCCAGGCAGCCATGCGAGGTCTCGCCAGTCCCCTGATTGCGGCACACCCATGTTCGCTCCGGCGAGGCCGATATTCCCTGGTTGGAAGCCAGCTCGACCGTTAGCCACCCAGTAGAACAGCCGATCGAACAACGTCAATTTCCCGTTCGGCACGAGATAGGATCGATACTCTCCTGAAGTCCGGTCATACAGCGCCGGCGCCACCGCCGTCCCGGGAGCTGCGAGGATGAACTCGACGAGTCGCTCCAGACAATGACGCTCGAGCAGGATGTCGTCGTCAAGCTGGAGAACCAGTGGCGACCGCGCTGCTCGAAACCCGCGCGCTCGCTGGGCCACCTGTCCGCGGCAATCTGTCCGCAGGATCCTCACGTTCGGCGCGCTCAGCCCCTCGACCCTATGTGCCTCGTCGGCGGGAATACAGACGAGGATCTCCGCCGGAATCACCGTTCCGTTGTTGATCTCGTGGATCGTCTCCCGAATCGACTCGCCGCCCAAAGTCGGTATCACCACCGACACGTCGGGGGTGCAACGCTCGGCAGCATGTGAATTCGACATGACGATTACGAGGCTGACGCGGCAGCCTCCGCGACGTTTACTTCACGACCCGATCGTGGTAATGGCGCGCAGCGGCCCGGATCGTATCGATCGACGGCGGAGGCGCCGCGGCTGGAACGAGAACCGCGCCGAGCGTCCGCAAGAGAACCGCCACGTCTGCAGTAATCGATCGACGTTTCTGATAATCGAGATAGCCCGCCAATTTGTAAGGCTGCAGCACCTGCCGATAAAACGCTTCGGGATTGCCCGGAGCGTGGCGCATGAGTTGCTCTTCGTTACGAAGCTGCAATGTCACCGGATCCGTGATCCCCGGTCGGTCCCGGAGGACGTCGCGCCAGGCAGGATTCGACAAGTCGACGTAGCCGGGAACCTCCGGGCGCGACCCCACGAGCGACATGTCACCGCGGATGACGTTCCAGAGCTCCGGCAGCTCGTCGAGTTTCAGCAGACGCAACCAGCGTCCAAGCCGCGTAATCCTGGTGTCGCCATACGCGGTTGCTCCAGGTGGGTCCTGATTGACCCGCATCGTTCGGAACTTCAGCAGAGTGAATTGCGCCCCGTTGCGCCCGACTCTTCGCTGCCTGAATAGCACCGGCCCTGCAGAGGCGAGACGCACCGCCAAGGCAATCACGCCGACCAGTGGGGAGCACATCACCAACGCGAGCGCCGCAAGGCCAGCCTCGATGGCTCGCGGAATACCGCGTCGCGGCCACTCTGAATCAGCGGCGATGTTTGGCGATGACATCGATCACCGCGCTGATGACATCATCGACGTCCTCATCGGTCAGACGAGGATGAAGCGGCAAGCTGATCAGGCGCAGATAATTGGCGTATGCCACAGGAAAATCGTTCGCAGCGAAGCCGTACTTGGTGCGGTAGTAGGCATGCAGGTGGTTTGGAATGAAGTGCACTGACGTCCCGATATTGCGCGCCTTGAGCTCGTTGATGAATGCGTCGCGGCCGATGGTGAGCGTATCGAGATTCAGCCGCAGCGCGTAGATGTGCCACGCGGATTCGACGCTGGGGCGCTCGATCGGGATCTGGATCTCAGGCCGTCCCGCGAATCCCGCATGATACCGATTGACGACCTCTCGGCGGCGCTCCTGAAACCGAGGGAGTTTCTTCAACTGCGCCAGCCCGATCGATGCCTGCAGGTCTGTCATGTTGCACTTGAAGCCAGGGACCACGATTTCGTAGAACCACGACCCTTCTTCGCTGTACCGGTTGTAGGCGTCCCGGCTCATCCCGTGGAGGCTCCAGATTCGCGTCCGCTCAATCAGCTCGGGATCGCCGGTGAGCATGCCGCCTTCGGCGGTGGTCATGTTCTTGGTCGCGTAAAAGCTGAACGCGGTTGCCGTGCCGATCGTGCCGACCATTCGCCCTTTGTAGCGCGCCGGCAACGCGTGCGCAGCGTCCTCGAGGACGAACAGCCCGCGCTTCTCCGCCATCGCCAGCAGCGGGTCCATGTCGCATGGATGGCCGTACAGATGAACCGGGAGCAGGCCTTTGGTCTTGCCGGTCAGGGCCCGCTCGACGGCGCGGGGATCGATGCAGAGCGTGTCCGGCTCGACATCGACCAGCACGGGTCGCGCACCGAGATGCTCGATGACGTGAACCGTTGAGCAGAACGTCATCGACGTGGTGATGACCTCATCCCCCGGCTGAACACCAAGCGCCGCGAGCGCCACCAACATGGCGTCGGTGGCGGAAAACACCGCCAACGCCCGATCCGCTCCCACGAATTGCGCGAATTCGACCTGGAACCGCTTGGTCTTGGGCCCGGTGGTAATCCAATCCGTGCCAAGCGTGTCGACGACTTCAGCGATCTCTTCCGCGCCGATGGATGGAGGGGAAAAAGTCAGGAAGGAGTCTCGCAACGTTCAAACCTCGACGTGACGATCGCGTACTCGTTCAACATGCGGCCCGGCCGAGCCTCGAAGGTCCGGACGCACGTGAACCCCAGTCGCTGGTAGAAGTGGTTGACGGCGGCGTTGTCGGCCGCATCGGTGGTGAGCACCACCCGCTCCGCGCCCTGCGCTCGCGCCGCCGCGATGAACCGATGAACGAGCCGGGATCCAACACCGCTGCCCGCCACGCTGGGCCGCACGGCGATCGACGATAATTCGGCGGTGCGTGGCTCACCCGCCTGAACGGCGGAGCCGGCAACACGCCCGTAGTTGGCGCGCAGGATGAGCAGCCGCGACGGACGCACGATGACGCCGCCGAGCGCCGCGAGAGCAAGTCGCACCCGCCGGTTGCGGAGATCGCGATAGAACGCGGCCGGGTCCAGGAAGCCGGAGACAAAGCCGTCGCAGCCCTGCCCGCTGTCTTCTGTGAGCAGGATGCCGCGGGGGTACTGAATGACGCAGCGATAGTACTCGCGCAGGAACCGGGGACCGAGCTGGGTCATGAAGAACCGCGGAAATGCCGCCGCGTGCACCTCCACGACATCGTCGAGACGACCGCGATCCTCCACGGAAATCTGCCGATACGAACTCAGTCCGGCCCCAGTCAGATTAGCTTCTGCAATCGTGTGGTGGACTGACGAGTGCCGTGGAAGAGATCTACGGCTGCCCGCGTCTTGCGCTTCAGGTCATGGAACGAGCGCACGGCCACAACCGACCTGGCCATGTACTTCGGGCGGAAGTAGAACTTGCGCGTGTGGTGGTCAGCCAGGGCGAACAGCTCCTCCTCCGAAAAATTCTCCGTCCACATTTTCGGCCGGAAGCCTCTTTCAATCGACCCGAGCGGATCGCGTGAGAACTCTCGCCAGTAGTCTGGGAACAGCCCTGAGCGCAGCCCCATCTCGTAGAGTTCCGTGGCCGGCATCGGGGTCATCCGCGAGAACTGTACGGTCGTGGGCTCGAGCTCGCAGGCCAGGCGGAACGTCGCCTGCACGTCCTCGAGAGTTTCTCCGGGATTTCCGATGATGAAGTAGGCCATCGTATTGATGCCGTTGTCCCTGCACAGCTTGAAGGCTCGACGAGCCTGGTCGGTCGTGATGTTCTTCTGCAGAATCTTCAGCACACGGTCTGTTCCGGCCTCCACGCCAATGTGCAAGCGCTGACAACCGCTTTCCCTGAACTTCTCCAGCATCCCCTGGTCGAGATTGTTGACGCGCGCACGGGCGCCCCAGGGCATCCCCACGTGCAGGTCGATGAGCGCCTGGGAGATCTCCATCGACGCCTGCTTCTTCACGTAGAACGTATCGTCGACGAAGAACATCTCCTTGATGCCGATCGACTTCGCTTCGAGCATCTCCGCAGCAACGCTTCGGCCCGATCGCCACGTGGGCTTGGATCCGCGTTCGCTGCAGAACACACACATGTAGGGACAACCCTTGGCGGTGACCATGGTCCCCACAGGGCGGTTGGCCGTCATGATCGAGTAGTACTTCTGGAACGGGAGCAGTGTCCTATCGGGAAACGGCAGGTCGTCCAGCGTCAACGTCGTCGGGGTCTGCGGATTCGAGTGGACGTCCTGATTCTCGTCTTTGTACGAAAGGCCCGGCACCTGATCGAAACGTCGGCTGCCCTCGAGCTGCTTGACGAGGATCGAGAACGAGCTCTCGCCCGGTTTAGTGATGACGAAATCAACGTGTTTGAGGCGAATGGTCTCCTGGGTGTAGATGTCCACGTGGGGACCTCCGAGGCACACGGGACAGTCCGGGTCGATCTTCTTGACCAACGCGGCCGTCATCATGACGTCGACCATCGTGAACGTCAAGGCCGTCAAGCCGACGATGTCGGGCCGCCAGTCGGCAATCGCAGCCTTGAGCTGCTCGTAGGACAGCCGGTCCACCTGCGAGTCGATCACGCGGATCTCATGATCCCCCTGGGTACGCAAGTACGAGGCGATATAGAGCAGTCCCAGCGGTGGCTGGAAGCTCGAGTTTTCTGTGATTTCCTTCCCGACTTGCGTCGTCAGCTCATTGAAAGCCGGGGGATTCACAAATAGGACTCTCATCTCAACTCGCCTCTCTGGATTTCGATGTGTGTCTTGCCGAATAGACAGGCAGCAGCGACGCGAACGTCATACGGTCCCATTTGGGCGTTCGCCGACCGGTTTGGTCCGAGATTGTTAGGTTAGGGCAGAACCGGCGCTCCGTCAAGCCCGAACTCCGCTCGGCTGCACCGCACATCCAGCCGGCGTCGGTGCCGCGGAGGGCAGATCCAGCACGCGGAGCAGGTCCACATTGACCTTTCGCACGTCAAACCGATCTTCAGCGAGGCGCCGGCTGGCCTCTCCCATCCGAGGCCACTGGTCGCGGTGATCGAGGAGCCAGATCATCCGCTCAGCTAGCGATTCTGGATTGGCCTTGGGAACGAGATAGCCGTTCTCACCCGGCACAACCGTCTGACGGCAGCCGGCCACATCGGTCGTCAGGATAGGCCGTCCGATCGCCATCGCCTCCAGGACCGAGCGCGGCATGCCTTCGTGATACGACGGCAAGACGTACACGTGGCAGGCCGCGAGAAACGGTCGCACATCCGCCGCCTCGCCGAGGTACTGAATCAGGCCTTCTTCCTGCCACGCCAGGACCTCCGGCATCGGCACCGCGTCCGGCGAGATGTCTTCCCACCCGAGCAACTGAAACACCGCCTCCGGGTATCTCGCCTTGACGACACGCGCCGCGCTCGCGTACTCGCGCAGCCCTTTTTCACGGAGCAGACGGGCCATCATGAGAAATCGTGGCGGACCGCCCGCTGGCGGGGCTTGGGTGAAGTAGCCGAGATCGACACCGGACCCGTTGACGACGTGGCATTTGCCGCGAGGGACGATCGCCAGAGAAACGAATGTCTCGAGGTTATCGGGGTTCTGATAAATGACCGCGCTTGCGCGACGCAGGGCCGCGCGGTAAAGCACGGTGGCCAGCCGCGTCAGCGCCTTTCGCAACAGCCCCTGCCCCTGAAACGCGAATCCCAGTCCATTGATCAGCGCGACAAAGCGAGCCGGTTCAATCCCGCGCAGCGCAAGTCCGCTCCAGATCACTGACTTGGCCGTGTACGCGAGCACGAGGTCTGGCTCGAGCCGTTTGAAGGTCTTCCGCAGCACGACCAGCGTTCGTACGTCCTCTGCAGGAGTCAGCTTATTTCGCTGAATTGGAAAAGCCACAAAGTCCGCACCGAGGGCACGAAGGCGGTCGACCTGGCCCTGATCGGCCGGGGCCGACATGGCCGTCACCCTGTGCCTCGCCGACACGAGCGCACGGATCAACTCGCCTCGGAAATGCTCGAGAGACCAGACCGGGCCCACGATCACAACGTGGGGCATGTCAGGCCTTCTGCTCAGCCATCCAGGACTGGAACATCAGGACGTTCCACAGCTGATGCTGCCAGTTGTGTCGTCCCGACAGGTGCTCCTCCCAGGTCCGCCGGACCGGAATCGGGTCGAGATAGCCAGCCTGGGTGAGGGTGCTCGTTCGGAGCAGCTCTTCAGCCCAGTCTCGCAGTGGACCTCGAAGCCACGTTTCAATAGGGACGCCAAAGCCCATCTTCGGTCGTTCAATCAGCTCACGCGGTACGTACTTGTCGAGTACTTGTCTGAGGAGCCACTTGCCCCGTCCGTTGCGCACTTTCATGCGAAGTGGCAGCTGCCACGCAAACTCGACGACTCGATGATCGAGAAATGGCACGCGCGTCTCCAACGAGACCGCCATCGCGGCGCGATCGACTTTGCAGAGGATGTCGTCCGGGAGATACGTCATCGCATCGAGCACCATCATGCGCTCCGCGCGGACGAAGCCGTCGCCGATCGCGTCCCATGTTGTGAGGAGGTTGGATGCCCTCCTCCCGCCAACGACCGGTGGTGCCGGCCAGATTGAGACGAGGCGTTGGTAGATCTCCGCGTCAGTCGTCATTTCCAGCACAGCGGCCAGCTTCAAAACATGTTCGCCGGGAAGAGACGTGCGCAACGATTTACCGAACAGCGGCGACATCCATGCGTAGAGGCGATCCCACTGTGCCGGGCTCAAACGACGGAGCACCTTCGCCAGCCCCCTCGACAGTCGTGGAGAGCGGCGGAACCCGTATGCGCGAAAATATCTGTTGTACCCCCCGAAGAGTTCGTCCCCTGCATCACCAGACAGACTGACGGTGACGCGCCTTCGCGCCAACTGGCTCACGAGGAAGGTCGGGATCTGTGAAGAGTCGGCGAAAGGCTCATCGTAGAGCCCTGGGAGCTTCGGCACGACGGCCTGTGCGTCCTCAGGCGTCACGTAAAGCTCGGTGTGATCGGTGCCGATGTGCTTCGCGACGGCGCGGGCGTGCCTCGCTTCGTCATAGAGTCCGGCGTGATTGCCGATGGTGAACGTATGCACCGGCCGCGACGATTGCGCCTGCATCAACGCGACTATGGTCGAAGAGTCCACGCCGCCAGAGAGGAACGCTCCGATCGGCACGTCGGACATCTGCTGACTCGACACGGCTTCGGCGAGCTTCGCGTCGAGGATTTCTCGCGCCTCCTCGTCGCTGCCCGTAAACGGCGATTGGATGCTCCGCCGCGCCACCTCCAACAGCGACCAGTAGGGAACAGGCGCGCCAACGGTCCTCCCCTCGTCGCGCACGGTCGCCAATGTACCGGCGGGCAGCTTGTGGATGTCTCGATAGATCGATGCCGGCGTGGGGACGTATCCAAAGCGCATGTACGAGGCGAGGGCCTCGCGATCGACATCGGCGCGAAACGCAGGATGCGAACGCAGCGCCTTGAGCTCGGAACCAAACAGGAACGTGCCGTCCTGTCGACCGTAGTACAGCGGCTTCTCTCCCAGGCGGTCCCGGCCGAGCGTCAACGTCCGAGTCCGGGTGTCCCACACGGCCAATGCGAACATGCCAATGGACTTCCTGATCGTGACGTCAATGCCCCACGTCTCGAAACAGGCCAGCAGCGTCTCCGTGTCAGAATGGCCGCGCCACTGCGGCGCGTGGCCGCCGCGAGCGAGTTCGGCCCGCAGGCACGCATGGTTGTAGATTTCTCCATTCAAGACGATGACGTACTGCGCGTGAGCCGAGACCATGGGCTGATCGCCCGCCGCGGACAGATCCACGATTGCGAGCCGCGCGTGGGCCAGGCCAATTCCGGCGTCCGCATCGCGCCAGACGCCGCGATGATCCGGACCGCGGTGACCGAGAACGGCAGCCATGACCTGCAAATGGTCCACGCAGGGAGCCGACGCGGCGAACTGGCCAGCGATTCCACACATGATGTGATCCTGAACGGTGCCAGGGATTAGCGCAGCGCGCTACCGCCGCCTGTACCCGATCGCGCACCAGAACGGCTCTCCAACAGAACATTGCACGCGCTCGAGTCCGGCGCTCTCCATCATCGTCTGAATCTGCCGTCTCGAAAACCGTCGTTCGAGCCGCGTTCCAAACCTGTCCAATGCGTCTGTCCGCATGGCATAGAAGCTACGGTCCCGGTATGCCGTCAATGGCGCATTTCTGACGTCAACACCAGCTGATTCGAGGACGCGGGCCAGTCGCGCGAGTGGAAAATACACGAACAGGGCGATCAGTTGGCTGCTCGTGTAGCGTACGGGGCGGGGGCTCCGGCAAATCGCGCGACGAACGTAATCGCTGAGGCGCCAGACGAACCGGAACCACCCGGGACGGTTATCGAAGTTGTAATAGAGATACACGAGAAATGGCGCGCCGACCTTGAGCTTCCTCACGCACGCATTGATCCCCGCCTGTGTGTCCGGCACGTGGTGCAGCACGCCGAGCGAGTAGCCAAAATCCATGCTGTCATCATCGACCGGAATCGCATCGACTCCCGCGCGATGAAACTCACAATTATCGAACGCCGCGAGGTTGCGCCGGGCGATATCCAGGGCGGCGCTCGGATCGACGCAGTGCAGGCGTCCAACGCGCGGTGCGACGAGCTTTGCCCACCGTCCGCTACCGCATCCGAGATCGAAGCCTTCGGCATTCCTGGGCAGCGCGTCCCACGGAAACAACGCGAAGTAACTGTTGAAAATTCGTTCGAGCTCGTCTGGCGGCATTCCCGTTTGGTCGAACCACGACCATTCGTCGCCAAACCCCCTTACGACTCGCTCGTCGGTATTGGGCATACTTAAGATTAGTGGACGGACATCTTCCTCGCGCAGGCGAATCAGGGGGCTGTGCGGTACGGATGAGCCGGGCGCATCAGTTGGTTTCTCGACCACGCAGCGATCAGGCCGAACCACACCCAGACGAAATGGAACTCCGCTGGCGCGCCGATCAGGTACAAGGCATATCCGATCAGCGCTGCTGCCCAGATATGGGCCGACTGCCAAACGTCCGACCCGGGAATTGATCGACGGATGATCTTTCGGAGGGCGACACCGAGGCCGATGATGAAGGATACGTAGAACACCAGCGCCGGCAAGCCAAACGCCGCTCCAATACTCAGGTAGTTGTTGTGGTCTTTCCCACTGAGGTCTGAGAGGTCTCCGGCTTGCTCCTCCGTGAAATTGGTCCATCCGTATCCAAGAAGCGGTTTCCCGAGCATCATCTGGATCGTGTGGGCGTTCGTCAGGAAATGCTCCTCCTTAAGATAAGGCGCATCCATGAACGGTGCGAGGAGCTTTGAATCCCCTGCCCAGGCGGCGACCTTGTCCTGGAACGGAAACGCCGAACCAATGGTCATCACAATCCGTGCGTACATGAGCGGTTGCGTCATCAAAAGCAGGACCAGCGCCGCACCTGCCGCAAACCGTCCAAAGCGTGGATACCACTTCACGTACCCCAGATAGAACACTCCCACGATGAGCGGAATCATCGCTCCCCTCGACAACGCTTCCGCGATCGTCAGAGTGAATACGGCAGCGGCAACGAGATAGGCGACTCTTGTGAACCCCCTCGCCTGCCTGGCCAGGAGCATTCCCAGAAACGCCAGCGGCAGCAGCATCGGTGCAAAATGCGACGTATTGAGGCCGGGTACCGTCCATCGAATTGTCGACGCATCACGAAATCCTGCTTCATAGGTTGTGAAGTAGTATCGCTCCCCGTAATTTGTCTCTAACATCGGCGGAACGGCGCTGCCATCGAACATTGTGAAGCTGAACATGGCATACAGCGCAAAGCCGAAGCCCGCAACCGTCAACACCTTGACGCAACCGCGAATCCGCTTGTCGGTCTCAAATCCAGGCAAGCAGAGAACACTTGCGAAGATCAGGACCGGGCCACAGACATAACCAATCCGTGTGGTGAATCCGCTCAGGGTCGGCTCGTGAACGATGAGCGATAGCGTGGCCATCGTGACGTACAAGATCAGGGTGGTCCACACGAACGCGAGCGTCCGAAAGCGAGGATGGCTGCGACGTCCCAGAAGCTGGAGGAGCGTCAGCGCGAAAAGGAGCAGCGCAATGGGGACGAACGCGCTAATGACGTAGCCACCCAGCAGACTGATCAGCCAGTAGTGCTCGGATATTCGAAAGGCGATGAAGGCGAGCGCAACGGTGGTCAGAAGTTTCACGAGGTCAACGCTACAAGATCAAAAGAACGTGGCATTTCGCTCAGACCGTCATAGCCGTGAAGCCACCATCGATAGCGACAATCGAGCCGGTCACGAAACTGGCCGCATCGGATGCGAGCCAGAGCACGGCGCCGACCAGTTCTTCCGGTCTGCCGAAGCGCCCCATCGGCGTATGCCCGAGGATCTTCCCCTTGCGCTCCGCATCGATGAAATGCGTCATGCTCCACTCCGTCGGAAAAAAGCCCGGCCGCAGCGCATTCACGCGCACGTTGAAGGGCGCCCACTCGCGCGCGAGGTTCTGGGTGATGCTCACGACGCCAGCCTTGGCGACCGAATAGACGAACGCCTTGGACAGCGGCGGTCCGGACGAAGCGGATGCGAAGTTGATGATGCTGCCGGCGCGCTGGGCGAGCATCGGCTCGCCGAACACCTGGCAGCTGAAGAACAGCGCCTTGACGTTGGCCGCGAGAATCCGTTCCATCTCCTCGGCGGAGATCTCGAGAAACGTCGTGGGCGCGTTGCTCGTGGCGCCATTCAGAAGGATGTCCACACGGCCGTGCCGTTCCAGAATCTGGTCTCGACACCGGACGAGCGACTCCCTCGAAGTCGTGTCGCACTGGAAATACTCGAGGGGCGGCCGATCCGCCGCGACTCCTCCAGGAAGCGTTTCATGAACGTCCAGGATGACGACCGTCACCCCGGATTCGGAGAGGGCCTGTGCCAGGGTGGAACAGAGATGACCGGCGCCGCCGATCACCGCAGCGACTTTGCCGGCCAGATTGAAGCGTTCGTCAATGGTCATGCGTGCGTCAGATCGATGTTTCGGAAATCCTCGATTGCGTACTGCGCCGCGGCAAACACATCGGGTTCGCCTACGCCCACAAAGGTGCACCCGGCGACCTGCGCCGAACGCATGTCGTCAGCGGTGTCGCCGAAAAAGATGGTCTGCTCGGCCGACAGCGCACGCTCCCGCCGAAAGGTCCCGAGCCAGCTGGCCTTGTTCACCGGCGCGCCCTGAATGACGCCGAAGTACTCGCGGATCCCGCGGCGGCCGAGGATGTCGAGCAGCACCTCGTGCGGCGTGCTGGAGAGCAGGCCCGTCTCGTACCTCTCAGGAATGCGCCGAAGGAACGCGGACGATCCGCGCACCTCCTCCGCGTTGATGATGGCCTGGGTGGTCGCCGCCGCAAACCGCACATGCAGCTGATGCTCGACCTCGGCGGTGTACGGCAGGCGCAGAATGTGTTCGTACACGTAGCGGAACTTATCGGTCCGCATCGTGTGGTGCTGGCCGCGGCAGTACGCCATGATCTCCGGCAGCCGCTCCGGGAAGTCGGCAAATGCCACCTCGAATCCTCGCCACTTGATATTGTTCGATTGCACGAGGGTGCCGTCGAAATCGAAGATCAGGGCACGGGCGTTGCGTAGCGCGGTCAAGCAATCGTTCGTCAAATCGCTGATGATCCGAAGAGAGTCGCATATTGGCCGACGTCCTTCATAAGCTCTTCGGGCGTGCCCTGCTGAACAACATGGCCACCCTCAAGAACGAAGATCTTGTCGGCAGATGCAACGGTCGACTGGCGATGGGCGATCACAAGGAGCGTGTGGTCGTGCGAGAGTCTCGCCAGAGTATTCTGAATGAGCGCCTCGGAGACGCTGTCGAGCGAGCTGGTGGCTTCGTCGAAAATCAAAATGTCCGGCTTCTCCAGCAGCGCGCGCGCGATGCACAAGCGCTGCTGTTGACCGCCCGATAGCTTCATCCCGCGCTCGCCCACCACGGTGTCGTAGCCATCCGGCAGCGAGGAAATGAAATCGTGAGCGTTTGCCGTTGTCGCCGCTTCTATCACCTCATCGAGCGAGTAGCCATCACGCCCGAACCTGATGTTGTCGCCAACGGTTGCGTGGAACACGAACGGATCCTGGCTCACGTACCCGATGCGGCTCAACCACGATGCGCGGGTGTATTGGTTGATCGCAAGGCCGCTGGAGAGAATCCTGCCGGCGCTCGGCTCATACAGACGGAGAATCAGGTTCACGAGTGTTGATTTACCCGCGCCGGACGTGCCGACGAGCGCCGTCGACTGGCCTTTCTCGATGCGGATGCTGATGCCCTTCAAGACGGGCTCCCGTTCAGCGTGCGAAAACCACACATCGTCAAACACGATGGCATCGTCGAACGAGTCGAATGTCTTCGTTCCTGGCTCTGGCTCGGCGATCGATTCGGTCAACGAGCGATGGAGTGCTTCGGCATCCGGGAGCAGCCCGACAATCTCCATCCGCATCCTGCCGATGCCCGTGACGGCCGGCAGGAGTTGCACAAGACCGACGCCGAAGACGCCAAACTGCGGCAGTATGTCGGTTAGAGACACCTGACCGCGAAATCTGAGGATCATCAGGAAACTGAGCATCAGAGTCACAGCTGCCAGTTCCATCACATGTTTCGGAACGGAGTTCCACACAAGATCGCGCGCGTGAAGGTTCGCGAACATCCGGATCTTCGCGCGCAGCCGCTCGAGCCAGCTTTCCGCCGCGCGGAACGTCATGATCTGGTGCATACCGTTGAGAAACTCGTTCGCAATCGCGTGCTCGTCCTCGCTTGCTTGAACCCGTTCGCGGCCAATGTTGTAAGACACCTTTCGCGAGAGATAACGAATGATCTCGTAGTAGGCGAATCCGAGAAGCGCGAGTACCACTGTGCCCAGGGGGAAGATAATCAGCAACACGATCGCGATTGCGATCATCTTCACGAGTTCGGTCACCATCTGCGGGAGCTTCAGCAGCAAGCCGGTAGCTCTCGCGGGCGATGTGATGCTTTTGTAGATCAGATGTCCTTGCTTGTTGTCGAGGAAGAACTGATAGCGCTGCCGCGAATACCGCTCGAGGATCTGGTTCTTCAAGTCAAACAGATGCCGTCGGCTGGCTCGCGCGACGAGCAGTTCCCGCAGGATCCCGACTGCCGCCTTGAGGGCGAAGACCACGATCAGCAGCGCCGCCGCCGCGATAATCGGGTCGGAGATCGAAAAGAACCTCCCGACCCTGACGATCAGCGCAACGGCGCCGGCCGTCTGGTCGCCGGTCCCGGAAGCCAGCGTCGAGAGGAGGGGGAAAAACGCGGCAAGACTCAATCCATCAAGCACGCCTCCCACGACCATGACCACGACAATGGCGGCATACAGCTTCTTGCATGGCTTCAGAAAGAACCAGAAGAGTCGAAGCTTCACCTAATTCCTCGAATTTTCGAGCGGCGGCGACGAGCCACAGCGCGCGCTGAGGGTTGACTGACGGTCCGCTAGGAATCGGCTGATTCCGCCGGCACATCCCGGCGTGTCGACTCCCATGACATCGCGAAAGTGGTCACTGCTGAGAGACATGTCTTTCGGGCGTGGCGCGCGCAGCGGCGACATGTCGATGGAGCCCGCCGTTACCCGGTCCATGGACAAGTGCGACGCCTGCGCGAGCAGCTGGCCGAACTGGTATTTCGAGACGCGATCTTTTCCGGCAATGTGGAAGTAGCCGCGATGGGGACCGCCGATCAGAAGGCTGATGCGATCCACGAGATCCATCACGTAGATCGGTGTAAAGAACACATCGGTGAAGAGCGTCACCGGCTGGCGCGTCCGCAAGGATTCATGCAGCCACTCACCGTACGTCTTCTTTCGCCCGGACGACCAGCCGTAAAAACTCGTCCGCACAATCAGGTGGCGCGCGGCGACGGCCTCCACGGCCTGCTCCCCCTTGCGCTTGGACTGCGCGTAAACGGATCGCGGCGCGGGCATGGTGCTTTCCGTCGCGAAGCCCCTGTCTCCTGAAAACAGGCTGTCGGTCGAGATGTAGACGACAAGGCAATCGCTGCGCACCGATCGCGCGAGAAGACGCGGCACTTCTGCGTTCATCGTGAATGCCGCTTGAGGATCCTGCTCACACCCGTCCACGTCCAGCATCGCCGCACAATGAATCAGGACGTCTGGATCGGCATCACGCAGGGCCGCCACGACGAATGCGGTGTCGCGAAGGTCACCGCGTACGACCGAGAACTCCCGATCGCCCCACCAGGGTTGTCGATCGATGCCCGTGACTCTGTGTATTCGTGAGAGGCTGCAGAGAAGATGCGCTCCCAGTAGCCCACTGGCACCGGTAACGAGGATTTTCAGGACATCGCCTCTAACCGCCAACGACGAACCTTGGCTCGGTTATGGCGGGGTGCTCGCTCAGCGGATCGGTCTCCACGGTCGCGACGAGCGCCGCGATTTCGCGATCGTTGAGCCACTGGGTGTTGGTATCGCTCGCATACCGGTAGCCGTCGGGACACCGGGTTCCCCGCCCGGACCAGTCCTCGTCGCTGTGCCGCCAAAACGAGTGCGTCGGCTGGATGATGAAGCGATCGTCGAGCTCCAGTGCCAGCCGTGCGTCATCCTCGGAGATGAGCACCTCGTGTAGTTTCTCTCCGGGCCTGATGCCGATGATCTCCTGCTCGCAATCGGGCCCCATCACCCGGGCCAGATCCTGAATGCGCACGCTCGGGATCTTCGGCACCCAAATCTCGCCCCCACGCATGGCATGGATCGAGTCGAGCACGAACTGCACGGCCTGCGGCAGCGTGATCAGGAATCGCGTCATCCTCGGATCGGTGATCGTCAGTTTCTTGGTGGGCCGCTGCGCCAGGAAGTACGGGATCACGCTGCCTCGGCTGCCGACCACGTTTCCGTACCGCACGACACTGAACTGCGTGTCGTAGAACCCCGCGCCATTCGCCGCGACGAACAGCTTGTCCGAACAGAGTTTCGTGGCTCCGTACAGGTTGACGGGATTGGCGGCTTTGTCGGTGCTCAAGGCAAGCACCTTGCGCACTTTGCGGTCAATCGCCGCATCGACGATGTTCGCGGCGCCGAGAATGTTGGTCTTGATGGCTTCGAGCGGGTTGTATTCCGCTGCTGGCACCTGCTTCATCGCCGCCGCATGCACGACGATGTCTATGCCGTCGAGCACGCGGTACAGACGGTCGCGATCGCGGACATCCCCGAGGACCATTCGCAGGTTGGGATAGAGCTCGACCGGATACTGCTGCCTGAGAAAGAATTGCTTCAATTCGTCGCGGCTGTAGACGATGAGCCGTTCCGGTTTGTAAGACTCCAGGACGGCCCTGACAAAGTGCTTGCCAAACGAGCCCGTACCGCCAGTGACGAGAACGTTCACTCCATTGAGACTCACGGTTGGTTCACTACTCCTTACAGACAGCGCACGTCATCGCAGACAGCGCACGTCATTGACCGGCGTGGCCGCGCCATTATTCGCCGAACGCCAAGGTGGTTGTGTGGGCGAGCGGTCGACTGCCAGCGACGGCGGACAGGTCGGGTAACGCGTCGAGCCAACGATCGAGCGCGCGCGTTCCGGAGACCACGCGCACCCCCAAAGCAGCCGGATCGATGTCAGGAACTGCGCCGGTCGGATCATAGAAGACAGATGGCACGCCGGCGAGATCGCCCAACACACTCGTCGATGTAAATGGCATGCTGATCACCGCCACACAGTTTCTGATGACCCGGGCAGCCGCGACATCGGGAGGAACTTCAATGACACCGGGACGCTGTGAGAATGCCTGGGCGAATCTGACGTATCCCGTCTGATAGATTGCATGAGCGGGACGTTTTCTCTTCCACATCATCGTGTATCCGTGCGAAAGCACCGATGCGTAGATGTCCTCCAGGAACCTGATGCCGACACTGACGACGCGGTAATCATCATCAGGCGCCAGAGGCGCGCGATAAGACATCCGTGCTGGCGAGACATCGAAGACGGCGATACATCGTCGTTCGGTTGCAGGCAGATCGATGTCCACATCTGAAAAGTTGATGGGGGGCACCAGCGTCACGGGTACGCGAGCGTCGGTTGCGGCCGCCAGATACTCCTGCTGGTGAGTCGAAAACACGAGGATCCGTGCCCACGTCATCGATTGCAGGCCTGTTTCATAATGAGGGCGCGTTCCATTGAAACAGGAACGAAGGCCGGCTGAGTAGAAGTACAGCGTCACCGTTGATCCCATGCGTTCGGCTGCGTACGTCCAGAAAGGCCGTCGAATGATGCCCGAACAATTGAAAAGGTACTCCGCTGCGAGCGATCCGGGTTGGAGGCAATGCACCTGCTGCGCAAGAGCGGCATCCTCGAGCAGCACGGCGCACAGCCACTGACCTCGAAGCGCCTGCCACGAACACCAGGCAATCGCGCGAGCACCCCACATCGCGTACCGGACTCTCGTACGAACTCCGGCAAGACTGGGGAGGTTTCGCCGCGAATACATGACGGCCACTCCGTCCAGATCGCGATTCCGCTGTCCACGAACGGTGTGACGTACTTCGCACAGATGCTCGACGCGCCCGTCCCATCCGAGATACCAGCTCACGATGTCGTAACGCGGTCTCGCGGTCCGCGCGGGAAGGTTCTTTGCAGCGAGGTCGCAGAACTGCGCATACCTGCAGCCGGTTTGTAGGTGCGTCGTCTCTTCGGCCTGCGCTGTGAGGATCATCAGGAAGCGCGCGATTCCCCGAGCGAGCATCGTCAGGACAAACAGGGCGAACAGACCCTGACACTTTCGTACCTCGACCCGCAACCCGAATTGTTCGAGTTTCGTGATCCACGTCCCGGGAACGGGAGCAGCGACCTTATGCTCACGGTCTGCAATTGATCTGAGAATCTCGGAATTGAGGCGAGAACCCGCCAGCCGCGACAGAAACAGCTGACGTGCAGCGATTTCCGCACGGCGCACCTCCGGGCCTAACAGGAAGGCAGGTAGTTTGTGCTCCTGGACCTCGAGATCGAGCAGCGTAAGCTCGCAATTCAGCCGGCTCACGAGATGCGGGTCCGGACCCTTCCTGAGGAGCCGGTACCCCCGGATGATCTGTCGCGTCTTTCTGCGCAGGGCTCGAGCCCGCAATACGGGGCGCATCATTTGACTTTGTTGGATTCCGCGACCGCCGTCAGTGACGAGTGTCGCCGGTCTGCGTGTTCCGAGGTTCGACGGGTCGCACGGTCGTCAGGAGCCGACAGCTCGCCTCACCTCGTCGATGCAGCGTTGAAGCTGTTCGTCCGTGAGCCCGACACCCGACGGCAGGCTGATCGCGCGGCCGTACAGCCGCATCGCGTGGTCGATCCGATAGGCCTGGTACTCGCGGTATGGCGGCAATTCGTGAATCGGATGCCACAGGGGACGCGCACCGATGCCGGCGGCATTCAGCCGCGCAATCACGGCCTTCCGCTCCGCCAGCGTCGTCGCGGCCGGCAGCAAGAACGTCCACAGCCAGACGGCGGGCTCACACTCCGGCACGACCCGCATGAACGCGAGGCCGTCGATATCCTCGAGCCCTCGAGAGTAGGCGGCGGCGATCGCCCGCTTTCGGGCCAGAAAGCGGTCGGCCTGCTCCAGTTGTGCGAGGCCAATGGCCGCCTGTACGTTGGTCAAGCGGTAGTTGTACCCGACCTCGTTGTGGAAGTACTCGAGGGGATCGTCCTTGGCTTGCGTGGTCAGATACCGTGCGTACCGCGCGCGCGCGGCGTCGTTCGTCACGACCATTCCGCCGCCGCCGCACGTGACCACCTTGTTGCCGTTGAAGCTGAACCCGCTGACGCCGCCCGACGTGCCGACGTGACGCCCCTTGTAGCGGACGCCGAACGCTTCGGCGGTGTCTTCCACCACCTCCAGCTGGAAGGCTCGTGCGCACGCGACCAGACGATCGATGTCACACGCTCCGCCGAGCAGGTGGACGGCGACCAAGGCCCGCACACGACAGCCGGAGCGTTTGTTGAAGCAGCCCGTCTCGCGGAGCTCGCATTCTTCGCTCAGAAAGGACTCGACTTTCGATGGATCGATCTGCCATGTCTCGGGATCGGCGTCGATGAAGACCGGCGCCGCCTGGCAGTAGCGCACCGCGTTGATCGGCGCCACGAACGTGATGGCCGGGACCAGAACCTCGTCACCCGGCTGGATGCCGGCCGCAAGCATCGCCACATGAAGCGCCGCCGTGCCGCTGGCTGTCGCGACCGCGTGATCGGCGCCGACATAGTGCGCAACGGCTTCTTCAAACCGCTCGACGAACGGGCCGACCGATGAGACCCAGCCGGTGTCGAGGCACTGCTTCACGTACTTCCACTCGTTACCGCCGAGCACCGGCTCGGAAAGCGCGATCATGCTCTCGGCTGATGGACGCGATGACGTGCTCGGATTTGTAGACATGTGTCGGGCCTAAATGGCGTAGACGCGCGGCCGGTACAGCGCCTCGTTCTGCCGCATCCAGTCGACGGTCAAGCGCAGGCCGTCGTCAAAGGAGACGGCCGGCCGCCAGCCGAGAACCTGTTCCGCCAGTGCCCGCGACGCCACGAGTCGTTCTACCTCGCTTGATGGCGGCCGCAGCCGTGTCTCATCTCGCTCGATTCGCACGGGCCGCTTCACGATCTGTTGAATAGCCCCGGCGAGCTGTTCGATCGTCACCTCCTCGCCCGTCCCGATATTGCAGGTCACGCCTACCGCGGCAGCGGACGTGCCTGCGAGGAGGAACCCATCGACCGTATTGGAGACGTAGTTGAAGTCGCGGCTGACGTGGGTGTTGCCCAAGAGGATCGTGTCGCTTCTGAGCGCCTGCGCGATCATGGTCGGAATGACCGCACGCGCAGACTGGCGAGGCCCAAACGTATTGAAGGGGCGAATCGTCACCACGGGCAGGCCGAACGAGAGATGAAACGCTTCGGCGAGCTTGTCCGCGCCGATCTTCGAGGCCGAGTACGGTGACTGGCCTTTCAAGGGATGCGCTTCATCAATCGGCACGTACTGCGCGGTGCCGTACACCTCGCTGGTCGACGTATGGACGACGCGGCTGACACCCCAATCGCGGCACGCCTGCAGGACGTTCATCGTGCCTTCGATGTTCACACGGACGTACGACAGGGGCGCGCGGTACGAATACGGGATCCCGATGAGCGCGGCGAGATGGAAGACCACGTCCACCCCTCGCACGGCCTGCCTCACGCACTCGGCATCGCCGACGTCGCCGCTCACGATCTCGACGTCGTCGCGGACGGCCGAGCGATCGAGCCACCCGGCGCCGCCGTCGCCGCGATAGTGGACGAACGCCTTGGTCGTCGCGCCGGATGCGACGAGCCGTTCCACGAGGTGACTGCCGATGAAGCCGCCCGCACCTGTCACGAGCACCCGCCGACGGGCCCAGCTCACTTCGACACGCTCCCGTCCGCCGCATACTGCTGCGCGAGGTCGTAATCCTGCCGCTGGCCGATGTCCAGCCAGTACTCGCGGATCGGGAACCCGCAGACATTGCAGCCAGCGTCCATCACCTTCTGGACGAGATCGGTCATGTCGAACCGCGTGCCGTTCGGGATGTACTGATACACGATCGGTTCGAGCAGATAAATCCCCGCGTTCACAAAGAGGTTGAAGACCGGTTTCTCGCGGAGCGCCTCGATTCGGGCGCCCGAGCATTCGACCACGCCGTACCGCACCTCGACATCGTACTGCCGCAGGGCCATCGTCAGATCCGCCCGGTGCTCGCGGTGAAAGCTGACCATCGCGCCGAAATCCACGTGCGTGAGAATGTCTCCGTTGATGACCAGCACCGTATCCTTGGGCGTCTCGACCAGGCCGAGCGCGCCGGCCGTGCCGAGCGGGCGGTCCTCCGTGACGTAGGACAGATCCACGCCGAACCGTGCGCCGTCGCCGAAGTGGTTCGAGATCTGATCGGCCTTGTAGTTCAGGCTGACGTTGACGCGCCGGATCCCGGCCTCCCTCAAGCGCGAAATCAGAATCTCCATCAGCGGCCGGTCGCCGATGGGCAGCATGGGCTTCGGCATGTCCTGCGTCAGCGGCATCAGGCGGGCGCCCGCGCCGCCGGCCATGACGAAGGCCTGCAAGCCGGCCGCGGCGTGCGGCAGGAAGTCCTCCTGCGTCACCAGACCGACCGGCCGGCCCTGATCGTCGATCAGCGGCAGGTGCGTCACGCGATGGCTCTGAATGAGCTGAAAGCAGACTTGCGGGTCGGTGCCTTCCGGCGCGGTGATCGGGCGCTCGAATTCGGTTCCCGCCTTCCGCAGCAGGAGGTCGCGGACGGGCGTGTCCATCTTGGTCTTGGCCAGGATGGCCCGGCGGACGTCGCCGTCCGTAATCGTCCCGACGAGCCGGCGTCCGGCGTCGATCACGAGGACGATGCCACGCCGTCCCTCGTCCATGCGCGCGATGGCGCGCTCGAGGGAGTACGTGTCGTCGACGCACATCTGGTCGATCTGCACTTGCGTCATTCGAGCACCCTGATGGTCCTGTGTTCGCTTATCCATTCCGGCGCACGCCCAACGTCCGCGCTGGAACGCCGACAACGACCGCGTGCGGCTCGACGTTCGAGACAACCGCCGCCCCCGCGCCGACAATCGCCGCCTCGCCAATGGTGATGCACTGCCTGATCGTCGATCCGGCCCCAACGTGCGCGGCCGCACCCACACGCACGGTGCTGGCGAGCCTCGCGCCGGTCGCGATGTGCGCGTGATCGCCGACCACGCAGTCGTGCTCGACGATCGCGCCGGTGTTGATAATCACGTTGCGTCCGATCACGGCGCCGGCGTTCACGATGGCGCCGGGAAATACCACTGATCCGGCGCCGATCTCGCAATAGGCCGAACACGTGGCGCTCGGATGCCGCGCCGTCAACGGCACCAAGCGAAAGGAGAGGGCGAGCTCGAACAGGCGCCTGCGGGGGGTGTTGTCGCCGGTTCCACCCACGCCGATCACGAAGGCGGACGCCCCCTCGTCGGCGATCGCCTGAAGGAGGTCGTCACCACCCCGCACGCGGACGCCAAGCACGTCACTGCCCCAGAGCAGCGAATCCGAATCGAGGATCGCCCACGGTTCCGCCGTGCCGCTGACGCGCAGCACGTCAATCAGCACGCGCGCGTGGCCCCCGCCGCCCAGAATCACGCACCGCCGCGGACGCTGTTCAGCCACCAACGATCACGCATCCAGCGCGTGCACCGCGCCCTCCGCCAATCCCTTCATGTCCGGCTGTCGCAGCGCGATCAAATCCTCCGGCCCGACGGAAATGTCGTGGGCCGCGACCAGGCTCTTCCGTTCGACCGCCGCGATCTCGAGCTCGACGGCCGCCGGCTGTTTCTCGCCGCTGCCCCGGGCCGCCTTCACCGCGCGAATGCCTTCGACCAGCGCCTTCAGCTCGGCCGCGCCGGATGTCACCAGCTGGGCGGTGGAGAGGGCGTAGCACTTCACGGCGTCGGCGCCGGCCTGCCTGTTTGGGCTGACGAAACACCCGGGCCGAGGGCGGGCGACTCAAACGAACGCGGGTATGGATCGGTCGAGTCGCCGTTCAAGTACTGCGCCTCGTATTCGGCGGACAGGGCATCGAGCATCGCCATCCCGGCATCGCTCGCATGCTGTGCCGCAAACTCCCGGCGGATGGCGAACTCGTCCGCCTCGGTCTTGCCTTTGGGCGGCTGCCAGCCAGATTCCCGGTAGATCTTCAGGCCGATCCCTTCCGCGTACATCTTTCGAGGGACGTTCTGCTTCCGCAGCTCCCGGCTCGTCCGCTTCGTGACGGTCGTACCGAGCAAGGTCTCGACCTGGTGGAGGTACGGCCACGGATCCAGCACGAAGCGCTCGAACGGGATCGTGACGATCTGCGATCGGCACGACTCGGGGAGCGCGTTCAGGTTCTCCACGACCCGGCGATGGTGCTTGCGAATCATGAGGATCACTCGGTCCATGAGCCCGGCCCGAACGTATTCCTCTTCCATACCGTACGCCCACCAGGGCAGCATCTGTCCGTCGCCCTGGAAACAGACGGCGAAATCGCGCCGATCGGCGCCCCAGCGAGGCATGTACATGAACTGCTGCTTGATCATGTACAGGGGATGCCGGACGATTTCGATGAAGCGCGCCCGCGGACCCAGCGCCTCGAACACCACGCGTCCGCCTTTACCCAGCAGGAAGTGGGTGAACAGGTTCAGGATCGGTCGGTCCCGATCGATGCGGTCCATCACCCTCGCGTCCCCGCCGCGCACGAGCCGGCTCAGGTGCTCGAGCACGTTGGCGTTCGACCAGACGCCGGAGAGATCGTCGAAGCGCAGGTTGGCTTCGCGCCCCATGACGCCGTTGTACAGCTGCAGATCCGTCACCATGCGGATTAGCACGTGCGCCGCGTCGTCGGGAATGCGATCGAGCGTGTGCAGCTCGCACACGAATTCGACGATGTACGACGGTTGCATGAGCTCGAGGCGGTCGAACGTGCCGACGATCGGCGAGAACAGCGTCTTGCCGCAGCCCGGCAGGCCGTCTACGAAGGCGATCGTCTCCGCGATGTGCGGCTTGCGCACACCGGGCGGGCCGCCCGCCTGAAAGCTGTCGTTCCTACCAAGCACTCCACCCTCCATCAACGAGGAGATTCTGGCCGCTCATGTATGCCGACAGATCGCCCGACAAATACGCGACGGCGCCCTTCAAATTCTCTCCGGTGCCGATCCGCCCGAGCGGCGTCTGCATCTCGTACTGCTTCACGAACGAGCGCGGTTGACGCCGCGCAATCCCGCCCACCAGGTGAAACGGCGCGTCTGCTTCTCGCGGCCCCGTTCGCACGCCAGGGCGATCGTCTTCGTGCGTCCGGCCAGCGCGCGCGTGCGCGCCTGCAGCCGGTCGCCTTCCCGCCGCGGGCGGGGATCACACAGGGGACGTCGCACATGGGGAGACGTGTCGAATGAGCTGGTCGCGCCCGGTGGCAGAGGATTCGCGAGCGGCATCGCAGACGGCCAGCGCGCGCAGGCCGTCAGTGCCGGTGGCCAGGCGGTCGTCAGCGTGACCGCCGCACGCCGCGATGAACGCGATGGCTTGTGCTGCGACCATCGCGTCGCGACACTGCGAGGCTTGTGTCGTCTCGAGCGTTCCGTCGGCAGAGGTCATCGCCACGGAACCCGCGACGGCATCCCACTCCAGCGTCCCGTTGGCACCAGACGCGCGCAGGCGACGCCTCGTGGGCACGGTAAGGTAATCGAGCCTGATCGAAACCGTCGGTCCGAAGGGCGCGTCCCAGAACAGATCGGCGGCCTCTTCAGAGGCGATGCCGAGGTGGCCGTGATTGCGGAGTTTCGCCGAGACGGACAGGGGCCAGCCGAACAGCCAGCCCGCGTAGTCCACCTCGTGAATCAGATCCCTCAGCACCCCGCCTTCGTCGGCTCTGGCGGAGTAGGACACACGGAAATTCCGGTCAGGGCGCCATGCCGGAAGGTACGATTGCGCTTCGATGCGCACATCGTGAACGGAACCGAGTTCGGGCAGCCGCGCCCGAAAGAGGTTCAGCGCCTCAGCGAAACGCAGCGTGCATCCGACGTAGCACCCGCGGCCGGCATCCGCCGCGGCGCGGACCAGCACGGCGGCTTCGGCTGCGTGCCGGGCGAGCGGCTTCTCGACGAGCACGTGCAGGCCCTGCCGCACGGCTTCGAGTCCGTCTTGGACGTGCCGGCTGGTGTCCGACGCGACAATGCAGAAGGCGGCCCCGCGCCGAGCCGCCTCCGCGATGGACGGCGCGGTGGCATGTCCCGCCGCGGAGAGCACCGTCAGACGCTCCAGACGGCTCGGGATCGCGATCACGTTGACCGCGCCGGCCGCCCCAAGCGCCCGCAGGTGGCGCAGACCCATACTGCCAGTCCCCACGACCGCGACGATCGGCCCGTTCGAGTGCGGATGCGCCACCAGGATCTACGATCGTTTGTAACAGACGTAGTCCATGTGCCGGTTGCCGACGGCGCCACGGAACAGGTGCGTCGTGCCGGCAATGTACGTGCGCACCTCGTCGAGATTGCCGGACTCCACACGATCGAGGAGCGCCTTGGCCTCGGCCATCAGCGCCGTCATGCGCGTGACGAGATGCTCGGTGAGATCCAGATGCTTCCAGGCGTCGACGTAGTCGTCGATCTTCTGCTTCAGGGCGCCGGTCTGGATGTCCGACTCGACGTTGCAGTTCGAGACGTATTGCGCGAGCCTGAACTGCGTCTCGGCAAACGCGGTCAGCGGCCGGAGGATCTTCGGCACTTCTTCGCTGTCGCTCGCATTCTGCATCATCCAGACCGCTTCGCTCAGGACGCCGATGTCCTTGAACGACTGCGGCTCGAATTTCGGCATGTGGTGCATCGAATCGCCCATCACCGGCAGCAGGAAGCCCGGGGTCGAGGAGTAGAGGACCAGCTCGTTGTTGTCGAACCAGCGCAGCACTTCGGCGACCGACGGATCGTTCTGGCTTTGCACGACCCACCGGTCGAAGATGATCGCACGACGCGTCCGGTTGACGAACTTCTGGCTGCGATCGATGTCGTCCTTGAAGAGCAGCTCCGAGACGTCCACCATCTTGTCCCACGTCTTCGCGAATTTGTAGATGACGTAGCGCTGCAGCATGTTCTGGAAGCCGCCCGCCTTGTTCGGGTCGCCGAAGATCAGGTAACCGCCCGGCTTCAGGAACGACGCGATCTTCGAGAAGGCGCCCTCCTTGTCGGCAGTGTGACTCAGGACGCCCCGGCAGTGCACGATGTCGTATCGGTCCGCGCTCTGATAGTCGAAGATCGACGAGAGGAAGAACCGGTGCTCGTCGAAGTTGGCGGTGTACTTCCGAAACACGTCCTTCGAAATCGCCTGCGCCGAGTCGTTCATCTCGACGAGGGTGCATGTCGCGCCCCAGCTCGCCAGGTAGACCGTGTTCTCCCCCGTTCCGGCGCCGAAGTCGATCAGCGCGCGGCCGTTGAACATCTGCGGCGGGAACTTCAGCAGGTCCCGATATAGATAGGCCGCGTTCGCCTTGTAGACTTCGTACTCCTTTTCCGTCTTGTCCGAGAAGTACCTCGACGGAATCTCCGCCTTGAACGTTTCGAGCACGGACTGCTCGACTTGCTTGACCTTGCCGCTGCTCATCTTTCGCTCCAATGCCTCACGTGTGTATGCCTTCGAACCCTGCTCTCGAGTTGCCGAAGCGTCGTTATGCGGAGTCGTGGAGCCGAGCGCCAATCCCGCCATTCACGCAGATACCGCTGCCCGTCATGAAGCTCGCGGGCTCGCTGGCGAGAATGGCGATGCCGTCCGCGATCTCACCTCGAACAACTACTCGGTCTGTCGGTAAATACCGTCCAGCAACCGCCACAGCGCGGCGGCGTCGTTCAAGCGTCTGATGACGATCGCCGCGCGAGGGTGGCTCATGCCGGGCATAGCCGCACGTCCGTCACATCACCCTCGATGAAGCCGCTTCCTGAGCGGCCAGCAGGGCCAGTAGGTTCGTCGCATCTTCACGCGCCAGTTCCAGCGGTCCCGGGTTCACCGTCTGGTGTGCCGGTGGCGTGACGTTGGACCGGAACCCGCACCTGACGCCGAGTTCGCGCAGAACGGCCAGCGCGTCGGCGTTGTAGGAATTGATTGGGTGAGACATGCACGCAGGCGTCGTGCCGGTGACGGACTGGATGTGCCGGAGATTACGCTGGTACTCCTCGCGTTGCCGGGCCCGCGACAGGCGCGCCATCTCGTAGGGGTGACTGTAGGAGTGGAGCCCGACGTAATGGCCCGCGCCCGATAAGGCCGCGAGATCGGCACTCGCCAGCCACAGCCGCTGCGCGAGGTCGTCGATTGTGAAGCCGCGCTCCGAGACGATGGCGTCCATGAGGCTTTCGAACGCCGCGGCATTCTCCGGCTGATTTCTCAAGAAGCGGTATTCCGCGTCCTTCGCCGTGTAGAACGGGTGCGCCGCGCGAACGCGGGCCTCATAGGCTGCGAACGCCGGCGAACGCAGCTGCTCCTGAAAACCAGGCGGACAGCGTTGCAGGAATTCTTCGATCAGGCCCGGCATGCCGCCGCAGGCCCCGGCGACGAAACTGTACACCTCGCTCTTGACAGGAATGCCGTCCGAGACGCAGGAGTAGACGAACCAGAAGGCCTGCAGCCCGAACCGCTCGAGGACCGGCAATGCATGATCCGCCTGCGATCGCAGGCCATCGTCGAACGTCACACACCGATGCTGCGGTTCGAGCGTGCCCTCTTGCAGCCGCGACATCCAGTCGCGCGGCGACAGGATGTTCTCGATGCCTACGAACAGGAGGATCGCCTCGAACTGGGCCGGCGACAGCGCGCCCTGCCACGCGCTGGCCGTGTCCGATGCGTGGAATCGATGGAACATCACGCCGTGCGGGAAGTCACGGCGATATCCACCGGCCCGTGCCTGCCGCATCGTCAATCGAAGTAGCTCTCGAGCTTGCTGTCGCGCACTGTGTCGAGCGTTGCGCAGTGAATCCCGCCGCCCTGTGTGTAGATGTGACGCATCCTCACCGGAACGACCGTGAAGCCGCGCTGCTCCAGCAAGCGCATCAGGTTCTCCTGCCGCTCGTCGCACACGACGGTGCTCGGGTCGAGCGACAGGAAGTTCATCCCCACCCATGGGGAGGACATGTCGTTAAGGTTCGTCCAGAAGCCGAGCGCCTCGAGCTGTTTGGCGAGCGGGTCCCGGACGTCCCGCTGAAGCTCAAGCTCAGGCTGCGACGTCGGCGCGACGTCGTCGAAATAGATCTTGTCCCACTTGTCGAACAGCTTCGGGCAGTTCTTCTCGGTGACGCGCTTGCTGTTCAGCAGCACGAGGCCGGGCCTGAGGCACAACACCGTCGAATCGATGTGACTGGACCGGTAGATGTCTTCCGTCGTGTGGACTCGATACTCGTCGCCCAGGACGCTCTCGAGCCATTTGGCGCTCTTGTGATTGCCCGAGCTCGACACCAGATACAGCAGGTCCCGTCCCATCCGGGCCGTGTTCGCGGCCTCGAACACGATCTCGTCCTCGGTGAGCTTGTGCAGCTTCTCGACTCGCCCGCCTGTCAGCTCCATGAACCGGAGGTCTTCCGGCGTAAGCTTGCGTTCCTCTTCATTGCGATAGTACGCCACGGAAACCTCGCGGTCGAGGCGGGGCTTCGGCCCGCAAATCCATCGGAAGCCAGCGTCGAAGTACTCGTACCAGATGTCGTAGAGCGCCATCGGTTCGAAATAGCGGCTCCTCAGGTAGGACGGGCTCTCGATGACGGTATTGCCGACGACGAGATGGAGGTCGCGGACGTTGTAGCTGTTGTTGCCGGTCGACTGCCAGAAGGGCGTGCTGTACGTGCGCGAGATGTCGTGCACCTTTGGACGATGGACCTTGACGCCGAATTTGGCAATCGTGGTCGCCAAGGTGTCGAGGTCCTCGTCGATTTCATCGAGGAACCACTGTGGATGCGCCTGACTGGCGAGCGCGGCTGCCTGACGTGCGATGTCCTCGGGAACCGGATCGGGCCTGGGCCACGTCAGCACGGCTTTCGTGCCCTCCGCGGATCCGACGATCACCTCCAACAGTTTGTCCCATTCGTTATGACTGTTAATCCTCATGCCCAAGATGGATCCTCTCTGAGTCGATGACACCAGATCATATCGACCTCAATGGCGCGGCGTGTTCCGCGCCGCACCGCCGGCGGCGGATTGAGCACGAAGCACTCCCACCGACGCCACCTCCTCCCGCCTGGATGACCAGGTACAGCGGCTTCCGGGAGCGTTACAACGAACCGACGCATGTCGGGGGCGTGATCGTAACGGGTCCTCCCCGCTCGATCTGCCGCTTGAAGATCGGGACTACGCTGCCCCGGCCGCCTCGCGGGCGACGCCAAACATTCACGTGCGGTCATGCGGGATCGTGAAGCCGCACGCCGATGCCGCCATCGACGCTGAGGGTGCTGCCTGTCATGAAGCTCGCCGATTCACTGCCAAGAAACGCGATCGCGTCAGCGATTTCCGCCGGTCGCGCGATCCGGCCGATCGGATGGTAGCGGCCCAACTCCGCAAGCCCTTCAGGATTCCCATCGAAGCCGGCGCGGAGCATTCCCGTATCGTAACAGTTCAGGTCCCTCTTGTACTTTCTGACGTAATCAGGTACCCTCCGTTCGATGAAACCTGGGCGGCAGCGACGATCGATCCGCTCGGCACGTGCGGAGAATGCGCAGGCACGGGAGCTTGAGCGTTTGCGACAGGAGAATGAGCGCCTCCGCCAAATAGTCGACGAGCAGGCGAAGCAGATTGCCGAGGCCGAGAAACAGATCGCCGAGGCGGAGCACCAGATCACCATCTGCAACGGCAACTCGCGCTGCGGCAGCAGAACTCGACGACGACGTCGAAGCCTCCGTCCTCGGATGGCCTCGCGGGCCGACAGCGGCTGCGCGGTTGCCGCACGAAGAGTCGGCGCAGGCCCGGCGGTCAGCCGGGGCATCCGGGGCACCTGCCCCGGTCGTTATCGATGGCCAGCGCCACGCGCCTGTTCGCAAGATGCAGCATTGGTCTAACAGCGGTGCCTACGAGGCTTGATGCCGGAATCGGCAGTGCCCGGTCGTGATCGAGCACTCCGCACGCAACCGCAAATCCGCGACGAGAACGCATCCAGGCCAACGGCAGCGTGCCCCCGCCACCGAGCACCGAGAATAATGCAGGTGTCCTTGTGCCTGCCTGCAGCCATCTACAAGTGTACCGGCACGGCGGCGTCGGCAAACCGCTTGACCAGGAGCTCGTGGTCCAGCGCCACGTCGGCAAGTCGCGCGACGACAATGTCGGCCGCCCGGCCGTCGCCGTAGGGATTACGAAGTCCCTCGAGCGTCGCCCGAAATTCGGGGGCGACTGCGCGGACGATACCCGCTGTGATCTCATCCTTGTAGTACCCCACGTCGATGACGTTCTTCGCGCGCACGCGGCCCGCCTGCCTCGTGCCGATGTTCACCACCGGCAGCGCGAACGTGGGCGCCTCTATCAACCCGCTGGAGGAGTTTCCGACCATCGCCGCGGCACGCGACATGATGCTGAAATATCCGCGCGTGCCGAAATTGCCGACGAAGGACGCCAGGGGATGCGTCGCGAGGAACTCGTCAATCAGCCGGCGGACCAGCCTGCCACCGGTGTCAGCATTGGGTTGCGTGAAGACGACGGGAGCGCCGATGGAATCCAGTGCGGCCAGCAGCTCACCTACCTGCCACTCCGTGCGGTCGAACTCGAGCGTCACGGGATGAAACGTGCACAACAGAAACGGACGATCGACGCGTACCCCAAACTGGGCCGCGATTTCGTCGGGCGTCATCAGCGGGATCGTCTTGACGTTGTCGAGCCCCGGCGCACCGCAGATGGTGATGCGCCAGGACTCCTCGCCGAGCTGCGCCACACGCCGTGCGGCGTCGTCCGTTGCGACGAAGTGAAGGTGGCTCAGTTTCGTCATCGAGTGCCGTAGCGCATCGTCAATCGCGCCCGCCGTCAGCTCGCCGCCATGAATGTGCGCGACGGGTATCCGGAACGGCAGCGCCGCAAGGGCTGCAGCGAACATCTCGAAACGATCGCCGAGCACCATGAGCAAATCCGGCTGCAGTCGCGCAAACGCCTGTGCATAGCCAATGACGCCCAACCCGATCGACTTCGACACCGCCTCGGGATCGTCCGACGACAACAGCATCTGCACTCGCTCGGCAACCGTGAACCCATCGGCCTCGATCTCACGCACGCTCCAGCCGAACTCGGGACACAAGTGCATGCCTCCGACGACGAGTTGAAGACGCAGCCGGGAGTCAGCCGACAGACGCGTCAGAATCGGCCGGTACAAGCCGTAGTCCGAGCGCCCGACCGTCACGACGGCGACGGTCCTCACGCCAGCATCTCCAGCGTGAACACCGTTCCGCGGGCGACATCTATCCGGACCGCGCGTCCGAGGACATGGTCACGCATGCGCGGCGGAAGCCCGTTGCCCGGACGCTGGATGGCGACGAGCGCCGGCGTCAGCTTCTCGCCGGCTGCGATATCGCGCGCGGCGACGAGGCTCTTGCGCGCGACCGTGGCGGTCTCCCGTTCGCGTTCCGACGGGACTTTGCGCCCGTCGCCGAGCGCAGCTTCAACGAGTCGAACGTCGGCGACGAGGCGCGCGAAGGCACCCGGATCGAGCGACGCCGCGTGATCCGGGCCGGGGAGGCTGCGGCTCACCGTGAGGTGTTTCTCAATGACACAGGCCCCAAGCGCTACTGCGGCGATCGCGGTCTCGAGTCCCGTCGTGTGGTCGGAGTACCCGACCGGCAGCCCGAATTCCTGCCGCATCACGTCGATCACGCGCAGATTCGCGTCGCGTGGATCGGCCGGGTAGGCGCTCGTGCACTGCAGCAGCGCGATCGTCTCGAGTCCCTCCGATCGAATCGCGGCAATTGCCTCGCAGACTTCCTCGAGCGTGGCCATGCCGGTCGACACGAGCATCGGCTTGCCCGCGCGCGCGATGAAACGCAGCAGAGGCAGGTTCGTCAGATCGCCTGACGAAGTCTTGAAGGCGGGGACGCCGAGTTCGTCGAGCAGAGCCGCGCTCCCTTCATCGAAAGGCGTCGACAGGAACACGATGCCCTGCCGTTGGGCGTGGTCTCGCAGCTGGCGATAGGCCTCCCGCGGCAATTCGAGCCGTCGCAGCATCTCGAGCTGCGATTCGCCGGAATCGGCCGTGTCTCTCTGATACCAGGCTTTCGGCGCGTTGGGGCTCGCGAGTTGATCCGCACGGAAGGTCTGGAACTTGACCGCGTCGGCGCCGGCCTCGGCGGCCGCGTCGACGAGCTTCACGGCGAGATCCGGCGAACCGTTGTGGTTGACTCCGGCCTCTGCGATCACGAAACAGGGAGACCCCGCCCCAATCGACCGGGTGCCGATCGAGATCGAGCTCACCACGCGGTCCACCCGCCGTCTACAACCAGATTCTGGCCGGTCACATACGCCGACAGATCACTCGCGAGATACGCCACGGCGCCTTTCACGTCTTCTTCGACGGCCATGCGACCGAGTGGCGTGCGCGATACGTAGCGCTGGTGAAAGGCATCGGGCTGGTTGCGCCAGATGCCGCCCGGCGAGATGGCATTCACCCGAACGCGGGGCGCGAGCAGCGTCGCCAGCTGCCGTCCGAGCTGGAGCAGACCGCCCTTCGAGGCGCCATAGCCCGCCGGATTGTTCATCGACGTGCCGTCGTAGAGACGCATGTCCGGCCCGGCGAGACCGTAGATCGATGACACGAAGATCACCGAGCCGTGCCCGGACGCGATGAGAGCCTCTCGGGCTTCTTGAACGATGACGAAGGCCGACGTCAGGTTGACCCGTAGCGCGGCATCCCACGCCGGCACCGTCTGGTGCTCGAAGGAAACAGCCCAGCCTGGCATGGTCGTCGTGCCGACATACGCGGCGCAATGAACAATGACGTCGAGCCGTCCGAGTTCCGAAATCCCTTTTCGTACGGCCGCACGTGTCGCGTTCTCGTCGGCAAGATCGCAAGCCGTGGCGATCACGTGGCCGCCGGTCGTCCCAGCCAATTCGTGTGCGCCCTGGCGACAGCGGTCGTCGTCACGATCCATGATGGCTGCCGACGCGCCCAGTTCCAGCAGGGTCTCGGCCGCGGCCATCCCCACGTGTCCCGCGCCACCCACCACCAGCGCCGCGCGATTCCGCAGATCCGAGAGTTCTCTGACGCTGCGCACTACAGCACGACTTTCCGTGCCAACCATGGGAGGTTCACGAGCCCGCTGTTCACGAGATACTCGGCGTGTTGAAGACCGGCAATGTCGTCAATGTGGATCGCGCGGATCTCCGGAATCTCGTGCATGAGATGGCGGCCGTGTGTCCGCCAATCTTCCCTCTCGCGGCGCACGAACTCGGCACGCCAGATGTAGAGTGACGCGTTGATTCGATAGACGGCCGGCACATCCTGTCGACGGTGGAACGACGCGCCTGTCTCGACGAGATTGGCCAGCCAACCGTCGCGATCGACGACGCAATGCCAGATCGGATTGAAGTCAGGCTGCGAGACTCCCACGATCCCATCGGCCGCCGGCACCGCCTCGAGTCGTTGCAGTGCCGCCGCGACGTCTTCGGGCAGACGCCCCGGCGAGGTGGGATCGAGCAGCAGCAGGTAATCGTACGCGACTTGATCCATCGTCTCAATTGCATCCAGGGCATGGCGCAACACCGGCCACATCGGCGTCCCGTCCTCGGCCAACTCCGGCGGCCGCCGAAACGGGACGTCCGCTCCGAACTGTCTCGCGACATCAGCAATTGCCTCCGAATCGGTCGAGAGGATGACGCGATCGACCTCCGGACACATCCGGGCGAGCAGCAATGAATGTGCAACAAGCGGTATTCCGGCCAGTGGACGGATGTTCTTACCGGGAAGACCCTTCGACCCCCCGCGCGCAGGCACGACAGCCAGGACTCTTGGTCGCATCATGCGTACTCGACCGGCTCCTCGCGGAGACTCACAGGGGAACGCAGTGCGGCGTCACCGAGTGCCCGCGAGCGGACGCCATCTTCTCCGGTTGCGAGGCGCGGATCGGGTTGGCTATCACCGGCCTCGACGAATGTACGACCTTCCGCGAACAGCCTGTCATGACGAGTTTGCGGCAGGCGGTAAACCGCCGGAGGCAGATCGCAGGGTACGAGCGAAACACTGTCGGCGATACCCGTCCCCCTCGATAGTGCCGCGTTCACCCGCAGCCGTTACACGCCGTCGCGCACCAAGGTTCTGATGCTATGCGATGTGGAGAAATGGGGGGCTCGCGACCCATGCGCTCGATGACGGCGTTGCCACCCGGTGCGAACAACCGTAGCAGGAATCACCAGCCACGGGGATTGCTCAACACGCCAGACAGATCTTTCCACCGAAAGTTCGTTTCCCGGCCGATCATGACCTTGTAAATCGCGGAGTCAGCGCACATTCGCAGCATCACAACGGCGGCCGCATTTGAGAACTGACCAAGACGAGGCAGTCCGCAGATGTATTCGTAATTGTGTTCGAACCGTTGAACCTCTACGCGGCGCAGGGTGGATAGGCCCCATCATGGTCTTGCCGGTGCCGGTCAGACCATCGAGGAACAGCACCTTCTCGACCGGGTGGCCTTCACGCCCTACCGCGATCTGCGACCGAGCATTCGTCTTCTCTGCGAAAGGCAAAGCGCCCATCGTTCAATCAATCGGCGATTTCGCGGCGCGTTCGGCAAAAAGGGCCGCTGCAGGCATCCGTAGCGCCTGGCGCGTGAAGCCCGGCCCCGTGCTCTTCAACCTGCGGACAACCCATTCAACGCACGCGATCAAGTCCTCGTCCAGGGTCATTTGATCCGTCACAGTCCCCAATCGCCTCTCTAGACTCGAGGCACCACACCCGGCTCCGAGGAACGGCGCGCGCGTCGAGGCGCGCGCGAATGCTCTCGGCGTGCCGGATGCTGGTTACCACCACGTGCCCATAGGGCACTCCGCCGAGGGTCTCGGCCGAGAGCTGCTCGGGTCGGCAAATCTCCACCTCGAAGAATCGTCCGGTGCGGCGGTCGTCCACCACCCCGACGAGCGTGAGATCAGTGCTCTGTAGGCTCACGTAGGCAATCTCCGCTACGTCACCGGCCCCGTAAAATACCACTCGCTTCTGGCCAGCCGCGTCAGTCTCGCAGCGCTCGGACACGCCCGACAGACTGGTTCGAATCTGCTCGCGGGTCTGGGTATACAGGTGGACCGTATTCTCGAGCGATTGCCGGGTGGCGTGGCCCAAGGCCTCCCAGCCAGCAGCCGTCATGAGGTACCGGATGTGCCGTGTGCCCATGCCAGCGATCTTCACGTAGCCCTTGGCGACCAGCCGACGAATCAGCAGGTTGGTCAGCCCGAGCGCCACGCCAATGTCGCTGGAGAGCGACCGTTGCGTGACCCGCTGGCCAGACGCTATGGCCTGCAGAATCTGGCGGTTATACTCGTTTTCAGAGCGTGGCAAGGGACACTCCGTGCCTCTCACCTACAGCCGGGGAGAATGGTGAGATTCGAAGGCGTCGAGAGTCGAAACGATAGCTACGTTCACAAAATGAACAAACGGCACTGTAAGGGAGTGCGGACAGGTTGTCAAGCGGACGTAGGCGCGCCCTCGCGAGTCAGCCTGGCACGGACATGTGCCGCATCGCCGAAGCTGGCACGTAGGTCGAAATCCAGCGCGCCAGCTCGGCCTCGATATGCAGTCGATCCCCGGTGGACGCCGCCTGGACGAGGCGGTCGATCATCACTTCGACGTCCCGGCCTGGACACAGCTCGGACTCGGTGACGCGAAGGACATTGGGACACACAGTGGGCTCGACCGTCGCGCCCTCTTCCCACAGCGCTTCCTCGAGCTTCTCGCCCGGACGAACGCCCGTGAACACAATCGGGATGTCGGCTGGCTTGAACCCGGACAGCGTGATCAGGTCCTGCGCCAGGTCAACGATGCGAACGGGGGCTCCCATGTCGAGCACGAACAGCTCCGCACCACGGCCGAGCCCTCCGGCCTGAAGGACGAGATGGACCGCCTCGGGAATGGTCATGAAGAAGCGCCGCATCTCGGGATGGGTCACGGTAATGGGACCGCCCTGCTCGATCTGCCGTTTGAAGAACGGAACAACGCTCCCGCGGCTCCCGAGCACGTTGCCGAAGCGCACGACCACGAAGGCCGCGCCCTGTCGCACCGCCGCGTTTCGAACGATCGACTCGGCGATCCGCTTCGACGCGCCCATGAGGCTCGAAGGCGAGACGGCCTTGTCGGTGGAAATCATCACCAGCCGGCCGACGCCGACCGCCAGCGACGCGTCCACGATATTGCGCGTGCCGAGGATGTTGTTCGAGATCGCTTCTTCGGGATTGTCTTCCATAAGCGGCACGTGCTTGTGCGCCGCCGCATGGAGCACCACCCGCGGCCGAAATTGATCGAACAACATCATCACGCGGGCGCGATCGCGCACGTCCGCCACGGCGACGTCCAACGCGAGACCCGGAAAGGCGTGGCGCAGGCTGACCTGCGCATCGAAGAGGCTGTTCTCTCCGTGGCCGAGCAGGATCAGGCGCGACGGACGGGAGGCCGCGACCTGGCGGCACAGCTCGAAACCAATGGAGCCGCCGGCTCCCGTGACGAGCACGGGCTGGCCCGTCACGTAGGAGCTCGTGTCCACATCTCCGGAGATCGGCGCGCGGCGCAGGAGGTCCGAGATGTCGATCTGTCTCAGACGGCTGACACTCACGTGACCGTCCAGGAGCTCGAAGACGCCGGGCATCGTGCGGCACCGGAGTCCCAGGGCCTGGCACCTCTCCGCCACCGAGCGCACGACGGCGCCGGAGGCCGTCGGCATAGCGATGACGACCTCGTCGACGGCACCGATTTTCGCAATACGCTCGACGTCGCCTGGCAGACCCATGACCAGGGTCCCGTAGATGCGCTTGCCGTGCTTGCGACGATCGTCGTCGAGGAACCCCACAGGCAGCATTTCGAGCTGCGGGTTCCGCTGCATCTCCCGGACGACCATCGCACCTGCCTCGCCGGCTCCCACCACGAGTACGCGTTTCTCGCGTGGAGCACGTCCATTGAGGCCCACCAGTCCGTTCCCGCGCGCCCGGGAGGCCGATTCACCGAGAATCCGGATCGCCGCTCGCACGCTGGCGACGAGGACCAGCGACAGGAGCCAGTCGATCAGCAGGACCGCCCGCGAGAACATGGCGATCAGCCCCAGTGCCGTCGCGATGCCCGTGGCTACGGCGAGCAGCAGAGAGGCCGCGGTTACCGCGAGGCCGACCACGAGCATGTCGTTCAGGCTCGCGTATCGCCAGAACCGCCGGTAGAGACCGAAACAGAAGAACACCGCCGGCTTGGCAATCACCGCTGCCAGGATGAACGGCAGGTACTCGGGACGAAAGGACGCGAAACCCAGGTCGAATCGCAGCGCGAAGGCGAGGAATGCGGACACTCCGACGAGCCCGACGTCCGCAAGCAGTACATAGCGGTTGCGCACGAGCAGCTCTCCCTTTGGGCTTGCAGCCTCGAGGCCTCGCCGGAGCAACTGAGGAAGGGTCATACGATCACCTCGAAAACGACGTGATCAAATCCAGAAGGGCACCCCGCGCGGTACTCCGCAGCGCCGCAACCGGGCCTTGATTGCGGTCGCCGGTTCGAACGACATCACCACCAGACGGTCGAATCGCTCGCCCGCCAGCTCCTGTCCTTGCAGTCGATCGCAGGGGTGGACGGGTATGTCGCAGATGGAACCCGCGGATTCTCCCACGATTCCGACCAGTTGCAGGCCGGTGCCGTGCAGACAAATCCAGCCAAGTTCTGACATTCCGCTGCCGTCGTCATAAAACACGATGCCTTTGCCGATGCCCTCGCGTTCCAGGGAAGTTGCAAGGGCGGCCAGCCGCTGCTGAATCCGGTGACGCGCCTCGGCGTAAGCCTGCACCAAGCTGCTCATGCGGACGCGCGACACATGGGCCTGATGCCGTCGGCCCGCCGGCGTCAGGCGGTATTTCGCCGAAATGCGCGAGCTGTCCGGGACCTTCGAACAACTGATTAAACGCCGCTCGGCGAGTTCCCGAACAAGCTGATTCGTCAGGCCGAGCGCGATACCGAGCTTCTGTGCGAGGGCGCGCTGCGAGACGCCTCCGCCGGATTCGAGCTCGCTCAGAATCCGCCACTGGTTGACCTGGTGGGGCGTCAGTTGAGACACTCCGTGCCCGTCACTTACATGCGCGAAAAGCGCGCGCAAGCGAGGAAGCGCCCGCTCGGGGGCGCAGATGTTCAGAGAGTGAACGCCGGATTGTGGTCGAATGGTGCCACGCTGTCAAGGGACAAAGGCGCTAAAAACGCAGATCTCGTGACCCGCGGATTGCAAAACCCACGAATTGCCCGTATAGTGCAAATTCGCGCAAATCCCAAGAGGTTTTCGTGCTTCCAACGATGTTCAGCGGAGCGCTGTCGGCCACCGTGTTCGCCTATATCGACCCCGGCACCGGCAGCTTCCTCCTTCAGGCGCTCGTGGGCGGCGTCGCCGCCGTCATCGTCCTCGTCCGTGCCTACTGGCGCCGCTCGATCGACTTCGTCCGGCGCGGGCGCGACTCCGACAAGTAGACGTGGGCGCCGTCCGGTCTCAGGCTTCCTTCCGCGACCCGGCCGGGCATGTCTTCCACCTCGGCGCGCGCGTGCTGCGGACCGTCGGGGCGGCCGCCGCGCCCGCGTACGAGGCCATCCGCGACCGCGGCCTGCTCCACCGCTGGGTCGAGCGTGGCTGGCTGGTCGCGACGGCCGAGCTGGCCAGGCAGGACACGCCTGACCTCGACGCGACGGCACGCTACGTCCTCGAACACGCACCCATCCCCTTCGTCTCGTATCCCTATGAGTGGTCGTTCGGCGCGCTCAAGGCGGCCGCGCTCCTGCACCTCGATCTCCAGCGCGACGCGCTCGACCACGACATCGAGTTGTCGGACGCGAGTGCCTACAACATCCAGTTCACCGGCCCGCGGCCGGTGTTCATCGACGTGCTCTCGTTCCGTCCGTACAAAGAAGGGAACTACTGGACGGGACACCGCCAGTTCTGCCATCAGTTCCTCAACCCGCTGCTGCTCCGCGCGCTGCTCGGCGTGCCGCACAACGCGTGGTACAGGGGCGCGTTCGAGGGAATCCCGACCACCGAACTGAACGCGCTGCTCCCGCTCGGCCGGAAGCTGTCGTGGAACGTGTTCAGCCATGTGACGCTCCCCGCCCGCATCGAGGCACGGCTCGTTGCACACGCCTCCGCCGCCCGCGTCGAGCGTCCGCGCCGGCCGCTGTCGCGCGCGGCATACAAAGGCATGCTCGAGCAGCTCCGCGGCTGGATCGCCCGCCTCGAGCCGCGCGGACACGTGCTGACGATCTGGAGTGACTACGACACGACGCACACGTACGCGGAGGAAGAACAGAAGGCCAAGCACGCGTTCGTGGAACGGTTCGTCTCGGAGTCGAGGCCGCACATGCTGTGGGATCTGGGCTGCAACACGGGAGAGTACGCCGAGCATGCGCTGAACGCGGGCGCAGATCTCGTCATCGGCTTCGAAGCGGACCACGGTGCGCTCGACCGCGCGTTCGAGCACGCGACCGCGGAAGGGCTGAACTTCCTGCCGCTCTTCCTCGATGCCGCCAACCCGAGCCCCGACCAGGGCTGGAATCAGGCGGAGCGGACCGGCCTCGCAGGCCGGGGGCCTGCCGACGCGCTGCTCGCCCTCGCCTTCGAGCACCACCTCGCGATCGGCCGAAATGTGCCGCTCGACATGCTGCTCGGCTGGCTCACCTCCCTCGCGCCACGCGGCGTCGTCGAGTTCGTGCCAAAGAGCGACCCGACCATCCAGCGCATGCTCGCCGCGCGCGAAGACATCTTCACCGACTACACCGAGCAGGCGTTCACCGCGATCCTGTCTGGGAAGGCGCGCATCGTCCGGACCGAGACGATCTCCGGAACCGGACGGCGCCTGTTCATCTACGAGCGGGAGTGACTCAGCGACTTTTCAGGCCTTCCTGCGGCCGGGTCGCGACGGCCTCAGCTGCCGGGTCGGTTGAAGGCGGACGCTCGGCGCGCTTCGGGGATCACGCAGTCACGGGAATTGCAGCTCGGCGGCCTGCCGGTGCTGAGCTCAGGAGAGATCGAGCACGAGGCGGAGGCCGCCGGCGATGGCCGCCAGACGACCGGCCGGCAGGGTGCCGAGGCGCTCCACGAAGTCCAGCCGGAGGACCTTCTGCACATCGTAGACGTTGGCAACAGACGCCTTCGGCAGGCCAGTGTCTCGCCGGTCCAGACGGACATTGCCCGGCAGGCCCTCCAGATGGAGACGACTCGTCAGCGGAACGACCAGGAAGGACCGGACGCGAGGCTCCCGCACCTTGTCTGTCTGCACGACCACGGCGGGCCGCCGCGTGTCCACACGAACCCACCACACCTCGCCGCGCCGCGGCGCCTCCTCACCACCGGTCGTCACGGTACTCCTCGGCCATCCGCCGCCGTTGATGGCGGCGCCAGGCCGCTTCATCGTCCACCACGTCCCAGCCATGGCGATCCAGGTATTCCTGGGTCTGCTGGCGCACGCGCTCGGCCTCGAGAAGCCGCGCGAGCAGCTCGGACCGGGACGTCCCTCGCCGCCGAGCCGTTTCGTCCGCGAACGTCACGAGGCCCTCTGGAAGCGAGACGCCGATCTTCATGACGACAGGATAGCACGGTGCGGAATACCTGGGTATTCCATCCGTTCTTCCTGCATTGGTGGCGGCATCGGCCTTCATTGGGAGGCCATTCGCCTGCACATGGTTCGGGACGAGGTGCTGACCACGTGAGCCTGCCTCGCGTCACCATCCCTCGTCACTCGACGCTGCGGGTCGGTTGAAGGCAGACGGTCGGCGCGTTTCGGGGATCACGCAGTGGTCAGGCAGGGTCAACTCGCGAACCTGCTGACGACCTGCTCGGGGTCTCCAGCTCCGCCGTCAGCTCCAAGAGCGCGCGGAGTTTTCCTCCCACGATCGCGTGCTGAGCCGCTTCCAACGCGCCGAGATGTCGCGCCAAGCTCGAAGAATGAATGGGTAGATCTCACCTGGGCGCATTCACGGGCCGACCGTTGTCCAGCGTGTAAATGTCCTCGCGCGGGTCTTGCAACTGCGCTGACCATTCAGCGGCGATCCCGTGTGCCCACATGAGGCCGGCTTCGTCCTCTCCGGACAGCAGGACGATCAGGCGGACCTGCCCCGTGGGCAGCTCCTTCGGAACTTGCGCGTGGAGTTGGTGCTGATCATCGATGTCGCCGATCAGTTCGATCGCGTTCATGGCTGGATTGTCCATCACGGCTCGATCGAATAAATAGCAGATTCCCGGCGGGGGACACACGCAACGCGTCCCATCGGCGAGCTCGCACGGGCAACTTGCGGCCGTCGCGGCACGCGAAGGCTGGGACGCCTTGCTCGCGGCATCGTCGAATTCGCGCCGAAGCCCGACCCGACGATCCGCGCATGCTGGCGGCGCGCGAGGACATCTTCAACGAGTACACGGAGCAGGCGTTCACGGCGATCCTCTCCGGGACGCCAGGAATCGGTCGCTCTGGCCTGCCATAGATCGCGCGCCTCGTCGTACTTCTTTGCGCGCAGCGAGGGCTGGCGCAGATTCACCGCCAACAGGGTGGCTTGTTTGTCGAACGCGCGTTGGACGTCCCGCGGCGCCCCTTCGTACGAGCGCAGGAAGCGCTCTGAATAAAGTGTAGTGCATTGGACTACACGCTGTCGAACGAACGTCGAAGGGTCTGACGCAGTCGGAAGATCTGGCGAGATGCGTCCCTAGAGCGTCGACAAGGTCGTCACCAGTTCCTCGAGCCCAATCGCCTCCACGCCCTCGGCGATGGCATAGCGGTCGTTCCCGGAGTTGGGTTAGTGTGGTGGAAGGGCCTGAGCCGCCGCACCAGCAGCAGGTCCACCAGGAGATCGACGTAGCGCGTCGTCGTCTGCGCACTCACCATCAGCGCCGCCGCGAGGCGGGAGGCGTTCAGCAACGCGCCCTGGTTGTGCGCCAGCATCTTCCAGAGGCGCTCCAGCGTTTCGGCGGGTATCCGGGGGCCGAGGAGAGGAATCTCTCTCTCCAGATGGGAGCGAATGAAATCCTTGCGCCAGGCGAAACTCCCTCGGTCGTTATCGGCCAGGTACGCCGAACCCGAGATGCTGCGCCGTGGCCACGACCGCCAGACTCGGGGCCGGCCCTCTCACGCGCGGGGACCTTGATCGCGATGCGCTGCTGACCCTGCTCCTGTCGTGAGCGTCTCCCTTCGACGGCGCTCAGGGCAGGCGGTCGTTCGCACCGCGCTTGGCTGCAGAGGCGCGTGCTGGAAGGGTACGAAGCGCTTCCAGAAGCCGCCGCTCTACCCAGGTCGTGGCCGGGAGCCGCTCCAGCCTCGCATGGGCCCGGAGGCGCACAAGAAGATCAACGGGTAGCCGCCAGGTGACCATTTCTCGCGGCGTTCGGCCCGTCGGCGGCCTGCCGGCCCCTGTTCTCTTGCCCCCTCTTGCCAATGGCGTGATCCTCCTGCGTGGTCTCCGCTTTGACCATGCCCTGTTGTACGCCGAGCTGCAGCCACATGTCTTCCAGCGCGAGGTAAAGCCGGTCCTCGATCACCTCCAGGCGGGATTTCCGCCCGGAGTAGAGTGGGGACATTGGCCCGAAGACAAACTCTTCGAAGACCAGCCAATCCACGTTCTTGCGAAATTTCTCGAGGGCTTGCCGATAGAACTTCGTCTTCTCCTCAGTCAGTCCCGTCAGCTCGATCTCAAGGCCCGTATCCGAGTTCACATATTTCATTTTTTTCTCTACTGCCGTGCCACTCGAGGCTCAGCGCGACGGTTGGGTTTTACTTCACTAGCTCAAAGAACACCTGGTGATAGTCGAGGTACATCACCGTTTGCCCGAATCTCCTACACGCTTCTCTCAGAAACTCCCGAATCTCGGTCAGCTTCTCTTCTCGAATCACGGTCATGATCCACCGGCAGCGGTCTTTCTGCCCCCGCCAAGCTCCGCCCGCCAGGCCCAGTTCCGAGAAATCGAGGTCGAGCTTCTTCATCTCTCGCTGCCACCATCTCCAGGTCTCTCGATCAAAGGGATTTCCATCGTTGTCAAAGAGCGGAAACAAGAGGGTCACCTTGATCGCGTTTGGCCTTTTCGCCACCGGTCTCGCTTCATGCCAACTACCGCCAACTGGAAGGATAGCAACGAGTTTTGAAAATGTCAATACGTTTTCAATGGTGGGCGGGCCCGGCTACGCCGCCATGCGCATCCCGCTCGCACGACAGTGCGCCGACATCTCGAGCAGTGCCGGGCCAATCGAAAGTCGGATTTCGTGCGCTGGTGTCCGCGTCGCGGGTCACTCGTCGACTGCACGGTTGCGGGGACAGCGATCGGGGCAGGGGCCACGGTGGCGACGCTCAACCTGAAGGATTTCCGGCGGCCGGCGGCTTTCGCGCCGTGGCTCACACCAGCTCGCTGACCGCCACCTTCAGCGCAGGGAACTGCCGCGACGTCACCAGCTCTCCGGACCCGAACCGCCGGTGCGCGCGATAGCCGTCCGGCGACGGGTCAGTGTAGAGGTCGACCGCATCTCGGCTCAGCACGATCAGCCACGCTTCCGGAATTCCTGCCTGGGCGTATCGAGGCAGCTTCGCGCGGCGGTCGAAGTCCTCCGAGGTGTCGGCGACTTCGATCACGAGCCGCACATCGGCCGGCGTCGGGTGGCCGCCGCGGTAGAAGTCCGCCCGCGGCCGCAGGATCAGCACGTCAGGCTGTGGCTCCGAGGAGTCATCGAGGGTGAGCGGATTCTGCACGCTGACGATGACCGAGGAACCCAACTGGGCGGCCAGCGTGTGGGTGAGATAATTCACACAGCCGGCATGCCGGCTGCCAATCGGCGTCATCTCGAGAATCTCCCCGCCGAGTAACTCCACGCGGTCGTCTTCGCCGAAGACGCCACCCTGGGCCATCTGGTGAAACTCGCGAACGGTGAAGAGATGCCTCTGGACTTCGACGGGCATGACGTGTTGACCTGCCGGCAACCGGGCGGCAGCCAGTGTACCACGCCGGCGCGCGACAACAGAAGCCAGCCAGGCAATCACATCGATCTCGGCAACCGGCCGGCGCCTCTTCATTTACGAGCGGCAATGACCCACTTGGGCGGCTACGAGCCCTGGACCATGCGTGGCAGGGCCCCGCCGAGGGTGGCCCGGTGAGCGGTATAGCCGGCCTGGTCGAACCAGCCAATCTTGCGGTCGGCGTTGACGAAAGCCAATCCCACCTCCACACCCGCGACCGCGGCTCGGTCGATCTCGCGTTCGGCCGCATGGGAATGCTGAAGCCACGCCGTCTTCAACGTCGTGGGATCGATGACGGCGCCCATTTCCCGCAACCGCGCGAGATCGACGCGGGAATTCCTCCGCAGCGCCCTCCGCCGCGCGCGCGACGCCGACAAGTAGCCGTGGGCGCGGTCCGCTCCCCTGCCTCCTTCCGCGACCCCGCGGGCCACGTCTATCACGCAGGGCATCACATCGTCCGCACCGTAAACGGCGCCACGGCGGGCGCGTACGAGGCGGTCCGCGACGCGGACGTGCAAAGACCGGTGCCGCCCCCTTCGACGGCGCTCACGCCCGGCACGCCAGGGAACACCTGGCGTCCCCATGACTTTCCGGGATCGAGAGGGTATTCTCTGAGTACAGATGGGAGACTTGCCGTGACCGAACTCGTGTTTCTTGTCGAGGAGGCTCAGGAGGGGGGATACACGGCTCGAGGGCTCGGGGAAGCCGTGTTCACCGAGGCAGACACGATGGAAGAATTGCGTCAGGCCGTGCGCGACGCGGTCCGGTGCCACTTCGAGCCAGGCGCCGAGCCCAAGGTCATTCGCCTCCACATGGTTCGGGACGAGGTGCTGACTACGTGAGGCTGCCTCGCGTCACCATCCCTCGTCACTCGACGCTGCGGGTCGGTACGCTATCCGGCGTCATCTCCGATCTCGCGCAACATCATCATCTCGATCGCGATGCGCTGCTGACCCTGCTCCTGTCGTGAGCGCCTCTCTTCGACGGGCGGTCAGGGATCAGGGTCGCTGCAGAGTAGCGCGGCCGCGCTCGAGGCGCTCCGCCGCCCAGGCGCCGCCTTCATTGACCTGCCGATGACACGCGGCGATAATCGTCCGGTGCCCCGCCAGTTGAAGATCGCTTCTCTCGGGCTGCTGCTGTTGCTTGCCTCGGCCGTTTTCGAAGCGCCCGTCGAAGGACAGGCGCCAAAGGCCGTCTCGAAGATGATGTACGTCCTTCCGAACTACCTGGGACATTCCGGACGCAGCGACGCGCAGTTCGCGGCGGACGTCTCCGACCTCCGGCAGCGCCTTGGGGAAGGCCGGTTCGTGCGGGTGGGCTTCTCGATGTTCATCATCGTCTCGATGGACGACTGGAACGTCAACCTGACCGACCACGCGGCGATCCGCGCCGCGCTGGCTTCCACGATCGCGCAGATGGACTTCATCATCAAGCGCGCGCGGGCCAGCGGCATCCCGGTAAATTTCTCGATACAGACGGCGGTCCGGGATCGATACGACCCGGTACAGACGGATGCCGAGCGCGCCGACCGCCGCAACACCTCGTGGTACGCGGACGGGCAGATGGCGAACGGCTGGATGACCTACTCGCGGTACGCCAGGAAGTTCCGGAACGTCTTTGAAGCCTACGCGCGGGAGCTCGGATCCGTATTGGCGAATCGCATGGCCCGCTACCCTTCGACGGTGATCTCCTCGAGCGGTGACGGCGAGAGCGAAATGTCGTACACGCGGTCCCTGATCGTGGACCCCACGTATACGGAGGCCACGTCACAACTGTGTGACTATTCGCCCTTCGCGATTGCCGAGTTCCGAGACTGGCTGCGCAACGGCGGCCTGTACGCGCAGGGGCAGCCGTTTGCCGGCCAGGGCTACGACCAGGCCGCGCGCTACCAGGGAGACGCGGCGCCCGGCACCGACACGAACGGCGACGGCCACACGCTCAACGGAGACTTCGGCACGTCGTTCACGAGCTGGAATCTCAAGCACTTCGACTGGAGCCTGAACGATCCGCTCGAGGGAGACCCCAACTCGATCCCGTCATTCGTCTACGAAGGAGCGAGCTTCAACCCGCTTCCGTCGCAGAACCCGGCCGGGTTCGACGCGCCGCGCACGCGTACGCCCGGAAACCGCTGGTGGGACACGTGGGACTTCTTCCGCGCCATCATGGTGTGGCACTACAACGTCGACTTCGCGCGGTGGATGACGACGACGGCGGACACCGACACGAAGCGGACGGTGCCCTCGTCGAAGTGGTTCTCGCACCAGCTGCCGGGGGATTACCTGTTCGGCAGCTCGCCATCGAACCCGAATTTCCGTCTCATCACGTCGGCAAGCCCATACTGGGTCGGCGACATCTCCCCGTACGGCGGTCTCGGCATCACGTCGTTCAACATCAACGCCGGCGGGGGACACTACTTCCACACCACCCGCAACGTGGTACCCCAGATTTCCGCCCGCGGCGTGCGATGGGCGATCCTCGAGTGGAACCCTTCGGTCCCGGTGTCGAACTCGCTGGACGTGTACGAGCAGGAGATGGCGGTGATCGAGCAGTACAAACCCACCGTCGTGGTGCCGTGGGCCTGGGGAAGCACGCAGCCAGCCTCCCGGGTGGAGAACACCCCGTTCGAGATTGCGCTGCGGGACATGATCGCCCGCGTCAAGGACGGGCCGACGAGCGGGAGTTTCGGGCCATCGTTCGCGCCGATGTTCCTCCCGCCGGGCGAGACGGCTGACCTGCGGCCGCTCGGCTCGCTCTGGCCCATTCGCGTTCCGCGCCGACAGGAGAAATGAGGGTTCTCGCAGCAGCGTGCGCGCTCGCCTTCGTGCTGGCAGCGGCGGCGTGCGGCGGCTCGCCGACGTCGCCGGGCGGCGGCGACAGCACGCAGACCATCAGCGGCAGCGTGAGTGCGTACGGGACCACGTCGCACTCGATCGAGGCGGCGCGCGCCGGGACGCTGAGCGTCACCTTGACGTGGACCGGCCCCGCCGACCTCGATCTCTACCTGACGCCGATTGACTGTGACGGATACCCGCCGGACAACTGTGTGATTCTCGCCAGCTCGACCGCGTCGAGCGGCAATAGCGAGCGGATCGACTGGTCGCCCGCCGCCAGCGAACGGTTCAAGGTCTGGGTCGACAATTTCAGCCCGACCCTGTCGACAAGCTACACCATCGTCGCGGCCCTGCGCTGAGCTATCGAAGGGGCTGGCCGAACGGCCGGGGCTGGCGCTCCTGCTGTTCGTCCCAGGCCTTGACGCGGTGATACAGCGCCGCGATGACGAACGCGGCAACCGTGAGTAGCGTCCAGTTGAACATATCGTTCCTGATTCAAAAGACGAGCCACAGGCCCTTTCGGTCTTTCCGGGCGTTTTGGGCCTCTGAGTACTGTTTCGGTTCCGCGTCGATGACACGACAGAGCTTGGCTTACATTTTTGTCCTCCTGCTGTGTGCCGCGACCGGGGCGCCCGCAGGCCAGGTCGCCGGCAGCGCCGCAACCGGGCCCCCCTTCTACGTGCTCCCGCTCTGGCTGGAGTACCAGTCGGCCGGCGAGGAGACCGTCACCCGCGAGGTGCAGGAGCTCCGCCGGCGGCTCGGACCAGAGAGCCCGCGCGTCCGCCTTGGCTTCACCACGTACGTATTTCTGTCGATGGACGACTGGAATGTGGACGTCTCCGACCGCGACGCGCTCCACCGCGCGCTGGAGAAGAACATCCTTGACGTCGACCGGGCCATCGATCGGGCGCGGCGCCACAACATCCCGCTCTGCCTGTCCTTCATGAGTGCGATCCGCGAGCGCTACGACCCGGTCCAGAAGGCCTCCGAGCTCGAGGACCGGCGCAACATGCAGTGGTACGCCGACAACTCGCTCGCCGGCGGCTGGTGGACCCACTCCCGCTACGCCCGGAAGCAGCGGCGCGTCCAGGAGGCCTACTTCCGCGAGATCGGCCGCATCGTCGCCAACCGGATGGCGAAGTATCCGGACACGCTCGTGGCGGCGAGCGGCGACGGTGAGGTCGAGCTGGCGTACGACAAGTCGCCGATCGTCAACAAGGCGTACACGACCGACACCATGCTGCTGGCCGACTACTCGCCGTTCGCGGTCGCGGAGTTCCGCGACTGGCTGCGCGGCCGCGGACTGTACAACGCGGGCGGACCGTTCAGCGGCCAGGGATACGAGAACGCCGCGCGCTACGCCGGCGACGTCTCCCCCGCGGCGGACACCAACCGCGACGGTCACACGCTCAATGGCGACTTCGGCACGTCTTTCACCACCTGGACTCTTCGGTTCTTCGACTGGTCGCTCGAAGACGATGCGTCGCGCGATCCCCACGCGATCCCGGCGGCGGTTGCGCAGCGGCCTGGCTGGGATCCTTTCCGCAGCGGGCCCGCGGGCGGGTTCGATCCGCCCCGTGCGTGGAAGCAGGGCGACCCGTGGTGGGAGATCTGGCACCGCTTCCGGCAGGTCATGCTGTGGCGCCACAACCGCGAAGTGGCCGAGTGGGTGACGACGAGCCGGGACGCCAGGACGAAGACCGTCGTGCCCGCGGACCGGTGGTACTCCGATCAGATCGCCGGTGACTACCTGTTCGGCGGCTCGCCGGAGAACCCGAACCTGCGCTTCATCACATCGGCGAGCGCCTGGTGGACGGGGGACGTCGCGCCGCACGGCAGGCTCGGCATCACGTCGTTCAATGTCAACCTGGGCGGCACGGTGTTCCGCACGCTCGCCGCCGTGGCGCCGCAGATCGGGGAGCGCGACGTCGAGTGGGGCATTCTCGAGTGGCATCCCTCCTCGCCCGAAACGAAGGACCTCGAGGTCTACCGCAGCGAGGCGCGCCTGGTGGAGCTGTATCGCCCGGCGCTCGTAGTGCCGATTTACTGGGGAGATCCGCACACCCGCATCCAGGACTCCGGATTCGAAGTGGCGCTTCGGGAGCTCGTCGCCGCGATGAGCAAGGGACCGATCGCGCCTACAATCGAGCCGGCGCCCGGACGGCTGAACTTCGGTGCGACGTCGGACGGGCGGGTCACGCCCTCGCAGCGGGTGCGCATCCAGGTGGTCGGGCGCGGGCGGACAGGATGGACCGCCACCAGCAGCGACCCGGCTGTCGTCATGTCCCGCACGTCGGGGGCCGGTTCGGCGGACATCGACGTGTCGGTGGCCGCAGACGATCTTGGCGCGGCGGATCGCCGCGTGTCGATCACGATCGCTGCGCCACAGTCCTCCACGCCGCGCGTCGAGATCCCCGTGCTCGTTCGTCCGATCAACGGCACCGGCGCGCCGCCCCACGGCGCGATCGGCGTGCCCGCCGACGGCGCAACCGTGACAGGGGCGGTGGAGATCGCCGGCTGGGCGCTCGACGATATCGGTGTGACGAAGGTGGAGGTCGGGCGTGAGCCCGGCCCGGGAGATCCGCCAACCGCGAGCGCGCTCATCCGGCTCGGCGAGGCCGCGCGGGGCGCCCGCGCGGACGTGACCAGGCTGTTCCCCGACGCTCCGCTCCTCCATCTGGCCGCCTGGTATCTCCGGTACGACACAACGACGCTCGCCGGCCCTGAACCGCGGACGTGTCGGCTTCACGTGCTCGTCACGGACGTCGAAGGGCACGTGACGGACCTCGGCGTCCGCAGGGTCACGATTCCATCACGCTAGCCGGTGCCTATTTGATTTCTATCGTGCGAAAGCCGAGCTCTGCGCGGAGCCCGTCGCCATTCTCCGCGTAGAAGCGCAGCACCACCGGTCGTGGCGCGTGGGCAAGTGCGGACGGCTGGAGCGTGAACACCCATCCATCGTTATAGATGTCGTGAGCGGCTGGTATGAGGGCGGCGACATCGGGTCGCATCCAGGTCAGTCGCGCATCCCCGATCGGCACGACGCGGCCGGTCGAGTCCTGATAGCCCGCCCAGACCCGGCGCAAATCGAAGTTGTCGAGCGCCCAGCCTTGAAACGTGACGGGAGCGCTGCCCAGTCGCACCGGTTCCGGCGGAAGCTCGACATAACCGTAGGGCGGCGTCAAAGGCAGGCTCGGCACCGCCTTGAACCTCACGGTGAGCGTTGCGGAAGCGACCGCGCTGTCTTCGGCGAAGATCGGCACGTCCACGACCTCGTCGATGCTCGATCCCGCGGGACGGGGAACGATCGTCAGCGTCGCCGGTCCCACGCCTTCCCCCGGTCGAATCTCGAAGGGCGCCCCGGCGGGGACGTCGAGCCGCCACCGGGCTGACGCCGCACTCCACAGCGCGACCGAACCGCGAGACGATCGCGTGCCGCTCGTCAGCGCAAAAACGGAGATGCGTGTGGGTTCGGTCGAGATGCGTGTGCTGCGAAGGTCGTAGATGACGTACTGCCATCGCGAAGCCGTCCCGTCTCGAGCGATGACGGGATACTGCCTCTCGAGCAGAGCCAGGAGATCGGGCTGCCCATGGAGTTCGGCCTGACTTGTCGCGACGAAAAACTCCGCCTGCTCCGATTCGAAGCGCTGTTCGGCCGGCACGGGCATTCGGCCGGCCAGGCGGTTCAATGCGAGGTCGATACTGAGGGGCCAGTTCGCGGCCACGAGGTACCCGTGATAGCTCAGCGGGATGCCGTAAAGGCCGTCGAGCGACACCACGCGTGTACTGTGGCCGACCGCCGCGCCGATTCGTTCGTATCGCTCGGCCTGGGCGTTGAGCTCCGCCGCCGGAGGAAAGAGTCCCGCGGCGGAGACGGTGAGCGCGTTGGCGATCAAGCCTCCCGCCACGGCGATGGCGACAAGGGCGCGCGGTACCATCGAAGCGGCGTACTTACGCGCGGCCGCCTCCATCAGCGCCGCCACCGACGCGGCGACCAGCGGAACGATGGGCAACGAATAGTAATCGTGGGTCGAGACGCGATACGCGAAGAAAACTCCGAATACGACGTAGCCCAGCCACCACGTCGCGAGGAGCGCTCGGGATTTCTTCCCTGCCAGGATGGTCCCGATCAGCCCCATCGCGAGAAGCGGCAGTCCGACGACGCGATTGAGCATCGTGGACCAATGCGACCAGTAGCTCGTCTGTCCCATGAGCTCGGTGAACAGCCCGTAGTCTCCCCCCGGACGTCCCACCACCTTGAAGTAGATCGCGATGGGAATCATCGAAGCCAACGCGCAGAGCGTGCCAAACATCACGCCTCGCACCCAGCCCGTCCGGATCACGGCGAGTGCGAGGACGACCGGAAGGACGAAGAACACGGCCATCGGCTTGACGGCAATGGCGGCCGCCGAGGTCGCGATGAGGACGGCCAGCCCCGCCGCGCTCGGACTCCGGTCGTACCGAACCGCCACCGCGACGGCGAGAACGGTCAGCGCGGTCATCAGGCTGTCTGGCTGGATCGCCTGGCTCGCCACCACGCCAAACGGCAGCAGCATCATGACCGCCACCCCGGTCAGACGCGCCGCTGATGTCGACAACAGTTGCGTCAAGAGCCACGCGAGCGCCAACGCCCCACCAGCCCATGACAGGACGGACAACATGCGAGGCACCCTGAGATCTTCGCGGCCCAAGACGCGATAACCCCAGGCTGCCGCGTGCTCGAGCACCGGGGGCTCCATGGGTCCGAGCAGGGAAACGGCTTGACGGGCCGCGGCCACTTGCTGGGCCGTCAGGCCGCGCATGCGATCGAGGTAGAACGTGCGGGCGATGATGGCGCCGCGATACTGACGCGTGGGGCGAAAACTGAGCGGCGGCGCGGCCAGACCGGGCAGGCGTACAAGAACGCCAACGAGTATGATCAGCGCGACCATCCATTTCATGTCAGAGGATTCTAGTCGAATGTCGATCTCGCGGACACCCGCACGACAGCGGGGACTCCACGTGTTCGCGCTCTCCGCCTTTGCGATTGCGCAGCCGCTGTACGATCTCATCGGGCATAACGCGGAATTTCTCGTCGCCCACCGTGCGGGTCCCTGGACGGTCGCGGCGCTCGTCGGCGTCGTGTCGGTGCTCGTCCCGCTCGTCCTGTGGTCCGTGGCGATCGCCGCGGGGCTCCTGAGCGTCCGGCTTGCGGCATGGCTCCAGACCGGGACGATCGGCGTGCTGACGGGACTGGTCGCCGCGGGGATCGCGAGGCAGATGCCGACCTCGGCCGCGATGGCGGTCGCACTGATCGCGGCGATCGGCGCGGGCCTGGCCTACCACGGTGCGCGCGCCGCCCGCACGTTTCTGACGGTCGTCTCGCCCGCGGCGCTCGTCTTCCCGATCGTGTTCGTCGTGGCCACACCCGTGTCGCGCCTCGTCCACACGCCGCGGACCGGGCAGACGGGCACTGCCGGAGATCGGCGGCCGCCAATCGTCCTGGTCGTCTTCGACGAGCTGGACACGCTGTCGCTGCTGGACGCGAACGGCGACATCGACGCCGCGCGCTATCCCAACTTCGCGGCGCTCGCGCGCACGGCCACCTGGTTTCCCAACGCCGTGGCCGCCTCCCCTTCGACGACCTACGCGCTGCCCGCGATTGTGACCGGCGTCACCCCGGACTCCGCGTCCCGGCGGCTGCCCATCGCCGCCGACTATCCCTCCAACCTGTTCACGTGGCTGGGGAGCTCGTACGCGCTGCACGTCCGCGAGCCCTTGACCTCGTTGTGTGCGGGGGCCCTCTGCCAGAGTCCTGAGCCGGTACGCGCGGCTGCGCTCGCATCCGACGTCGCCGTGCTGTACCTGCACCTCATCACACCGCACGAGCTGGCGAACCGCCGGCTCCCGTCGCTTGCGTTCGCGTGGAAGGGATTCACCCCGCAGGCGGCGGCGCCCAGGGAGGCCCCGCCGCCGAAGCGCGGCCCCGATGCCGAGGCCGAATTCGAGCGCGCGCTCCAACATTCGGTCGAAGTACGCCGTTCCGACCTGGTCAGACAATTCGTCGGCGAGATCGCCGCCGATCGCGACCCCGCGCTCCACTTCCTGCACTCGATGCTGCCGCACGATCCCTATGAGTACCTTCCGTCGGGCCGCGCGTATCCGCACGGCGGAATCACGACGGGGCTCACGCTGGAAGCCTGGACGCAGGAACAGCCGCTCATCGACACCGGCCGCCATCGCCACATCGAGCAGGTGCGCTTCGTGGACACGCTCGTCGGCGAACTGGTCGACCGGCTGAAATCACAAGGACTGTTCGACGCCGCGCTGCTCATCGTCACCTCCGATCACGGCGGGTCGTTCGTGCCCGGGCAGCCGCACCGGGGGTTCACCGTGGCGAATTACCGCGGGATAGTGGCAGCGGCGATGTTCGTCAAGCTCCCGCGGCAGACAAACGGCGCGACGAGCGAACGGCGTGTCTCCGGACTGGATATCGTTCCCACGATCGCCGAGGCGCTCGGCGCCGCGGTGCCATGGCACGTGGACGGACACTCGATGTTCGCGGGACGTTTTCCCGACCGCTCCACGGTGCAGTATGCCGGCCTGTCGCTGCCGCCGCTCGAGACGTTCGACGTGCGCGACGAGGCGCGCAGGGCCGCGCGCGCCCGGGCGCCGGCCGCGGAGCTCGAGTCGCTGGTCGGACGGTCCCTCGCGCGGATGGACGTCACGCCGCCTGCGCCGGGACGGTTTGTGATCTCCGACAATTTCCGCACGTTCGAATCCGTGCCGCTCGAAAGCGGGCTCCTGCCGGCCCTCGTCCAGGGCGTGGTCCTGCCCGAGGACTCATCACCGTTGGATCTGGCCATCGCCGTCAACGGCGTGATCGGCGCGGTGACCCGGACGGCGCACTGGAATGGGAGCGGTCACTATTTCTCCGCGCTCGTGCCGGAATCGGGGTTCCACGACGGCGCGAACCGCCTGGACGTCCTCGCCGTCGATCGCTCCGGCGCGGGGGTGCGGCTCTCCTGGGTTCCCTCGCCGCTGCCCGCGAAGCTGCGGATCGAGTCCGGACCCGGCGGCGAGCGCCTGATCGGAAGCGACGGCCCGGTGGCCATATTTCAGCCGCACATCGTCGGCTGGGTCGATCGCGTGATCGAAGCACCCGACGCTTTGACCTTGCTCGGGTGGGCCGCGGACACGAAGACGGCGCGCGATCTGCGCGCGGTCGTGGCTTTTTCCGGCGGAACCGCGATTGGCTACACGGTTCCTTCAGGCGCGCGCCCGGATGTCGTGGCGGCGCTCGGACTCGCCCGGCCGACACGGACGGGGTACGGCCTGTCGATTCGGCGAAACGACGTGCGCCCGGGCGGCGTCCGCGTCTGTGGCCTGAACGGCGATGGCGAAGCCGGGGAACTGAAGCTGACGGACGGGGCGCGCGCCGTGCTGGTCAAGTAGAGAAAACGAAACCGCGCCGTCGATCGGGTACAATCACCCGCACACGTTTTACCTGAAAGCAGCCCTGAAGGGCTGCGCTACCAGAGGTTCTGATCCGCGGATGCTATCGTCACGTACTCTCCAATCCGACACGCTCCAGGTATTCACGTTGTGCGCGTTTGCGGTCGCGCAGCCGCTCTACGCGCTGCTCGGTCCCAACGGCGAGTTCTTCGTCGCCCATGGGGCCGGCCGCGCCGCCGTCATCGCCCTCGTCCTTGTGCTGTCGGCGGGCGTTCCGCTCCTCCTCATTGCGCTGGAGTGGCTGGCGGGGCGGCTCGCGCGGGACCGGGGAAGGGAAACCGCGCATCGGATCCTCGTTTTCGCGCTCGGCAGCCTGGCGGTCCTGCCAGCGCTGCGGCACGTGAAGTTTGCGCCCGGACTGTTCGCGATCGGCGCGGCGGCCCTCGTGGGCGTCGCGATCGCCGCATTGGCGCGGCGTCCGCCGATCCGCCGGTTCCTCGCGCTGGTTTCCCCGGCGATTCTGCTGTTCCCCGTGGCGTTCGTCGGCTTCACGCCGGTGCGACACCTCCTGGCGGCGACCCCGGGACGCGACGACTCGGCCGGCCGCGCGATCGGCAAGCCCGCGCCAATCGTGCTCGTCGTGTTCGACGAGTTGACCACGACGGCGCTCCTCGACGATCGGGGGGAAATGGATCGCGAGCGCTTTCCGAATTTCGCGGCGCTGGCGGCCGGCTCCACCTGGTTTCCCAACGCCGTGGCCGCCGCGCCATTCACGACCGGCGCGCTCCCACGCATCCTGACGGGACGCGACTACTCCGACGTCGATCGGCTGCCGATCCTGGCCGACTACCCTCAGAACCTGTTCACGTATCTCGGCGGCTCGTACGCCATGGACGTCCACGAGTCGGTCACCGAGCTCTGCCCGGCGTATCTCTGTTCCTCCGCGCCGAACGATCCGGCATACGAGCTCCGGACGACCTTCAGCGATCTCGCGGTGCTGTACATACACGCCGTCCTGCCTGCCGACGTCGCGGGACGGCTGCTGCCGTCGCTCGGCACGCGCTGGAGGGACTTCCGATGGCGGACCAGCACCCTGCCGAACGAAGACTCCGGAGATGAGGAGTCAGGCTGGAGCCTCGCACCCCGGCTGGACGCGAGGTCACGTGAAGGGCGGAAGCTCTACTTCCTCCACGCCATCGACGACATCGCGGCGGGCGAACGGCCCGGGCTTCACTTCATCCACGTGCCGCTTCCGCATTTTCCGTTCGAGTACCTGCCGTCGGGCGACCGCTACCCGGAGCTCGGTGCGGAGGGCCGGCTGGCCGACAACCGGTGGACGACGGAAGAGCCGCTGGTGGCCACCGCGTACCGGCGGTACGTCGCGCAGATCGAGATGACCGACATGCTGCTCGGCCGTCTGATCGAGCGGCTTCGCCGGCAAGGTCTGTACGAGCGGGCGCTCGTCATCGTGACCTCCGATCACGGCGCCGCATTCGTTCCAGGCGAGTCCCACCGCGATCCGGACCTGGCGAACTACGAGTCGATCTATAGCGTGCCTCTGATGGTCAAGCGGCCGTACGAGCAGACCGCGCGCGTGGACGACCGGCTGGTGAGCCATCTCGACATCCTGGCGACGATCAGCGACGTGCTCCAGGTCAGCCCCGGATGGCCGACCGATGGCATGTCCCTGTTTGCCGCGGACCGAGCGGGCGCCAGGCTCCCGGGACGATTCATGTTCTCGCCGTTCGACGTTCGCGCGGTCGCGCGTCGTCGCGCGGCACTGCTGCCCTCACTCAAAGAGCCGGAGGCATGGCTCGCTGGCGCGAGCGTGCCGGCCGATCTGCCGCCGGCGCTGGGATTGCGGGCCGTGTCGCAAAGCTTCCTCAGTTTTACGCGCGTCGATCTGCGGTCAGGCGTTGTGCCGGCGCTCGTCACAGGAACGATCGTGCGGAGCGGGCACGGGCCCGCTGCACCGTACGAGATTGCGATCGCGTTGAACGGTCGTATCGCGGCCACCGCTCGCACGGTCCGATGGGACCGGGCCGACGCGCACTTCTCCGCGCTGCTGTCCAGCGGTGTATTCGAGCAGGGGGCCAACCGGCTCGATCTCTTATGGATCGATCGTGCCGCCGATCCGCCGCGGTTTCGGCTCATCCCATCTGCACTTCCCGAAGGGCTGAGGATCACGAGCAGCACTGGTGCTCCCGACTGGATTGACACGGCCGCTGGCGATCGGATCCCGATCAGGCCGGAGCACGTGGTCGGCTGGGTGGACCGTGTGCAGGACATCAGCCGCACGTCCGTGCGGGTGTTCGGGTGGGCGGCCCGCCGCGACTCGGGGCGGCCGGTCAGCTCGATCCTCGTCTTCGCCGGCGACGAACTGGTGGGCGCCCAGGTGCCCTTCATCCCGCGTCTTGACGTGGCCGCGCAGTACCCGCGCCACGGCTCGACGCTGTTCGGGTACATCCTGGATCTGGACAAGAGCGCTATTGCGAAGGGCTGCGTGCAGGTGCTGGGCCTCACGGCCGATAATACGGCCGGCTTGCTCCTCATTCCCACCGACGCGCGGCGATTGCTGAACGCCTGTCCGTGATGTCCGCGGATCGGCGCGCGTCGGGCCAAGGTGCTCGCACCTGCCGCATCCACGTGCTCGCCACCGACGTCGAGGGGAACGTCACGGATCTCGGCGCGCGGTCCGTCCTCGTCCGGAAGTAGCGCCCATGGCGCGGCGCCCGCCGAAAACCCGTCAGTGACACGCCGCGACAAAGCTGCCAGGCTACGCCGTACTTCGCGACCGGATCGTCGTCTTCTATCGCAGTACGCTCACCGGACGGTTCGCGGCGGTCACGCGGGACACCACCGTCCGCGCCCCCGGCCATCCCCTCATGGCGGTGGAGACGCCGGCCAGCGGCGCGGTGGTGACCGCTCCGTTCGAGGTCGCTGGCTGGGCGCTCGATGAGGATGCCACGACCCTCACCGGCATCGACGCCATTCACGTCTACGCGTTTCCATCCGGCGGCGGCAGCCCCACGTTCCTCGGCGTCGGCACCTACGGTGTGGCACGCCCTGAGGTCGGCGCCGCGTTTGGCGCGCAATTCACGAACACCGGCTATACGCTGGTGGCGTCGCTGCCGGCCGGCACCTTCACGGTCGTCGTCTACGCGCGGAGCACCGTGACCGGCATCTTCTCGGCGGCCGTCCGTACGATCACCGTGCGCGACGCCGCGGTGACGACGCGGGTGTCACCGGCTCGAGAGACGGCGGGCGCGTCCACCGGATCCTGGCGATCGCTCGGACCGACAGCGTTCGGCGGTCCAGTGAGTGTCGTTTCCCCGGACCCGGCGTGGGTCAGCGAGCTGATCTGGTACGGACGGACGCTCGTCGCGGCCACACGAGGGCGCGGGCTCCTGGTGAACGACCTGGGCCAGCTGCAGATGTCTCTCGAAGCACCGTCCGGAGGCGGCAGCCTCACCCCACCGTTCACCGTGTCGGGTTGGGCGCTCGACCAGAGGGCCACGACAGGTGCGGGTGTCGACGCGATTCACGTCTACGCGTTCCCGTCCGGTGGCGGCGCCACGTTCCTGGGCGTGGCGTCGTACGGCCAGTCGCGCTCGGACGTGGGAGCCGCCTTTGGAAGCCAGTTCACCAACTCCGGCTTCAGCCTCACCGTCTCCAGCCTGGCGGCGGGAGCCTACCGGATCGTCGCGTATGCACACAGCACGGTGACGGGCACGTTCGACATCGCGAAGTCCGCCTCTGTCACCGTCGTGCGGCCGACGTCGGCGCCGCGTGCGGCGATTGGCGCGCCAGCCGCTGATGCCACCGTCGCCCCCTCGTTCTACGTCGCCGGCTGGGCCGTCGATCTCGGAGCATCGAGCGGCCCAGGCATCGATGCCATCCACGTGTACGCGTATCCAACGGCTGGGGGCGGCCCTGTGTTCCTCGGAGCCGCCAGTTACGGCGGCAGCCGCCCGGATGTCGGCGCCGTCTTTGGATCCAGGTTCACCAACAGCGGCTTCGGGCTGAGCGCGACGCTCCCATCGGGCAAATACACGCTCGTCGTGTTTTACAGGAGCACCGTGTCCGGCTCGTTCTCGTCGGTCGTCCGCGCGATCACCGTGCGGCAACCGGGCAATCCGCTGATGTCTATCGACAGACCCGGCACCGGCACGACGACCGGCCGGCCGTTCCCCGTCGCCGGCTGGGCGATCGATCTGGATTCGGCCGCCGGCACGGGTGTGGATGCCATCCACGTCTGGGCGTTTCCGGTGGGCGGCGGTTCGCCGGTCTTTCTCGGGGTGGCGGGCTATGGCGGGGTGCGTGGCGACGTCGGAGCGATCTTCGGATCGCGCTTCACCAACTCTGGATACAACCTGGTCGTGTCATCGCTCCCGGCAGGCACATACCAGATTGCAGTCTATGCCCACTCCGCCGTGACGGGCACGTTCAACCAGGCACGGGCCGTGACCGTCACCGTGCAATAAGGCACCGGCGACCATCGGCAGGCGCCCGGCGCCCTACCAGGTGCTGGCGTTCGCGATGTGGCGCGGCTCGGTCGAGAGGCGGGCGAGATCCGCGTCCACCATCATCGTCACGAGCGCGGTGAAATCCACGGCGGGCGTCCACTCGAGCTGCCGCTTCGCCTTCGAGGGATCGCCGATCAGGTGATCGACCTCCGCCGGCCGCAGCAGCTTCGGATCCGTGCGGACGTGCTTCTTCCAATCGAGGCCGGCATGGCCGAACGCGATCTCGACGAGATCCCTGACCGCATGGCTCACCCCGGTCGCGATCACGTAGTCGTCGGCCCGCTCCTGCTGGAGCATCAGCCACATCGCGCGCACGTAGTCGCCGGCGAACCCCCAGTCGCGCTGCGCGTCGAGGTTGCCGAGCGACACCGAGTCGGCAAGACCGAGCTTGATGCGCGCGACCCCGTCCGTGACCTTCCGCGTCACGAACTCGATCCCGCGCCGCGGAGACTCGTGATTGAAGAGGATGCCGGACACGGCGAACAGGTCGTAGCTCTCGCGGTAGTTCACCGTGATGTAGTGGGCGAATACCTTCGAGACGCCGTACGGGCTGCGGGGATAGAACGGCGTCAACTCCGTCTGCGGGATCTCGCGCACCTTGCCGAACATCTCGCTCGAAGAGGCCTGGTAGACGCGGATCGCGGGATCGACCTGGCGCACGGCCTCGAGCACGCGCGTCACCCCCTGCGCGTTGAACTCGCCGGTCAGCATCGGCTGGTCCCACGAGGCCGGCACGAACGACATGGCCGCGAGGTTGTACAGCTCGTGCGGCCTGACCTCGTCGATGACTTTGATGAGCGACAACTGGTCGAGCAGATCCGCCGGGTGCAGGTGAATGCGGCCGAGCAGGTGCTCGATGCGCCACAGGTTCGCGGCGCTGGAGCGGCGGACCACGCCGGAGACCTCGTAGCCCTTGTCGACCAGGAGATCTGCGAGGTACGAGCCGTCCTGGCCGGTGATTCCGGTGATGAGTGCGCGTCGTGACATGGTCAGGTGGCAAAAAGGTTAACACACTACGGCCTGTGCGGTGACTATGCCATAACGCGGCGCGGTTTGTTATCATGGGCCGCAGTGACCCCGTCCGCGCGCGTGGCGATTATCATCGTCAACTACCAGACCTATTCGGAACTTCGTGCCTGCCTGGCATCGCTCGAGGAAGAAGCGCACGTCGGGCAGGAGATTGTCGTCGTCGATCACATCAGCCGCGACGCGTCCGCCGACGGGCTCGTCCGGAACTTTCCGTACATCCACCTGCTGCGCGTGTGCGGCAACGACGGTTTCGCGGCGGGCGTCAACCGCGGCGCACGCGCGAGCCACGGCACCTACCTGCTGCTGCTCAATCCGGACTCGATCGTGGAGGCCGGTCTGGTCGGACGGCTCGCCGACTGGATGGATGCGCATCCGGAGGTCGGCGCGGTCGGGCCGCGCATCCTGAACGACGACGGGTCGGTGCAGGCGTCCGCGCGGAAGTTCCCGGATTTCACGGCGGTGATCGCGGGGCGCAGTTCCTGGCTGACCAGGGCGCTCCCACGCAATCCCCTCTCACGCCGCAACCTGCCGGCGCTTGGCGCCGATGCGTCCACCCCGATGCCGGTCGACTGGGTCTCCGGCGCGTGCATGATGATCCGGCGCAGCGCCTTCGAGCAGATCGGCGGCATGGACGAAGGGTTCTTTCTCTACTGGGAGGACGCGGACTTCTGCCGGCGCCTGACCCACGCCGGCTGGCGGGTCATGTATCTGCCGACGGTCGCCACTCAGCACATCGGCGGCCGCAGCAGCATGCACGCCGCCGATTCGTCGCTCGTCGCGTTTCACCACAGCGCCTACCGGCTGTTCCGGAAACACGCGGCCGGCGCGACGCTCCTGCTCGCACCGCTCGTGTTCGTCGGCCTGCGGGTCCGCCTGGCGTTCATGCGGCACGTCGTGCGGGCGCGTCAGCGCACGGCGGAAGCGCGGGGCTGAGCGGTGGAACACGTCGACGTCCTCGTGGTCGGCGGAGGCGTCGTGGGACTGGCGTGCGCCGCCGAGCTCGCGCGCGCGGGACGGTTCGTCTGCCTGATCGACAAGCATCCACGCCCCGGGATGGAGACGAGCACCCACAACAGCGGCGTGCTCCACGCGGGCATCTACTATCCGGCGGGAACGCTGAAGGCCGCCCTCTGCGTGGAAGGCCAGCGCCTGCTCTACGAGTTCTGCGCGCAGCACGGCGTGCCCCACGACAGGTGCGGGAAACTGATCGTGGCGGAGCCGGACCAGATGCGGGCGCTCGACATGCTGCGGCTGCGGGGGGAGGAGAATGGCGTCGAGGGGCTGGAGATCGTCGATCGCGCGTTCATCGCGCGCCGCGAGCCCTGTATTGGCGCCTCACGTGCGCTCTGGTCGCCGACCACGGGAATCGTCGAACCGGAAGCGCTCGTCCACGCCCTGCGCGAGGTGTGCACGAGCGCCGACGTCGTGGTCCTGCCCGGCACCACGCTGGAAGGCGGCGAGCCGGTGGGATCGGATATCCACGTGCGTACCGGTCGGGAGACGATCGCCGCGCGCACCGTGGTCAACGCCGCGGGCCTCTATGCCGACGAAGTGTCGGCGGCGCTCGGCGGCGAGCGGTTCAGGATCTATCCGTGCCGCGGCGAGTACGCGGAACTCGCGCGATCGAAGCGAGGACTCGTCAACGGCCTCGTCTACCCGCTGCCGCACGCCTCCGGCCATGGGCTGGGCGTGCACGCCACGAAGACCACCTGGGGATCGGTGCTGCTCGGCCCGACGATCAAGTACCAGGAGCGGAAGGACGACTACGAGGGGGATCGCCTGCCGCTCGACGCGTTCCTCGAGCCCGCCAGGGCGCTGCTGCCCTCTGTGACGATGGCCGACCTGCAGCCAGGCGGCACCGGCATCCGCGCCAAGCTCCACCCGCCATCCGAATCGTTCGCCGATTTCATGATTCGCCGCGACGCGAACGTTCCGAACCTCGTCCAGGTCGCCGGGATCGACTCGCCGGGCCTCACGTCCTGCCTCGCCATCGCACGACTGGTGAGGGGGATAGTGGAGGGGGGATAATTCCAAACGCCAAACGCCAAACTCCAAATTCCCAACGCCCAAGTCCCAACGTCTTTGTTTAGTGAGGTTCTCCCGGGACCACGCTGAAACGGGCCACGGCTTTTCAGGAAGATCACGAAGGACACCAAGGACGCGAAGACCCCTTGCGCAGCGGG
>Ga0156223_190_pt1 | contig 72902 bp, 61 predicted proteins | sample RifCSPlowO2_12_FD_107871 | JGI IMG/M metagenome (GOLD analysis project Ga0156223, IMG submission 107871) | Acidobacteria bacterium RIFCSPLOWO2_12_FULL_66_21
AGCATCTCCAGCGTCTGCGCCGCCTGCGTCTCCAGGTTGAAGCGAATTCGTTCCTCCAGCGCCCCCCGCGCGCTCCGATACGCCAGCACCCCGGTCAGCCCGATGGGAATCAGCGAGAGGAGCCCCGCGATCAGCGCGAGGCGCCCCCTGATGTTCAGCCGCATGGTAGTTCTCCTCGACGCGCCGCTGCCAGGAGTCGGGATCACTGCAACCCGGCGACTCTGACGACCTTCACGGAGTCGTCCGCGTCGCCGGCCGCCACGTACGAAATCGCGCCCGGCACACCGGCCACGAACCGGAGGAGGGCACGGGCGGACTTCTGCGTCGAGGGAGGATTCTGGCCGGCGGTGATGTTCTGCTGAACCCAGAATTCGGTCATTTCGGTGACCGTCCGGTTCAGCACTCTCTTCGAAAAGGACTTGCGCATTTCGGAGGCGGCTTCCCAATCCACGGGAACGACGGAATCTCCATTGCGCCAATTGCGCGTTTGCTTCATGAAGATTCGTCGCAGTTCGGCAAGGCTGAGGGAATCGGTTGGGTTCGCTTTGTTGACAATGATCACGATCCGCGGCTCCTGCGCCAGGGCAGCCAACTGCATCCCCAACACCACGACGATCGCCAGTCCAGCGAGGCGGCAGTTCATGGCAGCCTCATCAAAAGAAGAAGACCAGCGAGGTCGCCACCCCGTTGGTCGGCTTGTTCTTCGGGTCGGACGGGCTCAAAGCTCGCAGCCGTGGCAGCGTGCGGAAGTATTCTCCCTTGAACGAGATCTGCGGGACGGGCCGGAAGTTGATGCCGGTCACGTGGCGAGTTCCGATCGTGCCGCCGCGGATCGGCTGCGGATCGTCCACTCTCTCGTTACGATAGAACGCGACCCACTGCGGAGCGAGACGGAGGGCCGGCTGCAGGTAGTACCCGTAACGCGCGGTCCCGAGCGAGCTGCCGCGAGCGTATTCACCAAAGAAGAGGAACCGGTCTACTTCGATCTGTGCGTCCAGGCCCCAGATGGTGTCGGTCGCCAGCGTCGCCTCCTCGTTGGAAAGCTTGCCTCTGTAGAGGTCGGCCGCCACGTCAAACTTCTTCAGACGCCCGGCAGTGGGGAACTGGAACTGCAGCTTGGCGCCCACGGCCTTGCTGTCGGTCTGGTCCTTTCGGCCGGAATCGGGCACCTGATTGTTGCCGACGTACACCTTGTAGCCGACCGCGACTTCCGACGCGCCCATCGGCGCCGAGGCCGATCCGTACATCATGGCTCCCACGAACTCCCGCGGGAAGAGCGTCGCTTCGGCATTGATCGGCCGCTGCGTGGAAAACGTGAGGCTCGGGTAGTGGTAGGTCTGCCAGTACTGGGGGAACAGTTGCTTGCCGACGCGCACGTTGAAGTGACGATTGTGGTTGTACTCCATCCACGCGTTCTCGATTTTGATCTCACCAGCCGCGGTCTCGAGCTCGCGCCCCGACCCATCGAAGTGAGGCGCGTACTCGAATTCGGTTTCGGTGAAGAAGCTCCAGTGGTTGATTTGCTTGCTGACGAAGAACGACAGGAAATGCTGCCGAAATGCGCCGGCGGCGGGTGAGTCCGAGTTGATGTACTCGAACGCGTAGTACCCCGTGAGGTTGGCTTTGCTCAGAAGCTGCTCCTCCATCGAGTTGACCCGTTCCTGCTGGCTATGGGTCTCCCGCTCCAGGTCGTCGCGGGTGGCAACCGTCGCTTGCTTCTTCTCGAGCTCCTCGACTTTCTTCATCAGGCCGGCGATGATCTCCTGCTGCTTGAGCAACTCGGCTTTGACCGCCGCCAGCTCGTCCTGCTGGGCGTGGGCGGTCCCACCCATCGCCAGGCCCAGGACGATCACGCAACTCAAGATGCGCTTCATCACTCGCTCCTTCATGTAGCTCCCGGCGACTTCGGCAACGCCGGAAAAGGCACCGTTCGGCCGGGACGCCGGACGGCGAAGCTAGGTTCCTACGGCCGTTCACCGATCCGACGCAGACGATTGACCGCGCCTATGACACGCGCCAGGAGCTGCTCCGGCTCGAGCGTCTTCGCGATATAATCTTCGGCTCCAAGCCTCAGAGCCCTCTCCTCGCTGGCGGCTTCGTCCGACGACGTCAGCATGATCACGGGAATCCCGCGGGTGCCGGCGTTCTCTTTGAGGTTTCTCACCAGGGCGAAGCCGTCCATGCGTGGCATCATCGTGTCGGTGACGATCAGGTCGGGCGTCCGCTGATGCGCCGTTTCGAACCCATCCAGCCCGTCTTTCGCGGTGATCACCTCGCAGTTCTGTGCAACGAGGACCGCCTGGAGCACCCGCAGGATGGTGGGGCTGTCGTCGACGACCAGGACGCACATCCGCGCGAGGGCGGGGACAGGGCCGGCGGAACCTGGTCCGACATTCTGCTCGGACCAGGATTCGTGCCCGTCAGCGCTGATTGCGCCGGACGCGGAACTCGACACCTTCTCCCGGTGGACCGGTGAAAACGCTCCGGCTGCGCTGGGGTCGGTGTCGAGGGCACGCCAGCGGGCCCGCAGTACCGCGCGAATCTCGGACTCGAGGCCGATCACGACGCCGATCTGCATGCCCGTGAGAGACGACAGATCGTGAACGGCCCGCCGATCGAAAGGATCGGCCATCGCCACGGTCAGCACCTCGTCGTGGCGCGCGACGGGAAGCAGCAGGCGGGACTGGGCGTACTCCAGTGGGACGAGCGACAGGACGCCGGCGTCGATGCTCCCAGCCTGGCTCAGATCGTGGACGGGTAGTTTGATCTGCTCCGAAACAGCCAGGGCGATTTCACGCTCGGTGATCCATCCACGCGCGGCGAGAATCTCCCCGATCCGCCGGCCGATCGCCTGCTCGCGTTGCTGCTGGAGACCTGCCTGCAGTTGGGGCTCGGTGACCTTGCCCCAGGACACAAGAATGTCTCCCAGTTTGCGCCATTCCATCTAGGGCCTGCTCATGATCGCGAGTAGGATCCTCCGATTCGGTACGTCCCGCCGTGCGAGCGTGTGACGCCGCCGTGCGGCAGGGCCTCTTCCTGTGTGCGGAAATGGAGCGGTATTGTACGGGCTGGAACAAAGAGTGTCAATGTGGCAACGTCAGGGTGTCAACGGCACGGCATCCACAACTCGAGCGCCTGCGGTGACATGAGCCGCGGCGGACTGCTGACTAGCCGGTGGGCATCCAGCCAAGCTGCGCGAGCGCGTCGCGGAGCTGCTGCGGCCGGAACGGCTTGGCGAGATGCGCGGCGATGCCAAACCGGTCGTTCCGCTGTCGATCGGCGTCAGAATCCCTGAGCGTCAGCGTGACAATCGGAATGTGCGCGGTGGCCGGCGACCGTCGGATCAATGCAGCCAGCTCCAGGCCGCCCATCCCGGGCATGTCGAGATCCGTGATGACGAGGTCGATCGAGCCGGCAAAGAGCGCCAGCGCCGCCTCGAGCCCGTCCCGCGCCTCGACGACCTCGCAGCCGTACAGCTTCTGGAGGAAACTCGCGACGAGTCGCCGGACCTCACCGACGTCGTCGGCAATCAAGATCGTGCGGCGCCCGCTCACGACTCGCCTCCAGTCCTTGATCAAAACCCGCTCGCCGTAAAGGCTCTCGTCCGACCGCGAAGGCCACGCGGCGGTCGCCGCCGCTCAGGACGATAGCCGCCCGTCGGACTTGAGCGACCCGATGGCCGTGACGATCTCCGGCGACTGCTCCGTCACGGCGTCTGGCTGCCTGATGACAAGCTGCAGGGCGTCGGCGCCGGTGAGGAGTGTCGACACCGTCTCCGGAGTCGGCCGGCGCCTGCCGCAACGAATCTCGTCCAGCACGCCCTCGAGCGCGTGCGCGACCGCGCTGAGGGCTGGCAGCCCGAACGTCGCACCACCGCCCTTCAGGCTGTGGGCGATGCGGAAGAGTGCATTGACGAGATCGGCGTCGTCCGACCGCCCCTCCAGTCCCACGAGTCCCTGCGCGAGTTGCGCCACTTTTTCCAGGCTGCTTTCGAGGAACTCGCCACGCAGGGCCCTGATTTCGGCTTGGATCTCCGCCGCTTGTTCCGCCGTGAGGCCGGCGAGGGGCGGCGGCGCGGCGGCTGGCGGACCAGCCGTTGCGACCTGCGGGGCGGGAGCGACGGCGAATGCTCCGGCGGAGTGCTCTGCCACGCGTCGTACTCGCGCGCCCAGCTCGGTGGCCGTGCGCACGGCCGCTTCTTCGTCGGCGGTCGCAACCAGCAGCAGATACGTGGTGTCGGCCGACGGCGGCACGTCTGAGGCGCCCGTGCGCGCGAGGACCTCCGCCACGGCGGCCACCCGCGATTCGAGGGCCGGCACTCGTTCCCCAAACTGGTCGCGCTCGAGGTCCAGCCTGATCTCGAGGAGGGTCCGGCCGGCTGCGATCGCGTGCCGGGCGCGGAAGCGCTGATACTCCGATAGCACCTGGCTCGCGTCGCTGCTCAGGCCGGTCACCTGCCTTCCGTCGGCCAGAATCGACTCGAGCGCGGTGAACGATCCCGACAGCTCGACCTGTCCCGTACCGCCCTCGAAGATGGAGAGCCGAATGGCCGCCACCATGTCAAGCGCCCGCAGCAGCACGTCGTTGAGTGCCGGCGTATGTGCCAGCCGGCCCGCCTGGCACTCGGCCATGACATCCTCGAGCAGATGGGCCAGATGCGCAGCGGCCGACAGGCCCGCCGCGCTCGCCGCGCCCTGCAGCGTGTGCAGGTGGCGCGTCGCGTCGGAGTACACGTCCGGAGCCGGATCGGTTTCGAGCCGGAGCAGCGCCTCGCCCAGCGCAGCGAGTGAGTCCGCCGCCTCGTCGGCGAAGCGCGCCAGCACGGCGTCGTCCGGGTCACCCGGCTGCATCGATCACCCGACGAGCTTCTACAGCTCCCGCGCGAGGCCGATCCTCTCGTCGGCCCCCGCGCGAGTCTGCTCGATGGCGCTGTCCTTGCTGCCGCGCGGCCCTCACAGTCCGTACGTCCTTCTGAGCAGTCGCATCACCCGAGCGTTGAGGTCGGGGATTGAGAACGGCTTGGTCACGTAGTCGTCGGTGCCGACCAGGTACCCTCTCGTGCGCGCGGTCTCATCGGCGTTGGCCGTGAGCATCATGATCGGCACGAACGTCGTGGCGATGTCCTCGCGCAACTTCTGGCAGAGCGCGAAGCCGTCCATGCCCGGCATCATCAGGTCGGCGATCACGAGATCCGGCCGCGCTCGCTGAACGGCGTCCAAAGCCTCGAGGCCGTCGGCCGCCGCCTCGACGTCGACCGGCACCGGAAGCTTCGTCAGCGCAAGCCGGATGATCTTCCGCATGTCCTCGTCGTCATCGACCACCAGCACGCGCGGCTTCTTGACGGCGGCACGGCCAGCGGGCACGGCGCACGGCGCGCCCGCACGTGCCGGCGTCATGGGAGTCACCCCCGCGACGGCGGCGGTTGCGGGCACGGCGCGCCGGGTGCTCGCGCGGCAGTACGGGCACGCCAGCCAGTCGAGCTTCAGTTGCTGGCCGCAGGACTCGCAGACGCGCTCCAGCGGATACAGGCAGTACGGACAGGTCGCGAAGTTACTGTCGATCGCCGTGCCGCACTTCGGACAGCGCGCGACGTCCGCCTCCTCCTCGATCTGGACGACACGCACGACCTCTTCCGGGCTCGTCAAGCCCTGCAGCACCTTCGCGAGCGCATCGTCCACAAGCGGTCGCATGCCGGCCTGGAGGGCCGCCTTGCGCATCTCGCCTTCGCCCGCGCGTCGTTGAATCAGCTCCTTCAGCACCGGCGTGATGCGCAGAATCTCGTAGAGGCCGAGGCGCCCGGCGTAGCCCGTCTGCCGGCAGGTCTGGCAGCCGCGGCCGCGGTAGACGATTGCCTCGCGCGGATCGAGATGAAGTTTCGCCAGGGGGGCGTCGGGCGCGGGGTGGACCTCCCTGCAGCCCGAGCAAAGCCGGCGGGCCAGCCGTTGCGCGATCACGAGGGTCAGCGACGAGGCGATGAGAAAGGGATCGACGCCCAGGTCCAGCAGCCGCGCGATCGTGGCGACGGCGCTGTTGGTGTGGAGCGTGCTGAGGACGAGGTGGCCGGTCATCGACGCCTGGAACGCGATTTCCGCCGTTTCGGCGTCCCGGATCTCGCCCACGAGTACCACGTCCGGGTCCTGGCGCAGGATCGCGCGGAGGGCGTTGGCGAAAGTCAGCCCCGTCTTCAGGTTCGCCTGCATCTGGTTGATCCCCTCGAGCTGGTACTCGATGGGATCTTCCACGGTGATGATGTTGACCTCGGGCGACCTGCGCCGGCAGATCATCGAGTAGAGCGTCGTCGTCTTGCCCGAGCCGGTCGGACCCGTCACCAGGATCATCCCTTGCGGCTGGCTGAGCGCGCTCTCGAGGATCGACGCCTGCGCGTCGGAGAACCCCAGCGATGTGAACCCGGGCACGGCGGCCGAGCCGAGCAGCCGCATGACGATCTTTTCGCCGAAGTGCGTGGGCAACGTCGAGACGCGAATGTCGCGCCACTCACCTCGGTACTGCACTTTGATGCGGCCGTCTTGCGGCAGTCGCCGCTCGGCGATGTCCAGTCTCGCCAGGATCTTCAGCCGCGAGACGACCGGGCTGTGCAGCCACTTGGGTACCTGCGCGAGGTCCGTGAGCACGCCGTCGATGCGCAGGCGCACCTGCACGTCGTTCAGTCCCGGTTCGATGTGGATGTCGCTCGCCTGGCTCTTCAACGCCTGCTCGACGATGACGTTGCACATCTTGACGACGGGCGTGAGCTCGGCGCCGGCGGCCGTTTCGCTGCCTGTGGCGGGAACCTCTTCCAGGTCCGCGCGCAGCATCCGAAACCCCGAGGTCTCGGACACGTTCGCGAGAAAGCCGTGCAGCCGATCGTCGGGTGCGTAGTGCGCTTCGATCCCGTCGGTGATCTCGGTGCTCGTCGCCACGACCCGCCGCGCCCTCAGCCCGGAGGCGAACTCGATGTCCTGGAGCGCGTCGTAGGCGAGCGGGTTGGCCATCGCGAGAACCAGCACCTTGCCTTCGATCTTGAGCGGCAGGCAGAGGTGCTTGCGCGCGAGCTTGTGGGCGACGGCCTTGACGGCCTCGGGCTCAACGGTGGCGCTGGCGATGCGCACGCGCGGGACGCTCACGTGGCGGGCGAATGCGTCAGCCAGCGCCTCCTCGGAAACTCGTTTTTCCCTGACGACGAGATCCCACAGCGAGACGCCGCGCTGCTGCGCTTCAGCCTGCGCGTGCCGGAGCTGCTCGGCGGTCAGAAGCCCCGCCTGTCGCAGAAGCGCGTCGAATCTGACCGTCATACCCCCTGCCGTCGGCTCGTCGCGGGACGGGCTCCAGCCTGCCGCACTCTTCTCACCGCGGACCGATACCGGCCGCGCGCGGAGGACATCACGGGTGACGGGTCCGGAAGTGGCGAGGCGGCGATCACCAGCCGATCATTCCGGCTTCGTCGCGATACTGCGTCTGGATGGTCAAGACATCGTCCAGCCGCTTGAAGAACGTGTCGACCACCCGCGGATCGAAGTGCGTGCCGCGCTCCTGGTGCAGGATCTCGAATGCCGCCTCGTTTGTGAACGCCGGCTTGTACGGGCGCCGGCTGGTGACCGCGTCGAAGACGTCGGCGACCGCGCAGATGCGGGCCCACAGCGGGATGCTGTCGCCCGCCAACCCGTTCGGGTAGCCGGTGCCGTCCCACCATTCGTGGTGCGACAGCGCGATGACCTGCCCGGCCCGCAGGATGTCGGACGAGGAGTCGGCGAGGATCCGGCTGCCAATGAGCGTGTGCTTCCGCATGATGTCCCACTCCTGCACATTGAGGCTGGCGGGCTTCTGGAGAATGCCGTCCGGGATGCCGATCTTGCCGACGTCGTGCATGCGGCTGGCGTGCTGGATGAGCTCCACCTCGCCGGGCGGCAGGTTCAGGGCGGCGGCGAGTATCGCCGAGTACTCGCCTATGCGCCGGATGTGCTGGGCCGTGATCTTGTCTTTGTACTCGGCAGCAATGGCCAGGCGCTCGACCGTGTCCAACTGCGCGCGCTGGGTCCGCCGCTGGGCCTCGACCATCTCCTGCAGGGCCGCGCGCAACGCCACGGTCCGCCGCTCGACCATGTCCTCCAGCTCGGCTCGATGACGCTTGACGGCGTCCTGCGCCTCCTTCAGTCTCAGGAGCGACGCCGAGCGCACGCGCAGCTCGGTCTTGTCGAGCGGCTTGCTGATGAAGTCGTTCGCGCCAGCTTCCACGGCCCGCAGCCGATCCTCCTTGCTCTCCAGCACCGTCACCATGACGATCGGCAGGTCCGCGGTGGCCGGATCGTCACGAATCCGTCGCGCAACCTGGTACCCGTCCATCCCGGGCAGCCGCACGTCGAGCAGCACCAGGTCGAAGCCCAGCTTCAACCGAGCCAGGGCCTCAATCCCATCGCGGGCGGCCTCGGACTCGTGCCCGAGAGACTCCACCATGGCCTTCAGCAGCCTGCGCGAGGCTTCGTCATCGTCGACGATGAGGATGCGTTTCGGTGTGCTCATGAGAGTCCTCGCAGGCCGGCGCTGGAACTGCAGCGCTGGAGCACCGCGGCCCACGCCTCGACCCTGCCGGCCTTGCTGACGAAGTCGTCGATGCCCGCCGCCCGACACGCCTCTCGAATCTCCGGGCTGTCGCTGGCCGTCGTAGCGACGACGCGCGGCCGGCGGTCGCGCGGCCATCGCCTGCAAATCTCGCGGCAGGTGGCCAGACCGTCGAGTTCTGGCATCTGAAGGTCCATCAGGACGACATCGTAAGCCTGGCGTTCCAGGGCCCGCAGCACTTCGAGCCCGTTGGCCGCCACGTCGGCGCGGTAGCCCAGGCCCTTCAAGACGGCGAGGGCCACCTTCTGGGTGATGGTGTCGTCCTCGGCCAGCAGGATGCGCAACGGCGCGCGCTCGGTGCTGATGATGTTCGGCTCACTGGGGACGGCTTCGGCGATGAGCGTCACGTGCGAGATCGAGCCGTGCGCCCCTTCGCGTTCCAACCACAGGGTCCCTCCCATCAGTTGGCTGAGGCGCGTGCTCAGCGCCAGACCGAGTTCCGTGGCATTCGAGGGACCCGGACCGAGCGCGCCGGGCGTCGGCTCCACGCGCCGGGCTGCGTCTCGTCCCCTTGGGGCACCGATGTCCGCGTGTCGCACGACAACGTGCAGTTCGTGGCGTCGTTCGGCCAGCGGCCGGCTGGTCACCGAGAGCACGACCTCGCCCTTGTGGCTCAGCCTCACCGCATGGCTGAGCACGTGCACCAGAACCTGACGCACGCGGGTGACGTCACCGAGCCACGTGTTCGGCGTGCCCGGCTCGACGACGTACGCCAGATCGAGGGCCTTCTGAGCCGCCTCGATCGCCACCCGATCGAGCGATTGTTCGATGGCATTGCGCAGATCGAACGGCTGCGCCTCGAGCGGCAGCGTGCCGGCTTCGATCGTCGCCAGGTCCAGGACGTTGCAGATGATCGTGAGCAGGGCCCCGCCGCTCGCCTGGATGCCTTCGACGTAGTCCCTCTGCTCTGGTGTGAGATCGCTGTCGTGGAGCAGTCCGGCCAGGCCGAGGATGCCGTTCATCGGGGAGCGCAGATCGTGGCCCAGGCGGGCCAGCCATCCCGGTTCGACCCCGATGTGCGTCGCGGGCCGTGAGCCCATGTGAGCCATGCCTGCTCCTTCCGCGGTTGATCAACCGCCGTTCCTGACGAACCCGGGCTATTTGGTCTGACTGCCCCGAGTGGGTGCCCCGGTCACTCCTCGTCCCTCGCCACCGACGGGGCACATTACCACACCGGCACACAGTCTCCGCGATGGCGCCGGGACAGCAGCTCGGCGCTGGGAGCTCGGCGCTCGGGGCTCGGGGTTTGGGGTTCGACTTTGACTTTGACTTTGACAATACGACTTTGACCATCGACTAACGACTATCGACTGAGTGTAGGTGTCTAATATGACAACCGCCCCCAATACCGTTTCAACAAGGAGTCCTCCATGCGCCGCGTTGTCATCGCACTTCTGGTTGCGTGGCCCGTTCTTACCAGTGCCCAGGCTCCCGCACCGCCTCGTCCCGCTCAACCGGCGCCGGCGTCCGGGGCTGTAGCAGAGAGCGGGGCCGCGCCCGCGGCGCTGCCCGTGCGCCGCGTGATTCTGTACAAGACCGGCGTCGGGTACTTCGAACACCTCGGCACCGTCCGCAACCGGCAGGCCGTTACCGTCCGGTTCACGAGCGCGCAGCTCAACGACGTCTTGAATTCGCTGACGGCGATCGACCTCGGGAAAGGGCAGATCACCGGCATCAGCTACAACTCGGTCGCCCCGCTCGAGCAGCGCCTCGGCGCGCTGCGGCTTCCGCTCGACGAGCGCACGACCGCGCTGCAGGTGCTGGGATCGCTGCGCGGCGCGCGTATCGAGGTCGGCGGCGCCGGCGCTCCGGCGGAGGGGCGCCTCTTGAGCGTCGAGCAGCACACGCGCCAACGCGGCACGGAGACGGTGACCGTGGAGACGTTCTCGCTCGTCACCGACGCGGGCGCGCTGCGCACGTTCGAGTTCTCGCCGTCGCTTCACGTGCGTGTGGTCGAACGCGATCTCCGGCAGGAGATCGGCCGTTATCTCGACCTGGTCGGATCGGCGCGCGAGCAGGACGTGCGAACCATGGTGATCTCGACGTCCGGCGCCGGTGACCGGCCGCTGTTTGTCAGCTACATCAGCGAGGTGCCGATCTGGAAGAGCACGTACCGCCTCGTGCTTTCGACGGCGGGAAAGCCGTTGCTCCAGGGGTGGGCCATCGTGGACAACACGATCGGCGAGGACTGGCAAGGCGTGGAGCTGTCCCTCGTGGCCGGTGCGCCGCAGTCGTTCATCCAGAACATCTCGCAGCCGTACTACGGACGCCGTCCGGTCGTCCCCATGCCCGCGACAGCGATGCTCGCGCCACAGACGCACCAGGCGACGTTCGGCGAAGGCGCGGGCAGCGTGAGCGGAACGGTGCGCGACCCAGCCGGAGCGCCCCTTCCTGGCGCGACCGTGCGTCTCATGGGTCCGTCCGGCGTCGTTGCGTCTGACATCACCGACAGTGCGGGGCGGTACGATTTCACGGCGCCGGCCGGTGCATACCAGCTACGCGCGGAGCTCTCCGGCTTCCAACCCCAGGCGCTGAGCGACTGGCGCATGCCCGCGGGAATGCAGGTGCAGCAGGACCTGACGCTGCGGGTCGCCGGCGTCCAGGAACAGATCAGCGTCGACGCGCTCGGGCCCTCGACTGCCACGGTGCGGCGCGCCGGCAGGGGCGGTGGCGTTCCCGGGGGGGTCGTGGGCGGAGTGGTCGGCGGCCTGCCTGAGTCGCCGCCCCCGCCGATGCCCCCCGGCGTCTACGATCAGGCGAGGAACCTCGATCCACGCGCCACCGCGGCGTCTCTCGGCGACCTCTTCGAATACCGGATCAAAGAGCCGATCACCCTCAAGAAGAACCAATCGGCGCTCGTCCCGATCGTCAACGCGGAGATCGAGGCCGAGAAGGTCTCGCTGTGGAACCAGGCGCCGGGCAGCGGCCGGCCGCTCCGCGCACTCTGGTTGAAGAACACGACGTCGCTGACGCTGGATGGCGGCAGCATGAGCGTCGTGGACGGCAACGCCTTCGCTGGTGAAGGGCTGATCGAGCCGTTGAAGGCCGGCGAGCGGCGTTTCCTCTCCTATGCCGCCGATCTCGGCGTCCTGGTGGACGCGCGCATGCAGGGCGAGGCCGGCAGGATCTCGCGGCTGCGCGCGCGCGACGGGATCATCATCCAGGAAACCGAACAGCGGGCCACCTGGACGTACAAAGCCCGCAATGAGAACGCGACCGCCACGACGCTGATTGTCGAGCATCGCGCCCGTCCTGGATGGAAACTCGCGCCCGGGCAGACGCCGGTCGAGTCCACGGCCGGCGCGGAGCGCTTCCGGCTCTCGATCGAGCCGGGGAAGGAGGCGACGCTCGACGTCCGGGAGGTCCGGCAGGACGAGGCGCGCATCATGATCGGGAACGTGGACGATGCGCTGATCGTCCGGCTGGCGCAGTCGGGCGCGCCCGCCGCCGCACTGGAAAAGGCGCTGAGGCCGGTGCTCGACAAGAAGGCGGAGCTCGCGAAGGTGGAGCGGCAGCTGCAGGATCTGCAGAACGACCGCAGCGCGATCGTCCAGGATCAGGAGCGGCTGCGCGAGAACATGAAGGCGCTGCGTGGCAGTGCGGAGGAAAAGGAGCTGCTGCGCCGTTACACGCGTCAGCTCGACGAGCAGGAGACGCGCCTCGATGCGTTGAAGCAGCAGATCGCGCAGACGACCACGACGCGCGACAGGCTCCGCGCCGAGCTGTCCGCGCTGATCCAGACCGTCTCGTTCGAGCTGTCGGCGGGTTCGTAGCTCGCAGCTCGCAGCTCGCAGCTCGCATCGCGTGGCTCGTGGCTCGTGGCTCGAAAGAAAGGGGCTGCCACCTTCTGACGCAGAAAGTGTGGCAGCCCTCAGCTTTTGTCTGCCTGCTGCCAGCTGCGACAACGAGCCGCGGCAGAGGGCGGCTTTCGTATAGAATCGCCCGGTCCCAGGAGGCATTCTCATGAGCCGCTCCAGAATCATCCTGATCCTCTCGCTGGCGCTTGCCGGCACGATCTCGATCAACTCCCGCGCGCAGCAGGCGCCGCGCGCCGATGCGCCGCAGTCGGAACAGACGCTCCTCTCCACCTATCGCTGGCGCAGCGTCGGCCCCGAGCGCGGCGGGCGCTCGATCGCGATCTCCGGAGTCAAGGGACGGCCGCGTGAAGGCTACTTCGGCGCAACGGGAGGCGGCCTGTGGAAGACCACGGACGGCGGCGAGAACTGGACGCCGGTGACCGACGGCCAGGTGAAGAGCTCGTCGGTCGGCGCGGTGGCTGTTTCGGAGACGAACCCCGACCTTGTGTTCATCGGCATGGGAGAGTCGTGCATTCGCGGCAACATCCAGCCTGGCGACGGCGTGTACAAATCCACCGACGCCGGGAAGACGTGGGCCCACGTCGGCTTCGCCGACGCGCAGAACATCTCCAGGATCCGCATTCACCCGACGAACCCCGACATCGTATTCGTCGCCGCGTTCGGCCATTACGGCGACGCGAACGACGAGCGCGGTCTGTTCAAGAGCACCGACGGCGGCAAGACGTGGCAGCGAAAGCTGTTCCGGGATGCGAAGACGGGCGCCGTGGACATCTCGATCGATCGCCGTGACCCCAACGTGATGTACGCCGCGCTGTGGGAGGCCTACCGCGTCGAGTACCAGATGTCGAGCGGCGGGCCGGGCAGCGGCCTTTTCAAGTCCACCGACGGCGGCGAGACCTGGGCCGAGATCACGCGCAACCCCGGCCTCCCCAAGGGCATCTTCGGGCGCATCGGCGTGGCGGTGTCCGGCGCGGACTCCAAACGCGTTTACGCCATCGTCGAACACGAGAACGGCGGCCTCTTCAGCTCTGACGATGCGGGCGCGACGTGGAAGATGGTGAATGAGGCGCGGAATATCCGCCAGCGCGCGTTCTACTACACCCACCTCGCGGCGGACGTGAAGGAGAAGGACACCGTCTACGCGCTCAACGTCGGGACGTTCAAGTCAACCGACGGCGGCAAGACGATGGTGAGCTTCGCCGGCGGCGACTCCCACGATCTGTGGATCGATCCCGACGACAACCAGCACATGCTGCACGCGAGCGACAGCGGCGGCGCGGTGACGTTCAACGCCGGCGCCGCGCAGCGCACATGGACGGCGCGCGATTTTCCGACGGGCCAGTTCTACCACGCGGCGACGACCAGACACGTCCCGTTCCACGTGTGCGGCGCCCAGCAGGACGGCAGCACGATCTGCATCCCGAGCGAGACGAACCTCGGCGGCGGCGGGCGTGGATTCGGCGGCGGTGGCGGACGCGGCGGCGCGCCGGCCACTTACGGAGCCGGCGGATCGGAGCCGGCCTACATCGCGCCCGACCCGAAGGATCCCGACATCTTCTTTTCCGGCGGCAACAACGGATCGTTCCTGATCCGTCTGAATCGCCGCACGGGAGAGAGCCGCGAGGTCGGGCCGTATCCGCGCATGTTCTCCGGCGAGCCCTCCAGTGCATTGAAGGAACGCTGGCAGTGGACCTACCCGATCATCTTCTCTTACGTCGATCCCAACGTGCTTTATGCCTCGTCGCAGCACGTGTGGAAGACCACCAACGGCGGCCAGACCTGGGATCGGATCAGCCCCGACCTCACGCGTCACGATCCGAAGACGATGGGCGATTCGGGCGGTCCGATTACACACGACATGAACAGTCCAGAGGTGTACGGGACGGTCTTCGCGCTCGGTCCGGGCAAGACCGACGTGAACGTTCTCTGGGCGGGGTCCGACGACGGGTTGATCAACGTGACGCGCGACGGCGGTAAGAGCTGGTCGCCCGTGACGCCGAAGGAAATGCCGGACTTCGGCCGCGTCAGCCAGATCGACGCGTCGCGGTTCGATCCGGCCGCGGCTTACGTCGCCGTGAAGAAGCCGCTGCTCCAGGACTTCAGGCCCTACATTTTCCGCACACGTGACTTCGGAAAGACCTGGACGAAGATCGTCGACGGCATTCCCGCCGGCGACTACGTCCACGTCGTCCGCGAGGATCGCATGCGGAAAGGCCTGCTCTACGCCGGCACGCAGCACGGCGTATACATCTCGTACGACGACGGCGAGCGCTGGCGGTCGCTGTCGTTCAACCTGCCTGACGTGCAGATCTCGGATCTCATCGTCGAGGGCAACGAGCTGGCGATCTCGACGCACGGCCGCGGGTTTTACATCCTGGACAACATCGCGCCGCTTCGTCAGCTCTCGACGGAAGTCACGACGGCGGCCGATGCGTACCTGTTCAAGCCGGCCGATGCGATTCGGGGCGCGGGAGGCGCCGCGATCACCTACTGGCTGAAGCACCCGGTGGAGAAGCTGTCGATCGATATTCTCGACGCGAAGGGCCAGGTCGTTCGCACGTTCGCGGGCGGATCCGCCGCAGGACGCGGCGGCCGCGGCCGTGGTGAGGGGCGCGGCGCGGGAGCTCCAGGCGCGGGCGCTCCGGCCGCCGACGCAGGTGCTCCGCCTGCGGCAGGCGCGGTGGCGGCGGCCGCACAGGGTGGACGTGGCGGACGCGGCGGCGGATCGGCCACGGCGCCGATGACGCCCGGTGTGAATCGCTTCACGTGGGACCTCCAGTACCCGCCGGCCGTGACCTTCCCGGGCATGGTGCTGTGGGGTGCGACGACCAATGGTCCCGCGGCGGTTCCCGGCCCGTACCAGGTGCGCCTGACCGTCGACGGCAAGGCCCAGACACAGCCGCTCGTCGTCAAGAAGCATCCCCTCCGCGCCGTCAGCGATGCCGATCTGAAGGAGCAGTTCGACCTCGCGATCCAGATTCGGGACAAGGTGAGCGAGGCGAACAACGCGGTGATCGCCATCCGGAACGTGAAGCAGCAGATTGCGGACCGCGTGTCGAAGAATCCTGACCCGCAGCTCAAGACAGCGGGGGATCGGCTGGCGAAGAACCTGAGCGCGGTGGAAGAGGAAATCTATCAGGTCCGAAACCAGAGCGGACAGGATCCGCTGAACTTCCCGATCAAGATCAACAACCGGATCGCCTCGTTGCTGCGTGCCGTCACGGCCGGCGACGGGAAGCCGATCGGCAACGCGTATCCGATCTTCAAGGATGTGACGGCGGAGCTGAAGGTCCAGACCGACCGCTTGCAGCAGGTGATGGCGGCGGACCTGCCGGCGTTCAACGTGGAGGCGAAGCGGCTCGGTCTCGATCCGATCGCGGTACCTTCGCTGCAGACGGGTGCGCTGCCGACGCCGAAATAGCCGCGCCGTTCGGCCGCGAATCAGACTACGACTTTGCGACGGCGACGGAGGCGGGACGCAGGACTTCCTCCCCGATGCGATAGCCGTGTCGCACGACGCCGACAACGCGCCCGTCCTGCTCGTCCGATTGAGCGGGGACGGTGGTGATCGCCTCGTGGACCGCCGGATCGAAGGCCTCGCCGGCGCTTTCGATCCTCGTGACGCCGAGCCCTTCGAGCTTGGTGAGAAACTGGCGGCGTACCATCTCGACTCCCTGGAGCACCGCCTCGGCTGACGCGCCGTGGGAAGCGGACTCGACCGCCCGATCCAGGTTGTCGACGACGTCCAGCAGGTCCGCGAGGATTTCGCGCCGGCCGCGCTCGATGTCCTTCGAGATCTCCCGCCGCAGACGCAGCCTCGAATCATCGAACTCCGCGGCGGCCTGGCGGTATTTGCCGATCGCGTCCTGCAACTGGCGGTCTTTCTCCGCAAGCTGCCGTTCGAGATCTTCGACGTAGCTCGGTTTCGAGGAGGAGCGTTCCGCCGCTGCCCCCTCTCCATCCTCGCCGCGCGCCCACCAGCGGCGATCGACGACCTTCACGGGAATCTCGTGCTCGTTATCTGTCACGTGAACCTTTGAACCCTAGAACCTTAGAACCCCTAGAACCCCTAGAACCTCTAGAACCTCTAGAACCTCTATTCGGCCGTCGCCGGTGTCTTCTTCTCTTCGTATGCGAAGGCGAGACGTCCGTCTTCGAGGCGGATCGTGACGGTGCCGCCGTGCTCGAGCTGTCCAAACAGGATCTCGTCGGTCAGCGGGTCGCGCACCTCGGTCTGAATGACGCGGGCGAGCGGCCGCGCGCCGTACACCGGGTCGTATCCCTTCTGGGCGAGCCAGGCGCGCGCGCCCGGCTCGAGCGCGATCGCGACGCGCCGCTCGGCGAGCTGGGCCTCGAGCTGGAGGATGAACCTCTCGACAATCGTCTCCATGACCGACGGCGTGAGCGGCCCGAACGAGACAATCGCGTCGAGCCGGTTGCGGAACTCCGGACTGAAGACCTTGTCGATGGCCTGCTTCGAGCGCTGCTGTGAGAGTTTCAGGCGTCCTTCGAGGGCGTGTTCCGACGAACCGGTTTCCCAGAACCCGATCGTCGCGCCGCTCAACTCGCGCGAGCCGGCATTCGACGTCATGATCAGGACGACCTGGCGGAAGTCCGCCTTGCGGCCGTTGTTGTCGGTCAGCGTCGCATGGTCCATCACCTGCAGCAGGATGTTGAAGATGTCCGGATGCGCCTTCTCGATCTCGTCGAGGAGCAGGACGGCGTACGGATGCTGCCGGATCGCGTCGACGAGCAGGCCGCCCTGCTCGAAGCCGACGTACCCTGGAGGCGCGCCGATGAGCCGCGCGACGGCGTGCTTCTCCATGTACTCGCTCATGTCGTAGCGGATGAATTCGTTGCCAAGGTGCAGCGCGAGCTGCTTCGCGAGCTCGGTCTTGCCGACGCCGGTCGGCCCGGCGAACAGGAAACAGCCGGCCGGGCGATCGGGCTGACCGAGGCCGGCGCGCGACCGTTTGATCGCGCGGGCGACGGTCCGGACCGCTTCTTCCTGGCCGAACACGACGCGGCCGAGCGACTCCTCGAGGGTCTTGAGCCGGTCCTTGTCGGAGGAGGATGCCTGCTTGGCGGGAATGCGCGCCATGCGGGCGACGACTTCCTCCACCTGCTCGCCGGCGATTTCCGGAACGCTGCCGGCGGCCGCCGCGTCGCGCGGGACGGCGCCGAGCTTCAGCCGCATTTTCGCGCCCGCTTCATCGAGCAGGTCGATGGCGCTGTCGGGCAGGCGGTAGTCCCGAAGGTGGCGCGCCGCCAGCTTGGCCGCCGCTTCGAGCGCCTCGTCCGTGTACCGCACGTGATGGTGCGACTCGTACCGCAAGCGCAGTCCCTGCAGGATCTTCACGGTCTCGGCAATCGATGGTTCGTCGATCGTGATTTTCTGCAGCCGCCGCGCGAGCGCCCGGTCCTTCTCGATGTGCTTGAACTCCTCGTGCGTCGTGGAGCCCACGACCCGGAGCTGCCCCGTCGTCAACACCGGCTTGATCATCGTCGCGAGATCCATCGTGCCGCCCGTCGTCGCGCCCGCGCCGACGGTCGAGTGGATCTCGTCGATGAAGAGAATCGGCATCTTCCGCTTCAGGAGCGCCGCGATCACCGCCTTGAACCGCTCCTCGAAGTCGCCGCGAAATCTGGTGCCGGCGAGCAGGGCGCCGGTGTCGAGCGAGAACACTTCGGCCCCTTCCAGGAGCTCGGGGACGTCCTCCTCGAGCAGCCGCGTGGCGAGCCCTTCGGCGAGCGCCGTCTTGCCGACGCCCGCGTCCCCCACGAACACGGGGTTGTTCTTCCGCCGCCTGCACAGGATTTCCATCGTCCGCTGCAGCTCGTCGATGCGGCCGATGAGCGGATCCAGCTCGCCGGCGCGCGCGCGCTCTGTCAGGTTCATCGCGTAGGCGGCGAGCGGGTCGCGCGCGCTCGCGGGGCCGCGTTCGCCCGTGCCGGCCTCGGCTTCGCCCCCCTCGCCTTCAGCTTCGGGACCGCCGGGCTGGGGGACCTTGCTGATCCCGTGCGTGATGTAGTCGAGCACGTCCAGCCGCGTGATCCCCTGGGCCGAGAGAAGCTGCGCGGCGTACGACTTGTTCTGCTGGAGCGTGGCCGCAAGCACGTCGCCGGAGTGCACTTCCTGGCGCCCCGCGCTCTGCACGTGCAGCACGGCCGTCTGCAGCACGCGGCGAAACGCGAGCGTCTGCTCGGGTTCCTTCTGCTGGCCGCGCGGGAACTGCTCGACGGATTCCTTCAGGTAGTTGTCCAGGTCGCGCCGCAGCTTCGGCAGGTCGGCGCCGCACGCCGACAGGATCCGCTCCCCGTCCTGGTCGTGCGCCAGGGCGTAGAGCAGGTGCTCGAGCGTGAGGTTCGTGTGCCGCCGCGAGGTCGCCTCGCGGTAAGCGATGGTCAGGACGATTTCGAGCGACTGGCTGAACATTATTTGGTGCTCGCGGGGCCCCACCCCCGCTCGCGTCGCGCTCGGCGGCGGCCCTTCGGGCCGCTTCCTTCCAGCGCCTCGCGCGGGCCGCAGGCGCTGTTGTCTGCAACGGGCGGTCGGGGCATTCTACATTCGACTTTCTGCGTTCTGAAGTTCCTGGCGCAGCCTCACTCCGGTTCCATCGCGGCGCGCAGCGGGAACCCGTTCTCGCGCGCGCTGGTGACGACGGCGTCCACCTTGGTTTCCGCAACCTCATGCGGATAGACCCCGCAGAGCCCCTTACCCTGCGTGTGCACGTTCATCATGATGCGAAACGCCTCAGCCGGCGCCTTGTGAAAAATCGACTCGAGGACCTCGACGACGAACTCCATGGTCGTGTAGTCGTCGTTCAGCAGGAATACCTTGAAGAGCTCAGGTTTCTTCGTCTCCTGCCTGGTGCGCTCGAGAATCTCGCTGTCCGTCCGGCGGTCCGTCCCGGCCATGGCTGTCTTCTGATTCTAACAGGCCCGTTGATATAAGCTGTTCTTTGCCGCCTCCGCGGCCGTACTCGTCAGACAACTCCGCGAGAAGCCCGGCACCGAGCACGCGGCGGTTGAATCTCAGCAATGGCTCAAATGACCACACTCGCGGCAGGGCTGGACTACGTCGACCTCAACTTCCTCGGCTACCCGCAGATCATCGCGACGGCCATCATCCAGGGGGCACCGGGCATCGCCCTGATCGATCCCGGCCCGTCGACCACGCTGCCGCACCTCGGCGGCGCGCTGGATCGGAAAGGCATCACCTGGAAAGACGTGCGCCATGTGCTGTTGACGCACATTCACCTGGATCACGCCGGCGCCACCGGCTCGATCGTGCGTGACCGGCCGTGGATCGAGGTGTTCGTGCACGAGCGTGGCGCGCCGCACATGATCGATCCCACGAAGCTGCTCGCCAGCGCGTCGCGCTTGTACGGCGCCGACATGGACCGGCTCTGGGGAGATTTTCTGCCGGTGCCTGCCGATCGCGTGCGGGTGCTGAAGGGTGGCGAGCGGATCGCGGCGGGAGGGCGCGAGCTCGATGTCGCCTACACGCCGGGGCACGCGTCCCACCACGTCAGCTATTTCGACGCGTCGAGCCGCGTGGCGTTCGTCGGCGACACCGCCGGCATCCGTCGCGGCGCCGGGACGTACGTGATGCCGCCCACGCCGCCGCCGGACATCGATCTCGAGGCGTGGCGGCTGAGCGCGGAATGCATTCTCGCCTGGGATCCGGACACGCTGTTCCTGACGCATTTCGGCCCGTTCCACGGCGCGCGCCTCCATTTCCAGGAGCTGATGGAACATCTCGACGCGTGGAGCGCCACCGTGCGGCGCCTGATCTCGGACGAGACGCTCACCGACGAGCAGCGGCAGGACGCGTTCGTCGAGGACGTGATGCTCGACCTCCGTCGAAAGATCGGAGAACAGGAGGCCGAGCTCTACGGCAGGGCCGGCCGGCTCGATTACTCCTGGCAGGGTCTCGCGAGATATTGGCGGAAGCGCCTGACCGCGAAACCAGGCTAGTTCCCCAATTCACCAATTCACCAACTCGCCGATTTCCTGGCACGCTCCTGGATAAGACACAACCGGGAGCGTGCCATGAACGGATTAGCTCGGCTGGCGGCGTGCTGCGCGATCGTGTGGGTTTCGGCCGGGAATACCGCGTTCTTACAGGTCAATAGCCAGCCGACGCCCGCGCCGACCATCACCGCGGAACGCGAGCCGTGGTACCTGAATGGCGATCCTGTGACCTACGCGGGCAGTATTTATTACCCGGCGGGTCCGGAAATCCACTTCATCCCGAACGAGATGGTCCGAAGCGGGTTCTACCAGGGGATCCCGATCTATTCGCGGACCACCATCGAGCCGTACAGCGTCATCTTCGTGCCGCTTCCCGGCGGGCTGATGCAGCCCTACGAGCGGCAGCGCACCGGCCAGATTGCCGGCACCGCGGGCAGTGCCGCGCCGCACTTTCCGGTCGCACCGTATACGGGTCCGGCGGCGACCATGGGAACGACGCCTTTGCCGCAGGCTCCCGCGCCGCCCACTGTGACCGGCCCGCTTCCGGACAGCATCGTCGGCACCACGGGAACAGCGGCTCCCGTGGTCACCGCCCAGGCCGGCAACCGCGTCGTCTACCTGCCGCGACCGGCCCCGGTGAAGTCGGCGGAGCGCCCGAAAGGGATCAACGGCGTGTTCATCGACTTCCGCAACAACCGCTGGTTCAGCAGTGGAGCGCCCACGCCGCTCGATCCGGATCGATACACCCGCATCGGGGAATACCGCGGCTTCTCCGTGTATGCGCCTCGCGGCGGCGGGGCCGGGACGATCTACGTGCCGATGACGCGCGATAGTACGGATCTGCTGATCCCGTTCACGCGGCGCGGACGCTAAGATGGCCGCCCGTGGTGTAATCTTGCAGGCTTGACGAGCGGAGCACGCCTCGCGCGGGTGATCTACGGGCGCAATCCACGGCGGACCGCCGTCCGCGTGCTGGTGCTCGTGGCCGTCAGTGTCATCATTTTTCGCTGGGTCCTGATCCCCATTCGCGCGGAAGGGATCAGCATGGAGCCGGCGTACCAGTCCGGCACGCTCCACTTCGTCAACCGTCTTGCGTTTGCCGCGCACGGTCCCAGGCGCGGCGACGTGATCGCCATCCGCCTCGCCGGTCCCCACGTCCTGTACGTCAAGCGCGTCGTCGGCCTGCCGGGCGAGCGGATTGAAATCATTGAAGGCCAGGTCTACGTGAACGGCGCGCTTCTCGTCGAGTCGTACGTCCAGAGGCGGAAGCCGTGGCAGTACGACGAGGTGACCCTGACCTCGCGCGAGTACTTTCTCATCGGCGACAACCGCGCGATGCTCGCAAAGGACCACGCGTTCGGGCGCGCCGACGTCTCGCGCATCGTGGGCAAGGTGGTGTTCTGATGTCGCGCCGCGCGCTCATCGTCGCCGTGGCGGCTGGCGCGATCGGGCTGGCGGCCGCCGCCTGGTATCTGTTGAGACCTGCGGAGGAACGGGTCATCCGCGGACGCCTGGACTCGCTCGTCGACGATTTCAACGATCCGGGGGAGGGCCTTGCAAGCCTGGCAAAGGCGGTCGCCCTGGCGTCCTATTTTACCGAAGACGTGCGGGTCGATCTGGGTCCGGGAAGCCCTCCCATCGAAGGGCGCGAGGCCCTCGTTGGAGCGGCGTCCGCGCTGCAGCCCCGGACCGCGGCGCTGCGCGCCGGTGTCGATGACGTGGGGATCGCGATTGATGACGGGGGGACCTCGGCCAGCGTCACGCTGACGGCCACCGTGACGAGGCGGAACCTGGCCACCCTGGAGGAAACACTCGACGCGCGCGAATTCGCGCTGACGATGACGAAGAGAGACGGCACCTGGCGCATCGCGCACGCGAAGGCGGTCGATACATTGAGGTGAGAAGAATGGTGTTGAACGCGGGTGACGAAGCCCCTGATTTCGAGTTGCGCAGCCATCGCGGCGACACGGTGAGGTTGTCGGACTTCCGCGGCAAACAGAATGTCGTGCTCGCGTTCCATCCGCTCGCATTCACTCCGGTCTGCGCGAACCAGATGCGCGGGTACGAGTCGGATCTCGCGAGATTCCAGCGAGCGAACGCCGCAGTCCTCGGCGTCAGCATCGACGCGCAGCCAGCGAAGGCCGCATGGGCGCAGACACTCGGTCCGATCTCATTCGACCTGCTCAGCGACTTTCACCCGCCCGGCGAGATAGCGGCGAAATACGGCGTGTTCCGCGAGATGGACGGAATTTCCGAGCGCGCGGTGTTCGTCATCGACAAGCAGGGACGGATCGTCTGGTCGAAGGTCTACGACATCCCGCAGCAGCCGGACAACGAGGAGATCTTCGCCGCGCTGGCGCAGCTTGACTGAGTGGTCACGGGCATAATTACGGCGGCATTCGACCGGCGATGCATCCCCGCTGACTGCGTTGCTTCTCCCTCAAATATGTTCAATATTCTCGGTCGTCGCGCCTTGTCAGCGGGGCGCCTCGCCGGTCTCGGTGCATCGCCGTAATTATGCCCGGGACCACTGAGTCGCCAGCAACGCCGGTCGAAGAGAACAAGGAGCGCGAGCGGAGCGAAGTGAGCCAGGCGGGGTGCGGGGGTCTCCGCCAAGAGACAAGGAGCGCGAACGGAGCGGAGCGAGCGGCGACGAGCGAGCGGAGCGAAGTGAGCCAGGCGGGGTGCAGGGGTCCCCGCCGATCAAGAAGTGATGTCGAAGGCTGAAGGCCGAAGCCTTCAACCTCCGACAAGCCTGGCCGCGGGCGTTGACCGCCCGGGAACGGGGTGGCGCGCCGGCCTGCATGGCTGACGAGGCAGGTAGTCAGCCGGCCGGCGCCGGTGGGAAAACCGTGGTTACGCGGCTGCCAGATTCTGTCCGTGCTTCACGACCGCCGACCGCGTCGGACGAGCGCCATCCAACCGGATGAACGCCCCGTCGCGGGTTTGTGCGAGAAACTTGGCGTCGACGAGAGCTCCCAGCAGCGCGTTGCAGACATCGCGCTCGAAACCCCACAAGCGCTGCGCCTGTGCGGCTGTCAAGCGAAGCCCGGGCATTTCCACGTACTCGCCCTGGATCCGCTGGAGCACTTCATCGATACGCATGGGAACCCTCACCCAGGACACGCCGCCGCCAATTTCCGACACTTGCGATGCCAGACAGAGAGCAACGCGCGTACCTGCTTGAACCTGCCCACTATTGCAGCGGCGCACCGGAGGCACGATCGCGCTAAGTACCACTTTGTCAAGGAATTACAACAGAAGCCCGAGCATGACTCCGGCGAGCTGGGCCGTATTGACCCAAGACGCTGTGTAGGGCTCAGAATCGGGGCTTGTCCGGATTCGCTACGGCACTCAGAATTCCCTGAGCGCCGTCACGATTGGAAGCCGGGCCGCCCGGATGGCGGGAAGGAGTCCCCCAATCAGTCCGATCTCGAGCGCATACACGAGCCCGCGCAGCACCAGCCTGGGTGTCACGGCGAACGCGAAGGCGACCTGGCTGAAGGACTGGAAGTTCATCGTCGAGGTCTGGAACCCGTCAAACGCCGCCCACGCCAGCGCCCCGCCGATGACGCCGCCAGCGAGTGCCAGCAGGCCTGCCTCGACCAGGACGGAGACGACGACGGGCGTCGCGCCGAATCCAAGCGCTCGCAGCGTCGCGATCTCGCGGCCTCGGCTGGCGACGGCGTTGTACATCGTGTTGATGGCGCCAAAGATGGCCCCCAGGGCCATCAATGCCGCGATTGAAAAGCCGATCGTGCGGATGACGGTCTGAAGCGTCTCCGACTGCCGCTCGTAGAATTCCGGCTCGCGGAACGCAGCCACCGTCAGGCGCGGGTCGGTGGTCAGGGCATCCTTCAGCGTCTGAAGCGAATCGTGCGTCTGGAGCTTCGCGTACACCGACTGATAGGAGTTGCCCCGCCGGTACGCGGGCTGAAGCACCTTCGCGTCGCACCACAGCTCGGATTCGGCCGCCGAACCGCCAGCCTCGAAGATGCCGACCACCTGCCAGACGTTCTCCCCCCACTTCACGCTGGTTCCGACGGCGAGTCCCGTGAACTGCCGTGTCGCCGCCCTGCCGGCGACGATCTCGTTGCGACCGGGCTGAAAGGGCCGTCCTTCGACGATGTGGACGTCGGTATGGACGCGGAAGGCCGCGGGCTCGACACCGCGCAGCGGCACGTTCGCATCCGTCCCGCTGCGCCGCAGCGGATGGTTGACGATGACGAGCAGCTCGGGAGACGACAGCGGACCCGAGGCGTCGTGCGCGATGCCCGGCTTGTCGCCGATGATGCGGGCCTGATCGCCCGACAGGCCGCTCGTCATCTCGCTGTCGGAGCCGGCCCGCAGGATCATCGCCGTGTCGGGATCGCCGGTCGACCGCATGGCGCTGCGGAACCCTTCGGCGATCGACAGCACGCCCACGAACACGACGACCACGCCCACGATGCCGAACACGGCAACGGCGGACATCCCGAGGCGGTCCTTGATCGACCGCAGGTTCACGCCGGTCACGGCGACAATCTGGGACAGCATCAGTTCCTCCGCAGCGCGTCCGCGATTCGCAGACGGCTGGCCTGGAGCGCCGGGAGCGCGCCGGTCGAGAGGCCCAGCAGCAGGGCAATCGCGAAACCGAACAGGAGATGGTCGGCCGCCAGGTAGATCGGCGGAATCATGCCGTGGGTCGGGTCGCCGATGACGGTGATGAGCGTGTAGGCGGTCATGAGTCCGAGCACGCCTCCAAGAAGGGCGATGAGACACGACTCGGCGAGCACGAGCCTCAGGACCCGCCCGTCGGTGAATCCGAGTGTCTTCAGGACGGCCAGCTCGTTGGTCCGTTCGCGCACCGCCTGCGCCATGATGTTGCCGGCGTTCAGCAGCAGAACGAAGAGTACCGCGGCGCCGATGTAAATCATGATCTTGCCGATGTCGCCGATCTGCTTCGCGAAGCCGGAAATGAAGGCCTTCTCCGTCGCGGTCTTCGTCTCGGACGGCGAATTGGCGAACATCGCATCGAGCTTCAGCGCGAGCGCGTCGGACTGGCTCGGATCCGCCACCTTGATCACGTACCAGCCGACCTGGTCGTGGCCGTACGCCACGTCGCGGATGGTCTCGTTCACGTACTCGTAGTGGAAGAGGAACTGCGTCTTGTCGACGGTCTTCTCCCTCGCGTCGTAGACGGCGTCGATCGTGAACTCCCACGGGCTGCCATCGGGCCGGCGGTAGATCACTCCCTGCAGCGGGATCCGATCGCCAACCTTCCAGCCGAACCGCTTCATCGTCTCGATGCCGACGAGGGCGCCCGTCCGGTCGGCCAGCCACGTCTTCTTCTGATCCTCCGGGATCTCGAATTCCGGGTACAGGCGCAGAAAGCTCTCGGGATCGACGGCGATGTTCGCGAAGAAGTTCTTCGGATCCTGGTAGATGCCGTTGAACCAGTTCGCGTGCGTCACGTCGGCCACGCCTTCGACCGACTTGATGCGGTCCAGATAGCTGAGCGGAAGTGGATTGATGAGCGACACCCTGTCGATCATCATGAGGCGCTCCTGGCCGGCAATCGAGATGCCGGCGTTGAACGACACGCGGATCGCCATCAGCAGGCCGAGCAGCAGGAACGCGACGAAGATCGCCAGCAGCGTGAAGATCGTCCGCGTCTTGCGGCGCAGCAGGTTGCGCCAGACGAGGGGAAAGAACTTCATGCGACCCCCTCCGCGACGAGCGTCCCCTTCTCGAGGTGCAGGATCCGTTTGGCGCGCGCGGCGGCGTGTGGATCGTGCGTCACCATGACAATCGTCTTGCCGTGGTCGCGGTTGAGCGTCTGAAGCAGGTCGAGGACTTCGTCGCCGGACTTGCGATCGAGATCGCCGGTCGGCTCGTCGCACAGCAGCAGCGTCGCGTCGGTCACGATCGCGCGGGCGATGCCGACGCGCTGCTCCTGGCCGCCCGAGAGCTGCCGGGGACGGTGTTTCGCGCGATCCGACAGGCCGACGACCGACAGCGCCACCTGCACACGGCGCTTCCGCTCCGCCGCCGACAATTTGGTCAGCAGCAGCGGCAGCTCGACGTTCCTGGCCGCCGTCAGCACCGGCAGCAGGTTGTACATCTGGAACACGAACCCGATGTGGCGCGCCCGCCACGCCGACAGCCTGCCGCCGGACATCTTGTCGATGCGGTCTCCCGCGACCTCGATCGACCCTTCAGTCGGCGCGTCCAGGCCGCCGATCAGGTTCAGCAGCGTCGTCTTGCCGGATCCCGAAGGCCCCATCAGCGCGAGGAAATCCCCTTCAGGAATGTCGAGCGTGACGCCCAGCAGGACGTCGATGCGCTCCTGGCCGCGACGGTAGACCTTGTGCAGATTCCGGATGCTCACCAACGTGCTCATTCAGCGCTCCTTCACGGTGACTTTGGCACCATCGGCAAGCGTCGGCGGCCCTGCGACGACAACGCGCTCCCCGGCCGTCAGGCCCGAAACGACCTCCACCTGGTCTCCCTGCGCGAGTCCGATGCTGACCGCGCGGCGCTCCACATGGCCGTCCCGCACCACGAACACGACATCCTTGCCCTGCGCCGACCGCACCGCGCCTTTCGGCACCACGAAGGTCGGCGGCGGCGGGGCGGTTCCAGCGGCCGGTTGCTCGGACAGGAACGACACCTTGACGCCCATGTCCGGCAGGATGCGCGGATCGAGTTTCTCGAAGGCGATCCGGACGCGCACCGTCGCTTTCTGGCGATCCGCCGACGGCACGGTCGTGATGACGTGGGCGGGGATGCGCCAGTCGGGATACGCATCGAGGACGGCCTCGACGGGCTGCCCCGAATGCACGCGGTTGATATAGCTCTCGCTGACGTCGACCTCGACTTCGAGCGACGACATGTCGACGATCGTGCAGATCCCGGTGCGGGTGAAGCCGCCCCCCGCCGAGATCGGCGAAATCATCTCGCCGGGCTGCGCATCCTTCGAGATCGCGACGCCACTGAACGGCGCGCGCACGACCATGTCCGCCAGATCGGTGCGCCGCTGGTGGACGAGCGTCTCGGCCACCGCGACCTGGCGGTGCGCCATGTTGATGCGCGCTTTGAGCGAATCCACCTGCGCCTGCGCCGAATCCAACTCGGCCTTTCCGATGACGCCATCCTTCATGAGCTGCACGCGACGCTCGAGCGTGAGCTCCGCTTCGTGCAGGCGCGCCTCGTCCTCGGCCGCGCCCTGCTTCGACGCCTCGAGCTGCGCCTCGACGACAGCGAGCGCCGAGCGCATCTGCGAGTCATCCAGCCGGGCGAGGACCTGCCCTTGACGGACCGCCTTGCCTTCCTCGACGAACACGTCGAGCACCTTGCCCGTCACTTTGGAAGAGACCGTCGCCCGCCGCCGCGCGGTGACGTAGCCCGACGCGTTCAGCACCGCCCCCGGCGCCGAGCCTCCGCCGCCACGCGCCGCCACCGTCGCCGTCGTCACTTCCGTTGCCTGCACGCGCTGCGACCAGAACCAGCCCCCAACGGCAAGCACCGCGATGACCACGATCACCGCAATCCAGACACCTCGACGCCCGGTTCGCCCCCGCGCCGACTCCTCGATGCGCAACGAGCTCAGTTGTTCGTTCAGGTTGGTCACTTCAGTTCTCTTGCCGACCGCTCATGATAATACGGTGGCCGGCGATGACGGGTGTCAGCCTTCGGCGAGTGGCGGTCCCGCGGCGGTCAACGACAACTCCAAACGCCAAACTCCAAACTCCAAAGCCGCTCCAAACTCCAAAAAAACCTCAAACTTCCGAGGCCAAACGCCAACGGTGTCGGGAAGTGGCATGTTTGGACTTTGAGGTTTCGAGCTTGAAGTTTGGAGTTGGCAGTTTGGAGTTACGAGTTTTGGACTTTGGAGTGCCTTTGGAGTTTGGAGTTGGAATTTGGAATTGTTATCGAAGCGTCCCTTGAACCCAGCCGCGCGACAGGTAGTCGCTCATGCCGAGGCCGAACAGGATCAGCAGCCAGAAGAACCCGGACATGACCACGACCCACGTGAGGCGCGTGCTCCAGCGGACGTGCATGAAGAACAGGATGACCAGCGTGGCCTTGATGCAGGCGATGCCGAGCGCGACGATGTTGCTGTAGAGGCCGAGGTCGTAGAAGGCGACCCAGACCGTCAGGCCGGTGAACACCATCAGCGTCACGAAGACGGTGCAGTAGAGGCTCTTTGGCGCGACGTGACCAGACATATCAGTGGCGTCCGATGAGATAGAGCAGCGGAAACAGGAAGATCCAGACGATGTCGACGAAGTGCCAGTACAGTCCCGAGACTTCGATCGGCGTGTAATACGTGTCGTCGAAGCGCCCGCGCCACGCCAGGCTCGCCATCACGGTCATGATGCCGAGGCCGACCACCATGTGCAGCGCGTGCAGCCCCGTCATCGCGAAGTACAGCGAGTAGAACATCTCCGCGCCCCTCGGGTAGGTCCCATGCCACTCGAAGAAAGGACCCGGCACGATGTGGTCGCGGAACTTCTCCGTATACTCGATGGCCTTGATCCCGAGGAAGGCCGCGCCGAAGACCATCGTCGCCACGAGCCACCCGACCTGCGTCTTCGCCGGCTGCCCGGTCTGCGCCGACCGCACCGCGAGAGCCATGGTGAGCGAGCTGACAATCAGGATGACGGTGTTGGTCGCGCCGAGCGTGATGTCGAGATGGTGGCTCGCCTCGCGGAACGCGTCCGGCATCTGGGTCCGGTACACCAGGTACGCCATGAACAAGCCGCCGAAGAACATGATTTCGGTGACCAGGAACACCCACATGCCGAGCGTGGACGCCTCGGCCTGCTGCTCCATGTCGTCGAAGTGATGCTGGAGGCGCGGGTGGCGCACGCCGTGCGCGCCCTCCGCGGCCACCCTCGCGTGACCGTCAGCCGCCAATGCCGACCTCCTTGCTGGGCGCGTATTGATGCGTGCGGTGCGTGACGATGGGGCTCACGACGAAGTTCTCGGTGGGCGGCGGGGACGGAATCTCCCATTCGAGCCCCTTCACGCCCCAGGGATTCATCGGCGCCTTCTCGCCGGCGAAGATCGACCACGTGAAGTAGACCATCGGCAGCAGGTACCCGACCGCGAGCACCGTGGCCCCGGCCGTCGACAGGACGTTCAGCACCTGAAACTCCGGCGGGTACACGTGGTAGCGGCGGGGCATTCCGAGGTAGCCGAGCACGAACTGCGGGAAGAACGTCAGGTTGAACCCGACGAACACGATGAGCGCCGCGAACCGGGCCCACCCTTCCGGATACATCTTGCCCGAGATCTTCGGCCACCAGTAGTGCAGGCCCGCCAGGTAACCCATGATCGCGCCGCCGACCATGATGTAGTGGAAGTGCGCGATGATGAAGTACGTGTCGTGGACGTGGACGTCGAGGCCGACCGTTGCGAGGAAAAGCCCGGTCAGGCCGCCGATCGTGAACAGCCCCAGGAACCCGAAGGCGTACAGCATCGGCGCGTCGAACGAGACCGACCCCTTGTAGATCGTGGCCGTCCAGTTGAACACCTTGACGGCGGACGGGATCGCGACGAGGAAGCTGAGAATCGAGAAGATCAGCCCCGCGTACACCGACTGCCCGGCCACGAAGATGTGGTGTCCCCACACCAGGAAGCCGATGATCGCGATCGCCAGCGACGAGAAGGCGACGAACGAGTACCCGAAGACGTTCTTTCGCGAGAATGCCTGCACGACCTCGCTGATGACCCCCATCGCCGGCAGGATCATGATGTAGACGGCCGGATGCGAGTAGAACCAGAACAGGTGCTGGAAGAGGATGGGGTCCCCGCCGAGCGCCGGGTCGAAGATGCCCAGGTGGAGTCCGCGTTCGACCGCGACCAGCAGCACCGTGATCGCAATCACCGGCGTGCCCAGGATCATGATCAGGCTCGTCGCGTAGTGCGACCACACGAACAGCGGAAGCCGAAACCACGTCATCCCCGGCGCGCGCATCCGGTGAATCGTGACGATGAAGTTCAACCCGGTCAGGATCGAAGAGAACCCCGTGATGAACACACCGAGGCCGGCCGTGATCACGTGCGTGTTGGAGGCCGCCGTGCTGTAGGGCGTGTAGAACGTCCAGCCCGTGTCCACGCCGCCGCCGAGCGCGGCGACGAGCGTGAACAGCCCGCCGAGCACGTAGACGTACCAACTGAGCAGGTTGATGCGCGGGAACGCGAGGTCCTTCGCGCCAATCATGATCGGAATGAAGAAGTTGCCGAGCACCGCGGGGATCGACGGGATCAGGAAGAAGAACACCATGACGACGCCGTGCATGGTGAACATCTTGTTGTACGACTCGGACGTCATGACGTCGCCGGCCGGCGTCAGCAGCTCGAGCCGGATCAGGAACGCGAACATCCCCCCGAGGAAGAAGAAGGCGGTGATGGACGCGAGGTACAACAGCGCGATGCGCTTGTGGTCCTTCGTCAGCAGCCACGACGCGAGGCCGTGGCCGTTGGTGAGGTAGTTGGGCATTGTCCTTACTTCTTTTCTTTCACCGGCCGATCGCTCTGCTGCGGCAGCGTCGGCGCGCTCGTGCCCGCCGGTGCCGGCGCCGCGCCCTGCGCGCTCAAGGACCGCACGTATGCGATGAGCTGCAGGATCTGCTCCTCGCTCACGAGCCCCTGGAACGTCGGCATGAGCGGCTGGAACCCGGCGACGATCTTCGCCTGCGGGTTCACGATCGACTCGCGGAGGTACGCTTCGTCGGCGACGGCCGTCCCGCCGCTCTGCAGTTCGACGGACTTGCCGAAGAGGTTCGCGAGCATCGGTCCGCGTCCCTGCGTGTCGGACCGGTGGCAGGTGCTGCAGGCCAGGTCCTGGAACAGCTTCTCGCCCGACGCGAGCGGCGAATCGGTCGCCCGTCCTCCGCTCAGCCAGGCCTGGAAATCCGCCGGCTCCATCGCGATGACCGACCCGATCATTCCCGAGTGCCTGGTCCCGCAGTACTGCGCGCAGAACAGATGATAGGTGCCCGCCTTCGTGGCCGTGAACGAGAGGTGGTTGTACCGGCCCGGGACGACATCCGCCTTCACGCGGAACGCCGGAATGAAGAAATCGTGGATGACGTCCTCGGAGGCCATGACGAGCTTCACGGGACGGCCGACCGGCACGTGCAGCTCGTTGATCTCCTTCTGCCCGTCCATGTGCTGGACCTTCCACATCCACTGCTTGCCGACGACGTAGATCTCCATCGAGCCGGCAACCGGGCGGTAGATGTCGAAGAACACCTTGGCGCCCCACACGAACATCACCATGACGATGAAGAACGGGATGATCGTCCACAGCATCTCGAGTGCGAGCGAGCCGTGGATGGCGACGCCCACCTCGTCGCGGTGGCGGCGGCGGTACTTGATCGCGAACACGACGACCAGCGTCGCGATCAGCAGCGAGAAGAAGGCGGTGACCGAGAGCAGGAAGAAATAGAGGTTGTCGACCTGCGCGGCCTGGGCCGACGCCTGATGCGGAAAGAGCGGAAAATTCGTGAACATCGTCAGGTTGAATGCACGCTCACACGGCGGCGTTCCTGCCGGCCGCACGCTCGCGCCGCAGGCTCACAAAGAGGAACGTCAGGAACGCCAGGACGGTCGCGACGGCGCCAATCCGGATGGCGGCGATCGCCGAGGCGCCGTACTTGCCCGTCGTCGGGTCGTAGTGATAGCAGAGCAGCAGGACGTCGTCGATCGGCGTCCCGATGCGCTCCTCCGAGGCCTCGATCAGGCCGAACCGGATGTCGCGCGGCGAGTACTCGATGCCGTAGAAATACTTGGAGACGACCCCCTTCGGCGTGAGCACCTCGATCCCCGCGGCGTGCGCGTACTGATCGATTTCCGCGTCGTACACGTACCGGAAGCCGACCGATGAGGCGAGCGGCTTGATCGAGGAGTCCGGCCCGGTCAGGAAGTGCCAGCCCGCCGAGGTCTGCGGTCGCTTGTAGCGCTCCAGGTACGCCTGTTTCTTCTGCGCCGCCAGCTCCGGCGTTTCCTTTGGATTGATGCTGACCACGACGACCTCGTACTCGCGCCCGACGTCGAACTTCAGCACCCCGAGCGCGCTGACGAGACCGTTGAGCACCTGGGTGCACAGCATCGGGCACTCGTAGTAAACCAGCGCGAGCACCACCGGCCGCTTCCCGAAGTAGTCGCCAAGCCGTACCTGGCGACCGCTCTCATCGGTGAACGTCAGATCGAGCGGCACCTGCGCGTGCAGGCGCTGATCGATCCCGATCTCGCTCAGGATCCCGGGCTTCGCGACCGCCGGCGTGCCCGCCGGCTCGGGGAGCACCTGGGCGCCCGACGTCGCAGTCGCGACCGCAATCGCTATTCCGACCGCCGCAGCCTTTCTGCAGAACTTCACTTCGTCTTCCCTCATGCAGTCGATAGTCGATAGTCGATAGTCACGGCATCATTCACCGCTTCTTGACTCTCGACGGGCTCTGACTCTCGACGGGCTCTGACTCTCGGCCGACTTTGACTCTCGACCGACTTTGACTCTCGACTCTCGACTATCGACTGATATGTCTTCCTCCGGCCGCCTCGCCGTACGCGGGGGCATGCGTTCCAACCTTCTCGTCCGCCGGCCGGCTGCGCGACGGCAGGCCGCGCTGGAGCAGCAGCTTCTTGGCATCCTCGATCGGCATCCGTGCGATGCCGGCTTTCTGATCCACCCAGCCCCACCCTTCGAGCGTCGCGGTCTCCGCGTCGCTGAAGCGCTTGAGCCCCGCCGGCTCGTTCGTCTGGAGCCGCGGCTCGGGCGGAAGCTGCCCGGCGGGCACGGCGACGGGCGAAAGCTGCGGATCGTTCGCCGCCGCCTGGCGCTGGAGCACCGTGAAGACGCCATACACGACGGCCGCCACGAGGGCCGTCGCGAGCGCCAGACCGGCCGCAAACGCCAGCACCGTCCGCACGTTGATATCGCTGTGCTCGTGCGCCACCTCGGGGTTGTGGAGCTCCTCCGGGGTGTAGTGGTGGTGAGCCTGCACGGCCTTGTCCGCCGAAGCGTTGGGCGACGTCGGTCGCGAAGGCGGATCAGTGCGCGTCATGCGCGAACGCCTCCTTGAAGAACGGGTCGTTCAGCGGGAGCAGCGGACGGCCGCGCAGGTTGCGCGCGAACAGGAAGAACCAGAGGCCCGTCAGCCCCGCCGGCAGCGCCACGTCCATCCAGTGGATCGGGAACCCGTGGCGCTCGAACATCGGCTCGACCAGCCAGAGCAGGTCGATGTACCGCATCACCAGGATCAGGATGGCGACCATCGCAAGGACGCCGCTCTGTTTCTTCAGGTCGCGCGACAGCAGCAGCACGAACGGCAGCGCGAAATGCCCGAGCACGATGGCGAGCGACACGTATTGCCACCCGTGCCGGAGCCGCTCGACGAAGAACGGGATTTCCTCCGGCAGGTTGCCCGCCCAGATGATCAAAAACTGGGAGAAGGAGAAATACGCCCACAGCATCACGAAGGCGAGCAGCAGCTTCCCAAGGTCGAGGAAATGCCCACGGTTGAGGATGGCCGCCATCGGCGCCGAATCCGCGACGAGCGCGAGGACCGCGATGACGAGCGAGAAGGCGGCGAGCCCCTGTCCCGCGACGAGGATGAAACCGAAGATCGTCGAGAACCAGTGCGCGTCGAGCGACATGACCCAGTCCACCGACGCGAAGGTCATCAGGAGGACGTACAGCAGCAGTCCCGGCGCGCTGACCGTGCGGAACCGCCGCGTGTCCGCTGGATGGACCGCCACCTCACCCCGATCCTGGCCGGCCGACCACTTGTTCAGCAGCCACATGCAGGTCATCCAGACGGCGAAATAGAGCACCGCGCGCCCGATGAAGAACGGCACGTTGAGATACGGCGCCTTGTTCTGCAGGATGTGGTCGGCGGCCACCGCCTCCGGGCGCGCCCACACGAAGAGCCGCGGCAGGCCGAACAGCAGCGGAACGAAGAGCAGCACGACGTACGGCAGATTGCGGCTGGCGGCCTCGAAGACGCGGCGGCCGACCAGGCCCCACTGCCCGCCGGACACGTGCTGCAGCATGAGCAGCGCGAGCGAGCCCATCGACAGGCCGAGGCAGAACAGGAACCCGATCAGCCACGAGCGGAAGAACTGATCCGTGTTCGTCAGCGCCCCGGCGCCGCCGGCGACGAGCCCGATCACGCCCACGATGAGCGCGCGCCGCTGCAGCCGCGCGAGGGCGGGCACGTCGGTGATGACTGCGGGTGTCTCCATCAGTGCTTCTTTTCCGATCCTTCCGCCGCCGGCTTCGCGAGTTTCGTCGGGTCGCCGCCAGGCACATCCGACGCGGCCGCGTGCTGGGCCAACTGCAGCGCCCGGACGTACGCCACGATCGCCCAGCGGTCGCGCGGCGCGATCTGCGCCTTGTAGTCGGGCATCGCACCGAACCCGTTCGTGATCACGTCGAAGAAATGGCCGGCCGCGGCCGTCCTGAGACGATCGATATGGAACGAGGGAGGCTGCCGGTAGCCGCGCTGGACCACCATGCCGTTGCCGCTGCCCGTGCGGTCGTGGCAGGGTGAGCAGTAGATGTTGTAGCGCTCCTGCCCGCGGTCGAGCACCGTCTCATCCACCGCGAACGGCAGCTCCGTCACGTCGTCCTTCCCGTCCTTGCCGGTGAAGAACGGCTCGTCGCCCTGCAGCGTCCCGCGCGCGATCGTGCCTTCGACCAGCGGCCGCGCGCTCGAGCCGTCGGCGAAGAACGTGCTCGGACGCAGCGCTTTGTACCTCGGCTGGTCGTGCATGTCCTGCCGGCACCCGGCAACGAGTGCGAGGGAGGCAAGGACAAGAAGCACTTTCGAGCCAGCCGCCTTCGCGCTTCGCGCTACGGCGCCCACGCGAGAGACGAGCCGCGAGCTGCGAGCTGCGAGCTGCGAAGTCATTCCTCGACCTCGTTCACTTCCATCGCCCCGAGATTCTCGAGAAACTGCCGCGTCGCCTGGCGGTCGAACTTCGGGTCGGCCGCTTCGATCGCCAGGAAGAACCCTTCCTGGCTCGCGCCGCGGGCGAAGCGGGCGACGTTGAACACGGGGTGGTAAGGGGCCGGCAGCCCGTTCAGCGCGAACATGCCGAACACCGCGGCCAGCGCGGCGAACAGGATCGTCAGCTCGAAGGTCACCGGGATGAACATCGGCCAGCTGATGTACGGCCGGCCGCCGATGTTGAGCGGGTACGCGACCGCCGACACCCATGCCTGCAGCCCGAATCCGATCAGCCCGCCGGCAATCCCGCCGAGGAGCACGAACAGCGGCACCCGCCAGTCCTTCAGGTGCATCGCATGGAAGAGCTCGTGGATGGGGAACGGCGAATACGAGTCGAATTCGCGATATCCCTCGTCGTACGTGCGGCGCGCCGCCGCGACGAGCGCCGTCGGGTTCTCGAACTCCGCCATCAGGCCGTAGAGCGCGCTGACCGATCGTGTCTGATCCATGGTTTCAGGCGGTGCCTCAGTGCGCCTTCGATCCCTTCACCTTCGCTTCCGGCACCATCGTGCGCATCTCGAAGATCGAGATCATCGGCAGCACGCGGACGAACAGGAAGAACAGCGTGACGAACAGGCCGATGGTCCCGAAGAACGTCATCAGGTCCCACCGCGTCGGGGAGTACATCCCCCACGACGAGGGCAGGAAGTCGCGGTGCAGGCTCGTGACCACGATGACGAACCGCTCCAGCCACATGCCGAGGTTGACCACCATCGCGACGAGGAACAGATAGACCGGGGTCGTGCGCACCTTCTTGAACCACAGCCACTGCGGCGTGATGATGTTGCAGAAGATGAGCGCCCAGTACATGTACCAATACGGACCCGTCACCCGGTTCCAGATCATGAAGCTCTCGTACTGGTTCGCGCTGTACCAGCCGAAAAACGCCTCCATGACGTAGCCGTAGGCGACGATCAGGCCGGTGACGAGCGTCACCTTGCCCATGTTCTCGAGGTGCCGCATCGTGATGAAATCCTCGAGCCCGTACAGCACGCGCAGCGGGATCGCCAGCGTCAGCACCATCGCGAACCCGGCGTAGATCGCACCGGCGACGAAGTACGGCGGGAAGATCGTGGCGTGCCACCCGGGGATGATGCCGATCGCGAAGTCGAAGCTCACAACCGTGTGGACCGACAGGACGAGCGGTGTCGCCAGGCCCGCCAGGAGCAGGTACGCGGACTCGTAGCGCTCCCAATGGCGCGCCGAGCCGCGCCAGCCGAGCGAGAAGACGCCGAACAGCCGCTGGAGGCGCAGGCCCTTCGCGCGGTCCCGCAATGTGGCCAGGTCCGGGACAAGGCCGACGTACCAGAACAGCAGCGACACCATCGCATAGGTCGAGACCGCGAACACGTCCCAGATGAGCGGGCTGCGGAACTGCGGCCACATGCCCATCGTGTTCGGGTACGGCAGCAGCCAGTACGCCGCGAGCCACGGACGCCCGGTGTGGATCAACGGGAAGATGCCGGCGCAGGCGACGGCGAAGAGCGTCATCGCCTCGGCAAACCGGTTGATCGACGTGCGCCAGTCCTGCTTGAGCAGCAGCAGGATCGCGGAAATCAGCGTCCCGGCGTGGCCGATGCCGATCCACCAGACGAAGTTGATGATCGCGAAGCCCCAGCCGACCGGGATGTTCACGCCCCAGATGCCGGTCCCCTTGAGGAGCAGCCACGTGATGGCCATCATCAGCATCATCGTCAGCATGAAGCCGACGGAGAGGCCGAAGAGCCAGCTCCACGGATGACGCCGCGTGAGCACGATCGCGGCGATCTGGTCCGTGACCGTGGCAAACGTATGCCCCGGAGCGATGACGGGCGGCGGCGCGTAAACGGGTTCGTCTGCCATTCCGTAAGTCGTTGCTCGTTCTGTGTTGCGCAGCCCTTCAGGGCTGCCTCGTCAGTCGTTACTCGCCAAGCTCCGGGTTCGGGTTGCGCAGCGCCGCCAGATACGTCGTCCGCGGTCGCGTGTTGAGATCCTCGAGGATCCCGTAGTTCCGCTCCTGCTTCTTGATCTTCGAGACCTGGCTGTTCGGGTCGTTCAGATCGCCGAACACGATCGCCTCCGACGGGCACGCGGCCTGGCAGGCCGTCACGATCTCGCCGTCGCGGATTGAGCGATCCTCGCCCTTGGCGTCGATGCGCGCCTGGTTGATGCGCTGCACGCAGTAGGTGCACTTCTCCATGACGCCGCGGCTGCGAACGCTGACATCGGGGTTCCGCATCGGATAGAGACTCTGCGTGTCCCAATCCTGGTACAGCAGGAAGTTGAACCGGCGCACTTTGTACGGGCAGTTGTTCGAGCAATACCGCGTCCCGACGCAGCGGTTGTAGACCATGTCGTTCAGCCCTTCCGAGCTGTGCGTGGTCGCGGCCACCGGGCAGACGAGCTCGCACGGAGCGTTCTCGCACTGCATGCACGGCACCGGCTGGTGGTACGCCTCCACCGCATGGTCGAAGTTGTTGCCCGAGAAGTAGTGGTCGACGCGGATCCAGTGCATCTCGCGGCCGATCGCGACCTGTTCCTTGCCGACGACCGGAATGTTGTTCTCGGCCACGCAGGCGATCGTGCAGGCGCTGCAGCCGGTGCAGCTCGTGAGGTCGATCGCCATGCCCCACTTGTAGCCGTCGTACACGTGCTCGGGATAGAGCGTCAGCGTCTTGGGCGGCTTCTCTCCCTGCTCCGCGATGATCGACGGCTCCTGCGCGTACTCCTCGAGCGTCGCGACGCGCACCGGGGCGCGTCCCTCCATCATGTGATGTTCCTGCGTCGTCGCCAGCAGGTAACGGTCGCCCGTCTTGGAGATCTCCAGCCCGTCGCCGAACCACGGCGCGTCGGAGGTGCGGAGGAGGAACGCGTTGAACTGCTGCGCGTCCTTCGTGGCGGTCCCTACGCGTCCCGATTTCTGGCGGCCGTAGCCGAAAAAGACGGTGACCGACTGCTGCGGATGGCCCGGAACGATGAAGACGGGGAAGCGCGCGGTGTTGCCGCGGTACTTCAACACGACGACGTCGCCGTTCTGCAGGCCGCGCGCTTCCGCGAGCTTCGGGCCGATCCACGCGGAGGTGTCCCACGTGATCTTCGTCAGCGGCTTCGGCAGCTCCTGCAGCCAGCCGTTGTTCGCGAACCGGCCGTCCCACACGGTGGGATCCGGACGGAAGATGATCTCCAGACCGCCCTGGCTGCCGTCCCTCGACGAAGCTTGGGACGACCCTGAGGCCCTCGAAGGGTCGGGGCTCGGTTGCATCGGGACGGCGGTCGGCGCCGCCGGCCGGGGTGCCGGTGAAGCCGGAGTGGCGCTGGGAGGCGGCGCCGGCGGATTCCGCTGCGCGAGCGTGTTCCCCGGCGTCGCGGCAGCCGCACCGGCCGCGGCCGGTGGCGGTGTGACCGGCCTCGGCGCCGGCACGAATGGCGTCGCGGGCCCTCCATCTGCGATCGCGGTGCCCGCGATGAATCCGTCGTGCACGGACCGCCGCCAGAAGGTCTCGGCGTCCTTGTACGGCTGGCCGTTCGCGTCCCGGATGGTCCATCCGCCGCCGCCGCCGAACGCACGCGTCCAGTAGTCCTTGACGATGTCGCGGTTGCGGCGATCGGGCTGCACGGTGAAGGCGCCCAGTACCTCGTCAGCCGAGCGCCCCTCGTGGAGCGGCGCGACGATCGGCTGCATCAGCGTGACCGTTCCATCGAACGCGCGCACGTCGCCCCACGTTTCGAGCGGATGCGTGGCGGCGACGTTCCAGTGGCACAGATTCGCGGTCTCGTCGACGTAGAGCCCGTGGTAGACCGTCAGTCCGATCTTCATCAACCGCTCGCCGAAGTGCAGGTCCGCTGGCGCGGTGTAGGCGGGATTGCCGTCGAAGACCACGAGCAGCTCGACCTGTCCTGCGTCGATTGCGGCAACGAGATCGCGGAGCGACGCGCTGCGATCCGGCACGGCGGCCCCGAGGGCGGGACCGTAGGTCACGGTCGCATCGATGTTCCCGAGGGCCTGGTTCATCGCGTGCGCGAGCGCGTGGACGGTCTCGGTCTGGAAGTCGCCCGCGACAACAGCCGACCGGCCGCGGTGCGCCTGGAGGTCCTTCGCGATCGCAGACGCCCACTTTGCCCACTCCGGGCTGGCTTGCGGACTCGGCGCGCCGCCCGCGCTCAGCGCCGCGGCGAGCTGGCCCGCAAACCCTTCGATCTCCTTCGCGGCAAGCACGAGGCGGTGATCGGCCTTTGCGCCGGTCAGCGTCGGCGTGCTCTCGATCGCGTAGAGCCGGTTCATCTCCTTCCGCTCGTCGGTGACGCGCCGCGCTCTTGCGAAGTCCTTCTGGTAGCGGACGCTCGCCGGCCCGCAGCTGAGGAAATCGGCATCGAGCGAGACGACGACCTCCGCCTTGTCGAAGTGATAGATCGGCGCCGACGCCGTCCCCGCCGGCTGTTGCGCGGCCGCGCGCGCGGCATCCCGGCCGATCGAGTCGTACTGGTGCCACTTCGCCTGCGGATAGTCGCGGAGGATCGTCGCGAGGAGCTCCGCCATCGAAGGCGAAGTCACGGTACCGGTCAGGAACCGGATGCCCGCACCCTGGATGCCCTTCTGCGCGGACAAGGCCGACTGGAGCGCGGCCAGGAAATTGCCCCAGCCGCGCACTTCGCCGCGGTTGGTGATCGTTTGCGCGCGGTCGGGATCGTACAGCCCGAGGATGGCCGCCTGCGTGAAGACGTCGGTCGCACCCAGGCTCGCCGGGTGCTCGGGATTGCCCTCGATCTTCGTGGGCCGGCCCATATGGCTCTCGACCAGCACCGCCTGCGCGTAGCCGTCGAACGGGATGGCGCTCGCGAAAAACAACGGGCGCCCCGGGACGATATCCTCGGGCTGCCGGACGTAAGGAACGATGTCCTCCGGCGGCTGCTTGGTGCACGCGCCGACACCGGCCAGCGCGAGCGACGCGCTCATGAGCTTCAGGAACTCGCGCCGCCCTTTCGGATCGGTCCACTCGGAGGCCTGCTCCGGGAACTCCCGGTGCAGGTACCGCCGGAATTCGGGCGTATCCGCCAGCTCGCCGAGGCTGCGCCAGTACATGCGGCCTTCAACGCCGGCAAGTCGAGAGCGAATGGCAGCGAGGTTCATGTGTTGAAACTTACCTGTGGCACGTCGAACAACTGGTCAACTGCTCGACGCTCGCGATCTTGTATTGCTTCACGAGCCGTGCGCCCATGTCCGGATCGTCGGAAGGCGGCCGCCAGCTCATATTGAAGACCTGCTCGCGCGGCCGGATGTAGCGCGCCGGATTGCGGTGGCAATCAAGGCACCACGACATCTGCAAGGTTGCGTGCTGGTACATCAGCGGCATCTTGTCGACCGGCCCGTGGCAGGTCGCGCACCCCATGCCCTTCTTCACGTGGATGCTGTGGTTGAAATACACGAAATCCGGCAGATCGTGGACCCGCGTCCAGTGCAGCGGCGTGTCGTCCCGAAGGCTCGCGCGCACCGGTTCCAGAATCGGCGCCGTGTTCCAGATTTGCGAGTGGCAGTTCATGCACGTCTTCGTCGGCGGGATGTTCGCGAACGCCGACTCTTCGACGGACGTGTGGCAGTAGCGGCAGTCGATCCCCATGCCGCCGACGTGATGCAGGTGACTGAACTGGATCGGCTGCTCGACGAACTCGTCCTGCTTCGTGTTGTAGCCGGACACGTTCAGCAGCGCCACCGCCCCTCCGATGGAGACGGCCACGACCGCAACGGCGATCATGCTGAGCCGGGCGTAGATGTTGGCGTGACGATGGAAAATCTGACTCATCGTGGCGTCGTCTGCTGAGCGGCCTTCCCACGACCATTCGAGGTGGGAGTAAATGCAAAAGGGCGTCAGCGCCGTGCGGTTCGCGTGATGGCAGCCGTGATGGCTGCTCAACCCGTTTCCCTGCGGGTCGCGCAGGGCCTTCGCCCTGCACTCAGCTTGCCGGCGTGTCGCGCTCGAGGGTACCGAACCCCAATGATGTGAAAGATTTCACAATGTGTCAACTTCCCAGCTTGAGCAGCCGCGCCGCGTTGCCCCCGAGGATGTTGCGCCGGACGTCCTCCTCCACATCCAGCTTGTTGATCGTGTCGAGCATCAGCGGGATGCTGCCGATCTGGTGAGGATAGTCGCTTCCGGCGAGGATGTGATCCGCGCCGGCAAAGGCGATAGCCAGGCGGACTGCCTGGGGATTGAAGTTGACCGTATCGAAATAGAACGTTTTCAGGTATTCGCTGGGCGGCCGGTTGATGTTCCGGCGGCAGTCCGCGAACGCGGTATACCCGCGATCCAGCCGCTCCGCCAGGTACGGGATGGCTCCCCCCATGTGCGTCAGCACCCACCGGATCTTCGGGTGTCGCTCCACGATCCCGCTGAACACGAGCTTGGATGCGGCGAGCGTCGTGTCCATCAGGAACCCCACGAGCGGCATGAGGTGATAGTCCAGCATCGCCTCGACGCCGGCCGGGTCGGTTGGGTGGATGGAGATGACGGCCCCGAGCTCGTCAGCCTTCTGCCACAGCGGCGCGAAACGCTCGTCGGAGAGCGCCACGTGATTCACGTTGCTGAACACCATCGCGCCGGGCAGCCCGAGCGCGTTCATCGCCCGCTCCAGTTCCACGACCGACGCCGCCGGGTCGTTCAGCGGCAGCGTCGCCAGCGCCGTGAAGTGCGCCCGCCGCTGTTTCGCGATGCGCGCGAACGAATCGTTGACCTCCCGTGCGAGCCGCACCGCGACCTCGGGCGGCTCGACGTGCACTCCGGGGGTCGTGAAGGTCAACACCTGGGTCGAGACCCCGTGCTCCTCCAGGACGCGCTCCCGGTAATCGATGTCGCGATGCCCCGGCACGAGAACGTTGTAGTCGCCCGGGTAGTGGACGCACGGATTCCCCTCGTCGTCGTAGGTCACCTTGACGACCGACTGGGAGGTCCGCAGGGCTTCGACGTACTCCGGCGGGTAGTAGTGATTATGGAAGTCGACGATTCGCATGACCGAGATAGTAGATCGGAGCGCCCAAAGCCACCAGCCCGAGGCCTTCGGCGGCTTCCATCGGAGTGCTCGCGAACTGGTTGCCGACAATCACCAGCGATGCGACGATGAAGATCGCGGGCACGACGGGATATCCCCACGCGCGATACGGCGGCTGGTAGTCCCGCCGCCGCCGCAGCACGAACAGGCTTGCGGCCATCAGCGCGAAGAACAGCCATTCGGTGTAAACGACGCGCGTGAAGATCTGGCGATACGCGCCGGTCGCGGCCAGCACGCTCGACCAGATGCCCTGCGCGATGATGGCGTGCGAAGGCGTGCGGCGGGTCGGATGCACGTATCCGAGCCACCGCGGGGCGAGGCCGTCGTGGGCCATCGAGTAATACACGCGCGGCCCGGTCAGCACGATGCCTGTCAGCGCGCCGAACGACGACATCATGACGAGCGCCGCCATGAGGGCGGATCCGCCCCGTCCGAGCAGCGCGTCGGCGGCGTCGGCCGCGATGCGCGTCGAGGATCGGACCGCGTCGAGCGGCAGCACGCGCAGGTACACGAGGTTCAGCGCGACGTAGGCGGCCGTGACGATCGCGACGCCGGTCACCAGCGCGACGGGGATCGTCCGGGCCGCCAGCTTCGTTTCTCCTGCCGTGTAGGTGACCATGTGCCAGCCGCCGTACGCGAACAGTCCCGCGACCAGGGCCAGGAGGAATTCGCGGAACGAGGCGACGGGCTCCGCCGCGGCCACAGGCGCGACCGGCGCCTGACCCGTGGTGGCCACCGAGAACCCCGCGACGACGATGACGACGATCGCCACGAGCTTGGCGGACGTCAGCGCCGTCTGGACGGCGCTGCCGGCACGGACCCCCGCGTAGTTCAGCGCGGTGAGCAGCAGGATCACCATCACCGCGATGGCACGGATCCCGGCGTCCCCGACCGGCACGAAGAAGGCGGCGTACCGCGCGAAGACGACCGCGATGGCGGCGATGATGCCGGAGTGCATGCTCCAGAACATCGCCCAGCCCCAGAGGAAACCCGCGAGGGGCGAAAACGTGTCGCGCATGAACACGTAGAGCCCGCCGGTTTCCGGGAACACCGACGCCAGCTCAGCGCACACGAGCGCGCCGAACAGCGTGAGCACGCCGCAGACGGCCCACACCAGCATGATCTGGCCGGGCGTCTGGAGGTGCCGCGCAATCTCGGACGGCTGCACGAAGATCGACGCGCCGATGATCGTGCCGGCCACCATCGCGGTGGCATTCAGGCGCGTCAGCGTGCGGGGCAGCTCCGGCAGTGACCAGCTCACTTCCGCACGTCCATGACCCAGATGTCCGCGGGATCCTCGCGCCAGGGAAAATAGACGTAGCGGGCGTCGATGGCCGGCGGCTGACTCCCGATGGAGCCTCGCCGGCCCGTGAGCGTCGCCAGGCGCTTCGGGGCCTGCTCGCCCGGAGCGATCGACCAGATCTCGCTCACGTTGTGGTCGGTTCCGCCGTAGTAGATCCGTCCGTCGCCGTGCGACCAACGCAGGGCGAACAGCGCTCCCGCGACCACCGGCTCCGGTGCTCCCTCCGGGAACGGCGCGCGCCAGAGGCGCGGCAGGCCGCCGCGGTGAGATCCGAATGCGATCCACGCGCCGTCGCGCGACCACGAGGGCGCATAGTCGGGCGCGGCATCAGGGGCAATCGGCCGCTCTTCGCGTCCGTCAGCCGACACGACCCAGATGTCGGAGCTGCCCGTGCGCTCGGATCGGAACGCAATCCACTTTCCGTCAGGCGACCAGTCGGGCGTCGCATCCAACCCCGGGCTCGTTGTCAGGCGCCGTGCCGGCCCGCCGCCGGCGGGCATGACGTAGATCTCCCGGTCACCGGAGCGGCTGGCATAGAACGCCAGCTCGCGTCCGTCCGGCGACCAGCGCGGCGCCCACTCGGGGGCGGGGTCGGTCGTCAGCTGCGTCAGATCGCCCGTATCGATCGCGAGTGTCCACAGATCCTGGTTGCCGGCGCGATCGGAGCTGAAGGCGAGGGTCCGGCCGTCGGGCGACACGTCCACGAATTCGATAAAGGCATGCTCGAAGGTCACCTGCGTGGCATCCGCCCACGTTGCGGGACGCGCGCGCCCCACCGGCACGCGCCACACGTTCGACATCCAGCGCCCTTTCGCGAACATCAACCTGTCGCCCGCGGTTGAGAAGCTCGCGTGCAGCATCTCGAGTCCTGTCGTGACCTGTTCCGGTTCGCCGGCCGGTGTGCCGCTCTCGTCGATGCGCCGGCGCCAGAGATCCGCGGCGCCGATATGGTTCCACACGAAATACAGCTCGCGCCCGTCGACCGACCATCGCGGGCTGCGTGCGTTGGCGCGATCGTCGGTAACGGCGCGGCTCGTGCCGTCGGCGACGCGCGTCACCATGATCTGCGTCGTCTCGGCGGGCTGCTGCCCCGCATCGACATAGGCGACGAGCCGCCCGTCGGGCGACCAGGCCAGGTCGAGGCGCGCCTCCTGGGTGCCGGGCAGCGGCAGCCGGCGCGTCTCGCGCGTCACCACGTTGAGGATGTCGAGCGAAGCCTGCAGCGCGCGGCCGACCGGGGTGTAGCTGGCGAACGCGAGCTGGTGGCCGTCGGCCGACCATGCCGCCGGACCGATGTTCGTGGTATTGGTTCCAGGCGTCGACACGATCTTCGTCGCGGATCCGCCGACGGCCGGCATCAGAAAATATCCGCCTCCCTCGCGATCGGACCAGAACGCGATCTGGCTTCCGTCAGGCGACCAGCTCGGATACCGGTCTTCTCCGGGATGATCGGCCGTGCGGTTCACGGCGCGGCCGCCGTCAACCTGAGCAATCCAGATGTCCCAGTTGCCGGACTGGTTCGACTCGAAGGCGACGGTGCGACCATCGGGCGACGACGCAGGATAGTCCTCCAGACCCATGGCGGCGGTGACCTGACGCGGATTTGAATAGCGCGGCAGCGCCGGCGAACGATCCCACGCGAGGTAAATCGCGATGGCAGCCAGCATCAACACAATCGCGGCAGCAGTCGTGCCGACCGTCCGCGGGCGCATTCGAGCGAATGGACGATCGCGGGTGCTCCACGCGGCGGGGCGCGACCGGTCATGCGCCAGCTCCTCCAGCTCGATGCGCGCGTCGGCGATCGCGTGCAGGCGGTGCCGCGGATCCTTCTGGAGGCAGCGCCGCAACAGTTGACCGACGCGCGGCGGCAGCGACGATGGCAGCGCGTCCCACGGCGGATCGCGCTCGAGGACCGCGGCGACGGTTTCCCACGTCGTGGCCCCCTGGAACGGACGGCGACCGGCGAGCATCTCGAACAGGACGCACCCGAACGCCCAGATATCCGTGCGCGCGTCCACACGACGGCCGCTCGCCTGCTCCGGACTCATGTACGCGACCGTGCCGAGGATCTCTGTCCCGGTCGCGTCGGCCGTGACGGTGGCCACCGCTTTCTCGTCGGCGATCACGTCGGCCATTATCAGCGCCTTGGCGATCCCGAAATCCAGCACCTTGACGACACCTTCGGGCGTCACCTTGACGTTGGCGGGCTTCAGGTCTCTGTGGACGACGCCTTTCTGGTGGGCGGCATCGAGTGCGTCGGCAATCTGGCGCGCGATGGCGAACGCCTCGGTCGCGGGCAGCCGCGCGCGGTCGCGCGCGGCCTGCGCGAGGCGATCCTCGAGCGACTCGCCTTCGACCAGTTCGAGCACGAGGGCGAACACGCCGTCGGCTTCCTCGGTGCCGAAGATCTGACCGATGTGCGGGTGAGTGAGGGATGCGAGTACGCGCGCTTCGCGTTCGAAGCGCTGGAGCCGTTCGGGATCCGCCACGCGCGGCCCGCTCAGCACCTTGATCGCGACGTCACGGCCGAGCTTCGCGTCGCGTGCGCGATAGACCTCGCCCATGCCGCCGGCGCCAAGCACGCCGATGATGTCATAGCGGCCAAACCGGCTGCCGAGGGTGAGGCCCATAGGGGGTGGGGTTCCCGTGAGAGTGGATTATAGCGAAGCGGGAACCCGGAGAAGTATGCAGTATGCAGTAGGCAGTAGGCAGGGAGTCAGCATGCAGCCGGCAGCGGATAGCGGGCAGCGGGCAGCAGGCAGCGGATCACGCTGTCCCGCTGTACTGGACAGCTTGACTGCTCGACTCACTGCCCGCTGCGTGCTGCGAGCTGCCTGCTACTTCATCATCCGTGTCATCGTCCCGTCCACCATCCTGCCCATCGGTGCCGGCGGACGGACGCGGATGAACACGTGGAAGGACGTGGGGTGATTGCCGTGCGTGGCTTTGAACGCCGTGGGAACACCGTAGAAGGTGAGGTCGGCCCCCGCGTCGATGTCCCAGTCCGACCAGCGGCTCACGGTGCGCGCCGCGCCCAGGGTCAGCGCCTGGACAGTTGACGGAGGACTGGCAGGAATCTCGAGGCCGAGTCCGTGAACATCCAGGAGGTGCGGATCGGAACCGGGATGGACGCCGAAACGCAGCAGATCGGTCTCGACCTGCAGCGCCTCGAATCTGGCGAACGCCGTCATCGCCCCGAAGGTGTGCGTCACCTCGGAAAGGAACGCGTTGTAGTTGAAATCGACCTTGTCGTTGCGGCCGAATGCGACCGTCAGAGCTGTCGCGTGCGGGCCCTGCTTGCGATTCCACGACACCGACGCGGTCGAGCGCACGACGTCGCCGGGCTCCAGTTCTTCGGGATGGGAGAGAAACCCGACCGACGCCTGCACGGCGACGGACGGCCGCGGGCGGTACCACCCGCGGATCGACCAGGAATCGAGTGCGCCGGGATCGATGAGGTCCCAGCGGTTTTCGTCCGGTTCCCGTCCGTGAAAGATCGAGGTCTGCACCGCAAACGGACCTCGATCGAGTCCGGCGGTCAGGACCTCCATCGCGATGTGCGTGGAATCGAGCGTGTGATGCGAGAGCGGCGCGGTCGGATTCATGGCGGCCGACGATCGGTGCATGAAGGCGACAGGTCCGAGCGCCGGTTCGCCGACTGGTGCGCCGGCCAGCGTCAGCTCGAAGTCGTTGACGAGCGGCACGCGCCACACGGCCGCCGCCTGCATCAGCACATCGTGCGGATGCTGCCGATCGATGAGCGGCCGATCGTGCAGTGCCTCGCCGACCTGGAAGAGCTCGCGATAGCCGTCCTTGCCGAGCGTCGCGGCATCGAGGCTGAGCATCAGGTTGAACGTCAGCGTGCCCTCTCCGATGGGTCGCCTCGCCATGCCCATCCACCAGTTCTGCGAGCCGAAATCACTTCCCCCACGCGGCCCTCCCTGGTGATTCGCCGTCAGGAACAGCGAGGCGTCCTGCATGAGGTGCCACGGGGACGACGCCGTGTCGTGCTGATGCTGCATCGTCATCGGCGGCTGTGCCGTCGACTGCGCGGACGACGCGTCGGGGATCGCGAGAAGAACGACGAGGGCGGCGCAATGGATCTTCATGACACTTCTCTCCATGACACTTCCAATATACTGGCGTAATCGGGCCGGGGGTTCTTCTTTCATAGTCGTGATTGGCACCACTGTTCAGCATTATCGAATCGGCGAGCGTCTCGGCGCGGGAGGGATGGGAGAGGTCTATCGCGCCGAGGACCTCCGGCTCGGCCGTCCGGTGGCGCTCAAGTTCCTGCCGGCGGCGTTCAAGTCCGATCCCGAAAGCCGCGCGCGGCTGCTGAACGAGGCGAGGGCGGCCTCGCTGCTGCGATCCCCGAACATCGCCGTCACCTACGACATCGGGGAGCATGCCGGGGCGGACTTCATCGTCATGGAGTACGTGGACGGCGAGCTGCTGTCCGCGCGCGTCGCGAAAGGCGCGCTGCCCGTCCGTGAAGCCGTCGAAATAGGCATGCAGGTCGCCGACGCGCTCGACGAGGCACACGGCCGCGGGATCGTCCACCGCGACATCAAGAGCGCGAACCTGATCCGCACCGAGCGCGGGCTGGTGAAAGTGCTCGACTTCGGTCTCGCCAAGTTCGTCTCCGGCCCCGGGTTCGAGGCGACGCACGGGCAGATGACGATGGCGGGGATGGTGGTTGGGACGGTGTCGTACATGGCGCCGGAACAGGCGCTCGGCAGGCCCGTCGATCACCGCGCGGACCTGTTTTCGCTGGGGGTCGTGCTCTTCGAGTTGATCACGGGGCGGGTGCCGTTCGAGGGAGCCGCGCCCATCGAGATCATCGACCACATCCTCCACCAGGCACCGCCGGCGCCGTCGAGCCTCGCCGCCGGCGTGCCGCCGGCGCTCGACGCCGTGACCGTGCGCGCGCTCGAGAAGGACGCCGCGTTCCGGTATCAGTCCGCGCGCGAGATGCACCGCGACCTGCGGATGGTCGCGGACGCGCTCGACGCGTTGCCGCGCGCCGAGTCGAGCCGGCTCATCGCCGCGCCGATCGGGAAGCGCGCCGGCGACGCGGTCGCCGTGATGACGTTCGCGAACATCACGCGCGAGCCCTCGGACGACTGGATCGGCACCGGCATCGCCGAGACCGTCAGCTCCGACCTGAAGAACGTGCACGGCCTGACCGTGATCGGCCGCGCGCGGGTGTTCGACGCGGTCCGGAACCTCAGCACGGGGGCCCACATCAACGACTCCCTCGCGATCGAGATCGGCCGCCGGCTCGGCGCCGCGTGGGTTGTGGTCGGCGGCTTCCAGCGCATGGGGGAGTCGGTCCGTATCACCGCGAACGTCGTCGAGGTCGGCACCGGCGAGCTGCTCCGGACGGTCAAGGTGGACGGCCGGATCGACGACATCTTCGCGCTGCAGGACAAGATCGTCTACGAGCTGACGCAGGGCTTGCATCTCGATCTGCGCGGGACAGAGGTCGCGGGCATCGAGCGGCGCGAGACGCGCTCGGTGGAGGCGTACGAGGCCTACGCGCGCGGGATGATGAGCCTTCGGCAGGCGACCCGCGATTCGATCGATCGGGCGATCGCGCTCTTCGAGACGGCAACGCGGCACGACCCGGAATACGCCATTGCGTGGGCGGCGCTCGGCGGCGCGTACGGCACCAAGGGGAACTTCCTCACCATCCCGGACATGGTGCAAAAGGCGGTCGAGATCGAGCAGCGCGCGATTGCGCTCGATCCGAACCGGCCCGAGGCTCACATGTGGCTCGGCTCGTCGCTCATCGTCCTCGGCAGGATTGACGAAGCGATCGCCGCGAACCGCGAGGCGCTGCGGCTGGATCCCGGCAACGGGCAGGCGTACCAGGGGCTCGCCCGCGCGTACTGGGTCGGGAAGGGCGACTTCGCCGCCGCCATCCCGTATTTCGATCGCGCCATCGAGCTGAATCCGGAGGCGGGCTACTCGTACTTGCAGCTGGCGCTGTTGCTGGCCTGGGAGGGTCAGTACGCGCGCGCCGAGGAGGTCTGCCGCCGGGCCGTCGAGCTCCAGGAGCAGTTCATCTCGGGCAACACGGGGCTGCAAATCGTCGGCGCGCGGGCGCGGCTCGGGTACGTGTACTACCTCTTGGGGAAGTACGAGGAGGCGCTCCGCGAGTACGAGCGCGAGATGGTCTTCGTGGGATCGAGCAGCCACGCGCTGCGCGAGCGCACCATGATCGAGCTGAACGTCAAGGCCGGCGCCGCGTATCTGCGGCAGGGCCAGGCCGAGGAAGCGCAACGCCGCTTCACCCGCGCGATCAAGTCGTTCGAGACGCGCGTTTCCGAGGGGGCCGACGATCCGTTCACGCGCTACTACGCCGCGTGCGCGTACGCGCTCGGCGGCGACCGCGACCGCGCGCTCGATTCGCTGGAACGGGTCGGGGCGCGGCTGCCGGCCCTGACGGCCGCGCGCGCCAGCCGCGACATTGATCTCGAGTCGCTTCGCGGCGATCCGAGGTTCGAGCGCATATGTACGATGTCGTGATCGTCGGCGGCGGTCCCGCGGGGCTGAGCGCGGCGTTGATGCTCGGACGCTGCCGCCGCGCTGTGCTCTTGTGCGACACCGGGCACCCTCGAAACGAGGCCTCCCATGCGCTTCACGGGTACCTCACGCGCGACGGCATGAATCCGCACGAGTTCCTCGCGTCGGGGCGACGGGAATTGCGGCAGTACGAGACGGTGACGGTCCGCGATGTGGCAGTCGTGGCGGCCGAGTGCGGGGCGGACAGCCGTTTCGAGGTGACGCTTGCCGGGGGCGAGTCCGTGCACGCGCGCAAGCTGCTGGTCGCGACCGGAGTACGGGACGAGGTTCCGCCCCTCGAGGGAATCGAGGACTTGTACGGGCGCAGCATCTTCCACTGCCCATACTGCGACGGGTGGGAGGTCCGCGATGCGCCGCTCGCGATCTACGGCCGCGGCGAGCGCGGCCTCGGCCTCTCACTCGAGCTGACGGTCTGGAGCCGCGACCTCGTGTTGTGCACCGACGGCGAGGCGGAGATAGACGCGGAGGGGTGCGCCCGGCTCCAGCGGAACGGCATCAACCTGCGCGAGGATCGCATCGCCCGGCTCGAAGGCCGCGATGGCATTCTCGAGCGGATCGTGTTCGCCGGCGGCGAGACGCTGCCGCGCCGCGCCCTGTTCTTCACGACCGGTCAGTATCAGCAGTCTCCGCTCGCGATCCGCCTGGGCTGCGACTTCAACGACAAGGGCACGGTGCGCACGGGCAAGTACGAGACCACGCACCTCAAAGGGTTGTTCGTCGCGGGCGACGCCTCGCGCGCGGTGCAATGGGTGATCGTCGCGGCCGCGGAAGGCGCGGAGGCCGCCTTCGCGATCAACACCGATCTGATCAAAGAAGATTTGCTCTCATAACTCCAAACTACAAACCTCAAACTCCAAAGACACTCCAAACTTCAAAACTCCAAAAACTGCCAGTCTCAAACTTCAGACTTTGAAGTTTGAAGTTTGGAGTCTCTTTGGAGTCTGAAGTTTGGAATTTGGAGTTCTTACGTCCTCAGTTCAGAAACTCGCCTCGTTTCGGTATGTACAGACGCCACCGGGTCGCTGTCGAGAGTGTGCGGAGAGCGTCCTCGGCGCCGCCACCCTGCGCCGTCACCGTGGCGGTCCACACGGGATCGGTTCCACCGCGATCGATCTGCACCCAGTAATCGGTGCCGGCAACCGACGCGACTCCGTTGTCGAGCCGGATATCAGGAAGAGCCGAGCGCAGCCGGGCATCCACCTCTGCCATCGATCCCAGGGGAGGCGCGTGCTCGACGGCGGCGGGCGTCGCCGACCTCTCGAGGTTCAGCAGCAGCATCGGCGGCAGGGCGACCGGGGCAGCGATCGGGGCAGCGATCGAGGCGGCGACCGGGGCTGCCACCGCACGCCGCCGCCGGCGCAGGATCAGTACGGCGAAACCAAGGAACGCGACCGCGCCCGCGCCTGTTTCGGCCGCCGGCACGACCATGCGCGGCCGTGCGTGAAGATCGATCACCACGTACCCGCTGGCCAGCGGGGCCCCGAGGCTCGCGAGCGTCCGGCGCGCCCGCAGGACTTCGATGAGGCCCCCGCGCGCGTATCCCTCCACTTCCCGCGACGCTCTCAAGATCGAGACGATGCGCAGCATGGCGACGATGAAGGCCTCCTGATCGGGCTGGCCGCCAGGGCCAATCGCGCTTCGCGCGACGGCCAGCGCCTCCGGATCCCTTGTCGCCGCCACGAGCGGGGCGGGCACGGTCTTCGGCTGGCTGGCGGGACGCACGGAAAAAAACAGCTCCGTCATCTGGCCGCGCCATTCGCGATATCCCGGGTTGAGATAGTCCAGCTCGCAGCCTGTCACGCGCAGCCACAACGCGCGGGGCGGCTGGCGCGCCAGTTCCTCGCACGTCACCGCGACCTGCTGCCGGCTGCGCGCCACGCCGTAGAGTCCCTGGCCTCCGAGGGCAAGAAGCGGCACACCGACAGCTAACAACACGAATCTCATCGTCGCAGCTCGTGGGGCGAGTATTAATCCATCGCCGGTCGTGATAATTGTCTGATCAGGTAATGCGCGGCGCAAGCCGGCACCCGTTGGGATTCATGAGGTGGCGAATTGGTGGACTGGTGAGTTCGTGAATTCACCAACTCACGAATTCACCAACTTACTAATCGGGAGGACACAATGAGCAAGGACCCTGTGTGCGGCATGATGGTCGACGAGAAGACCGCCGCCGGCAAGAGCGAATACAACGGCCAGACCTACTACTTCTGTGCGCCCGTGTGCAAGACGAAGTTCGATCAGGATCCGCAGAAGTACATCGACAAAGACAAGTAATCCTGTCGTTGCTCGTTGCTCGTGGTTCGATCCCTACGAGTAACGAGCCACGAGTAACGAACCACGACTACGTGCACCGATCGAATATCACCCCGGGCGCGAGCTTCCACTGCGGATCGAGCGCGCGCTTGACGGCGCGCATCTCCTCGATGCCCTCGTCGCCGTAGAGCTGCCGGAGCAGTGTCTGCTTGGTCGGGTTGCGCCCGACGCCGTGCTCGGCGAGCGGGCAGCCGCCGAGGCGCGCGACCTCGCGGCCGAACTCCAGAATCGCTTCCTTTCCGCGCACCACGTCGTCGTACGAGCGCGGGATCACGTTCGGGTGGACGTTGCCATCCGAGATGTGTCCCCAGACGGCGTAATCCAGTCCGCGCGAATCGAAGCCGCGCCGGTAGGCCGCCATCATGTCGGCGAAACGCTCCACCGGCACGACCATGTCGGCGGCGGTCTTCTCGATCCGCGCATCGATGTCTCGCTTGGCGGCGCCGACGCGCGCGTTCACGCCGGAAGGGACCGCCTCTCGAATCGCGATGAGCTGCTCCATGCGGCGATGGTCTCCCGGCATCGCAAGCTCCGTCGTGTCCAGCAGGCGCAGCTTGTCCAGCAGCCGGCAGAACCGGACGAGCGGCGTGTCGCGCGTGCCGTCGAGCGCGCCGCCGATCTGCGCGTACGCGGCCGCCGCGTCGGTCCCGGCGGGCAGCTCGAGGCGCACCAGCAGCGCGACGGCCGTCCCGCGCGGAAACGAGACGCTGTTGCGCGCGTCGGCGCCGTCCTCGCAGACGATCTGGATGGATCGGCGGTCCATGTCCTCGATGGCCGACGCGTCGATGCCGGCCGGATCGGCCGTGCGCCAGGTGTCGTGCGACGCGGCACGCAGCGCGAGCACCGCGTCTATCGCCTGCGCCTCCGACCCGCACGGCACGAGGGCGAGCGCCGTCTGCGGCGCGCGGGTGACGATCCGGAACGTGATGCGGGTGACGATCCCGAGCGTGCCTTCCGATCCGATGAAGAGATCGATGAGATCCATGCCCGGCTGGGCGTGGTAACCAGCCGATCGCTTCGCCACCGGCGGCATCACGTAGGTCGGTACCGGGACGGTGAGACGCCCGCTCCGCGCGTCGATATGGAGCCGGCCGTTGCGCGCGCGCTCGGCGCCGCGGCGGATCTCGAGGACGGCGCCGTCCGCGAGGACGACGGTCAGCGCCTCGACCCAGTCGCGCGTGCTCCCGTACTTGAACGTGGCGGCGCCCGCCGCGTTGGTCGACACGATCCCTCCGGCGCAGGCGCCGGTAAAGGTCGGCGCGGGCGGAAACCAGGCGCCCGCGCGCGCGAGATGCTCCTGCATCTCCGCGATGGTGATTCCCGCTTCGACGGTGACGCGGGACGAGGTGAGCTCGACGACCCGGTTCATCTTCGAGGTCGCCAGAATCAGCTCACCCATCGGCGTCGCGCCCCCGGTCACGGATGACTGGGCGCCGATCGGCAGGACGGCCGGGGCCCCCCTGACAATGTCCGCGACCTCCTCCGTCGTGCGTGGAAACACGACTCCCGCGGCGTGGCCGCCTGGAAAATGGGCGGCGTCTTCAAGGTATGTGTCAGTTGACGGTTGATGGTCTTCGGTCACAGATGCCGGCTGGTTTTTGGAATCATCGCACATTGGGAGGCAACCCTGAAGGGAGGGCTGGTCCATTAAACGTGACCGGCTCGCGAAGGGCGCGTCGGCAACACTGCCTGTCCGCGGCCGACTTCCGCAGACCGGGAAAGTGGCCGCCGCTCATACCCGTCCGCTCCCGCGCCGACTACGGATGCGGTTGGCCGTCACATGTCAGGCGCACCGATGCACCGGTGGTGGCTCGGCTCGACGCGGATCACACGATGCGAAGTCGGCGCGCGGAATCGCGGCGCCCACCTTCCGGCTGCGCGGCGCGTCGGTCCGCTCCAACGGCCGCGGTCAGTCAGTGTCGCCGCCACGCCAAGGAGAGCCGCTGAGGAGCCGGACCGCGCGACGGGGCCACGTCAGGGCCGCAGCGCGATGCGGCCAGCGCGAGGCGTCAGTTCGAAAACCGCACCGCAGGCGGTCCGATCCGCGCAGGCGCTCTTTCGTCCCTGGTGATCGGACTACCATGTTGCCCAACCGATTCTTTACCGGCCCGCGAGCAACCCCAGCCGGCCCGCCTTCGCTCGCGATCGATGCGGGCGAGCTACGGCGAGGTCTCGCCGTAGCCTTCGGCGGAGGCGGAAGCGGGACCGTCAGGCACGCGCCGGAGGTGCGGTTGTCCGCGCGTCCGGCCGAGGCGCGGCGGCCCTGATGTGGCCTCGTCGCGGGACAGGCCAAACACACACGACTGACATATCATCGCTAAATGGACCGTTTCACCGTCGGCGTGGAGGAGGAATTCCAGATCGTCGACCCCGAGACGTGGGCGCTGCGGTCGCATGTCTCCGAGCTGATCGCCTCGAGCACGCCGACGCTCGGGCAGCAGATCAAGCGCGAGCTGCACCAGTCGATCGTCGAGGTCGGCACGAAAATCTGCGAGAACATCGGCGAGCTCCACGACGAGATCTTCCACGTCCGCCGCGAGCTGACCGAGAGCGCCGAACGGGTCGGCCTGGCGGTGGCGGCCGCGGGCACGCATCCCTTCTCCGACTGGAAGGACCAGGTCCTCTCCCCCGGTGACCGCTACGCCAGCATCGTCGAGGAACTGCAGCAGCTGGCGCGGTCCCTGTTGATTTTCGGCTTGCACGTGCACGTGGCGGTCCCCGACCGCCAGACGGCCATCGACGTGATGACCGAGGCGCGCTACTTCCTGCCCCATCTGCTCGCGCTGTCGACCAGCTCCCCGTTCTGGCTCGGCCGTGACACGGGCCTGAAGTCCTACCGGACGACCGTCTTTCGCCGCTTTCCGCGGACGGGCGTGCCCGACCGGTTCGACTCCTGGAGCGAATACGAGGAGTACGTGCAGATGCTCGTGGACCTGCACTGCATCGACGACGGGCGGAAGATCTGGTGGGATGTGCGCCCGCACCCGGCCTTCGGCACGCTGGAGTTTCGCGTGTGCGACGTGCCCAGCCGTCCCGAGGAAGCCGTGATGCTGGCCGCCTTCGCGCAGGCGATTGTCGTCAAGCTTCACCGGCTTCGCGCGAAGAACCTCGGGTTCCGCGTGTATCGCCGCGCCCTGGTCGAAGAGAACAAGTGGCGGGCGGCGCGGTGGGGGCTCGACGGCAAGCTGATCGACTTTGGCCAGCGGGTCGAGGTCCCGATGCGCGAGCTGGCGCTGCAACTGCTGGAGTTCGTGGACGACGTGGTGGACGAGCTCGGGAGCCGGGAGGCGGTGAACTACGTGCACACGGTGCTGAACGATGGCACGAGCGCCGATCGGCAGCTCGCGGTCTTCCGCGAGACCGCGGATTTGCGCGCCGTCGTCCGCCACGTCGTGATGGAGACGAAGTCCGGCGCGCGGGGAGTTTCACGATGAGCGCGCACCAGGTGGACAGGCGGGGGAAGATCGGGCTGCTGGTCGGCCGCGAGTACAGCTTTCCGCCCGCGTTCATCGCGCGGGTGAACGCGCTCGGCGCGCCGCACGGCCTGACCGCGGAGATGGTGACGCTCGGCGGCACGCGCATGGACCAGGAAGCCGAGTACCGCGTGATCGTCGATCGGATCTCGCATGAAGTGGAGTACTACCGCGGAGCGATGAAGCAGGCGGTGCTGCAGGGAACCTACGTCATCAACAACCCGTTCTGGTGGACCGCCGACGACAAGTACTTCAACTATGCCGTGATGGCGAAGCTCGGCTGCGCGATCCCGAAGACGGTCCTGCTGCCGCAGAAGGGCTATCCCGCCGACATCGACCTGACGCCCGAATCGCTGCGCAACCTGCGATACCCGATCGATTGGGACGCCCTGCTCGACTACGTGGGCCGGCCCGCAATCCTGAAGCCGTACTCCGGCGGCGGATGGAAGCACGTCTACAAGGTCCATGACCGCCGCGAGCTGCTCGAGGCGTACGACACCACGTCGCCGTATTGCATGACGCTCCAGGAGTTCATCGACTTCGACAAGTACGTCCGGTGCTTCACGTTCGGCAAGACCGACATCACGCCGGTCGCCTACGATCCGCGCGAGCGCCGGTACATCGTCGATCACAGCTACCTGTCGCCTGCGCTCGGCGCGCGCGTCGTGCGCGACGCGCAGACCATCAATCTCGCGCTCGGGTACGAGATGAACACGATCGAGTTCGCGATCGAAGACGGCGTGCCGTATGCCATCGACTACCTGAATCCGGCGCCGGACTTCGAACGGGACCGCATCACCGACTTCTACTTCGGTCACGTCGTCGAGAAGATGGCGGGGCTGGTCATCGATCGCGCCCTGAACGGCCATCCGGCGCAGTGCTGGCCGAGGTGGGAAGAGATGCTGGGCCTGGGCCCGGCGTCCGGGTTCACGGGCGGCCCGTCGAACCTGTGATGGGGCCGGTTTCCGACTGGCATGCGTTGCTGCGCGCGGACGTGGAATTGAGCCCGCGGTTCTGCCAGAAGTTCGCGCAGGAGATGCGGGCGCGGCGCCTGACCTTCGGCGATCGGGTGCACTGCCCGTTCCTGCGGCCGTTCCTCCTCACGGAGGCGGACGAGGCGCGGACGCGCGCGGCGGCCGAGACCATCGCGGCGCTGGGCGAGCGCGTGGCCGGAGCCGCGCTGGAGCTTCCCGCACTGTTCGATCAGCTCGGGCTTCGCGAGGAAGAGGCGCGCCTCGTGCGCATCGATCCGGGGTACATGACGGCGAGCACCGCCTCGCGGCTCGACGCGTTCCTGCTGGCCGACTCCCTGCATTTCGCCGAATACAACGCCGAATCACCGGCCGGCCCCGGCTATACCGAGCGGCTCGCCGAGCTGTTCGACGCGCAGGAGGTCATGGCGCGGTTCCGCGAGCATCACGCGGTGCGATTCAATCGCACCATCGCGCCGCTGCTTGACGCGCTTCTGGCGAGTTATCGCGAGTGGGGCGGACGGGCGAGCCCTCCCACGATCGCGATCGTGGACTGGCGCGGCGTGCCGACCTGGACGGAATTCGAGATCCTGGCGGAGGCGTTCACCGCGGCCGGCGTCCCCACGCTCGTGTGCGACCCGCGCGAGCTGGAGGCGAATGGCGGCGGCCTGTTCGGCCAGGACCGCCGGATCGACCTCGTCTACCGCCGCGTGCTGATGAACGACATCGTCGAGCGCCGGGACGAATGCGCGGCGCTCGTCGAGGCGTACACCGCGCGGACCGTATGCGTCGCGAACACGTTCCGCTGCAAGTTGCCGCACAAGAAGGCGTTCTTTGCCGTCCTGACCGATCCGCGGAACTCGTGGCTGTTCTCGGAGGCGGAGCGGGCGGCCGTCGCGGCCCATGTGCCGTGGACGCGCGTCATCGCCGACGGGTTCACGGAAAAAGGGGGACACCGCCGAGGTCTCCTTCAGCTCATCGAGCACGACCGCGAGCAGCTCGTCCTGAAGCCGAACGACGAGTACGGCGGAAAAGGCGTCGTCCTCGGCTGGGAAACTTCCGAGACCGAGTGGACCGCCGTGACGAAAGCGGCGCTGGCCGACCAGCCGGGCAGCTGGGTCGTGCAGGAACGCATTCCTGTCCGCCGCGAGGCGTTCCCGCAGTTCGACTCCGCCGGCGCTGTCACGATGCGGGACATGCTCGTCGACTTCGCGCCGTACGTGTTCCGGGGCCGCATGACCGGCTACCTGACGCGACTCAGTGCGACGGGCCTGGCAAATGTCACTTCAGGCGGCGGGCAGGTGCCGGCGTTTGTCGTCAGCGAATCGCACCCCTGAGCACCCTTCAGCACCCCTGAGCACCCTTCAGCACCCCTCAGCACCCTTCAGCACCCTGATAAGATCGATCCAATGCTGTTTGGGTCTGCCTCAGCCGATCTGATGCCCGGCGCGCGGAACGCGGTGGAAACGTGTCTGTCGATTCGGCGCGGCGAGCGTGTCGCGTTGATTGCCGACGAGGCCAGCCGGCCGGTCGCCGCGGCCCTGGAGCAGGCGCTTGCGGAAGTGGAGGCGGACACGCGTCCGCTTTCAATCGAGACGTTCGCGACCCGCCCGATGCGAACCGCACCCGCCGAGATCCTCGACGCACTCGGTTCGGCCGACGCCGGCATCCTCTGCGTCCAGCCACGGGAGGGGGAGCTCGGCGCGCGGATGGCGATCGTGTCGGTCGTCGAGCGCCGGCGCATCCGGTACGCCCACATGGTCGGCGTCACGCCGCGCATCATGCGGGAAGGCATGCGAGCGGACTACCGCCAGGTCGATCGCCTCAGCCAGCAGCTCTGCGAGCGCATGGATGGCGCGCGCACTCTATCGGTGCGCACGGCCGCGGGCACGAAGTTCAGCGCGTCGTTCAGCCGCGACCTCGCGTGGGTGAAGACGAGCGGCATCATCAATCCCCGCTACTGGTCCAACCTGCCGGCCGGCGAAGTGTTCACGACGCCGGCCTCCGTGGACGGCACGTTCGTGTGCGACGGCACCGCGGGCGATTACTTCAACGCGAAGTACGGCGCGCTCGAGGCAACGCCGCTCGTGCTCGAGATTCGCGGCGGCCGCCTCACCTCGGCCGACTGCGGGCGCGGCGATCTGCGCGACGATTTCTGGCGCTACTGTCACACGGACGGCAACAGCGACCGCGTGGGCGAGCTCGCGTTCGGGACCAACCTGGGCGTTCGTGAGATGATTGGCGTGCTGCTCCAGGACGAGAAGGTGCCGGGGGTGCACCTCGCGTTCGGCGATCCGTACGGCAGCCAGACGCACGCCGACTGGTCGTCGAGGACGCACGTCGACGTCCTCACCAGGGGCTGCGACGTCTGGATCGACGACGGGCAGGTGATGGCCGGAGGCCAGTATCTGCTCGACAAGTTTGAGGTTCTATAGGTTCTACAGGTGCTCTCGAGAGGTGTCATGAAACGGCACAACCGCGCGTTCGCGTGTATCGCGGCGCTGGTGCTTTTCGGCGGAGCGGCCGCGGCGCAGGACGACCTGTCGTCGCCGAAGCTGCGCATCGAGTGGACGGCCTTCAAGAAGCTGTACGACGCGAAGAGCGTGGTCGTCGTCGACGTCCGCGATGCGATCTCGTACGAGAGCGGCCACATCCCCCGCGCCCGCCTGATTCCGTACGACCAGGTGGAGAAGCGCGTCGCCGAGCTGAAGAAAATCAAGCAGCCGATCGTTCTCTATTGCGCCTGACCCTTCGAGCACACGAGCGCCCGTGCGGCGCTCACGCTTCAGCAGTTGGGCGTCCCCGCGCGCGCGCTGACCGGCGGGTATCAGAAGTGGTACCAGGAAACGAACGGGAAGTTCGAACGCGGCCCCGGCCGCTGACGAATGCGCGCCTGTGCCGCGCAGGGCATCAGCCCCGCCTCGTCCCTACCACTTCGAAATGTAACCCCTGAGTTGTTCCTTCCAATACGGCCAGTCGTGTCCCCCTCGCGGGCCCCAGTCGTCCAGGTGGTGACGGATTCCCTTGCGGGCAAGGACGCCGGACATGGCGTACGAGTAGCTGCTTTCCTCGTACGGCCCTGATCCGGTCGCGAGCCGGATCTCGCACGTCGCGAGCTGGTCCAGGTACCCGCGATCCTCCAGGTTCGCCATGTAGTCGATTGGGTTCTGAAAATAGAAATTGTCGTCGTACGCGCCGTTCATGAACCGCCGCAGGTCGTAGATGCCCGACAGCGCGTAACAGCGCTTGACGGTGTGCGGATGGTGCAGCAGCGTGTTCAGCGCGTGATACGCGCCGAGCGAGGCGCCCGTGGTCGCGACAGGGATGCCGGCGGTCTGGCAGTTCGTGGCGATGAACGGGAGGACCTCGTCGCGGATGTATTCGTCGAACATCCGCTGGCGCCAGCTCCGGTGCAGGGGATGCGCGGCCTTGTCGAGGAACGACTCGTCGTTGTTCGAGCCGACCGTGAACACCTTCACGCGTCCGGCGTCGATGAAATCCCCGATCGCGTCGATGAGCCCGTTGCGCCGCAGCTCCCACTCGTCGCCGTGGCTCGTCGGAAAGGCGAGCAGAGGCGGGCCCCAGTGACCGAAGACCACCACGCCCATGTCGTGGCCGAGCCGCGGCGAGCGCCAGTATTGATGTACAGTCTGCATCGGAACCGGTATCTTGCCACGACGTGACTTCTTGCGCATGCCCACGGCCACGCGCCTGGCGATGGGTGCCGCCATCGTCGCCGCCACCGCCGTGGTGTACTGGCGCGCCGTCTTCGCCTATTTCTACGAGGATGACTTCCAGTGGCTCGCCAGCCGGCTGGTGTTTCACCCGGCCGAGCTGCTGCGGTTCGGGTCCTACAGCCATTTCTACCGCCCGGTGATCGAGTTGTACTTCTGGATGGCGGCGCCGCTCTTCGCAGGCTCGCCGCTGCTGTTCCATCTGGCGAACGTCGCGCTCCACGCGGTGAACGGCCTGCTCGTCTTCGTGCTCGTCCGCACGTTCACCGGAAGCGATCGGCATGGCTTCCTGGCCGCGCTGTTCTTCGTGGTGCTCCCGGCGTACATCGAGGCCGTCGCATGGGTCGGTGCGCTGGCCGAACCAGTCACGACGTTTTTCGTCTGCCTGTCCATTCATGGATTCGTGCAGTGGCGGCGGGGACGCGGCGCGGCGTGGCAAGCCCTGTCGTTGCTCACCTTCTGGCTCGGGCTGATGACGCACGAGAGCGCCGTGATGATCCTGCCGCTGCTCGTGCTGGCCGAGTGGACGGTCGTCGATCGCGACGATCGAGGATGGCGCCGCGCGGTCCTGCGATTCGCTCCGTATGCGGCGCTCCTCGCGGTGTACCTTGCGATTGACATCCCCATCAACCGCCGCAGCTATCTCGTCGGCGAGGGATACTACCGCCCCGGCATCCACGCCGTCCGCAACCTGCTCGACTACGTCATCTCGCTGTACGTGGGCAAGCGGAACGCCGCGTCGCATGCGGGCGTGGCGCTGGTCCTGGCCGCGCTGCTGGTGAAGGGCACGCCGCGCGTCAGGTTCGCGACCGCGTGGATGATCCTCACGCTGCTGCCGTTCCTGTCCTTTACCTGGGGCAACACCTCTCGCTACGCGTACACGCCGGCCGTCGGGTTCGCCATGCTGCTGGCGGAAGGTGTCGAGTGGCTCGATCGGTTTCTGTCGCGGTGGACCGTGTACCGCCCGCGTGCCTCTGGGGCACGAATTCGCGCAGTCGTCGTGACCGCCGTCGCCGCGTTCCTCACGATCAGGTTCATGGGGTTTGCGATGAAGGGGTCCGCGAATTTCGCAGCGCGCACGGAACCCTACAGACAGTTCGTCACGGCGCTGCGAGCGGCGCATCCCACGCTTCCGCCGGGGAGCACGGTGGAGGTCGATCCGGCAATCGACGCCAGGCTCCATCACGCTTACCTGGAGTCGCTCGTCCGCTGGCACTACCAGGATCCGACGATCACCGTGGTCGTCGCATCGAGACTGCCCTAGAACGGAGGACGTCATGAGTCCGTTGCGCAAATTGTTCGGGCCGAGCAGGGAAGAGATCTGGCGGCAACTGAGCGCCGATCTCGGGGCCACGTACGTGGATGGTGGCGCGTGGAAGGGAGACAAGGTCCAGGCCAGGCATGGCGAATGGGTCGTGACGCTCGATACCTACACCGTGTCAACCGGCAAGTCCCACGTCACGTACACGCGGATGCGGGCGCCGTATGTCAACCCGGACGGCTTCCGGTTCACGATCTACCGCAAGGGGCTGTTCACGGGCATCGGCAAGTTGCTGGGGATGCAGGACGTCGAGATGGGGGAGGAGCAGTTCGACGCCGCGTTCGTCATCAAGACGACTGACGAAGGACGCCTGCGAAGCCTGCTCTCGAACGATCGGCTGCGCAGCCTGATCGCCGCGCAGAAGTCGATTTACCTGTCCGTCAAGGACAACGAAGGGCACTTCGGCCCGAGCTTTCCCGAGAACGTCGACGAGCTGTACTTCCAGGTCACCGGCGTCATCGAGGATTCCGAGCGTCTCAAGGCGCTCTACGACCTGTTCGGCGTGATGCTCGACGAGCTGTGCCGCATCGGCGCGGCGTACGAAACGGCGCCGGACATGTCCTTGTAATCGCGCCGGGCGCCCAGCGCCGAACCGCCCAGCGCCTATTTCATCCCCATATTCGCCGCGGTGAACGCCCACTGGTCGGCGAGCTCGGCGATCCGCTTGTCCGTCGGGCGATAGCCGTGCGACACGTTCGTCTCCACCCGGATCAGGATCGGCGTGTCGCACGACTGCGCCGCCTGCATCGCGGCGGTGAACTTGAACGAGTGGCTCGGCACCACCCGGTCGTCGTGGTCGGCCGTCGTCACCAGCGTCGCGGGATAGCAGGTCCCCGGCTTCACGTTCTGGAGCGGCGAGTACTTGATCAAGTACTGGAACTGCTCCGGGTCGGACGATGAGCCGTACTCGGTGACCCAGGCGCGGCCGCCGGTGAAGGCGTCGAAGCGGAGCATGTCCATCACGCCGACCGCCGGCAGCGCGACCGCGAAGAGATCCGGCCGCTGCTCCTCGACCGCGCCGACGAGCAGGCCGCCGTTCGATCCGCCGATGATCGCGAGCTTTGCCGGCGACGTGTACTTCTCTTTCACGAGATACTCGGCCACGGCGATGAAGTCGTCGAAGACGTTCTGCTTTTTCTCCAGCATGCCGGCCTTGTGCCACGCCTCGCCGTATTCCGCGCCGCCCCGCATGTTGGCGGTCACCCAGACACCCCCCAGCTCGAGCCACGCAGGCACGTCGGACCTGTAGCTCGGCATCGTGGTGATCGAAAACCCGCCGTACCCGTACAGCATCGTCGGGTTGTTGCCGTTCTTCTGGAGCCCCTTGCGCGCCGTCATGAAGAAGGGGACCCTCGTGCCGTCCTTCGACGTGGCGAAGAGCTGCTCGGTCTCGAACTGCGTGACGTCGACCGGGGGCTTCGCCGCTTCGAACGCGGTGCTCTGCTTCGACACCGGGTCGTACCGAAACATCGTCGTGGGGTATAGCGGGGACGTGAAGCCGTAGAAGATCTCGGGAGAATCCTCGCGTCCGCTGATCCCCGCGACCGTGCCAGTGGCCGGCAGCGCGATGGTCCCCTGCGTCGTGCCGTCGAGTCCGAAGAGCGACACCTTGCTCCGGACCTCCTCGAGGTATTCGATGACGAGCCGGCCGCCGATGAGCGCGGCGCTTTCCAGCGCTTCCTTCGATTCCGGCACGATCGTCTTCCACGCCGCCGGCTGCGGGTCGTCCAGGTCGATCGCCAGGACCTTGCGATTCGGCGCGTCGAGGTCGCTCCGGACGAACACGAGCCGGCCGCGGTTGCCGATCGGCGAGAACTCCGCGTCGTCGCGCTCGACGACGGGCTTGATCGCGGCCTTGACGTTCGGTTTCAGCGGGTCGCCAAGGTCGGCGCAGTACAGACGATTGTTGTTGTCGGAACCCTTCGATGTTGTGAGGAGCAGGTAGCGGCCGTCCTCCGTCACGCCGCCGCCGACGAACCACGTCGGATTGTCCTTGCGGTCGTAAATCAGCGCGTCCTGCGACTGCGGCGTGCCGACGCGGTGGTAGTACACCGCATGTCCCGACAAGGCGGCCTCGCGGACCTTCCCCTTGGGCGGTTCCGGGTATCGGGAATAGAAGAAGCCTTTGCTGTCCTTCGTCCACGAGATGCCCGAAAACCGCATCCAGTGCACATCGTCCGCGAGATCCTTTCCGGTTGACAGATCCCGTACGTGGAGCGTCGTCCAGTCCTCGCCCCCCTCGGACGCGCCGTAGGCGAACAGCCTGCCGTTCGGTGACGGACTCCACTGCGCGAGCGCGGTGTTGCCCTCCGCCCACATCACGTTCGGATCGAGCACCAGCGCGGGCGGGGCCGTCAGGCTGGCGCGGACGTAGACGGGCGACTGTTTCTGGGTCCCGCTGTTCTTCGAATAGAAGTAGCGCCCGCCTTCCTTGCGCGGAATGCTCGTTTTCGGGTAGTTCCAAAGCTCCCAGATGCGCTTGTTCAGCTTGTCGCGCAGCGGCAGCTGCTGGAGATAGGAGAAGGTGACCTTGTTCTCCGCGGCGACCCAGTCCGCGATCTCCTTCGAATCAAGGTCTTCCATCCAGCGATACGGGTCGGCGACTTTCGTCCCGTGATAATCGTCGACGTGATCGACCGTGCGCGGCTGCGGATACTGCGGCTTCTGGACGTGGACGGCAACGGGCACGGAGACGATGAACAGTGCGGCCGCAATACCGGCCACCGAGCGGAAAGTCCGTGACATAAGCACCTCGTGGGAGTACACGATCCTCATGCTACCGGTTGGGAGGGCACGGCGGCAACGGAGGGCGCGGAGACGGCTCACACGGAGGCACGGGGCACACGGAGACGCACGGAGGGTGTGGCCGGTCTGGCAGCGCTTCGCGCGGCGAGGTGGCCGGAGATCCGCAAACGCAAACACGCGTCCGAATGTGACGTGCTTGCGTTTGCGGATCTCCGGCCACCTCCAACGCCGGCCCCAAGACTGCGCAAGGGCCGGCGCCAAACCGGCCGGCGCCTACGCCACCCGTGTGTGCTTCCCTCCGTGCGTCTCCGTGACCTCCGTGCCTCCGTGTAAACGATTCTCCCGTGATCTCCGTAGAGGTAACACATGTCAGCAGGCTACTCCGGAACTCCGCTCCCGAAAAAGCTCGGCATCGCGCCTTCGATGACCCTCGTCGCGCTCGGCGCGCCGAGGGAGTACCGCGACTGGCTGGGGGAGCTCCCGCCGGGCGCGCGCATCACGTCCCGCTCGTCGAAGCCGCTCGCCGCGGCGCACGTGTTCGCCCGAAGGCGCGCCGAGTTGCAGATACACCTGGATCGTCTCCGCCGCGAGCTGACGCCCACCGGATTCGTCTGGATCTCGTGGCCGAAGAAGTCATCCGGCGTCGAGACCGACATCACCGAGGACACGATCCGCGAGCTGGCGCTGCCGCTCGGCTTCGTCGACGTCAAGGTCTGCGCGGTCAGCGACGTGTGGTCCGGGTTGAAGCTCGTGATCCGCAGGAGCGAGCGCTGACGCATGGCGACCGCTTTTCGCGAGCATCGTCCGGGTGGCGATCTCGACGGCCTCGTGGACTGCATCTGGGCCTTCTCGCAGGCACAGGCTGGGTCGCCTGAGAGCCTGATTCTCCCGGATGGCTGCGTGGAGATCGTCTTTCCTGGGAAGGATCCTTCAGCCTCGCGCGGCAGTGGGGCCGGCCGGCAGTTCGCTCCTCGTCCATGACCGTGCTCGGTCTCAACACGATGCCGCTCAGGACGGTGTATCAGGATCGCCCAAGGATGATCGGAGTGCGGCTGACATCAGCCGGTGCGATGCGGCTCCTTGGCCCCGCGGTCGCTCAGTTCGTCAACGGCGCGGGCGACGGCGTCGAGATCCTCGGGACCCTCGCCCGTCGCTTGACAGACGCGGTCGAGCAGCTCGCGGAGTCGGGCAACCCCGATTCTCTTCACCGCGAGTTGACCACGGCCCTGCGCAATCCCGCGGGCCTCGATCTTCGCGTCGAGCAGGCTGCCTCGCTCCTGCACGCTCGGCATCTCGGCACACGAAGCATCAGCACGGTCGCGAGAGAAATCGGGATTTCGACCCGTCAGCTCGACCGCCATTTCGATCGGTGGTTCGGGATTTCGCCGAAGCTGCTCTACCGGCTTGCCCGGTTTCGCACGGCGTTCGCCGCCGGTGTGATGGGACCGCGTGGGGGCTGGGCTGGTCTGGCTGCGCGGTGCGGGTACGCCGATCAAAGCCATCTGTGCCGCGAGTTCGTCGAGTTCGGCGGCGGCTCACCCGAGCAACTGCGGCTCTCGATGGCGCCCGCGGCCGATGACTGATTTCTTCAAGATCCCGGGACAAGACGGCGTCATCATGCGGGCCTGAAACCACAGGGACGCGACCCTGTCTGGCTGGAGGCGGATCATGAGCTTCATTCTTGGGGTCACGCTGGCGAGCGTCGTGTTCTTCATCTGGAGCGCGATTTCGTGGATGGTCCTGCCGTGGCAGCGCGGGGTCTTCCGGGAGTTTCACGACGAGGAGGCGATGACGCGGATCCTGAAGGAGCAGGCTCCCGGGTCGGGCATCTACGGTCTTCCCGCGGAGCCCAAGTACCCGGCCGGCGCGACCAAGGAGCAGCGCGACGCCATCGATCGAACGGCGATGGCCAGGCTCCAGCAGGGGCCGGTGGTCTTCGCCGTTGTCTCTCGCGGCAGCTTCGGCACGTTTCCCAGGCTGCTGGCCGTGGCCTTTGTGGGCAACGTGGTCGTGTCACTGCTGTTCGGCTGGATGCTCGCGCAGACCGCGGGTCTCGGCTACGGCCAGCGCGTGGCGTTCCTCGTTGCCGCCAGCGTGGCCGCGGGGATCGCCTGCCGCGTTCCCGATTGGAACTGGCACAAGTTCCCGGTGAACCATACGCTGGTCAACATCGCGAGCCTCGCGATCGGGTGGCTGCTGTCGGGGCTGGTGCTTGCCTGGTTCGTGCCGGGACGTCCCTGACGGCGTCTAGCTCGTCCTCGGTCGGCGCCAGCGGCCCGTACTCTGGCAGCGCCGTACCTCCGTGGAACATCGGTGTCTTGCCGCATTGCGCAGCAATCCTGACGACGACTTTGAAAACGGCATAATTGTTGGCAGTCTTGCTCGAGAACTCCAACCCCTTCACCACCGCCTTGACGTGAACGTCAGGTTTGGCGAAATTCAGGAACCCGAGCTCCTTCACAAAGTCGCAGGCGAGTGCGAAGCCGAAGCCGTCTATCTCTTGACTCAGGAGCACCGGAAGCGCCGCGCGCTTACGATCATCGGCGTCGAATACTCTCACCCAATCGATGAACTCTGGACCCGAGGCGAACTGGCTGAGGAAGTGCGCACCGGAAAGCGCCGCTTTCGCGTAAAGAGGCCACAGGCTGCCACGCCCACGGCGGAACTTGCCGACCGGCGGCAGTTTCAACTTGAGCATCCAGCAGGTCGTCCGGCGAGCCAAAGCGCTCAATCGTGCTCGTGAGAGAATCCACCGAGCAAACCGTCTAGGGGTGGTTATGTCACCGGAACAACCCCTTAATACGGCCTATCGACGAGTGCGGCGATGCCAGCGCCTGCCTGTTGAGTTGACGCACTCCGCTGACGACGAGCGGCTCACCATTCACTTAATCAGGATGCATGCCGTCTGATTCGCGCTGAATTCCGCGCAAATTAACCGAAACCGTCCAGCGGGGCGCAGGTGGTACAAGCAGGGGACAGGGTGTCCGCCGGAGCTTCTCGAGCGTCGAGTCAGCGAGGCCGCGGCAACTTCTGGAGAAACGTCATCGCGCGGGCGAGGTCCGCGTCACCGATCACGGACTTCTGCACCACGATGTCGGGCTCGACCCCCTGGCCTTCGACGCGCTGACCAGACGCCGTCCGAAAATCCGCTTCGGGATATCGAAGCGTCCAGCCGCCGACGACCGGCACTTCGACCGACGACAGCATGGCGCCAGCGGTGCGGCGCCCGATGAGCGTCGCGGCGTGCGTTTCCTTGACCATGCTGGCGAACCCTTCCGTCGTGCTGCCGCACCGCTCGTCAATGAGGAGCACGACGCGTCCCCGATACGCGGCCGCTCGTCCGCCCGTCGTCAGCATCACCGCGCCGGAGCGCGTCAGCTCACGGCGGAAATCGACGACGCTGTAGCCCGAATAGACCGCCAATCTGTCGAGCGGGATTTGCTCGGCCGACTGCACCTTGAAGCGCGCGAGCCCGGCTCGCGTCACAAAGTAGCCGGCCGGCCGCGTGGCCGGGAACAGGTAATCGCCCAGTCTCATCGCCGCGCTCAGCGTGCCGCCGGGATTGCCGCGGACGTCGATGATAAGCGACGGCAGATCGCCGAGTTCAGTAAACACGCGATCCACAAGCCCGAGGATCTCAGGACTCTCCTCGAACTGCGTGATCTGCAGATAGCCGATCGCCGGCGAAAGATTTCGCCAGACAATCGGCGCCGCGGTGGCGCTGGTGCCGGTCGCCGGCGTGGCGACAAACGCTTTGTCGAGCGGCAAGGCCGACAACTCGAGATGCGACGAGTGCAGGTCGGCGAACATCTTTCGGATGACGGTGACGAGCTGGCCGTCCGTGCGTGCGGCGTCGGAGTTCGGCCGGTACCGCGCGCGCATAGCGCGCCAATCGACGCCGTTGAACTGTGGATCGTAGTACTGCCGATTGAGCGTGTCCCAGACGGCGTCGAAAACCGCGCGCGGCCGCACACCGGAGCGTATATCCGGCATTCGCGATCCGCGAACGGCCCCGCTGATCATCGCGACCTGCCATTTGCCGGTCATCGCGGTGCCGGCGATGGCCGTCGTGATCCCGACCGGGCCGTACGGCGACGTGCCTTTGAGTGACAGCGTGCCGTCGGTGAAATGACCTTCGGTCACCGTCAGCAGGGGGTAAACAAGATTCGTCGTCGTAACCGTGCCGTCGCTCGAGACCGCAAATTCGAGAATCGCGCGGTATTGCTGCGAGGGGATGTCGAACGTCACATCCCAACGGCCATCGAGCGGTGTATTGGAGGGCGTCAGGCAGACGGCCAAACAACAGGTGCCGATCACTCTGTTCACGCGCCCTCCGTGGCTGACGACAGGAAGCGATCTCGCCGCCGCCTCATTGGCGCCGATTATGGCACCGGCCGGGGGATTGTCAATGTAGGCAAATCACCGCGCCACGGACGCCGTGTTCACTGAAACGGGTTTCTGACGCGCACACCCTGCAGCAGCTGATTGTCCGTGAGATCCTCCGCCCAGAGCGTCGTGCAGCCCAGTTGATGCGCGGCTTCAACGATCATCGCGTCCCAGAAGCCCAGCTTGCTGCGTTGTTGCAGCGTCTGCTCTATTGCTCGCACGCCGCCGATCGAACCGCCAATCACTGATGGCATCATGCCCCGATTCTGGGCGGACTCGAGCAGACGCTTGAACACGTCAGCCGTCGTGTTCGGCGTCTCTCGATTACTTGGCGGATTGAGGTAGTGCTGTAGCACCTCCTCGGTGACCCCGGCCGACTGAAGACCGAGGAGACATCGGCGAGCAAGGTCGTAGGTCTTGCGATCTCGGTCAGTCGTGTTTGTCGGTGCCTTCATCGTTCTTCCTGACGGAATAACGTCAGGCATCAGCCGCGGCGCGCACGATCGCGACAGCGCCGACGGCTCCATTCGGGTGTTAGCGGCCCACGCGATGTGATCGCGATTCGTCACGCGAGAAACTGTGGGGCACGGTCCACCGCAGATACAATCACGAGCCTCCGGGGACCGAGGCCGAACCGGCACTGGTGCTCAGCAGCCCGAGTGTTAGCGTGGTCCGGGGATTCGCGGCATCGTCATTGGTGACACGCCGGGCAATCGGCGTGATCCCGTTTAGGAGATTGCCCCTCATCCGCATCCCTGTTCCCGGAGGCTGCCCAAAAGTGTAAAGGAGCCTCTGAGGAAACGCTATCGTCGTCGTCCGTCCCCGAAGCCGCTCACCTCGCCGGATGCGCTGGAACGTCTGCATCCGCACGCCGCCGGCATCGACTGTGGCTCGGCAGAACACTTCGTCGCCGTGCCACCCGATCGCGACGCGACCCCCATTCGCTCCTTTGCGACCTTCACCGGGGATCTGCACCGCCTCGCCGCCTGGCTCACCGCGTGTCGGGTGACGCACGTGGCGATGGAGGCCACCGGCGTATATTGGATCCCTCTCCACGAGATCCTCGAGACCCGCGGCTTTCAGGTAATGCTCGTCAATGCGCGCCACACGAAGAACCTCCCGGGTCGCAAGAGTGATGTCTCCGATTGCGAATGGCTCCGAGATCTGCACATCCTCGGGTTGCTCCGCGGGCGTTTCCGCCCCGTCGATGGGATCGTCGCGTTGCGCGGCTATCTCCGGCACCGCGCGACCCTCATCGAGAACGCGGGCGCTCTGGTCCAGCGCATGCAGAAAGCGTTGGTCCAGATGAACGTCCAACTCCCGCTGGTCGTGAGCGACATCACCGGCGTGACCGGCCTCCGGATTCTGCGCGACATCGTCGCCGGCCACCGGGATCCGCAGCAGCTCGCCCAGCATCGTGACTACCGGTGCCACGCGTCCGAAGCCGAGATTGTCGCCGCCCTGACCGGCAACTACCGCGCCGAGCACCTCTTCGTGCTCCAGCAGACCCTCGAACTCTTCGACAGGTATCAGCAGCAGCTCACCGCCTGCGATGGCGCAATCGAGGCCCACCTCGCTCACCTCACCGCCACCGCCGTGCCGTCGGCCACCCCGTTGCCGCCCGCTCGCCGCCGGCAGAAGCCCCGTGAGAACGAACCCCGCTTCGACGTCCGGACGCCGTTGCATCAACTGACCGGCGCCGACCTCTCCCAGATTGACGGCATCGGACCCTATAATGCGCTTCGCCTGATCGCCGAGATCGGAACGGACATGACACGCTGGCCGACCGACAAACACTTCACGTCCTGGCTCACGCTCGCGCCCCAGAACAAGGTGTCCGGCGGCCGCCTCTTGAGCAGCCGCACGCAACCATCCGCCAACCGCGCGGCCGCGACCTTGCGGCTGGCCGCCATGAATCTCGGTCGGACGCAGACGGCGCTCGGCGCGTTCTATCGCCGGCTTGCGTACCGTGTCGGCAAAGCCAAGGCCGTGACCGCCACCGCCCGGAAGCTCGCGATCCTCGTGTACCACACGCTCAAAGGCGACCTGACCTATCAGGATCCCGGTGCGGATGCCTACGACGCACAGGATCGCGCCCGCACCATCCGCCGTCTACGTCAACGCGCTGACCACCTAGGCTTTGCGCTCGTCGATCTCAAGACCGGCGAGCTCTCCGAGGGAACAGTTTCTTAGGAGACCGGAGACACGCCCTATGCATCCTCGAGTCGGACTCCACGACCTTCATGGAGTGCTGCCCGCGCCTCGGCAATACGACGCACAAACTCAGGATGATGCTCAAGGCGGTAGTCGAACCAGTCGTCTTCAGAGCCGAACCCGATCAACACGCCCGCTGCACGGCCGTGACGAGTGATCACGATCTCTTCGTCTTCCGCCAGGCGAAGGTACTTCGAAAGATCATCCTTGATTTCAGCGAGAGCCACCGCCCGACCTCGGCGTGCCTTCTCCATCGAGCCAGCCTTGCGCTTCGGCCTTCCCGATGATGGCGAGGACCTCGACCGTCGCTTCTGTAACGTCATAAAACACCCTGATGTCGCCGACCCTCAACCGGAACTGCGGTTGGCTCAAACCCCGCAGCCGTTTGATCCGGCTCTTGCTGACCTTCGTCGGTTCATGTCTCAGGTGCACTTCGAGAGCGTCCTTGACCTCGGCACCGATGTGCGCGGGGAGCTTGCGCAACGACTTCACTGCTTCGGGCGCGAGGACGATCGCGAACGGCATTCTGGCTACATCATAGCCAGATCTTGAATGCCCCGCAAGCCAAGCGGGTGTGTCTGCCGCGGTCTAACGTCTCGCGCTGAGCCGCGGCGCCCAGCGTCAGTCCCGGCGCCGACGGCTCCAGCGCGATGTTAGACTTCGTATCCGTTCAGCGACAAACAAAGATCGCACGCGCTCCGACGTTGTCCGGTCATTTGAAGCATACCGGCCGACCGGTGACCGGTCTGAGACGAATAGCTGTCGATCAAGTCAAGCAAGTCGGTGTTCAACTACTCTGGACCCGGACAGGTTGCATTTTGGGCAAACGTATCGAACGCCCATGAAGCCGCCGCCTTGTGTCACGCAGTCGCCGCAGAGGACTGAGTGACAAACAGGGCATTGGTAGAATGGGCTGCCAGGGCCCTGTCCTTGGATGACATTCACGGGTTTGACGGACCCGCACTGCATGCATTTCGGAACGTGCATCATGACTCCTCCCATTTCGGTCTCCGAGACCCTGCGTCTATACTTGACGGCAGGGGTCCAGATGTGTCCATCGCGCGAAGCCGCGGTCCACTACACCAGCCATTGCGGAACGCATCGCCCGCTCGTGAAACGACAAGGTTGCTGTCGTTTCGCTTAGAAGCCTACTAACTGGTCTTGGAGTAGACCGCGAACCCTACGCTCGCAGCCATACACCCATGACGAAAGAGCCGGGGCACCCGTCAAAGCCTTGAATGCCGGCATCCTAGCACGAGCGGCAGAATTCCTCGGAACGCGGTTACGCGTAACCTTCCGTGGAGCAGCGGTCGGCGTAACGCGGTTCCCGGCCGAGGCTCACGCCGGCAACCGTCGTGGGGGCAGCAGTTTTCGGGACCGCGATCCGAAACGGTGCAGCGGATACGCGCCTAGCCCCG
>Ga0156223_130_pt3 | contig 71664 bp, 63 predicted proteins | sample RifCSPlowO2_12_FD_107871 | JGI IMG/M metagenome (GOLD analysis project Ga0156223, IMG submission 107871) | Acidobacteria bacterium RIFCSPLOWO2_12_FULL_66_21
GCGGGGGCCCCTTGCCCCGCTCCGCTCCCCTTTTGACTGGCGGGGACCCCTGCACCTCGCCAAGCTCGATGATCGCGTGCGTGCAATGGAGCAACGAGGATGCCGCACGGCGGATCCGGGGATTTCGGGCTGATTCTTGTGGCGGCGCGTTGCATCCCGGCGTACCGTACCGGGAAATCGGCACGGCATACGCCTGACCTGGTTCGAGGGTCCGTGCCGCTTTTCCGGCATCGAAACGGGCGCGCGAGAGGAAACCTCCGGATTTATGCTGGTACCGGGGCAGCACGGACGTTGCTTCCACCAACCCCAGGGAGAGCCGCAATGAACAACCAGACGTTCATCGTTCTGCTGCTGGCGCTGGTGCTTGCCATTTACGTGGTGATGGCCGTGGTGGCCTACATCCGGATGCGCGGCACGCGCGTCATCGTCTGCCCGGAGAATCAGGAGTCAGCGGCAGTGAACGTCGACGCCAGCCATGCCGCGATGACGGCCGTGTGGGATGCAGAGGACATCCGCCTGCGTTCGTGCTCGCGGTGGCCGGAACGGGAGGACTGCGATCAGGCCTGCACGGGGCAGATCGCCGTCGCCCCGCAGGAAACGCGCGCCTTCGAGATGCTGCGGAAATGGTACGCCGACAAGAAGTGCGCGATCTGCCGCCGTACGATCCCGCCCCTGCATGCGGTGGGGCCCAAGCCCGGCATGCTGAATCTGGCGTCCCCGTCGCACGAGACGATCAGCTGGGAGGAGATCCCGGCCGAACACCTGCCGGTGGTGTTCGCCACGCATCTGCCGGTCTGCCCGCAGTGCCAGGTCGCCGAGGCCTTCCGCCGCGAATTCCCCGACCTCATCGTGGACCGCAACAGCCGCAACGCGGGGAACGTTCACTAGCTCTCAGCTTTCAGCTTTCAGCTTACAGCTTTCAGCGGTTGTCAGCTGATGGCTGATGGCTGATAGCTGATGGCTGACGGCTTCAGATATCAAGCCTCGATCCTCGTATCGTGAGACATCCGCTGGATGACGATGTGCATCCATGCGAGGCAGGCGACGGCCAGGGCCGCGAAGAACATCCAGCAGGTCGTCCACAGGCCGGTGTGCTGGAGCAGCGCACCGAAGAGAATCGGGCAGACGAAACCCCCGACGCCGCCGATCACCCCGACGATTCCGCCGACCACGCCGACTTCGCCCGGAAAGTAGTCCGGGATGTGCTTGAACACGGCGCCCATGCCGAGCCCCATCGTGAAGCCGACGAGCAGCAGGAGCGCGGAGAAGATCGCCACGTTCGCCTGGAAGTAGATGTGCGTCACGCCCCGCGCGAGAAGCTGGCGCTTCGTCACGCGGTCGCCAGACTTTACCGCCGGCTCCTGCCAGAACGCTTTCGACGGCAGGACCAGCGTGCCCTCGTCGCGCCGCGCGAGCCAGTGGCTCGGGATCGGCTGGAGCGGGTATCGATCCGCGCCCACCACGATCGCGCCCGGCTCGATGGCGGTGACGACGCCCGCGCGCCGCGCCATGACGCCGCGGCCGGGCGACTGCACGTCCATGCGCGGCACGCTCAACAATGCGCACCCGATGGCGCACAGTGACAGCACGACGTACATCACGCGCCGCGCGCCGTACCGGTCGGACAGCCATCCGCCCAGCGCACGCACCAGGCTGGACGGCAGGCTGAAACTCGACGCCATCAGGCCGGCCATGGTGACCGTCATGCCGTAGACGTTCACGTAGTACGGCATCAGCCACTGCGACAGACCGACGAAGCCGCCGAACACCAGGAAGTAGTAGAGGCCGAAGCGCCACACGCGAGGCCTGGAGAGCGGCGCCAGCCGGCGCGAGAGCGGGAGCGCCGCCATCGATCTCCGCGACTGGGTGACGAGCGCAAAGGCGACCGCCGTCACGACGAGTGCCGCGGCGTACAGCCGCGGAAGCATGCGCCAGCGTTCGAGGTCCGCGCCTCCGGCGGTGAGACGGATGAGGAGGGTCGGCGCAATCAGTGTCGTCAGCGCCGCACCCGCGTTGCCGATCCCGAAGAGTCCGAGCGCCGTGCCCTGCCGCTCGCGGGAGAAGAACAGCGACGTGTAGGCGACGCCGACGGCGAACGACGCGCCCGTCAAGCCAAAGCCCAGAGAGGACAACGCGAAGGTGCGGTAGGAACCCGCGAGCGACAACGTGTAGAGCGGAACCGCGCTCGCGAGCATGAGCGCCGCGAACACCCAGCGGCCGCCGAAGCGATCGGTGAGGAGCCCGAGCGGCAGCCGCATGATCGAGCCGGTCAGGATCGGCAGCCCGATGAGCCACCCCACCTGCGTGTCAGACCACTGGAAGACGCCCTGGTCCACCAGGAAAGTGACGAGCACACCGTTCATCGTCCACGCCGCAAAGCACACGGCGAAGGCGACCGTGTTCATCAGCAGGACGAGCTGCGGCCGAGCTTCTCGATTCATCTCAGACACTATACTGAGGGTTGACGATGTCTCGCGTCACTGAGGGCCGCAACCCCGCGGTCGTGTCGGGCTCGCACGTCGCGCACGCCCTCTTCTGGGGGCTGCTCGCCTCGGCACTGGTGATCGCGGGCATCGTCGTCGGCAGCCGTGGCTTCCGCGATTTCGATCCGGCGCTCGTGTCGTACGCGGGCGCGACCGTCTTCTCGGCGTTCGGGCTGGGTTACCGGTACGCGATGTGGCTCCGCCGCCCGCCGACGCGCCTCTACTGGCGGCGCGGATGGGAGATCTTCCTGGCGCCGCGGCGGCTGCCGCGGCACCTCTTCGAGCTGGGCCGGCTGTTCGTCGACAGCGTCGTGGCGCAGCGGTTCATCGAGCATCGATCGCGCACGCGGTGGATCGCGCACTGGTTCATCGCGTGGGGCTGCCTGCTTGCGGCGGCGGTGACCTTCCCGCTGTCGTTCGGCTGGGTCCGGTTCGAATCCGCGGCCGACTCCCAGGCTGTCTACCGCGCCTTCGTCTTCGGCGTCCACGTGTTCACGTTTCCACTCGACAGCTGGCTGGCGCCGCTCGTGTTCAACGTGCTCGATATCGCGGCGGTCATGGTCCTCACCGGGTTGTTCTTCGCGTTCTACCGCCGGGGCCGCGATCGCGGCGCGCTCGCCGTCCAGCAGTTCGCCAGCGACATGCTGCCGCTTGCCCTGCTGTTCGCGGTGTCCATCACGGGGCTGTTCCTCACGGCTTCGACACACCTGTTGCGGGGCCTTCAGTACGGGTTCCTGTCGCAGCTCCACGCGGTGACGGTGATTTTCACGCTGTTGTACCTGCCGTTCGGGAAGTTCTTCCACATCTTCCAGCGGCCGGCGCAGATGGGGGTCGCCTTCTACAGGCGCGCAGGCGCCGAGGGGGAGCAGGCGGCGTGCATCCGATGCGGCGAGCCGTTCGGATCGCGGCTCCACGTGGACGATCTGAAGCGGGTGGAAACCGCGTTGGGGATTCGATACGAGCTCGCGGGCGGCGGACACTACCAGGATGTCTGCCCCGGCTGCCGCCGGCGCACGCTGGCCCTGGCGCAGGACACCGCCTGGCGCGACGCCGGCGGGCACAACGCAGAAACCAGGCGCGATGGCTAAGCTTCCGCAGTCGATTCCGGAACTCGTCGCTCGGTTCGGACCGCACCTCAACCGCACGCCGTCCGGCGGGTGGACGGCAATTGGCGAACCCGACCGGCTCGTCAAGACCCATTGCTGCTTCTGCGGACAGCAGTGCGGCATCCAGCTCAAGGTGAAGGACAACCGCGTGGTCGGCTTCGAGCCGTGGGAGGAGTTTCCGTTCAACCGCGGAAAGTTGTGCCCGAAGGGGGTCAAGCGGTACTTGCAGGACGAGCATCCCGATCGCCTTCTCTCCGCGCTCGAGCGGACCGAGGCGGGCTTCGTGCCGGTGGCTTACGGCAAGGCGATGGACCGGGTGGCGCGCGAACTCACGCGCGTGCAGGAGCAGTACGGCCGCGACGCGGTGGCGGTGCTGGGCGGCGCATCGTTCACCAACGAGCGCGCCTACCTGCTCGGCAAGTTCGCCCGGGTCGCCCTCCGGACCGCGAACATCGACTACAACGGCCGGCTCTGCATGGTTTCGGCCGCGGCGGCCTCGAAGAAGATCTTCGGCATCGACCGCAGCGCGAACCCCTGGAGCGACATTCCGAAGGCGGACGTCCTGCTGCTGGCGGGGTCCAACCTGGCGGAATGCTCGCCGATCACGACGGACTATTTCTGGCAGGCGCGCGAGAACGGCGCACGCATCATCGTCCTCGATCCGCGCATGACCCCGATCGGGCGGACGGCGGACCTCTTCATCCCCGTGCGGCCCGGCGGCGACATCGGCGTCTTCAACGGCATGCTCCACGTGATGATCGAGCGCGGGTGGATCGACCGCGATTTCATCGCCGCGTGCACGACCGGATGGGACGAGCTGGAACGGACCGTCCACAACTACCCGCCGGAGCGCGGCGCGCAGATTGCCGGCGTGCCCGCGTCGATGATCGTGCGCGCCGCCGAAATGTGGGGGCCCGCGCGTACCAGCTTCCTGCTGCACGCCCGGGGCATCGAGCACCACAGCAAGGGGGTCGAGAACTGCATGGCGGCGATCAACCTCGTGGCCGCCACCGGGCGGATCGGCCGCGAGGGCTGCGGCTACGCGATGATCACCGGGCAGGGCAACGGGCAGGGGGGACGCGAGCAGGGTCAGAAGTGCGACCAGTTGCCCGGCGCGCGCGACATCGAGAATCCCGCGCACCGGCAGTACATCGCGGGCGTCTGGGGCGTGCCGGAGGCGTCGATCCCGCACAAGGGCCTGTCGGCCGTTCCGATCTTCGAGGCGATCCGCGACGGGAAGATCAAGGCCCTGCTGTCCTTCTGCTTCAACCCGGCGGTGTCGCTGCCCGACGGCCATTTCGTGCGCGCGGCGCTCGAGCAGCTCAAGTTCTACGCGAACGTCGACTTCTTCATGTCCGAGACGTCGCGCTACGCCGACATCGTGCTGCCCGCCGCGCTGATGGAGGAGGACGAGGGGACGACGACCAACGTCGAGGGTCGCGTCATCCATCACCGCAAGGCGGTCGACCCGCCTGGCGACGCGCGCGAAGACTGGAAGATCGTCTGCGATCTGGCGGGCCGGCTCGGCGCCGGAGACAGGTTTCCGTTTCAGTCGTCACGTGAGATTTTCGACGAGCTCCGCCTCGCTTCTCGCGGCGGCGTCGCCGACTACTACGGGATCACGTGGGAGCGGATCGATCGCGAGTTCGGCGTGTTCTGGCCGTGCCCGTCGGAGGACCATCCGGGCACCCCGCGGCTCTACGAGGGCCACCGCTTCGGCCATGCCGACGGCAAGGCGCACTTCCAGCCCGTGGACTGGCGGCCCGCGGCCGAAGAACCGGACGTCGATTTCCCGATCGTCCTGACGACCGGGCGGGTCGTGTCGCAATACCTGTCCGGCACGCAGACTCGGCGCATCGGCGGGCTCGTCGATCAGCACCCGCAGCCGCGCTGCGAGATGCACCCTCGACTGGCCACGGAGCTCGGTGTGGCCGACGGCGATTTCGTGCGTGTCGAGAGCCGCCGCGGCTCGGTGACCGTCCGCGCGTCTGTCGTCCGCACGATTCGGCCCGACACGGTTTTCGTTCCATATCACTGGCCGCACGACCGGTCCGCGAACAACTGCACCGCGCACGCGATCGATCCCGTGTCGCATATCCCCGAGTACAAGATCTGCGCCGTCCGCGTCACCCGGGTACCGGCTCCCACCGACGCGCTCGCGTCGCTCGAACCCGAGGCCGGGGGTGTGAGGTGAGCGCGGAGCGGAGCGATGGGAGCCAACTCGCCTTCTTCATCGACTACTCGCGGTGCATCGGGTGCCAGGCCTGCGTGCAGGCGTGCGAGGAGTGCGATACCCACCGCGGCGTGTCGATGATCCACCTCGAGACGATCCGGCGCCCCGACAGCGTCCAGACGGCGCCGCAGGTCTGCATGCACTGCGAGAACCCGATTTGCGCGCAAGTCTGCCCCGCCGACGCGATCAAGAAGACCCCGGACGGGGTCGTCCAGAGCTCGCTGAAGCCGCGATGCATCGGCTGCTCGAACTGCGTGCTCGCCTGCCCGTTCGGCGTGCCGAAGTACGACGCGCACATCGACCAGATGATGAAGTGCGACATGTGCTACGACCGCACGAGCACGGGGAGGCGGCCGATGTGCGCGACGGTCTGCCCCTCCCAGGCGCTGGCCTTCACGACCCGCGAGGAGATCGAACGCACCCGCCAGGGCACCGCGGTGAACGTCTGGCGTTTCGGCGCCGAGGTGGTACGCACCAAGGTCTACGTGATGATGCCGGCGCAGGGACCCGCCATCCACATCGACACGATCCGCAAGGGAGGCCCGGCGGTCGCCGGCCCCGGCCGGGAGGATGTGGCATCGCTGCTCGACGGACTGTGAGGGAGACGTGGCTGACGGAGTCGACAACTCGGAGCAGTGGCGCGAGGACTTTCCCGTCCGGTGGGACGTCGATCACTATCTGACCCGCCGGGAACTCGCGAAGTTCCTGACGCTCGGCTCGGCCCTGCTCGTCGGCGCCACCGGCGCGATCGCGGCGATCGGCCGCTTCGGGTTCCAGGAAATCCGGGCGCGCCAGTGGATCGCCTCGGCCGCGGCACTGCAGCCGAGCGGTTCCCTGCTCTTTCGGTATCCGACGTCCGACGACCCGTGCATTCTGGTCCGGACGGCCGCCGGCGAGTTGAAGGCCTACTCGCAGGTCTGCACGCACCTTTCGTGCGCGGTGCGGCACGTTCCCGACAAGGACGAGTTCTTCTGTCCCTGCCACCGGGGATTCTTCGCGGTCGCCGACGGGCGGCCGCTGGCGGGGCCGCCCACGCGGCGCCTCCCGCGCATTCTGCTCGAGGAGCGCGACGGGGACGTCTATGCCGTCGGCGTGGAGGTGTGAGCGATGGAGACGCGCCAGCAGGGTGCGGTGCTCTTCTCCGGCATCCTGGTGCTGATCGGCACGCTCGTCATCATCCAGCTCTGGCTGCTCACGGCGGCGCTGGAGGCGCTGCTCGCGCGGGACGCGGGCGTCCTGCTGCCGGCGACCCTGTCGTCGCTCGTGCTGTTCCTGATCAACGCGGGATTGCTGTGGTATGTCGTCTCGTTCGACCGCCGCGTCCGTCGCGATGAAGGCCGCGGCGTCGAATAGGCCGCTACTGCACGTCGAGCTCGACTCCACCGCCAATGCGCGCCGCGACGTTGTACAGCGCGGCCCCGATCGCCCCTCCGATCAACCCCATGACGCCGTAGAGGATTGGAAGGAACACGATCGCGCCGACCCCGAACACCGGCCCCGCCCACGACGGCATGTCGCTGTTCGACGCGGCCAGGCTGCCGCCAACAACCGAGATCAGCGCGAACACCAGGCCGATGCAGAGCCCGATCCCGCCGCAGATGACCGCGTAGATCCGCGCGACCGACCATACGCCGATGTGCTTCACGATCATGGGGAGCCCTCCAATTGCCGATTGCCGATTGGCGATTGCCGATTGACGGATTGAGGATTGACGAATGTCGATCGACGGACTGTCGACTGCCGATTCTACCCGCGCCGGGGCAGAAATCTTCACAAATCAGTAATCGTCAATGCGTCGATCGCCAATCGGCAATCGTCAATCCGGAAGTCGGCAATCTTCAATCGCCAATCGGCACTGACAGAGGCTACAGAGTGGCCTTTGCCAGGACTTCGTCCCATTTCATGGGGTTCGTCTTCTCGCGGGCGGCCGCGTCCTTCGCTCCTTCGTTCAGCGCGTAGGCCGTGTAGTCCAGGGCGCGCTCGGGCCCCTCGCCCATCATCGTCGGCACGAAGATCGCGCCCGATGCCTTTACCAGACGCGAGGTTGGATAGTCCACGACGAAGACGTGGGCGCCTTCCAGCGGATGCTCCTTGAGCCACTTCGCCATGCAGCCAGCCGTCCGGAACTTGAAGGCGTGGCCGTCCGCGTCCACGACCTCGCCGGCGACCCGCAGATCGGAAATAGGTCTGCGGCATCGGGTGCACTTGTCGCCTGATTGAATCGGCACCGTATTCGCGCCGGAACATGCGGCAAGCAGTAGGCTCGCTACTATCACTATCGCCCGCGGTTTCATGTGACCTCCCAGGCGGAGCTATTGTCCGCCACTTGGACCATGATCGCCCTCGCCACCGCACGTTCGACGGCGAGCTCGGTCTGATCGCACTCGAACACGATCCCCGGAAAAGTCTGCAGCACGCGGATCGCGGCCCCCGCGCTGATTCCGAGCGCGGCAAGGCGCTCGGCGCGGCCGGTCAGATCGCGCGTGATCCTGACGACGCGCCCCGACGTACCGGGAGCGAGCGACGCCAGCGTCCGCAGCTCCGGCTCCGGCTTGGCGGGCCGTGTCTGCGGCTTAGAACGTGACATGGAGCACCCTCAGAATGGTATTCAGCACCGTACCGGTGCTGATTGCAACAATGGTGACGAAGGTCAGGATCGCGACGCCGACTCGAAGGCCCCGCTCCTTGATGATCATGAGCAGGTTGGCGACGCACGGGACGAAGAGCGTCATCACCGTCAGCGCGACCACCGCTTGCAGGCCCGTCAGCGATCCGTCGTGCGCCATCGTGAACAGCCCGGCCGCGCCGTAGTCGCGGCGGAGGAAGCCCATGACGAACACCTGCGCCGCGTCGGACGGCAGCCCGAGCGCTCCGGTGACGATGGGCCGCGCGGCGGACGTCAGCCAGGCGAGCGCCCCCAGGCGATCCATGAGGAAGAGGAGCGCGGTGCCGATCAGGAACAGCGGGACGGCCTCGCCGAGATACCACTTCACGCGCAGCCCCGTCTTCGTCAGCAGGTTGCGCAGCCTCGGCATGCGGATCGGCGGCAGCTCGAGAATGAAATCCGACCGGTCGCCGGGCAGCGCCCGCGCCGCGAGAAACCCCACGATCACCATCTGCATGAGGACGACGGCAAACAGCGTGAGGAGCGCCCACACGGAGATGCCGCCGAGAATGCCCATGATCGTCGCGAGCTGCGCGGAGCATGGGACACCCAGCGCGATCAGCGTGATCGCGATCAAACGCTCCTTCGGCGTCCCCAGGATGCGTGTCGTCATCGTCGCCATCGTATCGCAGCCGAGTCCGAGCACCATCGGCAGCACCGCCTTGCCGTTCAGGCCCATCGAGCGGAACAGGCGATCGGCGAAGATGGCCAGCCGCGGAATGTAGCCGCTGTCCTCGAAGAACCCGAACACGAGGAAGAACGTGGTGACGACCGGAAGAACGATCGCGATCGAGTAGGTGAGGCCCATCGTGATGAGCCCGTACTGGCCGGTGAGAAAGTCGCGCGCGACCGCGATGGGGATGTGCGCGGTCAGGGCCGTCGCCGCGGGATTGATGTAACCGCCGAACACGACGTTCTCGAGCGCGCCGACCAGCGTTTGCGCGCCAAGCACGCCGACGAAGAGGTACGTCACGTACAGGACGAGAGCGAGAATCGGCAGCCCGGTCAACGGCTGGCGGACGGCGCGACCAAGCCACTCCTGGAACCTCCCCAGGGTGACCGTGCCGATCGTGCGGAACCGCGCGGCGGTGCCGTCGGCCCAGTGGAGGTGGTCTATGCCGGCGTCGCGCGCGGCCCTCGGAATGGCGGCCACCGGCAGCGCCGCCCGCAGCTCGCTCATCCCCCGCCCTTCAGTGGCAACCGCCTCGATGACGGGTATGCCCAGGCACTCGGCGAGCGCCTCGCTGTCGATGTCGACGCCGCGCGCGCGCGCTTCGTCGAGCATGTTGAGCACGAGGATCATCGGGCGTTTGAAATCGGCGAGCTGCGAGGTGAGCAGCAGCGCGCGGCGCAGGTTCCGCGCGTCGGCGATCTGCACCACCATCTCCGCGCCGCCGTCGACCAGCATCTCGCGCGTGATCCGTTCGTCCTCGCTGAGGACACCCTCGAGCGCGTTCACCCCTGGAGTGTCGATGACGTCGCACATCTCGGCGCCGACCATGGCGCGGCCCTTGGTAATGGTCACGGTGGTGCCGGGATAGTTCGAAACGGTCGCATAGCGGCCGGTCAGGCGGCCGAAAACCACGCTCTTCCCTACGTTCGGATTGCCAATGAGGGCAATGCGGAGCGGATGCGCCCGGAGCCGAAGCAGGGGTGTCGCTTTCAAATCAGGGATCGCATGCGGACAGGGCATTGGTGGTTGTCAGCGCAAAGGCGATGCCCGTCGCTGACGGCCGTATTCTCGGGTGTTTCCGATTGTCACAGCAGTGGGTGACGGATTCCCGGCAGGCGAGACCGATCAGAGCGAACGAGCGCAGCGAAGTGAGCCTCACGAGCGGAGCGCGGCACGGGGCCCCCGCGAGCGAGTGAGTAGGGGGGTCCCGGGGGGCGAAGCCCCCCGGATGGGGAACAGGCGCCCGGCTCTTCCGCATCGTGACTGCCGGGACAGCAGCCGCGAAGGGAGGAAGGCGAAAGAACCGGACGCACACCTACAAAGTCGCTAGTCGCTAGTCGTCGGTCGAGCGGTTGGGAGTCGTAGCTTATGACGACTCCCAGCCCCCCTCCGTTTACAGGCCCCTTCAGCTATTCGACACCGTTTTTCCGTCGGCGGAGCCTTCTACGTTCTGACTTCTACCTTCGACGTTTCTTCCCGTCTACCAGAGGTACGTCACCCGCAGGAACCCGGTGTTGGCCGTGTAGTTGCGGTAGAGATATCCCGAGTAGATGGTGCTCGCGAAGACGCCCGTCAAGCCATTCGCCGGATTGAGCTGGTTGATGGCCGAACTGTCCAACGCGAAGTCGTTCACGGTGTACTTCTCGTACCAGTAAGCCGCGCCAATCGCGATGTTCGGCCGCACGAAGTGCTGGACGTCGATCCGGCCGTCGGTCAGCTTGTTGTTCAACCGCGGAAGCTGCACGAGCGGAGTGGTCGTGAAGACCGTCTGATTCGCCGGCTGCCCGTAGACGTAGGTGGCGTTCCCATCGCTGATGTCGTAGCTCAGACGGATATCCGTCTTCGGGAGCGCCTTGAGGAGGTCAAGGTTGGCGCTGAACGTCTTCACCTTGTCGCTCTGATCGTCCCACCAGTCCCGCGTGGGATCGAGGAACGTCGTGTTGGTCGGACTCAGCGGGTTCGCCGTGCGCGAATAGCTCATCGCCGTGTACTTTTCGAACCCGTAGTTGAGGCCGAAGGTGACGAACTCGGACGGCGCCACGTCGAACCCGACGCTCCACGTGTTGTTCTTGTTGTCGCGCAGGCCGAACCCGGAGTTGTAGTAGTTGTCCTTCCCGGTGCTGACCGACGCGTTCACGTCGAACATCGCCACCGGTGTGACCGTGAAGACGAGCGTCGCGCGATCGCGTTTGCGATCCGCAATGTCGTAGTGCTGCATCGTCGGCTGTTCGCCGACTTCATCGAGGATCGCTTCCTCGAACCCGGAGCCCGTCCGCTTGGAATGCTCGAACTTGGCTCGCAGGCTCACGTACTGGTTGCCGGTGCTGTCGAACGACACGCGGTACGTGTTCTCGGCCGTCTTCTCCCAGATGCGGTGGGTGCGGTCGCCGTCTTCGCGCGTGAGGCCGACATTCACGCCCACGTACTCGTGCGGCGTGAACGACGCGTCGAGATCGAGCGTGTGGCGCTTCATGCCGAACGGCTCGTTCTCCCATGTGGCCGCCGTGGCGGGGTTGTACGACCAGTCGCCGATGAGCGCCTTCTGATCGAAGACCGGCGTCTTGTTGGCGTAATCGTAGTAGCGGTACTTCGCGTTGAGCCAGACGATGTCGGTCGGCCGCGACGTGAAGCTGTAGACCATCGACACGATGTCGGCCTTCGCCTCGGCGCTGGCGCGCTCGAGCGGGGGCGCCACGAGCGCCGTGTTCACGGTCGGAGCGACGAGCTTCTCGTCCTGGTTCCAGCGGCCGATCGAGATGGCCGCGCTCGCGCGGCTGCGGGCCGGCAGCTTGTACGACCCGTTCACGTTGAACGAGAACGAGTTGTTGCTGGGCCACAGCACGGCGAGGCCGGACGACGTGCCGCCGGAGATGTCCACTGCGCGCAGCGGGTTGTCGAACCGCACGAACGGCGTGTTGTTGTCGTACCAGGAGCCGGTGTACCCCACGCTGAGCAGGCCGTTCGCGTTCGCGAACTCGAGCAGGCCCTTCAGGTCGGTCGTCCGGTCATCCACCGGCACGCCGATCTCGACCGCGGGGTTGAGGCCCGGCGACGTGCCGAACCCGAACGCCTGCAGGTTGTGCCCGTTCCGCGTGGTGTTTTTCAGGTTGAACTTGAAGTCCACGTCGCGGTTGAACGAGTACACGGCGTCGAAGCTGCCGATGTGCCGATCGCTGCGCAGGTCGTACTGCCGCGCGCCGGCGAGCGCGCCGCTGATCGCCGCGTCGCGCGCCCCGGTGCTGATGAGCGCCGCATCCTGGATCGACTGCTGGATGGCGTTGTCGATGTCGAGGATGCCGTTGCCGCGGTCCGTGTACAGGGACCGCGTGTCGGCGCTGATGAACAGCGGGATCTGGTTCCAGTCAAAGGTCACTTTCAGCTTGCCGAAGCTGCGAACCTCGCCGCCGAACCGCTGATCCCTGTAGCCGAGGTTGTTCGCCGTCGCCCGGAACGACCAGGTCTCGGTTTCCTTGTCGAGCCTGAACCGGTCGACGTAGGCCCCCTGGCCCAGGTCGCGGAACCGGCTATAGCGCGCGCGATCGCCGCTGACGTCGCTGGCGCGGAACCCGAAGTCGATCTGGCCGATCTTCGGTGTAAGCGTGGGTGTCGGTGCGGTAGCCGGCTGCGTGGCCTGCGCGGTCTGCTGCGCGGCTGCCGGCTGCTCCTGCTGTGCCTGGGCAACGCCCGTGAAGACCAGCAGAAGCGCTCCAATCAGACTGTATGTTCTGGTGCGCATCTTGAATTCTCCTCAGGCGTTACCGGACGAAGACCTTGCCCGACGTCGGGTGGTTCGACCCATGGATCTGCGAGTGGCAGTTGACGCAGCCGCGTCCGACGATCCGGTTGTTCTTCTGCAGCAGGGTCGTCGCGTCGTAGATCGTGGCCGGATGACGCGAATGCACGTGGCACCGCTGGCAGAGCATCGGCACCTTGGCGACGAGCATCCGCTCGTTGTTCGTGCCGTGCGGGTCGTGGCAGGTCGTGCAGCCCTCGCGGACCGCGGCGTGCTCCCACAGGAACGGCCCGCGCTTCTCGGTGTGGCAGCTCGTGCAGGCTTCCACGATCGAGTTGCCTTCACGCAGCATCTTGACGTTCTGCGATCCGTGCGGGTTGTGGCAGGTCGTGCACTCGAGCTTGCCCTCGCGGACCGGCATGTGCGACGACTTGTGCACCTTGTTGACTTCCTTGCGGTGACACTGCACGCAGGTTTCCTGCACCGTCTCGGTCTTCAGGTGCGCCTTCTCGGACTTCGCCGCATGCACGCTGTGGCAGGTGGTGCACGTCAGGTTGCGCGAGTCGTGCTTGCCGCCGGCCCAGTTGTCGTGGCTGCTGCGGTTGTGGCACGTCGTGCAGGTGGCGCTGACATCGCGCGGCGCCATGCTCTTCGGGTTCTTGATCTTCGTCTTGTCGCCGCCGCCATCGACGTGGGCCTGACCGGGTCCGTGGCAGCTTTCGCAGCCCCTGTTCGCCGCCGGCGAACGCGGATCCTTGGCACGCCCGTGCGGGCTCTCCTGGTACGACTGCTTCTGGTCCTCATGGCACGTCAAACAGGTCTCTTCTCCGACGTAGCCGCTGGCGGGCGCCGCGGCCTGCGCCGCCTGCGCAGGAGCGGGCTTGGCACTGGCAGGGGCGCTCTGACGCGGTGAAGCCGTGGCTCCCACCGTGACCATGACGACCAGCCAGATCGCCAGCGCTCCGGCGATAGTGACCATTGGGCCAAGGGTGCGCGTGAAGCGACCCATGTGTGTCCTCCTCGGCTTCGGGACGCAGCCCCCTCTCATAACAGAACGAAAGCAATGATGCCTTTGGACCGGACGCTCTCCCGGAAGCGCCGCTCCGCTCTTGAGCAAAGGGTGTGCCCTGCACTAAGTTACTGAAAGTAAATGCTTTGATGTGCAACCCCGGGGGTGAATCGACGGAAATTCGGCGATGAGGCCCCCTCCCGGACCTCTCTCTTTGCCGGAAACCCGCCGACAAATGCAGAGAAAATTGACAAATTCGCGGCGGAGTCTCGGCGCCCCTGCCCATTTCTGCCGTTCAGTCCAGCGGAGACCCGGCACTCAATCGAAGTTGTTATGATCGACCCCAACCTCATGACCACATCTCCGGAGAATGTCGAAGCGCTGCTGCGCGTCACGCCCGGCTTCCGCAAGCTCGCTCCCGAAGATCGCCGGACGATCGCGAAGGCCGCGACCATCGAGCGGTACGGCAAAGGGGAGACGATCTTCGAGCAGGGCACGCCATCCGACGCGTTCTATACGATCGCCTCTGGCCGCGTGAAGATCTTCAAGATGATGCCGAGCGGCAAGGACCTGATCCTCGAGGTCTTCGGCCCCGGCGATCCGCTCGGCGCCGTGGCCGCCTACGACGGGCGGCCCTTTCCCGCGAGCGCCGTCGCGCTCGAGGACACCACGTGCCTCGTCATCCCCCGGACGGTCTTTTTTGCGCTGCTCGAGCAACATCCCTCCCTCGTCCGCGGTCTAATGCTCGGGCTGACGATTCGGCTGGTCGAACTGACCAACCGCCTCGCGGAATTGAGCGGCGGCCGCATCGAGCCGCGCTTCGCGCGGTTGTTCCTCAAACTGGCCGCCGAAATGGGACGGCCGGAGCGTGGCGGCACGTTCGTCCCGCTGCCGCTCTCCCGGCAGGAGCTGGCGGACATGACCGGCACCACCATCGAAACGTGCATCCGGATCATGAGCCGCTGGGGCAAGCAGGACATCGTGCGCACCGAGAAGGACGGTTTCGTGGTGATCGACCGGAAGGCGCTCGACGCGATGGCGATGGATTAGTATGACCCCCGTCATACCCTGCGCGCGACCGCTCTCGTATGCTCCTTGCATGACGACCACCGCCTCGCGCGCAATTGCCGAACTACTGGAGCTGCAGCGCCGCCTCGCGGAACGCACGCGGGAGGTGTCAGGCGACGCCGTCGCCGTCCTGCGGACGGGACGCGACGTCCTGGCGTTCGCGGAACGTGAGGAGGCGGCGTTCTTTCCGCTGCTCCCGCTGCTCGATCCGGCCGCCCTCGCCGAACTCGGCGGCGAGCACCGGCAGCTCGCGGAGGATCTCGACCTGCTCGAATCGCTCGTGACCACCACGCCGGACTCACCCGACGTCGCCGCCCTGGCCGGCGCGCTCGCGCGACGGATCCACGAGCATGTCGCGCGGGACGGCCGCCTGCTGGCGCAAGCCGCGCGCATGGCCATCCGATGAGCATTCCGCTCCAGGCGGGCCTCGTGTACGGCCCGGTGAAATCCCGAAGGCTCGGCGTCTCGCTCGGCGTCAATCTCGCGCCTGACGCCCGGAAGGTCTGTACCTTCAATTGCGCGTACTGCCAGTACGGCTGGACGCCGCCCGATCCGCTCGGCGCATCGGTCGTCGACGAGAACTGGCCCACGCCAGACAGCATCGCCGAGGCGGTTGACCAGGCGCTCGCGCGCACGAGCGGCATCGATCGCATTACGCTGGCCGGCAACGGCGAACCGACGCTGCACCCCGACTTCCACGATATCGTCGAGCGCCTGCGGCTCGTGCGCAACCGCCGCGCCCGTTACGCGCGCCTCGCGATCCTCTCCAACGCGTCGACGCTCGCCGACGCCTCGGTCGCCGCCGCGCTCATGCGCCTCGACGAGCGGTACATGAAGCTCGACGCGGGCGACGACGTCACCCTGCGCAAGCTGAACGGATGCGGGATGGGGATCGAGGCCATCGTGGAAGGGCTGCGACGCCTGCCGGACGTGACGCTCCAGGCGCTGTTCACCCGCGACGCGCAGGGCAAAATCGACAATACGACTGAAGCGGCGATCGGCGCGTGGCTCACCGCGGTCGTACGCATCCGCCCCACCGCCGTGCACGTCTACACGATCGATCGGGACCCCGCGTGGAAGGAGCTCCAGAAGGTCCCGCGCGAAGAGCTGCAGCAGATCGCCGCGAAGGTAAAACAAGCAGGGATTCGGGCGGTGGTGTTCTGAGGTAGTTTCCAGTTGCCAGGTGCCAGCTTCCAGCCCGGAACTTTCAGAAGCTGGAAACTGGAAGCTGGAGACTGGTCACTCGCCTATTGTCTTCTCAATCCAGCCGCCCGCGCAGCGCTCGTTCACGCCCACGTACCCGCGCCGTTCCAGGAAACCCATCGAGACGCGCGGCGGATTGACGATGACGCGCCGGCAGCCGCCGGCAATCGAGGCGAGCTCCACGGCGTCCAGCAGGGCATTGACGATGTCGCGTTCGCTGCACCGGCACACGCCGCCGCAACAGGTGGGTGGCGGCGCGTCGATGCCGATGTCGGGCACCCGCATCTCCACTTCGGTCTTCTTGCACGTCGCGGCGGCGACGATCCGCCCGCCGAGCCGCACGACGACCCGCGGCCACTCACGCAGCCGATCGAGGCGCGGCTGGGTGAGCGAGCTGCCCGGGAACAGGCGCCGCAGATCCGCCTCCGACAGCACGTCGCATTCTGGACCTGTCACTCGCACGTCGAACGAGGCCAGATCGCTCGGCGGGGTCTCTGACGGGTAGGCGATCGCCATGGCGCTCTAGGAGTCTTCGCTGCCGAGGTGATCGAGCCCGAGCTTGCGGATACGGTCGCCGAGCGTCGATCGCTTGATCTGGAGCAGTTCGGCGGCCTTCGACTTGTTGCCGTGGCTCACCTTCAACGCCCAGGTGATCAGGTGCGACTCCACTTCCTGCAGCCGATCGTCGAGCGAGACGGCCGCGGGATGCGACGGATGCTCGATGGGCGGCGGCGTCGTCTGCATCTGCGAGTGGAACAGGATGCTCGCGGGCATGCAGCCGCACCGGACCTGGTTGCAGGTGCAGGTCTGCGCGATCCGCTCGCACGCGTTCTCGAGCTCGCGCACGTTCCCCGGCCACGGATACCGCACGAACGAGTCGCGGACCGTGGGCGACAGGTCCGGCGTCGAGTCGCCGCGATCCTTGAAGAACATCCGCATGAAGTGATCCGTGAGGAGCGGGATGTCCTCGCGCCGCTCGCGCAGCGGCGGCAGCCAGATCGGCACGACGTTCAGACGGTAGTAGAGGTCCTCGCGGAACTTGCCTTCCGCGACGAGCTGCTTCAGGCTCCGCTTCGATCCGGTGATCACCCGGACGTCGACGGGAATCGCGCGCGTGCCCCCCACGCGCTCGACGGTGCGCTGCTGGATGACGCGCAGCAGCTTCACCTGCACCGACGCGGGCACGTCGTCGATGTCGTCGAGGAAGATCGTTCCCCCTTCGGCCATCTCGAACCGCCCGGGACGGTCCTTGATCGCGCCGGTGAACGCGCCGCGCTCGTGGCCGAACAGCTCCGATTCGATGAGCGTCTCGGTCAGGATGGCGCAGCTCACCGCGACGAACGGCCGGCGGCGCCGGCGGCCCGAATGGTGGATGAGGTTGGCGACCATCTCCTTGCCCGTGCCGGTCTCGCCGACGATGAGCACGTTGCTCTCGCTGTCGGCGATCACGCGAACGAAGTCGAAGACCGCGCGCATGCGCGGGCTCCGTCCCACGACCACCGAGTCGATGGAGAATCCCCGGTCGGGCGGGATGGGCGGAGGTACGCTGCCTGGTGACGTCGGTGTTGTTTCGAACACGGCGACTGCCCCTACCGCAACGTCGGTGCCAGCCCCGGAATGGAGCTGACCGCGGTGGTGGAGACCCCGGAATCGTGCGGAATTGCAAGGGCTTTTCGCACCCTCTGGTTTCCGCCAGAAGACGGTCCCGTATGGCCGACCATGACAGGGCGCCGGGAATCCGGCAGCGGGCACTCGGGGGCCTGCCACGCACCTTGGACTGCCCGGAAATACACCGGAATTCCGGCAATCCCGGGGCCCCCCGGTCACGGCATGCTCTTTGTGATTGGGGTGATCGTGACCACTTCCAACGTTGCGGCGCTGCTGCGGCAGTACGACCGCCCAGGCCCGCGGTATACGTCGTACCCGACGGCGGTCGAGTTCAACGACTCGTTCGACGATGCGGCGTATCGCGGGCGCCTCGCGGCCGCGGCTGACGCCGAGGACGACCCGTTGTCGCTCTACGTGCATCTTCCCTTCTGCGAGGTGCGGTGCGCGTACTGCGGCTGCATGGTGATCATCACGCAGAAGCGAGAGGTCGCCGCGCGGTACCTCGACTATCTCGAGCGCGAGATTGCCATGCTCGCGGCGCGGCTTGGAAAACGGCGGCGCCTGGTGCAGCACCACTGGGGCGGAGGCACGCCCACATATCTCGAGCCGGCCCAACTGCGCCGGCTGCATGCCATCGTCGGCAGCCATTTCGACTTCGATCCCGACGCGGAAGTGGCGATAGAGATCGACCCGCGCGTCACCACGCGCGAGCAGCTCGATCTGCTGAAGACGCTTGGCTTCAACCGTCTGTCAATGGGCGTGCAGGATTTCACCCCGGAGGTCCAGGAAGCCATCGCACGGCGTCAATCGGAGCAGCAGACGCGCGATCTGTACCAGTACGCCCGCAGCATCGGCTTCGATTCGATCAACGTGGATCTGATCTACGGACTGCCGAAGCAGAGGCTGGAGACGTTCCGGCGGACCCTCGATTCGGTAGTCGACATGAAGCCCGACCGCATTGCCGTGTACTCCTACGCGCACGTGCCGTGGCTGCGCCCGCACCAGAAGCAGATCGATACGGCGACACTGCCGGATACCGGGTTGAAATTCGACCTGTTCGGTGCGGCCATCGAGACGTTCGTGGCGGGTGGCTACGAAGCGATCGGCATGGACCACTTCGCGCTGCCCGGCGACGATCTGGCGCAGGCGTCCGGCGAACGACGCCTCCACCGCAATTTCATGGGCTATACGACGCGTCCCGCGCCCGACATGCTGGGCGTCGGCGTCTCGGCCATCGGCGACGTGCGCGGCGCCTTCGCGCAGAACGTCAAGAAGCTGCCGGTCTACTACGCCGCGATCGACAGCGGCCGCTTTCCGATCGAGCGCGGCTATGCGCTCAGCGCGGACGATCTCATTCGCCGGACGGTGATTACCGAGCTGATGTGCAACTTCCATGTCGATCGAGGCAGGGTCGAAGCGCGCTTCGGGATCGACTTTCAGAGTTACTTCGCGGGTGAGCTTGCGGCCTTGTCGGATACGAACGGGCCGGTGGCCGACGGATTCCTCACGATCGGCGGCGACGGCCTGGACGTCACGCCGCGCGGCCGGCTGTTCGTACGGAACATCTGCATGGCCTTCGACCGTTACCTGCCGGCGCACGAGGGAAAGCCGGTGTTTTCGAGAACTATCTGACGATGAAAGCAGGCAGCTGGCAGCACGCAGCTGGCAGTGGATCACACTGTCACGCTGATCAGGAATCAGCTCGACGGCTCGACTTACTGCGTGCTGCCCGCTGCCTGCTGCCTGCTACAGTTTCAACGACACAGACACCATCATGATCTCTTCGACCGCTATCGTCCTCTTCAACCTCGGAGGCCCCGACGACCTCGCCGCCGTCGAGCCGTTCCTCGTCAACCTGTTCTCGGATCGCGAGATCATCGAGCTGCCGTTCGGCGCCGCGATGCAGCCCCTGATGGCGCGGCTCATCGCGAAAATGCGCGGGCCCTCGGTCCGGAGGAACTACCAGCGGATCGGCGGGGGATCGCCGCAACTGCCGATCACCCGCGCGCAGGCAGCCGCGCTCGAGGACGAGCTGAACGCAGGCGCATCCGCGGAGCGGCCGTATCGGGTGTTCATCGCGATGCGGTATTCGCGTCCGTCCTCGGCGGACGCGGTCGAGGCGATTCGGGCAACCGGCATCCGCCGAATCGTCACCGTGACGCTGTTTCCGCACTGGTCCAAGGCGACGACGGGATCGTCGCGCAACGAATTCGACCGGGCGCTGGCCGACCCGCGCTGGCGGTCCCACGGCTTCGAGGTGTCCCACATCGAGCACTATTTCGACCATCCGGCGTATCTCGACGCGATGACCGATCGGGTGCTGGCGGTCCTGGAGACCATTCCGGCCGCCCGGCGGCACCAGACGGTGATTCTGTTCAGCGCACACGGCCTGCCGCAGAAGTTCATCGATGAAGGGGACCCCTATGTCGACCACATCCAGGCGACGCGCCTGGGGATTCTCCAGCGGCTCAACCTGCCTAATCGCCAGCTGCTCGCCTACCAGTCGCGCACCGGTCCGGTGAAGTGGCTCGGTCCCGGCACCGAGGAGGTCATCCGGGAGCTCGGACGCGAGGGGATCAAGGACCTGCTGGTCGTGCCGCTCTCGTTCGTCTCGGACCACATCGAGACGCTGTACGAAGTCGACATGCTGTTCGCCGACGCGGCCCGCGAGGCGGGCATCGGGGGCTATTACCGGCCGGAGGCGCTCAACACCCACCCGCTGTTCATCAAGGCGCTGGCCGATCTCGTGCGTACGCATACCGGTGTGGAACCGGCGATCGACCGGACCGCCAGTCCCGCCGCTGCGGCCGTATGACACGCATCGTCATCGCGGGGGCGGGGATCGCCGGACTCTCGATTGCGCACGCGATTCGAGAGCGCGACCCGGCGGTCGATCTCGTCGTTCTCGAGGGCGCCGATCGGCCGGGCGGCAACGTGCGCACCGAAGTGCTCGACGGCTACACGTGCGAGTGGGGGCCGGACGGCTTTCTCGACAACGCGCCCGACACGCTGCGCCTCGCGCACGACGTCGGGCTCGACAGCCGGGTGCTGCCGAGCAACGACTCGGCGCGCCGGCGGTTCATCTTCCGCGCCGGCCGTCTTCACGAGGCGCCCCTCTCTCCCGTCGCCTTCCTCAGAAGCGGACTACTCTCGCCGCTCGGAAAGGCGAGGATTGCCTGGGAGCCCTTCGCGAGGCGCCGGCCGGAAATCGACGAGACCATCCACGAGTTCGCCGAGCGGCGCATCGGCCGCGAGGCGGCGACGATCATGATCGACTCCATGGTGTCCGGGATCTTCGCCGGGGACGCACGCGCGCTCTCGCTTCGCGCCTGCTTTCCGAAGATGTGGCAGATGGAGAGCGACCATGGCGGCCTCTTTCGCGCCATGCTCGCGACCCGCAGACGGCGCGCCGCTGCGGTTCGGACCGAAGGCATGGGACAGCCCGCTGGGCGCCTGACGTCCTTCACAGCCGGCATGCGCGAACTCATCGACGGTGTCGCGGCCGCGGTCGGCGGCGCGTTGCGCGTCTCGACGCCCGTCATCGGCCTGCGCCCGGGCACCTCCGCCCTGGCGTTCCGCTCCGATCTGGCGCCGTCGGGCTTCACGGTGATCACGCCCCGCCGGACGCGCGACGCGGACGCGGTGGTGCTGACGGGCCCGTCATCGGACGCTGCGGGCCTCGTGCGGCCGTTCGACTCGACCCTGGCGTCGGTCCTGGCCGACATCGAGACCGCCCCGCTGGCCGTCGTCGCGATGGGGTTCGAGGCTGCCGGCCTCGCCGCGGATCGAGGTCCCCTCGACGGGTTCGGCTTCCTGGTGCCGCGCTGCGAGGGGATCCGGATATTGGGAGCCCTGTGGGAATCGAGCATCTACGCGGACCGCGCGCCCGAAGGCAAGGCCCTCATCCGCGTGATGATCGGCGGCGCCCGCGATCCCGGCGTCGTCGACGTGGACGATGACGAGCTGGTTGCGATCGTACGACGAGAATTGCGCCAGACGATGCGCCTGAACGTGGCGCCGGAATTCGTGCGCGTGATTCGTCACCGCCGCGGCATCCCGCAGTACACGCGCGGCCATGTCGCCCGGCTGCAGCGGATCGACACGCTGCTCCAGGCGCACCGCGGGCTCTTTCTTGCGGGGAATTCCTACAGAGGCGTGTCGATCAATTCGTGCGTCGCGGAGGCTGGGCAGATCGCCGACAACGTTCTGCGGGTCGGCCGCGGTGAAATGTAGAACGTAGAAAGTAGGTCTCTGTCCAGCGTGTTGAGAGGTCCAGCGGTCGTGTCCCGCTGCACGCGCCGACGGCTTTCAACGCACGAAGACCACGAAGCTCGCGAAGTTCACGAAGACTGCACCGAACAGCCCAGAGCAGGCGCGAGTCCTGATACGGCTGGACCGTCGAGCGCCGGCCGCTTTACGTCTGGGCCGGCGGGGCAGGACAGCCGCTGCACGACTGCCTTCGTGTCCTTCGTGTCCTTCGTGATCTTCCTGAAAAGCCGTGGCCCGTTTCAGCGTGGTTCCGGGAGAACCTCGCTACAAAGACGAATGTAGAACGTAGAATGCCTAGTCCTCGCTACTGCCCGTGATTCTGCATTCTCCGTTCTGCGTTCTACCTGCTACATTTCGACCGCGCGCTCTCCTATGCTCCAGCGCGCGTGAGAATGGACTGCAGCGCCTCGGCGCGTCCGCTCGCGTCGGCGGCGACCGCCGTGATCGCGGCGAGGTTGACGATCTCGCTGGCGGTGGCCGCCGGCGTCAGCACGTTGACCGGGTGGCGCATGCCCATCAGGATCGGCCCGATCACTTCCGCGCGGCTGAGGCGCCGGATCATCTGGTAGCCGATGTTGCCCGACGTGAGGTCCGGGAAGACGAGCACGTTCGCGTCGCCGCGAATCTTCGAGTGCGGATAGTACTCGCGCGCCAGCTCCTCGGTGACCGCCGCTTCGAGATGCATCTCGCCGTCGACGATCAGCTCCGGGCGGCGCGAGCGTACGAGCGAGACCGCGTGGGCCACGCGCTCGGCGATCGGGTGCCGCACGGAGCCGAAGCTCGAGAAGGCCAGTAGCGCGATGCGCGGCTCGATGTCGAAGAACCGCGCGGTGTCCGCCGTCAGGCACGCAATCTCGGCCAGCTCCTCCGCGCTCGGCTGGATGTTGATCATCGTGTCGGCGCAGAAGAGCAGCCGATCCTTCAGCACGAGCAGGTGCGCCGCCGACAGGCGTGACACCCCCTCGCGCAGCCCGACAATCTGCAGGGCGGGTCGGATCGTCTCCGGGTAGCCCTTCTCGATGCCGCCGAGGAACCCTTCGGCATCGCCCGTGTGCACCATCATCAGCGCGAACGCCGTGGGGTCGCGCATCATGTCGCGCGCGTGGGCGGGGGTCACGCCTTTGCGCTGCCGCAGCGAGAAGAGCTCGGCCGCGTACTCGTCCGCCCGCACGGAGGTTCTCGGGTCCACGATCTCGAACGCGTCGGACGCCACGCCGAGCGCCTTGAGCTCCGGCGCTATCCGCTCGACGTCGCCCACCAGCACCGGCCTGGCGATGTGCTGGTCCGCAATCGCGCGCGCCGCACGCAGCACCACGGGATGGTGTCCCTCCGGGAACACGATCCGCTGCGGCGTCCGCTGCTTGGCCTTCGTGACGACCAGGCGCATGACCTCGCGGGACGCGCCGAGGAACCGTTCCAGCGAGTCGCGGTACTTTTCAAGATCCGCGATCGGCCGCTGGGCGACCCCGCTCTTCATCGCGGCTTCCGCCACGGCGGGCGCGACGCGCAGCAGGACGCGCGGGTCGAACGGCTTCGGAATCAGGTAGTCGCGCCCGAACCGGAGGCTCTTGATGTCGTACGCCTTCAGCACCGAGTCCGGCACATCTTCCTTCGCGAGCTGTGCCAGCGCACGCGCGGCCGCGATCTTCATTTCCTCGTTGATCGCACGGGCGCGCACGTCGAGCGCGCCGCGGAAGATGAACGGGAAGCCGAGCACGTTGTTGACCTGGTTTGGATAATCGGAGCGCCCCGTCGCCATGAACACGTCGGCGCGGGTGGCAATCGCGAGCTCGTACGGTATCTCGGGATCCGGGTTCGCCATCGCGAACACGATGGGGTTGTCCGCCATGGACCGCAGCATGTCGGGCGTCATCAGTCCCGCGGCCGACACGCCGACGAACACGTCGGCGCCTTTGAGCGCCTCTTCCAGCGTCCGCAGCGTGGTGTCGGTGGCGAAGCGGGCCTTGTACTCGTTCATCTTCTCCTTGCGGCGCGTGTGAACCACGCCCACCGTATCGACGAGCAGGACGTTCTCGCGCCGGACGCCCATCCGCACGTACATCTCGGCACAGGCGATGCCGGCGGCCCCCGCACCCGCGAACACGACGCGCACGTCCTCGAGCCGCTTGCCGGCCAGCTCCAGCGCGTTCAGCAGCGCGGCCGACGAGATGATGGCCGTGCCGTGCTGGTCGTCGTGGAACACCGGGATGCTCATCTCGGCGCGCAGCGTTTCCTCGATCTTGAAGCACTCGGGCGCCTTGATGTCCTCGAGGTTGATGCCCCCGAATGTCGGCTCGAGCGCCTTGACGATGCGAATGACCTCGTCGGGATCCTTCGTGGCGAGCTCGATGTCGAACACGTCGATGTTGGCAAACCGCTTGAAGAGCACCCCCTTGCCTTCCATGACGGGCTTGCCCGCCAGCGGTCCGATGTCGCCGAGCCCGAGCACGGCCGTGCCGTTGCTGACGACGGCCACCAGGTTGCCTTTTCCCGTGAACCGGTACGCGGCGTCCGGATCGCGCTCGATCTCGAGGCAGGGGCGGGCGACGCCGGGGGTGTAGGCCATCGAGAGATCGCGCTGCGTGACGCAGGGCTTCGACGTGACCACCTCGAGCTTTCCCGGGCGCGGCCGTTCGTGGTACTCGAACACATCCTCGTCGCGAAGGATCATCACAAACCTCCGAAAAGCACTTGTTTTCGCAAACGAGGTGCCACGCGCCGACGGTCGATATCAGGCCGAACTTCGGCGGGTCTGCCGCAAATAGCGGCCGGTCGGCTGCCGGCCGGCGGGTTCCCGGCACCCGGCTTACATCTCTGCCGGCAATCCGAGGAAGCGCGGCGCGGCACCGCCCGGCGTGTTTGGGTGAAGCCGCAGCGGCGAAAGAGGTTAACCCCCCGCGAGGCAGGTCTCGATTGGTGGCACTCGAATTGACAGCACGAATGCCATGCGCACTAAATCATCGACGGTCACGCTCGCACTTGCGGTCGCGGCGCTCGTCAGCCTCGGCGTGCTCGCGCGTGCGACTCCGCGGCAGGCCGCGCCGGGTGAGGGGTATGCCTGGGCCGATGCCTGCAAGCCCTGCCACGCGGACATATACGAGTCGTGGTCACACACCAAGCACGCCCGCGCGATCTCCCGGCTCAGTTCCGGCGACCAGCAGAAGGAATGCATCACCTGCCACGTCACGGGATCCGACGGCAAGATTGACAAGGACGGCAAGTTCGTCAACGGCGGCATCCAGTGCGAGGCGTGCCACGGGGCGGCGGCGGCCCATGCGGCGGATCCGGCTTTTAGGACGGGACTGGTGCGAAAAGCGGCACGAGAGGTCTGTGAGAAGTGCCACAGCGCGAAGAGCCCGCATTTCAGGGGGTTCTACTACGAGGGGATGCTCGCCCTCTCGCACCCGCTTCCGAAGAAATAGGCGGCAGGTCGGGCGCGTCCGCCCCGAGCTGACGGCGCAGCTCGCGGTGCGCCCGGTGCAGGCGCACCTTGACGTTCGCCTCCGAGATGCCGAGGACGCGCGACACTTCGCGCGTCGACAGGCCTTCGAGATCGCGCAGGAACACGATCTCCCGCTGCGACGGTGGCAGCGTCGCGAGCACGCCGCGGATCCGGTCGCGATCCTCGGCCGTCGCCAGGATCGCGTCCGCTGACGGTCCACGGTCGGCGGGCTCCTCCGCTCCTTCCGCGTCGAGCGACGATGCGTTCTTCTCGAAACCCTTGCGCCGCCGTCCGACCAGGCAGGCGTTCTTGACGGTCCTGTAGAGCCACGATCGGAACGCCTGCGGCTCTCGAATGCGGCTCGCATTCGTGAAGGTCTGCAGCAGCGCCTCCTGCATCGCGTCGTCGCTGTCCGGCGCGCGCCCGCACACCGCCTGGCTGTAGCGCCGCGCGATCTGCTGCGCCTGCATCAGCAGATCGTTGATGGCCGCCGGTTCGCCGCGGCGCACGCGCTCGAGCATCGGAGCGTAGTCGTCTGGAGAAGACGAGCGTTTGCGGAGGGTCACGATGTCCCAGTGTAACCAATCCGCCCGCTGCTGAATCCTGTCTTTCTGTAGACGATGCGACGCGTGATGCTTCTGCTCATTCTGGCGATGCCCGCCGCGGCGGCGGCCCAGGGCCCGGCGCCTTTGACGCTGGACGAGGCCGTTCGGCTCGCGCTGGAGCGCAACCCGTCGATGCACGCGGCGCGGGCGGCCTCTGACGAAGCGGCGGCGCGTGTCACCCAGGCGCGGGCGGGATATCTGCCGCGCGTCGACGTGATGGAGGGCTGGCAGCGCAGCAACCAGCCCGTCTTCGTCTTCGGATCGCTCCTCGGGCAGCGGCGGTTCACGGCGGCGGACTTTGCGCTGGGCGCGCTGAATCATCCCTCGGCGCTCTCCAACCACCGCACCGCGATATTCGTCGAGCAGCCGCTCTTCGACGGCGGGCGGACGAAGGCCGCGACGCGCGCGGCCCGGCTCGGCGCGGGCGCGGCGGATCTCGATGAGACGATCGCCGCGGCGAATCTCCGCCTCGAGGTCGTCACGGCATTCGGCCGTGTCGCCGCCTCGCGCGCGACGCGCGCGGCGGCGGAGGCCGGGGTCGACACGGCCCGTGAGGACCTGCGGACGGCGGAAGCGCGGCGCGACGCCGGCACGGAAACCGAAGCGAACGTGCTCGCGTTCCGCGTGCGGCTGGCGGAGGCGGAAGCGCGGATCGTCCGGGCCGGGCAGGACGCGTCGGTGGCCCGCGCCACGCTCAATGCCACCATCGGCGCCCCGCTCGACGAGGAGAGGCCGGTTGCCGATTCGGGCGTCGCGGCGCCGCGGGAGGTGGATGCGGCGGCGCTCGAAGCGAAGGCGGTCGCCTCGCGTCCGGAGCTCGCGCAGGCCGCGGCACGACGCGATCAGTCGCGCGCTGCGCAGATGGCCGCGCGCAGCGGGCTGCTGCCGCAGGTCGCGGTACAGGCCGGAGCCGAAACGAACAGCGACACGGTCTGGAACGGCGCGTCCTCCTGGTCGGCTGGGGTGCAGGTCCGCTGGAACCTGTTCGCGGGAGGGGGCAACATGGCACGCGTGCGTGAGGCAGCCGCCGCGGCACGGCGGAGGGACGCGGAGTACGAAGGGCTCGAAACGGCGCTTCGCCTCGAAGTGCGAACTGCCACCGCCGCGTACAGGTCAGCCCTCGCGCGGGAAGCCGCGGAGCGCCGCATCGTGGAACAGGCGCGCGAGAGCCAGCGCATGGTTCGCGATCGATACGAGGCCGGGCTCTCCCAGGCCGCCGACGTGCTGCGCGCCGCGGAGCTCGTGGCGCAGGCCGAAGCCGCGCGAACGGCGGCCCTCATGGATCTCCAGGTCACGGCAGCCGCGCTGGATCGCGCGGTTGGCAGCAGGCAGCAGGCTGCGGGCAGCAAGCAGTGAGTCGAGTCGAGCTGAACGCCCTTTGCACCGTGCAGCGGGACACACTGCCAGCCGCCAGCTGCGTGCTGCCAGCTACAGGCAAGGGATGATGAAGCATTCATTAGCGGTTCTCATCGGCGGGATATTCCTGATGTCGTGCGCGCGCGCGGAACACGACAAAGCGACGGAGACCGCGCCAGCCATCGCGGTGACCACGATCACGATCGCTCCGGCACCTCTCGCATCCACGTTCGACGCCGGCGGGGCGGTCCGGGCGCGCACCGTGGCGGTACTCTCGAGCCGCATCGTGTCGCCGATCGCGGAGATTATGGTCAAGCCCGGCGATCGGGTGCGGCGCGGTCAGGCCCTTGTCCGGCTCGACGCGCAGCAGCTCGACAGCGCGACGTACAGCGCGGAAGCGACGGCCGCCTCAGCGCTCCAGGCGGCGCGGTCGGCCGAGGCGGAAGAAGCGGCCGCGCAAGCGGCGCTGGCGCTCGCGAAAGTCACCCACGGGCGAATCGCCGGACTGCGCGAGCGGAACTCCGCCACCGAGGCCGAGCTCGACGCGGCGGTTGCGGGACTGCGCGCGGCCGAAGCCCGCCTCGACGCCGCTCGGGCGGGACGGGCGCAGGCGGCCGCTTCGATCGACGCGACGCGCGGCAATGCGCGCTCGGCGACGATCGGCGCGTCCTACGCGGTCATCTCGGCCCCTTTCGACGGGATCGTGACGGAAACTCCGGCCGAGCGAGGACAGATGGCGGCACCCGGGACCGCCCTCGTCACCGTTGAGGACACCCGGGGCTACCGACTCGAAGTGAGCGTCGACGCGGGGCGCGCGGGAGCGCTGGTTCCCGGGCTGCACGTACCGGTGCGGCTGACCGGCACCGCTCCACCGCTCGACGGCGTCATCGCGGAGGTCGTCGAGTCGGTCGACGCCGCATCGCATACCTTTGTCGTCAAGATCGATCTCCCTCGGCTCCCTGGCCTGCGCTCGGGCCTCTTCGGCACGGCCCGGCTGCCCGAGGCGCCGCGGCAGGCGCTCGCCGTGCCCGCCTCCGCAATCGTCCGGCACGGGCAGCTCGCCATGGTGTTCACGGAAGAACAGGGTGTGGCCCGCATGCGCGTGGTGCGTCCGGGCGACGAGTTCAACGGCCGCACGTCGATTCTCGCGGGTCTTGTCGAGGGCGATCGCGTCATCGTCGATCCGCCGGCATCGCTGGCCGACCTCGCGCGCGTGACAGCCTCGTCGAAGCCTGCCGCGAGGGACCGATGACCCATCCGGCGCGAGGACTGGCCGGCCGCACGGCGGCGTTCTTCCTCGACTCGAAGCTGACGCCGCTGACGACCTTTGCGGCGCTCTTGCTCGGCTTGTTCGCCGTCGTCGGACTGCCCCGCGAAGAAGAGCCGCAGATCATCGTGCCGATGATCGACGTGCTCGTCGACATGCCGGGGGCGTCGCCGATCGAGGTCGAGCAGCGCGTGACGCGGCCCATGGAGAAGCTGCTCTGGGAGGTGCCGGGTGTCGAGTACATCTACTCGACGTCGAGTCCGGGCCGCTCCACGGTCATCGTCCGCTTCCTCGTCGGGCAGGATGAGGAGCCGGCACTCGTCCGGCTCAATCAGAAGCTCAGCGCCAACTTCGATCGCATTCCTCCCGGCGCGTCGCACCCGCTGGTGCGGCCGCGCTCCATTGACGACGTGCCGATCCTGTCGCTGACGCTCTGGAGCGAGCGCTACGACGACTACACGCTGCGTCAGATCGCCGCGCAGCTTCACGACGCGATCAAGGAGGTGCCGGACGTCTCCGAGGTGACGCTGACCGGCGGCCGCACCCGCCAGGTGTCCGTCGAGCTCGATCCGGCCCGCCTGGCGGCCTACGACGTCGATCCGCTCGCTGTCTCCGCGGCGCTCGATCGCTCGAACGCGCGGCGCACGGGCGCGACGGACACGGCCGGCGGCGGCAGCACGATCATCGAGGCGGGCGGCTGGCTCGGAAGCACGCGCGCGATCGGCGACGTCGTCGTCGCCAGCCGCAGCTCGCGCCCCATCCGGCTGTCGGATATCGCGGACGTGACGGACGCGGATGCCGAGCCGGCCACCTACGTCACCTACTACTCGCGCGAGAGCGGTGCGCGGCCGGCGGTCACGATTTCGGTGGCCAAGCGCAAAGGCACGAACGCGATCGACATCGCCCGCAGCGTGGAACGGAAGATCGGTCTCGTGCGCGGAGCGATCGTGCCGTCGGACGTCCACCTGACCGTGACGCGCAACTACGGCGAGACGGCGGCGGACAAGTCCAACGAGCTGCTGTTCCACATGCTGCTCGCGGTGTTGTCGGTGTCCGCGCTCATCTGGCTGGTCCTCGGCCGGCGGGAAGCCTCCGTCGTGCTGGTCGCGATCCCGGTGACGCTCGCCCTCACGCTCTTCGTCTTCTATCTCTACGGGTACACGCTGAACCGGATCACGCTGTTCGCGCTGATCTTCTCCATCGGCATCCTCGTGGACGATGCCATCGTGGTTGTGGAGAACATCGTGCGGCACACCCGGATGGCCGGGAATCCCGACCGCACGACGTTCGCGGCCATCGCGATCCGCGCGGTCGACGAGGTCGGCAATCCGACCATTCTCGCGACGCTCACCGTCGTCGCGGCGATTCTCCCGATGGCATTTGTCGGCGGCCTCATGGGTCCGTACATGCGGCCGATTCCGGTCGGCGCGTCTGCGGCGATGGTGTTCTCGCTGCTCGTGGCGTTCGTCGTCACCCCGTGGGCGTCCGTCCGGTTGCTGCGGCGGCGCGGCGGTCATCACGACAAAGGCGAGGACCGGCTGACCGGCGTCTATCGGCGGGTGATGGAACCGCTCATCCGCTCGCCACGCGTGCGATGGTCGTTCCTCGGATCGGTGGCGCTGCTGCTCGTCCTCGCGATGGCGCTCGTGCCGCTGCATCTCGTCACCGTGAAGATGCTGCCGTTCGACAACAAGAGCGAGTTCCAGGTCATCGTCAACATGCCCGAAGGGACGGCGCTCGAGACGACGGCGCGGGTCGCCTCGGATCTGGCGGCGGCCGCGCTGCGCGATGCGGATGTCGTCAACGTGCAGACCTACGTGGGCACGGCTGCGCCGTACAACTTCAACGGGCTCGTGCGGCATTACTTCTTCAGGCAGGCGCCACACCAGGCGGACCTTCAGGTGAACCTGAAGCCGCGCGACGAGCGCTCCGAGCAGAGCCACGCGATTGCGAAGCGGCTGCGCGACACGCTTGTGCCCATCGCGCGCGCGCGCGGAGCGAGGATCCAGGTGGCCGAAGTGCCGCCGGGACCGCCGGTGCTCCAGACGCTCGTCGCCGAAGTATACGGACCGGACGCGAAACGCCGCGAGGCGCTCGCCACCCAGGTCCGCAGCGCCATGGAGCAGACGCCCGGCGTCGTGGACGTGGACTGGTACCTGGAACGGCCGCAGCCCAAGGCGGTGCTCGTCGTCGACGAGCAGCGCGCGGCCGCGTCCGGGGTGTCCGCCGCGTCGGTGGCGTCGGCGGTGCGGATGGCCGGCGCGGGCGAGCCGGCGGGGCTTCTGCACGACGAGATCGCGCGCGAAGACGTGCCGATCGTGCTGCGCCTGCCCCGCGACGAACGCGGACTCGAGGCCGTCCGGCGCTTGCGTGTTGGAGGCCCGAAGCCGGCGGCCATCGGAGAGATTACACGACTGGAGTCGGCGCTCGAGCCCCCGAGCGTGTACCACAAGAACCTGCTGCCCGTCACCTACGTGACGGCGGACGTCGCGGGCGCGGCCGAGAGCCCGGTGTATCCGATTCTCCAGCTCAACCCGCGGCTTGCCGCGCTCGATACCGGCGGCGGCTATCCCTTCGAGATCAACACGGCGCACCAGCCGTTCGACAGCCTGCGCTACGCGATGAAGTGGGACGGCGAGTGGCACATCACGTATGAAGTGTTCCGCGACCTCGGCATCGCGTTCGCGGCCGTGCTGGTGTTGATCTACCTGCTCGTCGTGGGATGGTTCGAGTCGTTCACGACGCCGGTCGCGATCATGGCCGCGATCCCCTTCTCGCTCGTCGGGATTCTTCCCGCCCACGCGCTGATGGGCGCGTTCTTCACGGCCACGTCGATGATCGGTTTCATTGCGGGGGCCGGAATCGTCGTCCGCAATTCGATCATTCTCGTCGACTTCATCGAGTTGCGGCTCGGCGAAGGACTGCCGCTGGAGCAGGCGGTCATCGACGCCGGCGCGGTGCGCTTTCGTCCCATGGCGCTCACCGCGGCGGCCGTCGTCGTCGGCTCGGCGGTGATCCTGTTCGACCCGATCTTCCAGGGGCTCGCGATCTCGCTGATGGCCGGCGAAGTGGCCTCGTTGCTGCTGTCGCGGATGACCGTTCCTGTTCTGTATTACCTGCTGCGGCGGCGCGGCGCCGCCATGCCGGTGCTCGAGGCGGCCTGATGTGGACATATCCTCCCCGGCGCATTCTCGTCGCCGTTGATTTCGGCCAGGCATCCGACCGGGCGCTGCGCGTCGCGGGCGAGCTCGCGCGCGCGTTCGACGCGGCCGTCAGCGTGGTCCACGCCGAGACGTTCGAGGCGCCGCCCTATTTCACGCGCGAGCAGGTTCGCGCCATCGAGCAGCAGCGGCGCGGCGCCCGCCGGCAGGGGTTACGCTACCTCACCCGTCACGCCGCGGCGCTCGTCGGCGGAACCGTCGAGGCGCTCGTGTCCGACCTGCCGCCCGCGAACGCGATTCTGGACGCCAGCCGCGATCGCGACCTCATCGTGATGGGGACCCACGGCCGCCGCGGGCCAGCGCGATGGTGGGCCGGCTCGGTGGCCGAGCGCGTCGCGCGCGAGGCCAGAATCCCGGTCCTCGTCGTACGCGCCGGCGACGGCAGGCCGGAGGCGCTCTTCAGGTCGATTGCGGTCATTGCTAGACGCGGCACGTTCGACGGCGCCGCACGACGATATGCGAAAGGGCTCGCCGAGACATTCGGCGGCTCGTACTCACGTGAATCGGCAACGTCGCTGCAGGAGGCGCGCATGGAGGAGGCCACGCTGGTCGTCGTCGCACAGCCGGGCACAGGGGCTTCCGCGTTGATGGCGAACGCCGCGGATCGCGCCGTGCGGTCGTGCGAGCGGCCCGTCCTGCTTGTGCCTTCGGTCTGAGGTGCCAGCAGGTTCTAGGGTTCTAGGGTTCCGTGTAGCGCAGCCCTTCAGGGCTGCCTTGGGAGTGAGATGACTATTGAACGTGCGCTTCGGCTGATTGCGGGACTGTTCGTGACCGCATCGGTTCTTCTTGGCATGTACGTGCATCCGGGGTTCCTGTGGTTCTCCGTGTTCGTCGGCCTGAACCTGGTTCAGTCGGCTTTCACGAACTGGTGCCCGATGGTGGCGGTGCTCAGACGCGCCGGCCTGCCACACGCCGCCTGAACGCCGTCGGCGGACTTCCGGCGGACGTGCCGCAGTTCCGCAGCGGCGGCGGCGGCAGGCGCGAGAATTCGCGGCAATTCCCAGCACGGCCGGTGGCCCCGGCATTGCTGATCCTCGGAGTGTTCGGGGCGGCGCCTGTTCGGGTGGTCAGGACGACGGGTTCGAAGCCTTTGGTCGGAGGCACTCAGGGCCTTCAGCTTTCGACCGGCTATCAGGATTCGAGTCCGCGCACGCATGGGAGTCGCCCCGTCATGGCTCAGGTAGCGCCGGTATTCCGACCGGGTCATCGCATCGGCCGGTGATTTTTCAATCTCAGGCCTGAATTTTCGTGCGGCCGTTCTGGCACGGCGGCTGCACATGAAGCGGGTACGATTCGCGGCGGCGCCGGCACCAAAGGCTTCCTCCTTCGCCCTAATACTGGTGCTGCCGCGGATCGGCGTATTCTCTCAAGGGCGGCCTTTCGGCCGCCCTTGCTGTTTCTTTTGGCCAGGCGCGCGAGCATATCCGTCCGCCAGAGTCAGCCATCCACACCTGGCGAACGTCTTGACGAATTCCTGATGTCGGTGACGCCGGAGGAACTCCGTGCGGCGACGCTGTACCCGTGCTGCGTCGATCTGGTTCCGGTGTTCGAGTTCCTGCACGATCAGGTCACGAGCGCCGGCCGCTCGTTCAAGGAGTCCCGCGCGAAGCGCACGGTTCAGAAGGCGCTGGGCGAGCTCCGCGTCATCGGGAAGAACAACTAGTTCGCTCGTTCGATCCGCTCCACCTTCAGGATGTTTGTCTTCGCATACAGCACGCCCGTGACCTTCACGCGCTCGCCGGCGAATTTCGCGGGCGTTTCCTGATCGCTCAACGTGTACATCCCGTTTGCGTCGGCCAGCGCGTACTTGTAGGTCTTCCCGTCTCCCACGCAGTCGCGCACGCACTTCGCATCAGGCGTGACGTTCATCGCCTTGTGATCGCGGCCGCACATCGTGTCGGTGATGAAGCCGACGTAAGTCTGCGACCTGGGGGGCTGCGGCTTCTGCGCCTGCGCCACGGGGGCGATGAACAACGCAATGAGAACGAACGCGAAGATGAATTTCATGATGACTTCCGCTCCTATCTGACTTCCGCACCATTGACGATTCCTGCTGCACACGCAGCACGCCGCCGAGTCGTCCGACACTTACAGGAGGAGGAGAGAAGGGGAGGATCTGTGTCTCCTGTCCTCCCCTCCTCCTGTTGATTTCGTTGACACAGTGTCCCTAACCAAGTGCGCTTCCGGTCGCTGTGCGCGCATTCGCAAGTTCTCTCTTCAACCCGAAGTGCCACTTCCAGATTTCATAGATCGCCGGATAGACGACGAGCTCGAGAACGAATGACGTGAAGATGCCGCCGATCATGGGCGCGGCGATCCGTTTCATGACGTCGGCCCCGGATCCCGTCGACCACATGATCGGCACGAGCCCCATGAACATCGTCGCCACCGTCATGAACTTCGGGCGGATGCGCCGGACGGCCCCGTGGAGGACGGCGGCCTGCAGGTCGCCGAGCGAGCGCAGCCGGCCCTCGCGCCGCGCCTCGTCGTACGCGAGATCCAGGTAGAGCAGCATGAAGACGCCTGTCTCCGCATCCACGCCGAGCAGTGCGATGAGCCCGACCCACACGCCGATGCTCATGTTGTAGCCGAGCAGGTACAGCAGCCAGATCGCGCCGACGGCTGAGAACGGGACCGCCAGCACGATGATTGACGTCTTCGCCAGCGACCGCGTGTTCAGATACAGGAGCATCAGCACCAGGAACAGCGTGACGGGGAGCACGATCTTCAGCCGCTCGCGCACGCGCTGCATGGCTTCGTACTGGCCGCTCCAGACGAGCGAGTACCCGGCCGGCAGCTTCACGTTGTCCGCGACCACGCGCTTGGCCTCGTTGACGTAGCCGCCGATATCTCGCCCGGCGACGTCGACATACACGTACCCGTTCAGCATGCCGTTCTCGTCGCGCAGCATCGCGGGGCCGCTGACGAGCTTCACGTCGGCGAGCTGGCCGACGAGGATCTGCATGCGCCCGTCCATCGCGGGAACGACCACCCGGCGAAGCCGCTCGACGTCGCTGCGGTAGTCCCGGAAGTAGCGAACGTTGACCGAGTACCGTTCGCGTCCCTCGACGGTGGTCGTCACCGTGTCGCCGCCGACCGCCGACATGACGATCATCTGCGCGTCGTCGATCGACAGCCCGTAGCGCGCCAGCTCGTCGCGCTTCCAGTCGAAGTCGACGAAGTAGCCGCCGGAGGTGCGTTCGGCGAACGCGCTCCGCGTGCCGGTGACGCCCGGCAGCACCGATTCGATCTCTGTGCCGATGCGCTCGATCTCCTTGATGCTGGAGCCGTAGATCTTGATGCCCACGGGCGTGCGGACGCCGGTCGTCAGCATGTCGATGCGCCCCTTGATCGGCATCGTCCAGGCGTTTGTGGCCCCGGGCAGCTTCAGCGCCGCGTCCATCTGATCGACGAGCTCGTCGGTCGAGAGCCGGTCGCTGGTGATGCGGCGAAGGGCCGGCTTCAGCCATTCGGGCGCCCAGTCGGAATACCACCGCGCAGTGAACCGCCACTGGTCGCGTGGCTTCAGCGTGATGACCGTCTCCATCATCGACAGCGGGGCCGGATCCGTGGAGGTTTCCGCCCGCCCTGCCTTGCCGAATACGCGTTCGACTTCCGGGAACTGCTTGATGATCCGGTCCTGCGTCTGCAGCAGGCGCTGCGCTTCGGCGACCGAGATGCCGGGCAGTGTGGACGGCATGTACAACAGGCTTCCCTCGTCGAGCGGCGGCATGAACTCGGACCCGAGGCGTTGATAAGCCGGCACGGTCGCGACCACGATAGCCACCGCCCCCGCGAGCACAAGCCACTTCCAGCGAAGCGACCACGCGCAGACCGGTTCGTACAGCCGGATCAGGATGCGGCTGATCGGATGTTTCTCCTCCGAATGGATCTTCCCGACGAGCACGGCGTTGGCCACGCGCGCGAGCCAGGCCGGCCTGAACGAGAAGTTCTTCATGTGGGTGAAGAGCAGCCGCATGGCCGGATCGAGTGTGATCGCCAGCACGGCGGCGATGATCATCGAGAAAGTCTTGGTGTAGGCGAGCGGACGGAACAGCCGACCTTCCTGCGCCTCGAGCGTGAGCACCGGCAGGAACGACACGGCGATCACGAGCAGCGCGAAGAAGCTCGGCCCGGCTACTTCTTTGACCGCGTCGACGACGACCCGGTGGTAATCCTCTTTGCGCCCGGTGCGATCCCACAGCTCGAGCTTCTTGTGGGTCTGCTCGACGACCACGATGGCGGCGTCCACCATCGCGCCAACCGCGATCGCGATGCCGCCGAGCGACATGATGTTCGAGCTGACGCCCATCAGCCGCATCGGGATGAACGAGATCAGGACCGCGACAGGAATGGTGACGATCGGAATGGCCGCGCTCGGGATGTGCCACAGGAAGATCAGGACGATGATCGAGACGATCAGCAGCTCTTCGAGCAGGGTGTGCTTCAGGTTCTCGATCGATCGGAGGATCAGCTCGGATCGGTCGTATACCGTCACGACCCTGACGCCGGCCGGCAGCGTCGGCTCCAGCTCCTTCAGCTTTTCCTTGACGCGCTCGATCACGTGCAGGGCGTTCTCCCCCTGCCGCATGACGATGATCCCCGCGACCGTGTCGCCTGTGCCGTCGAGGTCGGCGACCCCCCGGCGGAGATCGGGCCCGAGCGTCACGTCGCCGACGTCGCGCACGCGAACGGGCACCCCGTTCTCGTTGCGTGCCAGCACGATGTCGCCGATGTCGGCCGCCGATTTCGCGTAGCCGCGGCCTCGCACCATGTATTCCGCCCCGGCCATCTCGACGAGCCGGCCGCCGACGTCGTTGTTGCCGGCGCGGACCGCGTCGACAACTTTCGACATCGGGAGGTTGAACGCGCGGAGGCGATTGGGATCGACCTGGACCTGGTATTGGCGGACGAATCCGCCGATCGGCGCGACTTCGGCAACGCCTGGCACCGACTTCAGGTAGTAGCGGAGGTACCAGTCCTGGTACGTCCGCAGCTCGTCGAGGCTCTGCTGCCCGGTCGTATCGACGAGCGCGTACTGAAACACCCAGCCGACGCCGGTGGCGTCGGGCCCGAGCTCCGTCCGCACGCCTTGCGGCAGGCGCGGCAGGACGCCCGACAGGTATTCCTGCGTCCTCGATCGCGCCCAGTAGATGTCCGTGCCCTCCTCGAAGACGATGTAGACGTACGAGAAGCCGAAGTCGGAGAACCCGCGGATGTCCTTCACCTTCGGCGCGCCGAGCATCGCCGTCACGATCGGATAGGTGACCTGGTCCTCGATGATGTCGGGACTGCGATCCCAGCGTGAGTACACGATGACCTGCGTGTCGCTGAGATCGGGGATCGCGTCGAGCGGAACCGCCTTCATCGAATACACGCCCGCCACCACCGCAACGGCCACCAGCACGAAGACGATGAACCGGTTCCTCGCCGAGAATTCGATGATGGCGTTAATCACGGGAGTGCCCTTCGTGCTTCGGCGCCTTGGCCGCCGGAGTCTCGGGAGTGGGTCCCGGTTGAGATTTCGGCGCGCCCATCCCTTTAGCCGCCGCCTTCAACTGGCTCTCCGAATCGATCAGGAACGTGCCGGACGCCACGACGCGCTCGCCCGCTGACAGGCCGCTCTTGATCGCCACTCGATCGCCGAAGCGCTCGCCCGCGACAACCGCGCGCGGCTCGAGGTAGCCGTTGCCGAGGTCGACGAACACCGTCTGGCGGTCTCCCGTGTCGAGGAGCGCGTCAGCCGGGATCGTCACCTGCGGCGTCGTCGCCACGCCGAACTCCACGCTCACGAACATGTCCGGCTTCATCCGCATGGCCGGATTCACCGCCTCGAGGCGCACCTGGAGCGTCCGCGTCATGGGATCCACCTGCGGCTGCACATACGTGACCCTCGCCACGATGGGTGGGGCGCTGCCGTTTGCGAACGTCACGTGTGCCACCTGGCCGCCCTTGATCGCCATGATGTCGGACTCGAACACGTCCGCCATGATCCAGACGCGGCTCAGGTCCGTGATCGTGTAGAGGTCGCTGTCCGGCGTGACCTTCTGGTTCGGATACGCGTTCCGCTCGGTGATGAACCCGGACATCGGGGCGTGCACCGTGATGTTGCGGATCGGCTGACCGGTACGGAGCACCTGCTGGATCTGATCCTCGCTCAGGTCCCAGAGCTGCAGCCGGCGCTTGGCGGCCTCGAACAGGGAGTCGCCGTGCTGCGACGCCGAGGCGAGCGGGTTGGAGGCCATCAGATCGCGCGCGCGCTCCGCGAGCAACAGCTCCTGCTGCGACGCCAGCATCTCCGGGCTGTAGATCGTCAGCATCGGCTGCCCCTTCTGCACGACCGCGCCCGTGAAATCGACGAACACTTTTTCGATCCAGCCGTCGATGCGCGTGTGGACGTGGCCGATGCGCGTCTCGTCGGCGGCCACCTTGCCGACCGTGCGGATGGCACGTGAGGCGCCGCCCGTCTCGACGGTCGCGAACGTCACCCCGATGAGCTGCTGGCGTTCTGGAGAGATCTTGATGGCCCCCGGCGGCAGGGAGGATGCGGCGGGCGTCGCGTAGACCGGCTCGAGCGTGTTGCCGGTTTCCGGATTCAGCCCGGGCTTGTCGGACTTGTAGTCCTGCTGCTGCGGGTCCCGGTAGTAGAGGACCTTTTGCGCGGCCGGCGCGGGCGCGGCGCCCTCGTCCGCGTACACCGGCTCGAGCTTCATCCCGCAGTCCGGCGCGATCCCGGGCTTGTCGGACTTGTAGGCCGGATGCATCGGGTCGACGTAGTACAGAATCCGCCGGCCGCCGGCCTGCGCGTTGGCATGTCTGGTCGCGCGAAGCACGTAGCCGCCGGCAAACGTGACGGCAAGCAAAACGATGACGGCAAGGAGTTTCAACAGTTTCATGACACCCTCAATGCACGAACGGCGTGCCGGTCATCTCTTCGAGACGGCTGACGGCCGTGTAATACGAGGCGAGCTCGTCGAAATAGGTCATCTCGTATTCGAGAACCGTCCCGAAATTCGTCAGGACGGAAAGAAAATCCACTCCACCCGTCTGGTAACTCGACATGGAGGATTCGAGCGCGAGGCGCGCCTGCGGCAGCACGGTCTCGCGATAGAGCCGCGCCAGCCGCACCGAGGTCGACGCCATCTGGAAGTCCCCCTGAAGGCGCCCCTGGAGATCGAGCCGGGAGCTGTCGTACGTGCTCCGCGCCTGCTCGACCGTGCTGAGCTGCTCGGCGACGGCCGCGGCCCGGCGCGCGCGCTGCAGCGGGATCGTGACGTCGAAGCGGACCTCGTACATCGGCGGCATCCTGCCCATGTAGTAGTAGCCGCCGCTCACGCCGAAGTCCGGCCTGTATTCCCTGCGCGCCGCATCGACGCCCAGGCGCGAGCGGTCGATCATGATCTGGTCGCGCCGCAGCATCGGCGCGTGCTCGTTCGCCGCGCTCAGGAGCGAGTCCAGCGAGAGATCGAACGGCGTGAGCTGGAGATCGTCCGGCCGGCCGACAGGCGCCGTCACCGGCCGCGCCAGCAAGGCGTTCAGTTCTCCTTCGCGTGTCGCCTGCTCCTGTCGCACGCGTTCGAGCTGGAGCTCGAGGATGGTGAGTTGAGTCTGCGCCTTGATGACGTCCTGCTGCGCCGCCTGTCCGACCGCGTATCGGTTCTCACTCACTTTCAGGAGCGTGTCCAGCAGATCGCGATTGCGCCTCAGAACATCGGAAACGGCGTAGGTGTAGGCGAGGCGGTAATACGCCTGCTTCACGCGGGACGTGACGCTCAGACGCGCGGCCTCGATCTGCTGAAAATCGGCGTCGGCCTCGCGCGAGGCGATCGACGCACGGAGGTCGCGCTTGCCGGGATACGGCAGCTCCTGCGTCACCATGAAGCCGATGTTTGCCGTCGGCTCCGTTCCCAGGCCGGCGCCGGGCCACGGCCTGCCACTCGAGTTGTACCCGGCCGAGACCATCGGATCCGGCAGGCTCCGCTCCTGGACGGGACGCTGCCGCGCGGCGTCGTACCGCTTCTGCGCCGCGACGATCTCCGGGTTCTTCGCCACCGCTTCCGCGACGACGTCCGCGAGCGGCGTGCGCGCGGGCGTCTGCGCGCCGGCCGCGGTCGCGACGGCCAGAGACGACAGGATCAGGAGCGACGAACGGAAACGAAAAGTACGAGCGTGCATATTCCCTCAACAGGCAGCCGTTCAGCAGCTGCGCTACGCGCCTCGACGGGCAGCCCCGAGGGCTGCGTACGGGACACTTGATGAGGGAATTAGCGACGGATGGCGGAGAGACGGTGGTACAGCGAATCGAACGGAGGAGGTCCGGTGTTCACCAGGCCGCCGAACGTCGGCAGCGAGACCGTCAGCGCGACAGGCACCGCCGCGGGCGCCGGACCCGCCGACAGCGACGGATCGGACGATCGCGGGGCGAGGGACGTCGCCAGCTGCGTGCGCTCGGGAACCTGCTGCCGCATCGCGCAGCAGTTCGGATCCATGGCCGGCGCCTCGCTCGCGTGGTGACAGCAGTCCATCGCCTCCACGCGGCCGAGCGGCGAGCCTTTGCACTCCACGGCCGCGGCCGGTGCGAGAAACACCAGCAGGAGCAGCGCGCTCAGCGGACGAGCAAACCGGCGAATGGTGGAAACCATGGGTGTTGCAACTTTCAGCGTAGCACGTCTTGTGCCCGCCTGCATTGGACGCTCGGAGCGATATTCCGGTTCAATTCTGCCGGAAATCCGTCACTCGCGTTGAATTCCTCTCGAATCGACCCTGAATGCAGGTGGCACGTCCGTTGGTAAAGACGACTCCGAGGCCTCATTAGATGCGCACACAGAATCAAAACACTTTTTCGGCGCTGAACGCGGTCACCGGTATAGCCGGGGTCCTGCTGGGCGTCATCGTCGGCTACATCATCGGTGTCGGCCAGGCAGCACCCGGTGCCGCGACCTCGGCGGCAGCCGTTGCGGCACCCGCCGCGGCTTCCACACCCGCGGTGTCAAGCGTGGTGAACGAGGCCGAGCTGCAGGCGTACCGCGATATCCTGGCGACCGACCCCAAGAACATCAAGGCCGCGACAGAACTGGGCAACAAGCTCTACGACGCCGGACGCTACGCCGAAGCCATCCCTTACTACCAGCAGGCGGCCGCACTCGACCCGAAGAACGTGAACGTGAGCACCGACCTCGGCACCGCGCTCTACTACGCGGGCCGGCCCGACGAGGCGCTGGCGCAACTGGAGAAGTCGGTGCAGGCCAATCCGGCGCACGGGCAGACGCTCTACAACATCGGGATCATCAAGCGGGACGCGAAGAAGGATCCGAAGGGCGCGGTTGAAGCCTGGCAGCGACTGCTGCAGGTGAATCCCGACTATCCCGAAGCCGCGCGCGTACGCACGCTCATCGCCGAAACGAAATAGAGGAACCCGTAGAACTTCTACCGTGAGTAGACGGAGGCCCTCGAGACCATCGCGCCTATGGCGTCCTCGCGGGTGCGGTGGATCGCGCCTTCGGCGTACGCCGCCGGGGCGTGCACGGTGTAGAGCTTCAGATCCTCCCCGCCGGTGTTCCTGATGTTGTGGCGCGTGCCCGCGCGCACGAACACGACATCGTGCTTGCCAATCGGCCGCACGCGGCCCGCGACGATGGCGTCGCCCTCTCCATCGACAATCACGAGAATCTGATCGCTCGTCTCGTGGACCTCGTCGCCGATTTCCCCGCCTGGAGGAACGGACATCAACACGAGCTGACTGAAACGGCCTGTGCACACCACGTGGCGGAACCAGGTGTTGCGCTTGGCGCTTTTTCGAATGTCGTCCACGTAGACGGGATCGGGCGCTGCGGACATGAATTGCCTCCGGTAGCCTGCCTCGCCGAAGCTGCACCCCGCGGTGCCCGTGGTGCGGCGGCGGCGGGCCTTCGGACGACATCGTGGGTCGCAATGCGCGTGCCCGGGTGTTGCGCGGAAATCCGCCAGTGAAAGAAGGGGGACAGGCACGCTTATCCGCAAAAAAGGGGGACAGGCACACTTCCGGGCGGATAAGTGTGCCTGTCCCCCTTTTTCAGCGACAGTGACGAAGCGCCGTCAACGTCCACGGAGTACCGGCGTTCCGCCGCCCACGGGCGCCCGCAAAGCCATGGAAACACGCGGGGATCCCACCCCGAGCGGTGGCACTGCACTTGCCCCCGAACGGTCCATCGTAGACGCCCGACGCGACAGAGACCGACGCTCATGGTGAGCGTTGACGCGTGGGTGGAAAGCGAGGCTGAAGCCGGGCGGCACGGGCCGCGCCCGGCGGACCAGAGTGATTCCAACTACCGTGACGCCGTAGGGGAGACCGTTGGGATCGGCTGGCCTCAGGGCCGGCCGGTCCCACGCTCATCATTACCCGGGGCTCTGCCCCGGACCCCGGCTCGGTCGCTCGCGGGGACCCCTACGCCCCGCGCCGCTCCCTCGCAGGCGCGCCGTGCGCGCCTAGCGTCAGGCACCGGGCTCTGCCCCGGACCCCGGCTCGGTCGCTCGCGGGGACCCCTACGCCCCGCGCCGCTCCCTCGCAGGCGCGCCGTGCGCGCCTAGCGTCAGGCACCGGGCTCTGCCCCGAACCCCGGCTCGGTCGCTCGCGGGGACCGCACGATCCCCCCCGCTCGCGTGGCTCACTCGCTGCGTTCGTTCGCTGGTTCTCAGGCAGGTACTGCGCGGGCCTCTTCACCGGCCGGCGATTCCATCAGCCCGCAGCGCGCGATGCGATCGCCAAGCGTCGACCGCTTGATGTTGAGCAGCTCCGCCGCCTTCGACTTGTTTCCGTCCGCGACCTTCAGCGCCCACCCGATCAGGTTCGATTCCACTTCCTTCAGACGATCGTCGAGCGAGATCGATCGCGGCGCGGAGATGAGCGGCAGCTCCGGCGCGACCTCCTGGTTCTCCGACGCCCCGAAGAGCACACTCGCCGCCATACAGCCCACGCGGACCGTGCCGCACGTGCAGGTCTGGATGATGCGCTCGCACGCGTTCTCGAGCTCCCGCACGTTGCCGGGCCAGCGGTAGGCGCCGAACGCATATCGCACCACCGGCGAGATCTCCGGCACGTCGATCCCCTTCTCGCGCGCGAAACGGCGGAGGAAGTGATCCATCAGCACCGGCACGTCCTCGCGCCGCTCGCGCAGCGGCGGCAGGACGATCGGGAGCACGTTCAACCGGTAGTACAAGTCCTCGCGGAACTTCCCGTCGAGCACCATCTGGCGCAGATCGCGCTTGGTGCCCGTGATCACGCGGACGTTGACGGGAATCGTCCGGGTGCCGCCGACGCGCTCGACCTCGCGGTTCTGCAGCGCGCGCAGCAGCTTCACCTGCATCGACAGCGGCACGTCGTCGATGTCGTCGAGGAAGAGCGTGCCGCCCTGGGCGAGCTCGAAGCGCCCCGGCTTGTCTTTGATGGCGCCGGTGAAGGCGCCGCGCTCGTGGCCGAAGAGCTCCGTTTCAATCAGCGTCTCGGAGAACAGCGCGCAGCTCACGGCGACGAACGGATGGTGCCGCCTCGCGCTCGAGTAGTGCAGCATGTTGGCAATGACTTCCTTGCCGGTGCCGCTCTCGCCCGTGATGATGACGCTGCTGTCGCTCTTGCTGACCACCTTCACGAAATCGAAGATGGCCCGCATCCGCGAGCTCTGGCCGACGATGACCTGGTCGAGGGAAAACTGAGAGGGTACGCGCATTTGTGTTGGGCCTTCGCTCGAAAACGAGCACCACGCCCGGCCTCGAGGCCGGGCCAACCATCCGGGTCAGACGACCTGGAGCTCCTCGAATTCCTTGATCTCTTCGCGGAGGGCCATCTCGACCCCCATGTAGAGCGTCATGTGGGCGCTTGGACATCCGGAACACATGCCGGTCAGCCGCACGCGCGCGCTGTTGCCGTGCACCTCAATCAACTCGATGTCCCCGCCGTCGGCCTGCATCAGCGGCCGGATACGGTCGAGGACTGACTCCACGCGCTCTCGGGACAACATAGAAGACTCCTGAAGGATGGCCCTGATTGTATGATGACGGAATATCGGCAGAGCAACAGGCGTGCCACGAAAACACGCCAATTCAGGCCTGAATTACGCTGTTTTCGTGAGCGGCACGGTCGTTGCTGAGGGGGGGCGGGGGAATTTCCCGCTGACGGCTGCGGGATTATTCCCGCTCGCCTGGCTTTTCCAACCCGAATTTTTCGACCCGGTACCGGATCTGGTCGCGGTTCAGCCCGAGGAGCGCGGCGGCCTTGGTGTGGTTCCAGCCGGTCCGGGTCAGCGCCTGGATGACCAGGTTGCGCTCCATCGTCTCGAGATTCAGCCCCTGGTCGGGGAGCTCCACGGGCCCGCCCGCACCCGCCTGGCGCGACAGGTTAATAGGGAAGTGATCCGGTGTGAGCCACTCTCCATCGACGAGCAGCATGGCCCGCTCGACGGCGTTTCGCAGCTCGCGGATGTTCCCGGGCCACCGGTACGTGCGCAGCAAGGTCATCGCGTCATCCGTCGCGCCGCGGACCTGCTTCCGGAATTCCCGGTTGAAGATGTCCAGGTAGAAACTCACGAGCAGCGGAATGTCCGACGGATGCTCGCGCAAGGGCGGCAGCCGGATCTGCAGGACGTTCAGCCGGTAATACAGGTCCTCGCGAAACTTCCCCTGCCGCACCGCTTCCTCGAGATCGCGGTTCGTCGCGGCAATCACGCGCACGTCGACGCGCAGATCCGACGTGCCGCCGATCCGCTTGAACATCTTCTCCTCGAGAAAGCGCAGCAGCTTGGCCTGCAGCGCCGGCACCATCTCGCCGATCTCGTCGAGGAACACCGTGCCGCCGTCCGCCGATTCGAGCAGCCCCATCTTCTGCGTCCGCGCGTCGGTGAACGCGCCGCGCTCGTGCCCGAACAGCTCGCTCTCGAGCAGCGTGTCCGGCAGCGCCGAGCACGTGATGTTCATGAACGGTTTCGGCGCGCGATCGCTGTTGTAGTGGATGACCTTCGCCGCGAGATCCTTCCCCGTGCCGCTTTCGCCCACGAGGAGCACCGTGGAGGCCGGGCTGGACGCCACGCGCTCCAGCATCGTCTTCAGCGCGATCATCGGCGGCGACTCGCCGACGATCCGCGACAACGCATACGGCTCGGACCTCGACGCCCGCAGCGCCCGCACCTCGCGCCGCAGCGCCGTCGTCTCGAGCGCCTTCTGCACCACGAGCGCGAGCTCGTCGAGGTTGAACGGTTTGTTGGCGTAGTGATACGCCCCCTGCTTCATGGCTTCCACCGCGGTCTCCACGGTGGATACGGCCGTCAGCAGGATTACCGGAATGTCCGGCTCGCTGGCCTTGAAGAGTTTCAGCACCCGCAGGCCGTCGGAGTCGGGCAGCCGGAAGTCGAGCAGCACCAGGTCGATTTCGGGGCCGAAGCCCGCGATCGCTTCCTTGGCGGTCCCGGCCTCGACGACCGTATAGCCTTCTTGCGTCAGCCGCTCGTTGAGCGACCAGCGGATCAGCCGCTCGTCGTCGACGACAAGGATCCTCGCGCCAGCCATCAGGCCCCGATTATAGCTGTCGGCGCTGGTGCACGCCGGACCTGGTGTCCGCCCGACCTGAAGGTCGGGCCTGCGCGGCGGCGCGGTGTCATACCGCAGGCCCGACCTTCAGGTCGGGCGTCAACAAGGGTTACGCGGCGGCGAGGGCGTCGTGGACGAGACCGACGACGCGGGTGATGTCGAAGGGCTTTCCGAGGACGCCGAACGCGCCGGCACGCACGGCTTCTTCCAGCACATCCGGCGTGCCGTGCGCGGTCATCAGGATGACCCGGCACTCGGGGGCAATCTGGCGAATGCGCCTGAGCAGCCCGAGGTCGCTTGAATCGGGCAGCTTGAGATCGAGCACGACGACGGAGACCGGCGCGCCTCCCGACTGCAACCGGTCGAGCGCCTCGCGCGCGCTCGCCGCCTCCAGAACCTGGTAGCCGGCCCCTTCGAGCCCTTCGGCGACAAACCAGCGGATCAGGTTCTCGTCGTCAACGATAAGTACGGCGGCCATTGCGGAATATTCCATGGAACACGGGGAAATTCCCGCGCGGCGGAATACCGGTAAACTCGCGGAACATTGCGGTTTTTCCGTCCGGCGCGATAGCATCGAGTCTTCACGGACCTGAGTATCAAACCTCGATCCACCATGCCGATGACGACCGCGCCGACCGCCCGCTGGAACGACCGGCGGCTGCTGCTCACCGCCGTGCTGGGGTCGGTCGCGGTTTTCGCGTTCGACGTCCAGCTTCCGCTGGGCATCGCCGTGACGGCGCTCTACGGCCTCGTCGTCCTGCTCGGGCTGTTCGTCCGGTGGCCGAAGTACCCGCTGTGGGCCTCGATCGCCGTAACGCTGCTGACGGTCGCCGGCGCGCTGATTTCTCCGGAAGGGGGCGACACGAGGCTCGGCTTCGAGAACCGCGCGTTGACGCTGGTGGGCGTGTGGGTGACCGCCTGGCTCGTCGCGGGGTACGCGCGCGTCGGACGCGCGCTCGATCGGTCGGTCAAGGATCTCGCCGACACCAATTTCGCGCTCGACCAGGCGGCGATTGTCGCCGTCACCGACGTCAAAGGACGGATCAACTATGTCAACGACAAGTTCGTCGAGATCTCGAAGTACTCGCGCGGGGAACTCCTCGGCCGCGATCACCGGCTGATCAACTCCGGCTATCACTCGAAGGAATTCATCCGGAACCTGTGGCAGACGATCGGCGGCGGCCGGATCTGGCGCGGCGAGATCCGCAACCGCGCGAAGGACGGCACCTATTACTGGGTGGACACCACCATCGTCCCGTTCCTCGACGAGCGCGGGCAGCCGTACCAATACATGGCGATCCGCTACGACATCACCGAGCGCAAGCTCTCGGAGGAGCGGCTGCGCGAGCAGGCGGCGCTCGCGCGCCTCGGCGAGATGGCCGCGGTCGTCGCGCACGAGGTCAAGAACCCGCTCGCCGGGATCCGCGGCGCGCTGCAGGTGATCGGAGGGCGGCTGCCCGCCGCGTCACGCGACCGCGCGATCGTCGGCGACATCGTGGCCCGGCTCGATTCGCTGAACGAGATCGTGCACGACCTGCTCGTGTTCGCGCGGCCGCGCGAGCCGAAGCTCGCGCCGCTTCCGCTGGCGACGCTCCTCGAGGACACGGCCGCGCTGCTGAAGAAAGATCCGGAGCACGCGGGCGTCAGTGTCACGATAGAGGGGGACCGCCCCGTGATCCAGGCGGACGCGGAGCAATTGCAGACCGTGTTCCTCAACCTGTTCCTGAACGCGGCGCAAGCCTCGGGGACGTCGAGCGACGTGCGCGTGGCGATCGCGAAGGAGGACGGCGTCTGCCGCGTGGCCATCACGGACCGTGGACCCGGCATTCCCGCCGACATGCGCGATCGGATCTTCGAGCCGTTCTTCACGACCAAGCACCGCGGCACCGGCCTCGGCCTCCCCACCGCCAGGCGCGTCATCGAGCGCCACCACGGGACGATCGAGTTTGCTTGTCCGCCGGGAGGAGGCACGACGGTGACGGTCACGTTGCCTGTGAATGCGAAGTAGAACAGTACGGTGGAAGTCGTTTTGCCGCCGGTTTCCGCGGGCACCCCGTTTGCACTTTGTTCAGGCATACCGGGAGGCAGCCATGATCGTTCTGAAGAAGATTCTGGTCCCGACCGATTTCAGCGACTGTTCGGCGGCGGCGGTCGCCTACGGCCGCGGCATGGCGTCCGTGTTTGGCGCGGAACTGCACCTGCTGCATGTCGTACAGGACCCCTACACGCAGCCCTGGGCGGCAGAGGCCTTTCCCGCTCCGCTCGGCGATCTGCTCGAGCAGTGGGAACAGCAGGCGGAGGCAAGGCTGAGGTCGCTGATTCCTGACGCGGAGGGTGGCAGCGCCGTCATCGCGACCCTGATCGGGTCTCCCTTTTACGAGATCATTCGCTACGCCGGCGAGCAGAAGATCGATCTGATCGTGATCGGCACGCACGGTCGGGGACCGCTCGGGCACATGCTGCTCGGCAGCGTCGCCGAAAAGGTGGTCCGGAAGGCGCCGTGCCCCGTGCTGACCGTGCGGCAATCGGATCCGGCCGCTACCGCGACTGCCTAGACGGGGGCCGCGCGACAACTCCAGTTTGGAGTTTGGAGTTTGTAGTTGTCGGCGATAGCGTCAGTACGAGATCCGTCGTCCAGGAGGCCCGGAGGCCCTCGGTCCGACCCGGATGCGCGCGTCGGCGGCGACCGCGCCGTGCGGCAGCACCATCACCGGATTCAGGTCCATTTCCTGGATCTCCGGACACGCGTCCACGAGCTGCGAGGCGGCGAGCAGCACGCCGCGGAACGCGGCTTCGTCGACGGGTGGCGCTCCCCGGTAGCCGCGCAGCAGCACGCGCCCCTTCATTTCATCGACCATCTCGACGGACTCCGCTTCGCTGAGGGGGCACATGCGGAACACGGTGTCCCCGACCAGCTCGACGAAGATCCCGCCCGTACCGGCCATCACGAGCGGGCCAAACGACGGATCGTTCATTCCGCCGACCACCATCTCGACCCCGCCGTTCACCATCTGCTGGACGAGCACGGCCTCCAGCCGATCGCCGAGCCTTCCGGAGAATTCCGCGTAGGCCTCGCGCACCGAGTCTTCGTCCGGCAGCGCCAGCTTCACGCCGCCCGCCTCTGTCTTGTGCACGAGCGTCGCGCCGACGGCCTTCAGCGCCACCGGGAATCCGATGTCCGCGGCGGCACGCGCCGCTTCGTCAGCCGTGCGGACCACGCGCGCCGCGGCCACGTCGATGCCGCAGCTCTTCAGCAGCGCCTGCGCGTCGTCGGCGCTCAGCCATCCGCCGAGGGTGGCCAGCCCGGCGCTGACGATGGCGCGCGCGCGATCGCGGTCGAAGCGCGGGAGCTGTACCGTGGCGCCAGACGGTTTTCGCCTCCATTCGCCATAGTGCGTCACGCGCGCCAGGGCGACGGCGGCGGACTCCGGGAACAGGTACGACGGCACGGATGACAGCGGCAGCGGCCCCTGCACGCCCATGAACGTCGCAAGCACCGGCTTGTGCGAGCCGTCGCCGATCGCCTCCTTGATCGATGCGGCGACGTCCTCTGCGAGGGTGGCGAGCGGAGGGATGAAAATCACGAGCAGGCTGTCGACGTTCGGATCCGCCAGCACCAGCTCGATCGCGCGCCGGTATTGCCCGGGAGAGGCGGAGGCGATCATGTCGACCGGGTTCGCGACGCTGGCGGCGGGCGGCAGGAACGATCGCAGCCCGGCGACGGTCTGCGGCGCCAGCGTCGGCAGCTCCAGGCCGTTCGCCTCGCAGGCGTCGGCCGCGAGGATCGCGGGACCGCCGGCGTTGGTGATGATCGCGACACGGCGTCCGTCGGGCACCGGCTGGTGCGCGAGCAGCGACGCCACGTCGAAGAGCTCCTCCAGCGTGTGGGTGCGGATGACGCCCGCCTGACGCAGGAGCGTGTCGACCAGCGCGTCGCTCGTCGCGCGCGCGCCGGTGTGGGATGAGGCCGCGCGCGCGCCCGCGGTGGAACGCCCCGCCTTCACCGCGACAATCGGTTTCCTGCGGCCGACCCGCCGCGCGATCTCGCCGAACTTCTTCGGGTTGCCGAAGCTCTCGAGGTACAGCAGGATCACGTCCGTACGGTCGTCCTCCGCCCAGTACTGGATCAGGTCGTTGCCCGAGACGTCCGCTTTGTTCCCGATCGACGCGAACGTCGAAATACCGAGGTTCAGCTTCTTGACGTAGTCGAGGATCGCGAGACCGAGCGCGCCGCTCTGCGTCGAGAAGGCCACCCGGCCGCGCGGCGGATACACGGGCGAGAACGTCGCGTTCAGTCGGAACGCCGGATCGGTGTTGATGATCCCCATGCAGTTGGGGCCGATCATCCTGATGCCCGCGGCCCGGATCTTCTCCACGAGCTCCGCTTCGAGCACGTGCCCCGAGCCGCCCGTTTCGCCGAAGCCCGCGCTGATGACGACGACCGCCTTCACCCCTTTGGCGATGCAGTCGTCGACGACGGCCGCGACGCGCGCGGCCGGGACGACAATCACGGCGAGATCGACCGGTTCGGGGATCGCCGACACCGACGGGTACGCGCGCAGACCGTCGATCTCATCCACGTCCGGATGCACGGGGACGAGCGTGCCGGTGAACCCGGTCTCGCGGAGGTTCCGCAGCGTCTCCGATCCGATGCGCCCGCGCTCGCGGTTGGCGCCGACGACCGCGACCACCTTCGGCTCGAAGAACGGGCGCATGGAGGCCGACGCGGCTTTCTGCGAACGCTCCGCCGATCGCTCCTCGAACTGTACCGTCGGCTCGAGCAGCAGCGAGACGTGAAACACGCCGTGGTCGAGCCGCTGCGTCACCTCGAACCCGGACTCGAGGAAGACCGTCATCATGCGGCGGTTGTCGCCAAGCACGTACGCGTCGAACGCGCGGAGCCCGCGCTCGCGCCCGATCTCGGCGAGACGCTCCAGCATCCGCGTGCCGATTCCGCGCCCCTGAAGCGCATCGGGAATCGAGAAGGCGACCTCGGCGCGGTCGAGCGCGTGCTCGCTCCAGTAGTAACCCGCGACGGCCGCCAGCGGCCCGCCGCATTCCCCCACAATCACAAACTGGCGGTCGTAGTCGATGTGCGACCACTCGGCGGCTTTCTCGGGGCTCAGCCGCTGCACGCTCATGAACCGGTAGTACAGACTCTCGTCGGACATCCGCTGGAAGAGGTCCAGCAGTTTCGAATCATCGTCGGGCCGGATTGGACGAAGGTGAAGGGTCGTGCCGTCGCGAAGGACGACGTCGGTGGCATATTCGGCGAAAAACGCGGACGAAGACATGCCCCCGAGGGAGCACGGACCGGGCCACCGTTCGCTGTCCCGATTTGCAGGGGATTGCCGCGACTCCCGCGACGATTGCCGGTTTTTCGGCACTGCTGACGCGTGGTCGGCGAATATGAATGCCTGACCCCAGCGCGAATTCTCCGGCTGGGGACAGGGCCTATGGCATCGCACTTGCGACACCTGCCGCCGCGCGAGCCGAACCTCATGGCTGGCGCCAAACAAAATCGGTGAATTGGTGAATTATCACAGGGGCGGTTCGCAGCATCCGGATGGCTGGAGCAAGTTCCGGAGGCCTGTAAGCAGCTGGGAAACAATTCACTAATTCACTAATTCACCAATTCACCAATTCGTCGGGGGGCCTGATGAGTCTCATGAAAGCCGTGGTGTTCCGCGGTCCGAACCGAATCGCGCTGCAGGAGCGACCGAAGCCGTCGCCGCGCGCGCGCGAAGCGGTGATCAAGATCACGATGACCACCATCTCGGACGGCGATGTCCGCGTCATCAAAGGGGAGCAAGAGGTACAGCCCGGCGCGATTCTCGGCCGCGCGGCGGTCGGCGTGATTGACGCGCTCGGCGACGGGCTCCATGGCGAGTACGCGATCGGCGATCGCGTACTCGTCGCCAACATGATTGACGGCGCCTGGGCCGAGTATCTGTGCGTGCCGGATGCACGCGTCAACCTGGCGCCGGTTGCGCGTGAGCTCACCGACGAGGACGTGCTGCTCGTCAGCGACGCCTTTTCCGCCGGCATCGCCGCTGCGGAGAACGGCGACGTGCGGACCGGCGACAGCGTCGCGGTCTTCGGGCAGGGTCCGGCTGGACTGTGCGCGACGCTCGGCGCGAAGCTCCGCGGCGCCGGGTTGATCGTCGCCGTCGACGACCGTGACGATCGCCTCGAGCTGGCGCTGCGGCTCGGCGCCAACGTGGCGGTGAACGTCCGCACGGAAGATGCGGTGGCCGTCACCGCGTCCCTCGCGGGCGGCCACGGCGTCGATGTCGCCATCGAAACCGTCGGAGAGCCCGACTCAGTGCGCCGCGCGCACAGTTCCGTCCGCGCGGGCGGTACCGTGTCTTCGATCGGCGCGACGAACCGCCCCGGAGGGAAGGAGCGGATGCAGCGGTTGATGTCGCTCATCTCGCATCACCGGGTGGATCTCTGCACGCTCGTGACGCACCACTTCGCGCTCGATGATATCCAACAGGCGTACGAGCTCTTCGCCGCCGGGCGCGACGGCGTGATCGCCGTCGCGATGACGCCCGATCTCGAGGTTTCACGAAGGCGGTACGCGGACCTGGTGACGGACACAGAATGTTGAAATGACTACATTTCCAACTTCTTCTTGACCTCCAGCAGGTTCTTCCCCAGCCCCTCGCGGCCGCGGCGGGAGGCGATCGAGCGGATGACGCCGGCGAGCGGACCGTGCAGCCCCTCCACGCGGGTGCGATTCAAATAGGTCACGTACCCGTCGGTCGTCCCCGGCACCGGGATGAACAGCGACATGCCCAGCGAGGCGTCGAAGTAGTGGCTCGTGTACACCTGCTTCGAGGCGAACGCGACCACGCCGTCCTCGCGCCGCAGGATCGCGGAGTGCGTGACGTTGACGACCGGCTTCAGGCCGAACTTCTCGCGCGACCAGTAGAGGAAGCCCTCAATCCCCGCGTCGTCCACGGTCGGGAAGCCGTCCAGGTAGGCCGCCAGCCTGGGCTGGAACTCCGCCTGGAACGGCGACTGGCGGAGCAGCCCGTGGAACGCGGCCGCGCGCATCAGCGCGGTCGATGGCCGATCGCGGTAGTCGGCCAGGGCCGAGATGCCCTGCGTCCAGTAGGTGCGCGCCTCGTCGGCGAGGAACGCGCGCATGACGGCGTCGGCGGCCCCCGCCGCGCCGGCCGAGTTCCATGCGACTTCCGTTCTGAACCTGTCAATCGCCGCCGCTGGCAGCCGCAGCGCGCAGGAGCCGATTCGGCAGGCGCGCAACGCGGCCCGATCTTCGTCGTCGAGCGTGAGCGCCTCGACATCGGCGACGACCGGCGCCGGTGAGAACCGGCCGATCTGGAGGACGTACTCCCCCGCCTTGAACCGCTCGATGTCGCGCACGCGTGTGATGTATGTGTCGCTCGTGCAGCGCACGCGGATCGCGCCGATCGTGGATACTTCGCGCCCATCCCGCGACTCCAGCGTGCGCGTCACGGCCTCGCCGCGATCGAGCCGTTTCAGCTCGGCGTCCGACGCGCGGATGTAGGCACGCATGAATGTGGGGACCGCGGCTGTGTCGCCGGATCCGGCCGGCCGTGGCGCGCAGAGGGAGAAGCCGAGGGCGACGAGCGCACTGAGCGGCCAGAATCGCCGCATGACATCACCAGCTCTTGACGATCTGCGCATGCCAGCCGGTCGCCGGGTCGAACCAGCGCACCGGCAGGCCCTCCCGTTCCGGGCATCGCTCGACCGGATGGTCGATCCGACCCTCGGACGTGAGGCGTTTGTGCCAGTCCCAGTAGGTGTCGCTGACTTGGGCCCGCACCGGCTCCCACGTCGAGGAGAATTCGTAGATCGCGTCGGCGGACTGGATTTCTGCCTCCGCTTGAACGAGGTGAACGCTCATGCCACCGCCGGGCAGCATGGCAACGTCCGGCCTGATCAGCCGGTTTCTCAGCGCCGCGTTGACTTCGAGCCGCGGCATGACGAAATACCGCCTGGGCCCGCCGCTGCCGCACGTCGTGCATTGGAAACGGGAGCCCGGCTCCTCGGGTGAGGACCCCGTGATGCTCGATGAATCGAACACGGCCAGCGCGTAGGCGTCGCTTGCGTTTGTCACACCGCCGGTCACAACGGTCTTTCCGTCCACCGACGCGTTGACCGCCAGCAGCCATCCCGAGTTGACGAACCGGCTGACCTGCCGGCCTCGCGTATCCAGGATGGTGAGCAGCGACGGCCACCACGTGTGGTGATGCTGTATCCACGCGATCCGCGTCTCGCCGTTCACCTGGAAGGGCACCATTTCGACTGTGTTCCAGGGAGGCGCATACGCGCCGGACGCGAAGCCGATGGTGTCGGACGGCTGGCGGGTCCAGAGCCTGCGTCCGTCGCTCGAAAACCCGTACAGCGTTTCCGACGGATGTCCCTGCGGGTCTTCGTGATGCTGGACGGCGACAACGACGTCACGGGTGCCGTCGCCGTCGAGATGCGTCAGGACGTCCCAGCCCCTCCTCAGTTGCTGGTCGGTGACCGCTTCGTCGAAGTGCTGCCGCCACTTGACGTGGCCGCGTGAGTCGAGCGCGCTCAGCTCGCCCTCGTTGAACGCCAGGCGGGTGATGTCGGATTTCGCGGTGACGTAGGTGACGGCGATGATGCCGGTCAACAGGAGAACGAAAACCACGGCGACGACGGCCACGGTCGTCCGCCGCGACGCCGGAGTCGCGGCGTCGGGCATGGACGGCGGGGCAGGCGAAGATTCAGCGATCTCTCCGTTCGCTTCGGCGGGCGCCGACAGCAGCCACCGATCGAGCTCCCCCGTGTAGGCAAAGACGGACCGGCCGCGGCCGCCGGGCACACGTCGAATCGGCAGACCGCGTTCCTTCTCCCACCGTTCCAGGGTGCGGACGTTCCGGTCCAGATATTCGGATATTTCCTTCCACGAGTTCAACCGCTCGCCGAGCCCGTCACCCATGGGGTCGTTTCTCCGGCCGATCGCAAAAAGCCGCGAAATGTCGGTGATTGTCGATTGCGAGTGTACGACGGCCACCGCATCCTCGCAACCGTTGAAACCCACCGGTTGTTTCGGACGCGGCGGGCGGGGCGACCGATTGCTCCGCCCGCGGCAGCGACGGAGGAATCCATGACACAGCAGGTCTCAGGGAAGGGGTCCAGGATGAATCGCGCCAGATACCGCGCCGCCCACATCACGGCGTGTGCGCTCCTGGTCGGGTTGATTGGCGTGGGGGTGGCGCCAGCCAGCGCGCAGGTCACAGCCATCCCGATGTCGGGAAACCCGAACGGCGTCGCCGTCAATCCGCTCACGAATCGGGCATACGTCACCTGCGGGAACGGCGCGAACGTCACGGTGGTCGACACCGTGAGCCACACCGTGGTTGCCGTGATTCCCGTCAACGCCGCCCCCGTCGGCGTGGCCGTCGCGACCGGCACTAATACCGTCTACGTGTCGCATAACTCGCCAGGTGGCGGTGTCACGGTCATTGACGGCCTCACCAATTCCGTCGCGACCTGGATTGGCACGGGCGGCTCGTACGAGTCCGATCTGGCGTTGAACACGGCGACAAACAGGTTGTATGTGCCCAACGAGGGCAGTCAGACGGTCAGTGTCATCGACACGGCGACGAACACGGTCGTCAAGACGATTACCGGCCCGTTCAACCATCCGTCCTTTGCGGCGGTGAATCCGAACACGGGCAGAATCTACGTGACCAACTACTACAGCGCGAGCGTGACCGTCATCGACGGCGCGTCCAACACCGTGCTCCATACGGTCGGCGTCGGCGCCGGGCCTCGTGGCGTGGCCGTCAACCCGACGACGAACCGGATCTACGTGGCCAACTACGACGCCGGCTCCACGAGCGTGCTGGACGGCGCGACCGATACGGTCGTCAAGACAGTGACTTCGCCGTCAGGTGGTGGCCTTTGGGAGCTCGCCGTGGACGAGATCGCAAACAGGGTGTACGAGACGAGCGTCAAAGCGACTGCGGTCACCGTCTTCGACACCATCAGCGACACCATCGTCCGAACGATTGATGTCGGAATCCCCGTGATCTACGTGAACTTCGGCGTCGCGGTGGACCCGATGACGCACAAGGTGTACGTGACCAGCAGCAGCGCCAACACGCTGTCCATCTTCGACGGCGATGCAGCGGTCTTGTCGGCGAACGCCGGCGACGACGCGTCGCTGGTTTCGGACCTGTACGGGTTCGCCGCGTTCAACCGGACGGGTTCGACCAGCGGGGGGATCGGGCCGTACACGTACGAGTGGCAGGACAACGGTGTCCCGATCGCTTCGACCCAGACGCTGAACGTCAGCCTGAGCGTTGGGTACCACGCCTTGACCTTCACGGTGACCGATTCGCAGATGCATACCGCATCCGACACCGCACAGATCAGCGTCGCGCTGCCGACGATCGCCGGACCACCGGGGCCAAAGGGCGACAAGGGGGACCAGGGCATTCAGGGGATTCAGGGCATCCAAGGCCTGCAAGGCGACAAGGGAGACAAGGGGGATCAGGGCGTCCAGGGACCCACGGGGGATAAGGGAGACAAAGGCGACCAGGGGATCCAAGGCATCCAGGGTCTGCAAGGCGACAAGGGAGACACCGGCGCCACGGGCGCGACGGGTGCACAGGGGCCGATCGGGCCGCAGGGTCCGCCGCCGCCGTGGCCCGTCGGCACCGTGCTGTTGCTGACGCCGGGATCGACGGCGCCGGCCGGCTTCGTCCGGGTTGGCAGCTACACGCAACCGGTTCGCGGTGCGGGACCCGCGACAGTCATGACGATCGAAGTGTGGCGTAGGCAGTAGGCGGGTGGGAAGGTGGAGTGCCGGCGCGCGCAGCGTGAAGGCACTCCGCCTTCTTTTCGTACTTCGTTTCTACGTTCCACTCTCGTATTCATTTTGGCGGGTCGCGCGACCGGGCCACATCAGGGCCGCCGCGCCTCGGCCGGACGCGCGGAAAACGCGCACCTCCGGCGCGTGCCTGACGGTGCCGCTTCCGCCTCCGCCAAGGCTACGGCGAGACCACGCCGTAGCTCAGAGTCAATCACGCTGAGCGAAGGCGGGCCGGCTGGGGTGATTCGAAGGCCGGTAAAGAATCGCTTGGCCAACGCGGTCATCCGAACACCAGGGGCGAAAGGGCGCCTTCGTGCAATACGAGCCGTCGGCGCGTGCGCCTCACGCCTACATTCCCAATGCCGCGGTGATCCAGAGCATCACGACGAGTCCGAGCATGAAGGCCCAGGCGGTCTGCTCGCGCGAACAGCGCTCGAGGCTTTCGGGGAGCAGCTCGAAGGCGACGAGGAAGATCATCGCGCCGCCGGCGAATCCCAGGCCGAGGGGCAGCAGCGGCTTGAAGACCGAGACGAGCAGGAACGAGGGCACGGCCGCGATCGGCTGCGGCAAGCTCGTGAGGATCGCATAGGCGGCGCATTTCGGGACCGAGATGCCGCGGGCGCGCAGCGGCAGCGAGACAGCCACGCCTTCGGGGATGTTGTGAATGGCGATGGCGGTGGCGAGCAGGAGTCCGAAGCCCAGCTCGCCGCTCGCGTACCCAACCCCGACGGCCACGCCTTCGGGAATGCTATGGATGAACATCGCGGCGAGCACGAGGACGCCTTGCCGCGACTCGGCGGCGCTGAGCGCGCCCAGTCTCCACTCGAAGCGGTGGACGAGGCGGGCCGTCACGGAAAAGAACGCGGCGCCGGCCAGCAGCCCGCCGAGCACTTGCCACAGCGCGCCGTCGTGCATCCCTTGATCGGTCAACGCGAAGACAGACGCGGACAGCATCATGCCGGCTGCGGCGGAGGTCATCATGCCCTGCCACGCGGCCGAGGGTTGACGCACGAAGGCGAATGGCAGCGCGCCGAGACCGGTCGCCAGGTCGGTCGCCAGCGCCACCCAGAAGACGCGCCAGACCGTCGCGTCGGTCATGGGCCTGAGGCGCAGCAACCGGTATTCCGCGCGGGAATTGCGCCTCAAACCGCGGATCGGCCGGACCTCGGCCGGACCCGCTGTCGGGATCCCGCCGTCCGGGGACCCCTTTCACCGACGTCGTCCCCGTTCTTATTTCACGAACAGCATTTCTCTGTACGTAGGGAGCGGCCAGAGATCCTGCGGGATCAGGCACTCGAGGCTGTCGCCGGACTCCCGGAGAGCGGCCATGGCCGGCACCACCTTGTCGCGGAAGTACTTCGCGTGCGCCTCGGCGTCTTCGACCTCGTTGTGTTCGAGGAGCGCCTGGAGGGCATCGACGCGGGTTTTGCACTGGTCGGTCAACCGGCAGACCGTGTCGAGCGTCTTCTTGGTCTCCTTCGACGTGCAACCGCCCGCCTTCACCGCGGCGACGGCCTCGCCGAGCTCGCGTTGATACCGGAAAGTCGCCGGAAGGATGTAGCGGTTGCCCATGAGCACCATCAACTGCGCCTCGATGTTGATGCTCTTGTTGTACTGCTCGACGGCCACGTCGTAGCGCGCCTTCAGCTCGCGCTCCGTGAGAATCCCGTACTTCTCGAACGCGGCGACGACATCCTTCTTCATCGCCTCGCCGAAGGCATCGACCGAGGTCCGGTGGTTCAGGAGGCCCCGTCTGGCGGCCTCTTTCTGCCACTCCTCCGAGTAGCCGTTGCCGTTGAAGATGATCCGCTTGTTGTCCTTCACCAGCTTCACCAGCAGCGCCTTCACCGCGGCGTGGAGCTTCTTGCCTTCCTTGAGGTTCTTCTCGAGCTCGGTGGCGCAGTAGTCGAGCGAGTCGGCCACGGCCACGTTCAGCCCGACGATCGGCAGCGCGATGCTCTGGTTCGCCGACACGGCGCGGAACTCGAACTTGTTGCCGGTGAACGCGAACGGGCTCGTGCGGTTGCGGTCCCCCGCGTCGCGCGGCAGCTTCGGGAGCACCGAGACCCCGATGTCGAGAATGCCGCCCGACTTCGTCGTCTTCGCGCTGCCGGCGCGCTCGATCTGCTGGAAGATGTCGGTGAGCATGTCGCCCAGGAAGATCGAGATGATCGCCGGCGGCGCTTCGTTCGCCCCGAGGCGGTGATCGTTGCCGGCGCTCGCGATGGTGAAGCGCAGCAGCCCCTGGAACTTGTTGACGGCGCGGACCACCGCCGCGCAGAACACCAGGAACTGGATGTTGTCGTGGGGCGTGTCGCCCGGGTTCAGCAGGTTGCTCCCGGCGTCGTCGCTGATGCTCCAGTTGACGTGCTTGCCCGACCCGTTCACGCCGGCGAACGGCTTCTCGTGCAGCAGGCACGCGAGGCCGAACTTCGGCGCGATCCGCCGCAGCATCTCCATCGTCATCATCTGGTGATCGGTGGCGACGTTGGCGTTCTCGAAGATCGGCGCGACCTCGTACTGGCTCGGCGCGACCTCGTTGTGCCGTGTCTTGACGGGCACGCCCACCTTGTAGAGCTCCCGCTCCACTTCCATCATGAACGCGAGCACGCGGTCCGGGATGGACCCGAAGTAGTGGTCCTCCATCTCCTGGCCCTTCGGCGGCTTCGCGCCGAAGAGCGTGCGCCCCGCGTTGATCAGGTCCGGCCGGTTGAAGAAGAACTGCCGGTCGATGAGGAAGTACTCCTGCTCGGGGCCGCACGTGGCGAACACGTGGTGGGCCTTCGACCCGAACAGGCGCAGCACGCGGATCGCCTGCTTGGAGAGCGCGTCCATCGAGCGCAGCAGCGGCGTCTTCTTGTCGAGCGCCTCGCCCGTCCAGCTCACGAACGCGGTGGGGATCACCAGCGTGGTGCCGTTGGACGTGACGAGCAGCCACGGCGGGCTCGTCGGATCCCAGGCCGTGTAGCCGCGCGCCTCGAAGGTGGAGCGCATGCCGCCCGACGGGAAGCTCGAGGCGTCGGGCTCGCCGCGCACCAGCTCCTTGCCGCTGAACTCCGCGACGGCGCGGCCGTCGCCGGTGGGATTGAGAAACGCGTCGTGCTTCTCGGCGGTGATGCCGGTCATCGGCTGGAACCAGTGCGTGTAGTGCGTCGCGCCGTGCTCGACGGCCCAGTCCTTCAGCGCGCTGGCGACGATATTGGCGACCGCGGCGTCGATCGGCTCGCTCTGCGCGATGGATCGGCGCAGGGCGCGGAAGACATCCTTGGGCAGGCGCGCGCGCTGCACTTCCTCGTTGAAGGTGAGCGATCCGAACTCCTCGATGACCTTGCGCGTCGCGCTCGCCTGCGGCGTGCGCGTCGCGCTGCTCCACGCGTTGATGCTGCGAATGGCTTCACCCGATGCTGCCGAGCCCATGGCGTGCGTCCTTTCTCGAAGTGATGGCGTCCCGGGGCGGGAAGTGCGTGCGGCCTCAAGGGCACATTATGGGCCGGGCGCGCCGGCCTCGGCAAGCGCAAAAATGGCGAATCTCATGTTATATACTTCACAATGTGAGTGAAATCTGGTGGGACGATTCCGCGCTGCTCGGCGAGTTCGAGCAGCTCGTGCTCCTCGCGCTGTTGAGGCTGGGCAGCGGCGCCTACGGCGCGGCGATCCGCCGCGAAATCGAGGCGAGGGCCGGCCGCCGGCTGTCGACCAGCATGGCGTATGTCACGCTGCAGCGGCTCGAGGCCAAAGGGCTCGTCTGCTCGTACGTCGGCGATCCCACGCGGTCGCGCGGCGGCCGCCGGCGCAAGCATTACCTCATGCATGACGCCGGCCGGCGCGCGCTCGTCCGCGCCTGCCGCACCTTCACGGCGATGGCGGAGGGGCTGGAGCCGGAACTGACCGGGGCGCACGACGCCTAAACTGTCAACTCCCAACTCCCAACTCCCAACCCCCAACTTCCAACTTCCAAGGACCCTCAGTCCACGGTTTGGGCGTTGGGCTTGGGCGTTGGGAGTTGGGCGTTGGGAGTTGGCGTCCGCCCGGCTTGACTCGTCGCTCGCGCAAGAGCCAGCCTGCCAACGTGGCCGACTCCCACGACGCCGTCACCATCGCCGCGAAACGGCAGCTCCAGGAGAGTGAGGAGCGCTTCCGGCTGCTCGTCGAGAGCGTGCGCGACTACGCCATCTACCTGCTCGAGCCGGATGAACGACGATTTCCTGGCGATCGTCTCGCACGAGCTGCGCACGCCGCTGAACGTCATCGTCGGGCCAGGCGGCGATGCGAGGCGGAGCCTCTCGACGGTCTCAGGCGGAGCCTCGCTAGAACCCTAGAACCCGGTGAGGCTCGTACGGCTCCTCGAGCCGCCGCAACTCGTCCTCGGTCAGCGTGATCTCGAGCGCCGCGACCGACTGATCGAGCTGCTCGATCTTCGAGGCGCCGATGATCGGCGCGGTCACGGCCGGCTGCCGGAGGATCCAGGCCAGGGCCACCTGCACCGGCAGGACGCCGCGTGCCGACGCGACTTCGACCGCGCGGTCGACGATGCGGAAATCCGATTCCGTGTAATAGAGCTTGTGCGCGAAGTCGTCGGCCTTCGCGCGCTCCGTGTCTCCTTTGTCGGCCCCGCGCCTGTTTCCCGCGAGGAGCCCCCGCGCGAGCGGGCTCCACGGAATCACGCCAATCCCTTCTTCCCGGCAGAGCGGCAGCATTTCGCGCTCTTCCTCGCGATAGACGAGGTTGTAGTGCGGCTGCATCGACACGAAGCGCGTCCAGCCATGTTTGTCCGCGACGTGAAGCGCCTTGGCGAACTGCCACGCGGCCATGCTCGACGCCCCGATGTAGCGCGCCTTTCCGGCGCGGACGATGTCGTGAAGCGCCTCGAGGGTCTCCTCGATGGGCGTCTCGTCGTCCCACCGGTGAATCTGGTATAGATCGACATAATCCATGTTCAGCCGGCCGAGCGACCTGTCGATGGCCGACATCAGGTGCTTCCGCGACAACCCGCGATCGTTCACGTCGTCGCTCATCGGAAAATATGCCTTCGTGGCGACGACGACGGCGTCGCGCGCGGCGAAATCGCGCAGCGCGCGGCCGAGCACCTGCTCCGATGCGCCGCGGGAGTACATGTCGGCCGTGTCGAAGAAGTTGATGCCGTGTTCGAGCGCGCGCTTGATGAAGGTCCGCCCCGCGTCCTCCGGCAGGACCCACGACTGCCACGCCGGATCGCCGTAGGTCATCGTGCCCAGGCAGAGTCTCGAGACTTTCAGGCCGGTCCGGCCGAGGTTGACGTACTGCATAGCCTTCAGATGGTAGTGCAGTTGTGAATTGCGAATCGTGAATTGCCCGGCAGCCCGCTGAAATTGTCCGACCGGACGACTGGAACGCCGGCGCCTATAATTCACAAGTCGCAACTCGCAATTCAGTCGAGAATCGAGCATGCGCCGCATCCTCCACATCGACATGGACGCGTTCTACGCGTCGGTCGAGCAGCGCGACAACCCGAAACTGCGGGGCGTGCCCGTCGCGGTGGGGGGCAGCCCGCAGCAGCGCGGCGTCGTCGCCGCGGCCAGCTATGAGGCGCGCGCGTTCGGGGTCAGGTCCGCGATCCCGATGTCGCGCGCCGTACGTCTCTGTCCGTCCCTCGTGATCGTGCGTCCGGACTTCTCGAAGTACAAGGCGGTGTCGCACACGGTGTTCTCGATCTTCCGATCCGTCACTCCGCTCGTGGAGCCGCTGTCGCTCGACGAGGCGTACCTCGACGTCACCGAGAATGCGTGGGGAGAGATGCTGGGCCAGGCGGTCGCGGTGCGGCTGAAACGTGAGATCCACGCGGCGACCGGCCTCACCGCGTCGGCGGGCGTCGCGCCGAACAAGTTCCTCGCGAAGATTGCGTCCGCCTGGAAGAAGCCGGATGGCCTCACGGTGATTGCGCCGGAGCGCGTCGAGGGATTTCTCCGGAAGCTGCCGGTGGATGCGCTGTGGGGCGTTGGGCCGGTGACGGCGCAGCGGCTGCGCGACCGCGGCATCGAGCGGCTGGTTGACCTGCGGACCGCGTCAGACGCAGTGCTGCGCGACGCGGTCGGCAGCAACGCCGACTGGCTGCGGCAGCTCGCCGACGGCATCGACGACCGGCCGGTCGAGCCGGAGCACGACGCGAAGTCATCCGGCACGGAAAACACCTTCGCGGAGGACCTCACCGACCTCGCGCAGATCCGCAGCGAGATTGACCAGATGGCGCGCGACGGCGCGGCGTGGCTCGAACGGAGCGAGTTGCTGTGCCGCACGGTGACCATCAAGGTGCGGTACTCGGACTTCGTCACGATCACGCGCAGTCATACGGCGCCCCCCACGCGCGACGCCGATCAGATCGCGGCGCGAGCCGTCGCGCTGCTCGATCGGACCGACGCGGGACGCCGTCCGGTGCGGCTGCTCGGCGCGAGCGTGCACAATCTCATCGATCCCGACGATCCCCACGACCGCGTGGAGCTGCCGCTGTTCGATGGGGGCGACGGTCACGAGGGGGGAAATTCGTGAATTCGTGAATTCGTGAATTGGTGAATTAGGTGAATTAAGATTAGGTGAATTAGGTGAGTTGGCGAATTTACGACCGGGCTCAATTCACCACCTCACCGATTCCCTAATTCACCACCCCACCAATTCCCTAATTCACCACCTCACTAATTCACTAATTCACCAACTGCATATAATTGCCCCGTGCACTTCGTGTACATCGTGCGGTGCGCGGATGGGACGTTGTATACGGGGTACGCGCTCGATCCCGACGAGCGCGTGAAGGTCCACAACAGCGGCCGCGGCGCGCATTACACCGCGGGCCGCCGGCCGGTCTGTCTTGTCTACAGTGAGTCCTTCGCCACGAAGTCAGCGGCGCTCAGGCGGGAGCACCGGTTGAAGCGCTGCACGCGTGCTCAGAAGCAGGCCTTGATTAGCACGGCGGGTCGGGACTAGCGACTATCGACTGTCGACTACCGACTACCGACTATCGACTACTCAGCCGCAGGCTCCTTCTTCGCGCGCGAGCGGCCGCGCGTCCTCGGCGGAGCGCCGGCGGTCCTGCGGGCGCGAGGCGCGCCGCCTTCCGCCTGCTTGCGTCCGCGTCGGGCGGAGGCCGGCTTGGCCTCCCCCTCGACCGCCTCGGGCGCAGGCGCCTTGGGCTGACGCCGCCCGCGGCCGCGGCCCTTCGACGGGACCGCCTGCGGTCCGCCGGCCGTTTCAGGGGCGGCGGCGACGTCCACGAGAACCGGAGACTCGACTTCCCGGACCACGGCGCCGTCGACGACTTCTGATTCCGCGGACGGCTCCGCGGCGGGCGCCCACTCGGGCTCTGGCACCTCTTCGGCGGCGAGCACCGGTGCCGCCACGTTGCCGCGGTTGTCCTCGTCCACGTCGCCCGCCACCGGCTGCATGATGTTCCCGGGGAACAGCCGCATCACCCCCTGGCGATCCCGCTCGATGCGGAACAGCCCTTCACGCTGGCAGGCCCGCAGCAGATCCACGAGGCTCGCGAAGCCGAACTTCCGTTCGTCGAAGGTCGCGTCGATGTTGCGCAGGAACTGCTTCGCCTGGCGGATGTACATCGGCCAGCGCGGCGGGTTCGGGGCGGCCTGGAACAACCGCCGCACCTCGCGGATGCCGTCGGCCATGCGCGGCTCCGGCCCTTCGGCCGCCGCTTCCTCGACCGGTTCCGCGGCTTCACGCTGCTCTCGCGGTGCACGCTGCTCCCGGCGATCGCGGCCCGGCCGTGAGTACTGAGGCGGCCCCTGCGCGGCGCGCGGGGATGTGTCCTCCGCGGGAGCGCCTTCGGCAACCTCGACGAGCACGTTTCTGCCGGATTCCCGGAGCGTGACGTAACCGGCCGACGCGAGCTTCTGCGCGAAGTCGCGGAAGCTGCCCGTGCCGTAGGTGCGCTCCGAGAAGGTCGAGTCGAGCTGCAGCAGCGTGCTCTTCAAGAGCCCGAGCTGCGGCGACACCTCGCGATCGCTGAGGACCTTGAGCGCGCGCCGCACGAGTGGCACCGCCTGCTCGATGGAGGCCTGCCCGGCCGACGGGCTCTGGCGCCCGCGATCCGCCGGCGACCGCCGGCCGCCGACCAGATTCTCGTACGCGATGAACTCGTGGCAGTTACGCTGCATCACCATGCTGGTGAACGCGCGTCCGCCGACGACGAAGATCTGCTTGTCGTACTGCTTCAGCTTCTCGACGAGGGTGATGAAGTCGCTGTCGCCGCCGACGATGACGTACGCGTTGATGTGGCTGTGCGTGAACGCCATCTCGAGCGCGTCGAGCGCGAGATTGATGTCCGCGCCGTTCTTGTCGCCGCCGGGCGTGAGGTTGCGCTGGACCAGCTTGGTCGCGTGCTGTGTGAGCGATCGGCTGTAGTCCCCCGCGCGCGTCCAGTCGCCGTAGGCGATCTTCGAGACGACGTCGCCGCGCTCCTTCAAGGCCTCGAGGACGACGCCGATGTCGAACGCGACGCCCAGGGTGTTCTTGACGCCAATCTCGATGTTGTCGAAATCGACGAATACCGCAATCTTCAGTCGTGTGTCTGCCAAAACTTCCGCTTTCAATGTAGGGCCCGGCCTGACGGGCCGGGCACATGCCTGCAGGAACAGCCGCTCCCGCGCGGCTGAGACCGTCCAGGTTAACAGTCCATTATCGGAGGTGCGGGTGCAAAGCGCAATGCGCGGGCGCGCGGTCCCCTATTTCTGCTCGATGAGGCGGACCCCCCTGAGCTCGATGCGCGCAACCGGCGTCTCGCCGTTGCCCGGCGTGTGCTCGATCGCCTCGACGGCCGCCATTCCGTCGACCACGCGGCCGAATGCCGTGTACTTGCCGTCGAGCGAGCGGCCATCCCCCGTGACGATGAAGAAGGACGTCGTCGCGCTCGCGGGATCGTCGCCGCGCGCCATGGAAACGACCCCCTTCACGTGTTGCGTGTCGTTGAACTCCGGCTGGAGCGCACGCACGAGCTTCTGCTGCTTCTCGGACGGCGGACCGCGCGTCGTGACCGATCCGGTCTGGATGGCGAATCCGCGCACGACCCGATGGAACGCCATGCCATCGAACACGCCCGCCCGCGCGAGGCGCAGGAAATTGCGCACGTGCCCGGGCGCCTTGTCGGGAAGGAACTCGATCGTGATTGGTCCCGCGCTCGTGTCGAGCACGGCGCGGTAGCGCGCCAGCTCTTCGGGCGTCTCGATCGAGAACGGCTCCGGCTCCGGTGGCGGCGTGTCCCGGATGGCGACCGACACGATCTCGAGGCGCTCGTGCGGCGCTCCCTCGGGCGTGGCCTCCGCCTCCGAGATCTTCTGCACGACGTCCCTGCCTTCGGAAACGCGGCCGAAGATCGTGTACTTGCCGTCGAGCGTCGGCTGATCGGTCACGCACACGAAGAACTGCGAGCCGGCGCTGTCGGGACGGCCCGGCTGGATGACTGCGGCGACCGCACCGCGCGTCGCGCGCTCCGCGCCGATCTCCGCCTTCAGGACGCCAAGGCCGCCCGTGCCGTACAGACTCGCCTTCGACGGATCCTTCGAGAGGGGATCTCCGCCCTGGATGATGCCCAGTCGGATGATCCGGTGGAAGATCGTGCCGTCGTACGCGCCATCGCGCGCGAGCTTGATGAAGTAGCCCACGTGGTTCGGCGCGAGGTCGGGCCTGAGGTCGATGACGAATGCGCCGGCGGTGGTGTTCACGACCGCCTGCTTGTTCGTCATCTCCGCGATCGTGAGCGGCGTCGTGAACGACGGGGCAGGACGCGCGGCGCCGCGCTGTTCCGGCGCGATGGCAGAACGCTCGAAGGGGTTGCGCAGGGCTTCAGCCCTGCCCCCGGCGTACATCAAGGCGAGAAGTGAGACGAGAGAAAAAGTCCGCGTCATCGCGGCCGCTCCGAAAAGGAGAAGCCCACGGCCGCGCACGCGTGCGTGTCCGGCAGAGTGACGGATCGTTCCGGGCCGACCCATTCGGTGAGCGTCGGCGGTACAGTAATCCGCAACGAGTACGTGCCGGCTGGAAGGCCGTCGAACCTGAACTTGCCCCCGTCGGTCATCGCCGTTCGGGTACTCCGCCCGCCGGTCAGTCGCATCCGCGTTTCGACAGGCGACCACGCGGTTTCGGTGTTGTGCCCCGAACCTGGGCGCTGCAGCTCTCTCCGCAGCACGGCCGTGCCGAACACGGACCCGCCACGCGTCGGCTTGTCCAGCGTTGAGAGGTAGTCGAGCTGCGCCTTTGCCGACCCGAACTCCAGAGAAGAGCCGCAGCCGTCGGCGACCAGGTACCCGTGATGTCCGCGGTTTGCCATCAGCAGGTAACGTTCGCCCACTTCCGGGATGAACGCTTCGCCATACCCGATGGCAAACGTGAACACCTGCAGTTCCGACGTGCTGACGCCACGCCATGCCTTGTTGACGCGGTATGTGACCAGGCTGTGCGTGACGCTCCTCGCCGGTTGACCTTCCGTGACCACGAGGGGAACGCTCAGGATGGCGGTGCCATCGAAGACCGCCTCGTACATCCAGAAGCGCTGGCAGATCGGCCCGAGCTCCACGCACTCCGCGCGCGCGGGGCCGGCGCCAGCGACTCCAATCAACAGCGCGAGGACGGCGATGCGGCCCATTCGAAAAGCAGCCATTGGCGGATTATGCCGCGATTCTGACCGTGTGAAGCTCCTGGTTCCGGGTCTTTGAGTTGGTGTGCAGGTTACATTGATGTGCGCTACACAGATGGCGCTCAATATAAAGAATCAAGAGGTAGAACGGCTGGCTGATGAGCTTGGGAGGCGGACCGGCGAAACGAAGGCTGAGGGGGGTCATCAAGGCGTTTCGGTATCGGCTCCCCCGCGTTCGGCGACGGCGGCCCATGCGGCGGCTCGCGGACGACCTGAACGAGATCGCAGCCCGTTGCGCGAGCCTGCCGGTCCTCGATTCCCGAACGCCGGAGGAGATTCTCGGTTACGACGACCGGGGCCTGCCGCGCTGATGGCGATCGACACATCCGCGGTCGTCGCGATCGCGGGTAGACCTTTGCTGTTCAAAGACGATTTCGCCCGGACGGACGTGGACCGGGCGTCCTGAGATCCCGTGGAGAGGGTGGGATTCGTTCCGGTCGATGACCCCTCCTTCGACAATCTAGGCCTGAATTCAATCGCCAGAAACTCCAAGAACACAGCGCACCCGATCGTCCCTCTCTCGACGCGTCACAACAAGTCCAAGAACGCGCGAGGATTGACGATGCGAACGCCCCCGCGTTCCTTGACATTCAACAGATCCGGATCGCCGCTCACCACGAACGAGGCTCGTCCCTCAATCGCCGCTGCGATGTACTTGTCGTCGTCTGGATCCTCGCTCACGGCGCTGATTTCGTGGTCCTTTACGAACGCAGCCAACACGATGATGTCCTCGAACCACAGATCCGGCTCGACTTTCGTGCGGGCACTCTTGAGAACCTTCGGATACGCGAGTGCCTGTAAGACCTCGTTGACGATCGCTGTTGAGAGAATGACGTCGAACGCTGCATTTCGCAGAAGCCGCTCAACGATCTGTCCGGGCGGACCTTCTGGGCGAACGTACGCACTCACGTAAACGTTCGCATCAAGAACGGCGCGGAGCACTGGCTATTTCACCTTGACCCGTCGCTTCCGCTGTTGCTGGCGTGCCCAACGTTGAGCATCCAGGCCAAGCTCCATCGCCTGGTCGTCAGTCAGGGCGCCACCCTTCTGCTGCTCCATCACGTCCAGAGCGTGACGCCGCGCGAAACGCCGCATCTGTTCCAGCCGTTCGACCGGAACCAGGGCTGCCAACGGCTTGCCTTTCCGTTCAATGATGAACTCGTCGTGGCGGAGGGCGACACGATTCAGCATGTCGCCAATGCGTTGCCGAACGTCCATTGTCGAGACCCTGTCAGCCATGGGACATTTACCCTCGCAACTAGTATATTTGCTATGGTTGCCATTTGAGAAGAGATTCGGCCGCTCCATTCAGATTTTGTCTTTGAGGTAGGCGGCGGGCGCTGGAACTAGTAGCCGAGGTCTTCCGGCTTCACCCATTCAATCTTGCCGTCGCGCTCGACGACGACGGGCAAGCCGTCTTTCTTGTGCTGGAGCATAGCCTTGCGGACGCCTTCCTCAAGAGCCTTGTCGATCAGACCTCCGTCCTCGACCAGGATGCAGTTGGTGTCCTTCTGTGTGTCTGTCTTCATGCTGTTCCCTGACGCTTGACGACCGCCCAGACACCTTCATGGTAGACCCTCAGGGGCTGTGACTCCAAGCGGGCTGCCACCAACTTGGGCTTTGGGCCAGAAGCGTTGTACAGCCTCCAGGTCGAGCCGAGCGGTTCATACAATCTGAAGAAGTTGCGAAGGCCTGCGCCATATCGGCGGCGGACGATTTCTGCCGGAACGTCATGGCCTCCACGCCGGACTCGATCGGCAACTCGCTCGACCGCCAAGTCCGCGGACGACAACCAGAGGAAGACGAGATGAACCGCGTACCCGGAGGCTGCGAGATCGCGAAGCCAGGGCGCGAACGTACGGCTTGCCAGTGTCGTCTCGAAAGCGAAGGTGACTCGCTGTTCTGCCAGCTCACGCAGGCGCGCGAGCATCACCCGCCCAGCGGCGAGTGCGGCGCTCTCTGGGTCGAAAGCCGAGAGGCCGCTGGCGATCACGTCAGCGTTGACGAACTCCTTGACCGCAAGCGTCCCGTGCAGCAACGCCGATGCAGCGGTCGACTTTCCGGCGCCATTCGGACCGGCCAGGATGACGACGCTCGGGCGCGGCTCGCTCATCTGCCCCAAGGCTTTCGCACTTCCCCTTCCCGCCTCTTCTGCCTCGTCAAATGAGGCGTTATCCACTGGTTGAAATAATTGCGGCGAGGGCGGGAGTCGCGCCCGCCTTTCAACACTTCACGCCGAATTCCGCGGGATCGTACGCCAGGTTCGGCCCGAGCCAGCGTTCGGCTTCCTCCAGGGAGACGCCCTTGCGCTGCGCGTAGGACTCGAGCTGGTCGCGCCCGATCCGGCCGACGTTGAAGTACTTCGCCTCGGGATGCGAGAAGTAGAGCCCGCTGACCGACGCGGCCGGCAGCATCGCGCCATGGTCCGTCAGCGTGATCCCCTGACGTCCCGCGTCGAGCAGATCGAACAGCTTGAACTTCTCGCTGTGATCGGGACACGCGGGATACCCGTACGCCGGCCTGATGCCGCGGTACTTCTCCGCAATCAGCTCCGCGTTCGAGAGCGACTCCTTCTCTCCGTATCCCCAGTCCTTCCGCGCCTGCGCGTGCAGGTATTCGGCGAACGCCTCGGCCAGGCGATCCGCGATCGCCTTGACCATGATCGCGTTGTAGTCGTCGTGATCCCGCTCGAAGCGCGTGACCAGCTCGTCGGCGCCAAGCCCCGCGGTCACCGCGAACATGCCGACGTAGTCCGGGACGCCGCTCTCGCGCGGCGCGATGAAGTCGGCGAGCGACCGGTTCGGCCGCTTGTCGGGGATGACCTCCTGCTGCCGCAGCATCGGCAGCCGCACGAGCTCGTCCCTCCGCTCGTCGTCCTTGTAGACCACGATGTCGTCGTCGATCGTGTTGGCCGGCCAGAACCCGTAGGTGCCGCGCGCCGTCAACAGACGGTCCTGGATGATCCGCGCCAGCAGCTCCTGCGCGTGCGAGTACAGCTCGCGCGCCGCGGCGCCGTACTCCGGATGATCGAGCACGGCCGGGAACCGTCCCTTCAGCTCCCACGCCGAGAAGAAGTACGTCCAGTCGATGTATTTCGCGACGTCGCCCAGCGGCACGTCGTCGAGGTACCGCCGGCCGACGAACCAGGGAGACGCAATCACGTGCTCGTCCCAGTCCGTCTTCAGGCGGTTCGCCCGCGCCTGCTCGTAGGTGAGCAGCGGCTTCTCGCGGCGCGTGGCGTAGCTCTCCCGAATCTGCGCCTGCGCCGCGCGGTTGGCGGCATCGAATGCCTCGCGTTTTCCGCCGATCAGGCTGGACACGACGTCGACGGCGCGTGACGCGTCGAGCACGTGCACGACAGGGCCGCTGTATTCCTGCGCGATCTTGACGGCCGTGTGCTGGCGGCTCGTCGTCGCGCCGCCAATCAGCAGCGGCATCGCCATGCCGCGCCGCTCCATCTCGCGCGCCACGAACGCCATCTCGTCGAGCGACGGCGTAATCAGCCCGCTCAGGCCGACGATGTTCGCGTGGTGCTCGACTGCGGCGTCGAGGATCTTCGCGGCCGGCACCATCACGCCAAGGTCGATCACCTCGTAGTTGTTGCAGCCGAGCACGACGCCCACGATGTTCTTCCCGATGTCGTGGACGTCACCCTTGACGGTGGCCATGACGATGCGGCCCTGTGCCGCGGCCGCGCCCGTCAGCCGTTTCTGCTCTTCCATGTAGGGCAGTAGATAGGCCACGGCCTTCTTCATCGCCCGCGCGCTCTTGACGACCTGCGGCAGGAACATCTTGCCGGCGCCGAACAAGTCGCCGACGATCTTCATGCCGTCCATGAGCGGTCCCTCGATGATGCGCAGCGGATCCGGATACTGCCGCCGCGCCTCCTCGACGTCCGCCTCGATGAAGTCCACGACGCCGTGCACCAGCGCGTGCGACAGCCGCGCCTCGACGGTCCCTTCGCGCCACGTGAGGTCCGTCTCCCGCTTCCTGCCGCTGCCTTTCACGCGCTCGGCGAACTGCACCATCCGCTCGGTCGCGTCAGGCCGCCGGTTGAAGATGATGTCCTCGACGCGCTCGAGCAGGTCCTTCGGGATGTCCTCGTAGACGACGAGCTGGCCGGCGTTGACGATGCCCATGTCCATGCCGGCCTTGATCGCGTGGTAGAGGAACGCGGAGTGAATCGCTTCGCGCACCCGGTCGTTGCCGCGGAACGAGAACGACAGGTTGCTGACGCCGCCGCTGATCTTCACCCCGGGGCAGGTCGCCTTGATCACGCGCGCCGCCTCGATGTAGTTGACCGCGTAGTCGTTGTGTTCCTCGAGCCCGGTCGCGATCGCCAGGATGTTCGGATCGAAGATGATGTCCGACGGGTCGAAGCCCGCCTGCTCGAGGAGCAGCTTGTACGCGCGCTGGCAGATGGCGACCTTGCGCTCGATCGTGTCCGCCTGGCCCGTCTCGTCGAACGCCATCACGACGACCCCCGCGCCGTAGCGGCGGACGTACCGCGCCTTGCGGAGAAAATCCTCCTCGCCTTCCTTCAGGCTGATCGAATTGACGACCCCCTTGCCCTGGATGCACTTCAGGCCCGCCTCGAGCACCGACCAGCGCGAGCTGTCGATCATCACCGGCACGCGGGCGATTTCCGGCTCCG